>Ga0209697_10006248_pt1 | contig 14494 bp, 16 predicted proteins | sample AliMusrvi5mmetaG_FD_184115 | JGI IMG/M metagenome (GOLD analysis project Ga0209697, IMG submission 184115) | Freshwater lake bacterial and archeal communities from Alinen Mustajarvi, Finland, to study Microbial Dark Matter (Phase II) - Alinen... | ecosystem: Environmental > Aquatic > Freshwater...
AGTGGTGGATTGCAAAGTTCGTACTCAACAAGTGAAATGATAAGGAAATTCTATCCTAAATGGGTAAAATATTCTTCGGAAATTACCTAAAGGCATCCGGGTTTCAATCCACGCGCCCACGCGGGGCGCGACCGGGTAACGACCCATCTACAGAGCTGCTGGATGTTTCAATCCACGCGCCCACGCGGGGCGCGACTTACTCAAGATGTTTATTTGCTTACGACAGCGGTTTCAATCCACGCGCCCACGCGGGGCGCGACTTGATGATTTTGCAATAGACTTTTGTACTTCTCGTTTCAATCCACGCGCCCACGCGGGGCGCGACATGCTTGAGCAAAAATCATACGTGTACCCGACGTTTCAATCCACGCGCCCACGCGGGGCGCGACGTCAGTATGTGATCTACTTCGCCATAAGCAATTGTTTCAATCCACGCGCCCACGCGGGGCGCGACGTAACCGTCTCGTGTTTGTGGCAATGCTTCCAGTTTCAATCCACGCGCCCACGCGGGGCGCGACATGAATCACACTATCAAGGATCAAGATATATAAAGTTTCAATCCACGCGCCCACGCGGGGCGCGACCAAAGTTCTCGACCCGGATATTGCCATCGTTGGTTTCAATCCACGCGCCCACGCGGGGCGCGACGCTAATCCGTTAGCTGATATCGATGTAGGGCGCGTTTCAATCCACGCGCCCACGCGGGGCGCGACATTTCCCTCGATCTTTAAAAATCCGCTTACCCCGTTTCAATCCACGCGCCCACGCGGGGCGCGACCTGGTTTGCCTGTGCCGCTAACTCCGTTCCAAGTTTCAATCCACGCGCCCACGCGGGGCGCGACTTATTCCCAGCGCACGGGTATTCGGAGCGATGGTTTCAATCCACGCGCCCACGCGGGGCGCGACATAGCGCTACAAAAGATAGCAAAGAGATGATGGTTTCAATCCACGCGCCCACGCGGGGCGCGACAGTTGTCTCTGATCGGGATTTGCAATCAATGCGTTTCAATCCACGCGCCCACGCGGGGCGCGACCGATTGACAAAAGTTTTAACACTGGCATGACTGTTTCAATCCACGCGCCCACGCGGGGCGCGACTTTTACAAGAGCGATTAGCTCTACTTCAGACATGTTTCAATCCACGCGCCCACGCGGGGCGCGACCTGTTCGCTCGTCTAAACGGCTTTCTTTTCCGTGTTTCAATCCACGCGCCCACGCGGGGCGCGACTAACCTGCCCGTCATTGCGAAGTATCGGGACGGTTTCAATCCACGCGCCCACGCGGGGCGCGACAGAGTAATATTCTGCAGGATTCCTATCTGCTTGTTTCAATCCACGCGCCCACGCGGGGCGCGACTACCTTGAAGTAAGGTGAGAGTCTAAGAGCAAGTTTCAATCCACGCGCCCACGCGGGGCGCGACATAAAGCCGTTGAAGTTCCGCTAGGGGGAAATGTTTCAATCCACGCGCCCACGCGGGGCGCGACTTTATGTACAGGCAGATGTTTCACGGCTGTTTAGTTTCAATCCACGCGCCCACGCGGGGCGCGACGCCGTATCTTGTTGAAAGCGGTTTAAATTGTTGGTTTCAATCCACGCGCCCACGCGGGGCGCGACAACAATTAATGATACAACTACAGATGCGATACGTTTCAATCCACGCGCCCACGCGGGGCGCGACTCTGTTCCCCAAGGCGTGGTTTCATCTTTTGGGTTTCAATCCACGCGCCCACGCGGGGCGCGACCAAATACCTACCGAGCATTGCATTCGATTTATGTTTCAATCCACGCGCCCACGCGGGGCGCGACTTAAAAAGTTAAAACTGGTAAAAGAACCGCTTGTTTCAATCCACGCGCCCACGCGGGGCGCGACGACACGAACGCACTGGACAGCTATTTGCCCGGGTTTCAATCCACGCGCCCACGCGGGGCGCGACTAGCTAAAAATTCATCATTAGGTGCAGGCTTAGTTTCAATCCACGCGCCCACGCGGGGCGCGACGCTATTCTTAACCCCTCCAATCACAGGTAAATTGTTTCAATCCACGCGCCCACGCGGGGCGCGACCCGACTTCACCACCGGGTGTACAGTAAAATTCTGTTTCAATCCACGCGCCCACGCGGGGCGCGACCTTAAGGCTTCAGTTGACGACGCTTGATTGCTCGTTTCAATCCACGCGCCCACGCGGGGCGCGACGGGCACTGACCTCATCATCTGCTAAGAGTAAAGTTTCAATCCACGCGCCCACGCGGGGCGCGACCAAACCGACAAATACGCCCCACTGTTACCAATGTTTCAATCCACGCGCCCACGCGGGGCGCGACAACACCCAGTGATTCAACTGATTTACAACACAGTTTCAATCCACGCGCCCACGCGGGGCGCGACCGCTCAATGCCCTGACGATTAATCAACAAGACAGTTTCAATCCACGCGCCCACGCGGGGCGCGACGAGGGCCGACGATTTATTAAACGCTTATTGGGTGTTTCAATCCACGCGCCCACGCGGGGCGCGACGCTATTCTTAACCCCTCCAATCACGGGTAAATTGTTTCAATCCACGCGCCCACGCGGGGCGCGACCCAGTTCTGCCACAATGTCATCTGCCGTCGCCGTTTCAATCCACGCGCCCACGCGGGGCGCGACCCAATCTTAAGCGAGCTATGGAGTTGCGTGGCGTTTCAATCCACGCGCCCACGCGGGGCGCGACGTCGGTATCTTCATATTCTGACTGTACAAAAAGGTTTCAATCCACGCGCCCACGCGGGGCGCGACGTTGTTTTTCGCTCTGATTTGAGCCTCTAACCGTTTCAATCCACGCGCCCACGCGGGGCGCGACGGTTTGGTTTCGTGCAGGTCTTGGTAAGGGGTGTTTCAATCCACGCGCCCACGCGGGGCGCGACATGTTGGCAATTGTTAGGTCCATTGATTCATTAGTTTCAATCCACGCGCCCACGCGGGGCGCGACGCCGAACATGTTGTTGATCGCGCCACACTCGATGTTTCAATCCACGCGCCCACGCGGGGCGCGACAACACCCCATTGCTTGGTTTGTAAGGTTAGTTGTTTCAATCCACGCGCCCACGCGGGGCGCGACCGGACAACCTGCTGAGTTTTGGAAGTTGTCGTGTTTCAATCCACGCGCCCACGCGGGGCGCGACGTTATTATTAAGCGTGTCGCCATCCTTATGGTGTTTCAATCCACGCGCCCACGCGGGGCGCGACACCAAAATCTTTAGACTTGGTACAACTAAACAGTTTCAATCCACGCGCCCACGCGGGGCGCGACATCTTTGGGAGCAATTAACCGTTCTTATCAAAGTTTCAATCCACGCGCCCACGCGGGGCGCGACGCTTCTTTGCATTGCGTCATCTAAATGTCTACGTTTCAATCCACGCGCCCACGCGGGGCGCGACAAAAATTGCAACATTTATTAACCGCATTTAATGTTTCAATCCACGCGCCCACGCGGGGCGCGACTTGTGCTGTTCCGGAATCTGGGACTTTATTGGGTTTCAATCCACGCGCCCACGCGGGGCGCGACTTATTGTTTCTCCCAGTCTGGATATTCTTTAAGGTTTCAATCCACGCGCCCACGCGGGGCGCGACGGTAGCCCATTGTCTGTATAACAATCTTGTGAGTTTCAATCCACGCGCCCACGCGGGGCGCGACACGATGGGCTATAAGTTTGTTAACCTGTGATACGTTTCAATCCACGCGCCCACGCGGGGCGCGACCAGGCACAGTACCAGCAGTTGTAGTTACAGCAAGTTTCAATCCACGCGCCCACGCGGGGCGCGACGTTTTCGCCTGACTTAGGTCAGTAATAACACTAGTTTCAATCCACGCGCCCACGCGGGGCGCGACCATAGTCTATATATAAGCGGTTTTCGTCAATAGTTTCAATCCACGCGCCCACGCGGGGCGCGACTTAAAATATTGTTTAGCAGTTGAGTTAGCTCCAGTTTCAATCCACGCGCCCACGCGGGGCGCGACTGACCTATTTTTATCGTTATGACCGCTATGGTGTTTCAATCCACGCGCCCACGCGGGGCGCGACTTCAACTATCCCTTGATAATTTGGCGATACTTGTTTCAATCCACGCGCCCACGCGGGGCGCGACAGGGTTCACCTAACCCACTGAATTCACTAGCCCTAAAGCCATTAAATTGCGAGTCGATCATAGTAAACACTACGAGCATTATAATTTATTTATTACTCAATACAAAAAACTATAATAAACAATCTCTTAAAATATCTGCGAACTAACACAAATCACGACAGCTTTTATGGTCGCTTATAGTTCGCTGCATTACAACAATAACAAACCATTCAAATCTAATACTGCTTTCGCACCAATATGCTCTACCTTACGCTCCCAATTATTTCCAAGATAATAAAACCGTAAACTATCTATCTTCTCATCCATCACATCGACTAAATCATTTTTTAATTGCGTCCACTGCGCCATATCGACTTCAATCTCAAACACAGAATACTGAACACGTTGACCATAGTTCAAACACAACTTGGCCATTCTTCTTAAGCGTTTGGGACCCGTTTCACTTTTAAAGCTAACATCATAAGTCACTAAAATCATCATCTTAAATTCGCCTCTTATTTCCAAAGAAAGGGCACATAACTATCACAATCCCCTCTCAAATATCGCGCTAATACCTGTGCTTGTAACCACGGCAACAAACCGATCGGAACGGTTTCTTCAAACCAGGGATGAAGTAAGGTATCCTGTTTTCGATCTTGCCAGGCGGCTAATAGAGTTCGACGCGGCTCATCTTTTAAAGTGACTGACCCATTAGGCCAGGTCTCAAAATCTTTTTGGACTAACTGCCGCTTATTGATTAATGACAAAACAAACCGGTCAATCATAGGTCTAAATTCTTCTGCCAAATCTAATGCTAATGAAGGCCGACCGCTACGTAATTGATGTAAAAATCCACTGGCAGGATCAAGCCCAGTTGTTTCAAGTGCAGACCGACAGTCATGAGTCAGCAAGGTATAACAAAATGATAATAGAGCGTTTATAGGATCTGTCGGGGGACGTCTTAATCGGGTATCAAAAGTAAAATCAGGTTGTCGAATTAAATGATCAAACACCCCAAAGTAAACTTGCGCGGCCTCACCCTCTTTCCCCATTAAAGTATCAATGGCATGGCAATCAGCTAACTGCGTTAAACAGCGTGTTAATCTTTTTTCGGCAGTTTGTAGTTGAGTTAATACTTTTTCATCACTGATTTTTTCGCCATGATCCCGCAAATACCGTCTGATAACGTAGCGCTGGTTATACAACTTTCCAGTCAACATCGTTCGCGCAATGGCGACGCTTTTCTCGATATTAGCACCGGTTAAATGCTGCGTTCTACGCAATAACACATTACCGCTTACCGGCCCTTCAACTCGTGCCAAATATTTACCGAACATATTTAAAAAAGTAATGGTGATACCATTCTCAGCACAATGCGCCATTAAATACGGCGATACAGTGACTTGGCCAAAACACACTAAACCTTGTAATTTATGGATTGGCACTCTGGCTTTGGTTTCATCACCGACTTTTAAAACCAGATTTTCGTTATCCTTGTGCAACCACGAGTTTTGAGTTTGTATATAAATAACATTGCGTAATGGTCGCATGTTTATCCTTCATTAAGTTGTTTTGCTAACCATACAGCCGCTGATTTCTTAAAGCCTTTCGGGTGACATAGGTCTATTAAAGAACACGCATTACACTTTTTTGCCTGGTAATCAGCTGAAGGTGTGCATTGAGTTTGGACAATAGCGCGGCAAGCTAAAATTGTTTTCAGTGTTAAATCTCGTAATTCTGTGTCAAAAATAACCGCATGACGTCGCCGTACTTCACCATAAAATAACGCCCCCTCGGGAACAGTGATCCCATGCATGTCTTCTAAACAAAGTGCCTGTGCGCACAGTTGTACCTCATCAGCTCGATGAGTTTTTGGTTTACCACGCTTATATTCGATAGGAAACGGTGTTTCTGAGCCATCCGCTTGTTTATGATATTCGACCACATCAGCCACTCCCTCAATCCCTAATTCAACATGAGATAAACGCAAAGCCCAGACAGTGCGAATATCGCCACGTTTTTCTTGATCGGCTTGATTGACGCGTTGATGTAATACCTGACCTTCAGCCGTAAACTGATTTTCTGCCCAGATATTTTCTAGTTCAATTAAGGCATACTGCCTTGGACAAAACAGATAGTGTTGCAGGCGTGATAGGTAAATAATTTCTGGTTCCATGCGCCTAATCAAACTAAGGATTGATTATGGGGATATCTAACAGATATATCATTGGTGATTAACTGGCTCAATATTCAAAACCCAAAATGATTTTCATATACCGCTCAATCGTCGCCATTTCCTCTGCAGAAAGCGATGTCAACGGCTGTGAGGTAATGCGCTGATTATCTATCGCGCGTGCTTGATCAATCATGATATCGGATGATTGCTTTAACGAATCACGTGCAGCTAGATTAAAGCGTAAAGGCTGAGCATTTGCATGTACCTGTGTTGTTAGCGGTAATACAACTGTACTGGGATGATCCACATCATTTAGATCATTACATTGCACTATAAGTGCTGGGCGTATTTTGCCCGCTTCCGTGCCTTTTGAGGGGTTAAAATTAACTAAATGCACATCACCCCGTTTAAAGCCCATCTGCATTACTCTCTGCTATGGATTGATTGATTTCTAAACTTTGGTTAGCCACCAAATGTGATGCATTTCTTATTTGCTGGCTTAGTTTTTTTCTTTGGAGCATTTCCACATAATAACGTAATGAATCAGCAATAATTTCATCGGTCTGTTTATTATTCTCTTTGGCAATGTCGTGTAATAATCGACTAATATTATCATCGGCTGTAAAGGTAATCGTTTGCATGTTATTCACCTGGATTAGTAAAAACTCATAGAAATCCAATAGCGTTTGCTGTGCGTTAAGAGGCAATGTAGATAAATCAATTGTTGGCATAATATTTCCTCTTAATTATTGTCATTAAATCTTTTCCAAAAATGCTTCTTTATGCGCCTGCCACCAGCTTTCTTTTAATTCATCATCGAGTATCATCATATCTTCATTATTCAATTGACTGGTTGATAACAACTCTTTAATACGCAATACTTCAATAAGTTTGATGACCTCTGATGAACTTAAATATTCTTTAGAAAACTTTAAACTCACTATGTCATCTGTTGTTTGGTAGTTAAACATAATCTTTCCTGTTTAAGTTAAATTTATCATGTTGAGTTACACTTCAAAATTATTGATTTCATTAAACTATTAGTAGATAAGGCATTTGATATTGGGCTATTTTGCTATCCACAGTAACGAGATGACAACATCGGTTATGCGATTGAGCAATGAGGATGCGGTCAAATGGGTCACGATGTATGACTGATAATTGGGTGGCTTTCATCATATCAACTGAATTTATAGGCATTTCTTGTAAATTGGCTTTTAAGCAAGCGGCGTGTATTTCTTCAACACCTGAAAGCCCATATTCGCTATAAATAGCGGCTTTAATACCAATTTCCCATAAGTTTACGGGGCTAAAAAATAGCTCGTGTGCTTGATGTATCGCCGCCACCGCAGCCTTAGGTAATTTCTTGGGACTGGCTAATGCCCACAGTAAAATATCGGTGTCTAGTAGAATATTCATACTGCTTAGGCGGTAAAATCTTTATAAAAATCTTCGGGTAAGCTGTCATCAAAGTTTTCGGGCACATCAAACGCGCCCTCTAATATCCCTAATATGACGTTATTATGTTTTTCAATCGGAACAAGCGCGACAAGGGCTTTACCTCCTTGCGCTAAAACAACTTCTTCACCTGCCAAGGTTTTTTCGACATAGTGAGCTAAATGAGCTTGGGCTTCGTGCATATTGACTTGCATGGTGATCTCCAGTTTGATTTATTTTGTAGATACAGCTTACGTTATTGCTTACCCACCCGTTGACTTAAAATCCATCTATTTGTTCTGGAGATAAACCATCAAGTGATTTTAACTCATAACTGCCATCTGCATTAACCGCTAGTGAATTATGAACTTTAGCTGAGGAGTATTGCCCTGCTCTTGAATTATGCTCCCACCATATAACTTTTTTAACCGCCATTGAACCCGCCGGTCTTGCTGAAGATTCATCGCCTTCAAACAATTTTGGCAATACCGATTTTATCGCTTCGGCATCATCATTACTAAAACCTGTTTTCTCAGCTAATTGAGGTGTAATAGCACCGTAAGTCACATAGATTGCTTCATCAACACGATGCTTCATGCCCATAGTATCAGCAGTTTTTGATCCACCTTCGCCTTCGCTATTCACGCTTTTTGTAATTTGAGTACTGGTAATATTAACTGGTTCAACGCTGAAAGCTGATTGAATTGTTACTGGACCTCGAACAGCAATTGATATACCTTCGGCATCTTTTTCTTTCCCTTTTTTAAAAGCAAAAACCTGACCAAACGCACGCACATCAAACCATTTTTCACAAGCCAATTTAGCTGTTTCATCTCTAGACTTCTTAAATGCCCCTTCACCTAGCCCAATAGGTGATTCTGCTATCGCTCTTTCTTTAAGACTTGGCATACCATCCGTTTTTTTCTCATCAGATTGCACAAAAATAGCATAATTATCTGATTGCAAACGATCACGAATTTTACGTTTTAAACATACATCTGTAACTTCACCAATACCGTCATAATCAGTTCGTGGGCGGTTACCGTTTAATGGATCTCCATTGGGATTAGCATTTTTAACGCTGAAAATAATAGCAAAATCTATTTTGTGACTTAACGCACTCATTCTGTGTCTCCTTGTAATGACATTTCTTCTGGATTTTTAGTTCTAAATTTTTGGCGTTGGCAGTGATACCCTAATAAGAATTCGCCCGATAGTTTCCCTGGCTTCTTAAACTCATTTAGATCAAATAAATCCATAATTACATCTATTTCTTTTATTCGATTATTTAAAAATCCAGGTCGCCAACCTTCAGAGGATTTCAAACGCTGAATATAAGGTTGTAATTTATTATAAATATCTGGCCAAGTTTTATAAGGCTGATCAGCAAACCGTTGCATTAATCGAGCTGCATTAGTGGGTCGTTCTTGCTCCTTGCTTTCTTTCATTGCAACTTCCTCTATACGTTCGGCGATTGCTAAAAGTCGACCGTACAGGTAATCACGCGAGCGATAGTTTTCTTCAAGTGCCATAGCATATTCTCTTCTTTTATGGTTAAAACCTTTATGTAGCGCACAGGCTATGCCTAACGCTTTTTCCCAATCATCTTCAAACAACATTCCGTTGTAAGTTCTTTTTTTCATACCTATTCTGTTGCAGGCTCTACGATATGTTAATTCCACTAAATCTTTAGGGATCGGTGATGCATCAATAATGCAGGGAAGTAAACGCTCTACTGTAGTTTTATGTAATTTATCATCAAGTAGTAGATTGTCTTTATCATCACGGTGTCCATAGGCGACTTCGCTTATATCTTTGGGTGATGGAGCCCCTATAAATTGGATCTTTTTGCCAACTTTGTTATCCCACCCATAGTTCTGTTGCCAAGCAAAATTGTTATGCCACTTTTCAACACGATCAAAAAAATCATGAGGAAATAATTCACGGTAATAAATAATGCTCATCCTACCTTTAGCACCATTGGTAGAATCAACACCAATAATGATAATTTGTTCATTCGGACTTAAGTTGGCTGCGTAGCCATTTAAATATTTTCTAAGTTTTAAGGCAAATAACTGCCCTAAATCTCGACCGTAATCTGGTTTTTCGTCCTGAACGAGTTCATTCTCTTGATCTATCTCATCAAAATTAAATTCATCATTATCGAATAAGGCCGAGGTATCTGCCAAAGGCTCTGGTATTGGCTTACCTGAAACTGCCCATGAAACATAAGCTTGGCCACCATATTGAGTTCCTTGTCGTGAAATTAACCATTGCAATGCACTATGGGCTTTTTGAGTAGTTATCAAACCAATACCCACTGATTGATAACCACAGCTTTTAACGCTTTTTTCAGTATCTGTAAATTTGCCTAAAAAAGTAAAACCATTCAAATCATTTGAAGAAATTAGTTTTGCCGAGTCCCCTGAATGACGGATTTTTGCAGGATGCTTATATGCTAACGTTGTGTTTTTCCCTGTAACAAAACACAAACCTTCAATCCCTTCATTCTCAGAATTAAAATCATTCCACTTATCCTGCAAACTTTTATCCTTCCATGTATCAGAACTTGGATCATCTTTAATTTCGACAGACCAACAGACTAAAGCGTCACCTTGATCAAAAACACCTGTAATACTATCCTTAGTTAGGAGTTTAAATATTTCAGGTTTGTTTTTTACATCTTCGAATTTTTTTGGGGTTATTAGACGATCCCTAGGTTTGGGAATGTATATGAATTTAGTTGTACAACTTAAAAAGATATCTCCTTTAATACCGATATTTTCAAGTGCAAAATTACTTAAGTTAAACTGCACACCCGCCTTAATTACTTCAGTAGCTAATATTTTCTCTTTAACTAAATCAGCAACAACATTTCCTTTGCTTATGTATTTAAATACAGCGTTTGCTTTTGGATGATTATGTTTTGAATCACACCAGTTTTTTAATAGTGCTGAGTATTCATTAAAAAATACAGCTTTTTTACCTCCATATAAATGATAATCTTTTGCGACATACCGTAATTTTTCCGCTAGAGGTGATGGTGGTGGTTTTTTTCCAGTTTTACCCGTTGCACTTTGTTCTGTAGCTGGAACAAATATCTGTGTATTTTTTTCTAGCACAGATGCGCGTCTGAAATTACCTTCACCATCAATCACAATATTAATATGAGATTTTTGGCTAATGTGACTGATTGGCGTTAGCTGTTTTTCTGCAGGCAAATCTAATAATATAGCAGCCTCATAAGTCTGGTATAGTTTTTCCATCCAACTCATAACTGCGCCTCTTCATCGGCAACAGCCATTAGGTTTGTACTGATTCCAAACTGTTTTACGCTCATGGGACGGACAAAACGGCTTACTAAGCTTTTATCCTCGTGACTAGGAAATTCTAAAACGCCCTTCTTTAGCGTTGCCTGCCAAAACTGGCTACGTAGTTCGTCTATGCCGGTTTCATCCGGATAGGCAAAGCTGTGAAACATCAGGCCAAAAGCTAACTCTTCAAGATTGTCATAGGCTCCTGCACCCTCTCCAAACACACAAGGCTCTACATAAGCCTGACAATCACGTGTCCCTAAAAAAATATCCTGCCTGCCGCCTTTCTCTAAAGTACGCTTTAAGATACTGAAATGCTTACCATCAATACGATCATTGGCTAACTCGGGTCGGTGTTCGTTCCATTCAAAATGTGCTTCAACTTGATATTCAACGTCTTTTAAAAAGGTATAAATCGCCAAGCTGTTACCTCCACCCCAAACTAACGGTTTAGTACCTTTAGTTTGTGTACGAAGCGGCTTTATCACTCTAACTCTATCGACATACCATATCAGGGTCGGCTTCCAATAAATAGATTTAAGGACGCCTTTTATAGCCTCATAAGTCGGCAGATGATAAGAGCATTTTTCACCTCCTACTTTAGTTATAGGATCAGTAAATAATGCATACCGTCCCCATAATCTAAAACTAACACTATTTTTCATGTTATCTATCCTTATAAAATAATCGCTTCGGCTTTACTAACGGGTTCCAAAGACAAGCCAAATTCTGTACTGTAATATGTTTTGTCTAGGTAATAGACATCTTCACCGGGATGAATTTCAAAGACTGCATTTTGATCCTGTAACTTTCTCCACACATTAGGAAATACGTTAACGCTAAATTTTTGGACACGTTTTAAACATTCGTAATAAAGCTTCGGTTCAAAATCTTTAGCCAGTCCACAGAGATCAGTAATCAACTCTTCACCTTCGCCGTAAGGCACCATAACTGATTGTGTCGGTGCATCTATCGCCTTGAAGACTTCTCCGGCGGTCATGAATGATTGTCTTAATCGTTTAAATTTCACTTGAGTTGGTTCATCTGGATAATTATTCATTTCATTTACGCTAAGTAAACTAAGCATAGTATTTGGTATACCCGCCTGCTTTTCTGTTAATGGATAAGCCATCTGATCAGCCCGCTCATAAAAGTAATACTTAAAGTAAAGCGCCATCGTCTCAGGTTCTAATAAAGCCATATCATTAACTTCACTAAAAACTCGTTTTGTTTTTTCTTGACCTACTTTAATATCAATCAGTTGGTCTATGGTTTCTGTCGTCGGATTAACAACATGCACAGTAGCTGTTTCTAAACGACCATTTCTATTGCATCGACCTGCCGCCTGCGCTATTGAATCTAATCCCGCTAGAAAACGGATCACACTGGCAAAATCAATATCGACTCCGGCTTCTATCAGTTGAGTGCTAAAACATAACACAGGTAACTGTTTATCCAACCGATCTCGCATTTTGTCAAACAGTTCACTTCGGTGTGCCGAACATTGATGGGTGCTCAAATGAAACAAACTATTTTCATCAACTGTTTCCGCACATTGCAGATATAAAGCTTGCGCCCAGGCTTTGGTATTGACGATGACAAGGCAGTTGCTCTTATCTTTAAATTCTGACAAAGCCAATTCAGCTATTTCATCTAGCGACCAACCTTCAACTTTGGTTTTATTCTTAATTTCAACGCGCTTTAATTGTTCAAATAACTCGCCAACATCAGCAATCAATTCATTTTGCTTTGGAATAAGAAGTTGACCTTTGTCTTTGGTTTTTTCGGGTAATTTATCCAATAAAGGTTGAGTAGCCGTACATAAAACCGCTGTGGTTTTGGCATAAGCACTTAAAAAATTAAGCGCATTGCAAAATAAATGCGTACAGTTAATGGGGAGGCTTTGAATTTCATCAAAAATGATTACGCTGTTCGCCAGTTGATGTAAGCGACGCACACCGCGAGTACCCCCACTAAATAAAGTCTCTAAAAACTGCACCATAGTCGTTAACACGATAGGCGCATCCCAATTTTCAGCGGCTAATTTACTGTGCCATGTTTGATTTTCGGGTTCTAAATTTGAATGATGCTCTAATACCCAAGGATATTCATCACCGTCTTGTTCAAGTACGTTACGAATTGCACTGGCATTTTGTTCGATGATTGACGTATAAGGGATGATATATATAATTCGCTCTAAACCATGCTTCTTTGCATGATGTAAAGCATAACGTAAACTTGCATAAGTCTTACCGCCACCCGTAGGAACGGTAAGTGTATAAATACCTTGCGCATCCTGCGCTCGATTCTTACAAGTATTTGAGATGTTGTTGCGTATATCATTAATAGGGGATTTGTTGATTTGTTGAGCTCTCAAGAAGATCTCTAAACGCTCAATTGCGGTATCCCATGCCACCACTTTATTTCGATAAGATGCATTGTTTGGCGTTTCAAAATCAGCACTATTAATACGATCAGCATCAATCAAACAACTGAATAAGAACCGCGTCCAAAAGCCAATATAAAAATGCTTGATGGTATCTGATATTTCTTGCCCATGCTGTTCATTTTGCATGAGTAACTTGATCTGAGTTAGCATAGCCATCATCAAAGACTTATCGGCTAATCGCTGTGCTTGTTCTACTATTTGTGTATCAGCATTTTGTTTACATTCAGCAAGGTGTGATCTAGCATCCTCTTTGTTTATGCGCTCATTAAAGCCATTAGCTCCTTCTGGTTTTAAGCAATCAATTAAACCACTGTGATGAGAGGCAACACAAAGAGCTAGTATTTGACCACATAAATTTCTTCCACTATTTTTGCCGTCTTTACTCAGCACTTGCCATATCCATTGAGCACCTGCTGTTGAATGATCTATTTTTCCTTTGAGAGCACCCGCATTAACAAAAACCTCACTATCTGGGTCAATTAATCCCGTGCCAGACTGAATATAATTTTGAAAGGACTGACTGTACTTCCCAAAATCATGCAAAAGCCCAATAAGCTCACCTGCTTCAGGTACATTAATTTTAGTGGCTAACTGTTTAGCAATCTCTGCCACTTCAAACAAGTGACTTGCAACCGATTGCTCAGCTTTATCAGTTGCCCTAACGTGTGCTATGAATGATGCTGATATTTTGTCTTTTATGTTGTCCATTGATGTCACACGCCCTATAATTTTCGCAACTTAATTATATATGCTATCGGGTAGCTTTGACGAATATACACTTTTTAGAGGTCGTTGCGTAACAGATGAGGGAGGAAGGTGTCAATGCTACAGGATTACGACAGCAACTCCCAATTTAAAACCCTGCTAAAATAAAGTCTTTCTCAATATTACAGAACCAAGCGGCATAAGTATAAAACCAATGGATCTAAACGTAGTTGACCAGATACGCAAAACGTTTAACACACTACCGGATTGCCGAAAACGAGGCAATAACCAGAAATATGCTGTAGAAGAT
>Ga0209697_10006249_pt1 | contig 14493 bp, 11 predicted proteins | sample AliMusrvi5mmetaG_FD_184115 | JGI IMG/M metagenome (GOLD analysis project Ga0209697, IMG submission 184115) | Freshwater lake bacterial and archeal communities from Alinen Mustajarvi, Finland, to study Microbial Dark Matter (Phase II) - Alinen... | ecosystem: Environmental > Aquatic > Freshwater...
CACTTTATTAGTACTGATAGTGGCACCGGTGTATTGCAAGCTGCCGCCGCTTAATGTGATTGGTGAGCTTATGGTCGCGATGCTTAAGGTGCCAGCAGTCACTGTGGTGGTACCAGTGTAGGTATTGGTACCAGACAGGGTTAAGGTGCCAGTGCCTACTTTAGTCAGGCCAATGGTTTTAAAACCAGTGCCTGTGCCATCTTTTAAGATTCCGCCAAAGGTCGTGCTGGTGTTATCGGTGCTCACACTCAGTACGGAGTTGGTCACAGTGGAGCTATTGGTGATGATGCCGTTACCACTGCTAGAAGCAATCGAGCCAGCGGTTTCGGAGTAGCCATTCATATCCAAGGTGGCTGTTGGACTCGTGAACAAGATCTCCGAGTTATTCGATAAGCCAGTAATGCTACCGAGTTTTAGAGTACCTGCGCTAATCGTAGTAGTGCCACTAAAGCTATTGTTACCAGAGAGCGTTAAAGCGCCAGTACCGCTCTTGGTGAGGGCAATTGTTTTAGAGCCATCTTGGATATTGCCGCTAAAGGTCAGGTCGCTATTGCTAGCAACCGATAAGGTCACATTGCTAGCGCCGTTATTGGTAATGATGCCGTAACCAGCGCCACTACTCGTGATTGATGCCAGTGAGATGGCATAGCCACCTAGATCTAATGTCGCATTGGTACTACCAAAGACGATGGCACCAGTAATGGCATTAGCACTACCTAACTGTAAGCTGCCATTGGTGATGGTGGTAGTACCACTCAAAATTTCAGCCGATGACAACAATAAAGAACCTGCTCCATTCTTATTTAGCGTGCTGGCGGTAATGACACCCTGAATTGAACTGGGGCTGATAAGACTACTATTGGCTATTGAAACAGCTCCATCTGAACCAACATTTCCACCAGATGCAGTAGCTCCACCACCAGCATTAATCAATCCAGTAACACTAATTACCCCTGAATTGATACTAACGTTACCGGCATTACCACCATCATGGGTCGTGTAGCTATAGCGAGATTTTGTATAGGTACTATCGCCGCCGGAGGTGCTGATATTTTGAGCTGTAAAGCTTCCAGAATTAGTAATTGAGAGTGCGCCACCAGATGCACCATCCCCTGATGAACTTGAGCTACCACTTAAATCAATGCTTCCAGATACGCTTACATTGCCTGCTGAGGTTATGGTGAAATTTTGATTACCTGACAACTGTGAACTAAAGGTGATATTTCCTAAACCAGAATTGATAATGTAGTCACTTGTCAATATCACTGAAGCCGCAGGAGTTGCGTTACTTAAAGATGCGCTACCAGAACCTCCAAACTTAATATTCCCACCAAATGTAGAAATCGCTGCTGATGAAGAGCTGGTATCAAGATAAATAGTTGGCGAAGCAAAACTATTGTGATTAACCCCTGCATACATTTCTACATTTAAAGGGCTGCCACTTACGCTAATGATGGTGCCATACAGGTAAATATTGCCATATGCATTGAGTATTAAGGTGGTGGCAGAACCCGATATCTTTGTAATAGCAATTCGGGATGAACTGGTACCTAAATTAAGATTTCCGCTGCCAGAGCTACCACTCGGACAGCTAGATCCAGTGATAGAACAGCCACTACTGGTGACGCTGATTGTGACGTTACCAGTTTTTAATGCATTAGAAATGATAGAAGCTTGGGATGAAGTAATGGTGTAGTCATTTGGATCTAATAACCACATTCCTCCTCGACCAGCATTAATACTTGCCATCATGCTTAGGGTGTTACCAGAGGTTTCAATAAAGCCACCAGCTTGGTTGCTCTGGCTAGGATCTAACTGGGCTGCGCTGATTGTCGAATGTTCGTCAATGCTCGTGACCATAGAAAAAGGCAATGTGCCCTTGCTTGCATCATTGCCTATTAATATTGTGCCACCTTGGGTATACCCGTTTGCGCTGATATTGGAGTTTGCAATTTGGGTATTGTTGGTAGCGGACAAGCCAATGCTTCCGCCACGGCCATTTGAGCCGTTGGTCTGAATAATGGAATTGGCAACATTCACATCACCAACTTGAGTGGTGATCGTGAGTGATCCTCCATCGGTGCTGCCGTTTACTTGAAGTAGTGCTTGATCAAAATGGATATCGTTTGCTGCAGTCAGATTAATGGTGCCGCCCCTACCGTTACCACCATTTACCTGGATAACTGCGCTATTCCAAATCGAATCATTGGCTGCAATGGTCACTTGACCACCCTCATCACCGCTTGCCTCTATGAGTGCGCCTGGGTTTAGGGTGATGGTATCTGCTTCTAGCCTGATTTGTCCTGCCACTTGTCCGACCCCATTTGCTGACAATCGGCCTGACACATAGATCGCCTGAGCCAGCAATTGGATGACATTACCCAGTGATCCTGGGTTGACGTTGCTTAAGTAATTGCTGGTTTGGATACTGCCTTGGGCATAAATGGTCTGTGCCTGAACCGTCACTTTGGACGCATTAATCGAGCTACCCACGTTCAAATAGGCGATCGAAGAACTGATAATCACGTCTAAGTTTTGACCGCTAATGTTGGCATTGAGGTTAAAAATGCCTGCCGAGGAGAGTGTCAAGGTGGTGTAATTTGTGCCTAATTTGAGGATCTCTGCCCCACTGGCAATCGTTAAACTGCCTGTGCCGCTCTGAGTACAAGAGACAATTGGGCATGCAGTTGTGCTATTTGTCACTGCAATAGTCACATTGCTATTGGCCAAAACTGTCGAGATGAGGCTTGCTGTAGAGGCATCAATCGTCAGATCAATGGGGTCTAAAAGCCAAGTACCCGCTTTGCCATTAGTTGCTGAGGTGTTGATTTGGGCTTGGGGAGCTAGCGCCACAGTCCCTTTAGAACTGGTCTCGATGAAGCCCCCATTGCCTGAAATCGACCCACCTATAGATTTAAGGATGCCCGCCACTGTGGTTTTGAGCTCTGACCAGATCGCAATAGTGCCGCCATTACCCGCCTGAGTTGCTGAGGTATCAACCAAAGCATTCTGTTCGACGCTTACTGTTTTTGCCAGTTGGCCGCTACTTGCAGCCTGATCTGCATTGGCTTTGATGGCTGTTTGTATTGGGGTATTGGCTTGCGTATTTAGCTGACTACCGCCAGAAACTTGGGTGTTCCCAAGCCCGACGTTAACCTGACCGCCACCAGTTGCACCAGTTGCACTCGTTTTAGAGTTGGTCGCCAGGGTGATATCCGTTCCGATGAGGTTGATTTGGCCACCCTCACCTGTTTTGCTATTGGCTGTGACTTTTCCGGCTTGGGTGACCGTATTGGCTACTAGCTCAATCGTGCCCCCGTTATTCACCAAACTGCTGGCAGAAATCCGGCCGGTATTTTTGATGACTGTGGCCATGAGCTGATTTGCTGATCCGGCGGCAATGACTACTAAACCACCATCGACCTCAACTAACCGCTTATTTTCGATCAGACCTTGGTAGGTCGCTTTGTCGACTTTGAGGCTCATCAAGGAATCACCCTTGAAGTCCAAGGTAATTTGCTCGCCAGATCCTAGGGCAATCGTGCCCAATCCTTTTTTGGCTAGCAGGTATCCGTTATTGCGTACTTCTGGAGCCAAAAGTGCAATGTAGCCATTGTCAGTATTGGTTTTGATCGTGCCCTCGTTGATCACTGCACCAGTGCCATTACCCTTAAAGGTGCCTTTACCCTCCATAAACTCCTTATCGGAGATATTAAGGGTCGTTGCCACCACACCGGCAGCATCAATTTGAGCGCCTTTGCCAAAAGTAACTCCATTTGGATTCACAAAAATCACTTGGCCGTTTGCTTTGACAGCACCATCGATCATGGAAGCAGTTGCACCAGTCACTCGATTGAGTGTTACTGCACTTGCATTGGGTTGATTAAAATTTACCATTGCATTTTTGCCGACGTTAAAACTATCCCAATTGATCACTGCACGTTGTGAAGATTGATTCACATTCATGGTTGCAGAAGTTGCAGTTTGTGTTTGTGAAACAAAGGCACTGCCTGCAATTACTTTTGCACCGGTTGGTAAAGCATTCGGTAAATTTGGAACTGCTGGATTTGCAAAAACGGGGTTAGAAAATAGTGATGCCCCAATTACAAAACTGGCAACTGTAGGGATCCATCTGAAAGAACTCTTTTGAGTGGATTTTTTAGCGATAAATTCTGGGCACTGCAAAAAGGCAAATTGCCCAAAAAAAGTGGCGTATTTTTGCTTTAAATAGGGGTCTTTAGTTTTGCGGGCTGAGTTTGTTTGCTGATGATTTTCATCAGAATTTTTGGTCCAGAAAAGATTATCTAAACCGAACGCTTTCATATGAAAGCTGATCATTAAAAAACAAAGTACTCATATTTTTGGCAATGAATTATTTCTTTACTGATACACCACAAATGATTGAATTTGAAACTCATCATTTGGATCTGAAAACTGGATTTGATCTAGATCAAATCCAATCTCTTATATTAGCCTAAAAGCCAATATGGTTCTAGTAATGATTACGATCGCCTGTAGAGCCTTTACTTATGTGGGGCGTTTTTTATACCCCACTATTAACTTAGGAATTTTTCCAAAATTTATTCAGAAAACAATCTTTTTTTCGGGGAATCACTTCCGAGGAAATTGGTCTCAATGCGGACGAGAAATTGCTGTAATTATTTAGATTTTAATGTCGCGCGCAGATGATTTTGGCGCTTGATTTTGCGGTGGTGTTGCAGGTGGATTTTGCTTCTTTAATTTACTTTGATTAGCTTCTTGCATCACTCTATTGATCGCTTGTTTTGCGCCTAATAAACTAAAAGTATTCGCTGCAAATGCACCTGACTGAAGTGCTACTGCAAATCCAATGGTTTCGCCATTTTGCACACCCTTCATCACCTGATCGAAGGGCTCCAGAATCTGAAATAAATTACCGCCAATCAACGTGCACTCCATCCGAATCGCTGCAGAAATTGGTGGGCTATTCATCAGTACCGAGTACTTTTCCCCAGGCTGACAACGCAGCGCTTGGTGAAGATAAAAGAGGCATTTATCTGTAGAGCAAAACATGCCAAACGATGATTGAGGGCCATTAATGGTGTACGCCTCGTTAACCTGACCACTTAAATCAGCCACCCAATTGAGGTAAGCCACCTTCTCACCTGCTGAAGCTACATTAGAAGCTAGCAACAACACGATGATTGCTAGGCGCTTCACTGCACTACCCTGGAGGTCTCACGTAAACGTCTGATGACATCATTCATATGCTGCTGAATGATGGCTTGCTTGAGTTGACTCTTAGAAGCCTCAAAACTGGCTATCTTGCCGGAGCGGGTGTCATCTAAACGCACAATCACCCAAGCATCCCCTACTTTGATGGCTGTTTTAGTGAAATTACCCTTAGTGAGTGAACTGACAGCGCTGGCAACGGGTTGAGCTAATTGCTGAGGTGCTACCCAACCTACCAGACCGCCCTGCGCTTTTGTTGCTGCATCAAGAGAAACATCTTTGGCAACCTTGGCAAAAGATTCTCCGGTTTGTAGGCGGCTTATTACGAGGATCGATTCTGATTCTGAGCGTAGTGCAATTTGGCTAATCTTGTATTGCGTTGCTGTATCAGCGCCCCCACCAAGGTATTGCTTTTGCTTGTTGTACTCTTCTAAAAGCTCTTGGTCTGTAATGGGGTCTTTCTTTAAGTACTCGTCAATATAGACTTGTAGGTAAAGGTTCTGGCGCATCTGTGCAATTTGATCTTCGAGGTCTACATTCTTTTCTAGGCCTTGGCGCAGGACCTCTTGCACGATCAGCTGGCGATTGATGAGCTCGTTTTTAATTGCTTCGCGCAATTGCGGTGTGTCTTTTTGGCCTTGTGCAATGGCTGCTTTGAGATTGAGATCAAATAAGCCTTTAGTAATGGCAGTGCCATTGACTGTGGCTACGAATTCAAAATCATTGTTGGCTTGGGCATGGGCGATAGGCACTTGCGCCATAGCCAAACTCAATACAGCTGCTAAGGCAATTTGTCTAAATGACATCAGAACTGATAACTGCCAGTAAACCAACCTCGTGGGTTAGTCGTTGTGCCATCGGTAGCCACTTGTTGGCCAGAGGAGTTATACAAAGGATTTTTGCCAACTTGCCAAGCCACCATGGCGCCCAGGTTCCAACCTTCCCAATCCCACTTCACTCCAAAACCTGCGCCTTGCAAGGAGTAAGTATTGTTTGCATTGGTTAAGCCTTGCCAACCAGGATAAGTATTTTTGTATTGCTGAACTAAGCCAACGTCATAAAACAAGCTGCCAGTAATACGCTCCGGAAATTGATGGCGCAGCTCAACAGTACCGATGCCGCCCTGTGAGCCACCACCCTGCGCCACTGGATAGGCACGAACTGCATATGGGCCACCCATATAAATTTGTTCGGCAGAGTTTAAGTTCACTGAGGAGAATTGTCCGCTCACTGCGACATAGGCAGTGGTTGCGCCATCATTTGTAATTTGTTGTGTGCGGTTACCAGCAAAGGTAAATTTATTAAAGCTTGACGGGGTGTATTGACCGTAACCCGCCATGCTCGTAGACAGGATATCGAGGTTACCCATCACTGCAGCCAGGGATCCAGAACTCACACCGCCGCCACCGAAACCGTCATAGTGATTACCAGAAACACCTAACGAGGTATTTTTAATGTTGTATGCACTAATCGTTGACAGGGTTAGTATATTTTTATTGGTGTAGCCCTTGATGTCATAGTTTGCAGTGACGTTTACGTTCGTACCTTGACTACGAATCAAGGGGTAGGCAGCGCTTAAACCGGTTGTCCAAGCATCGCCATATCCAGCATTTGCAGTATTGGCATAGTTGCTCACATTTTTATAGTTTAGAAAGGTGCCGGCTACCCCTAAACGTAAACCATCTTTTGATCCTGGTAATGAGTAAGCGCCTTGCACATATTGGGAACCCTCTGAATAAATGCCATTGACTGACATTTGATCACCAATGCCCAATGGGTTGATCGCATTTAAAGCAACGACGCCTTGATTAGCGCCGGTGGTTCTACTTCCGTAGGTATTTGCTTCGACCTTACCCTGATACCACTGGGGCTCGGTCAGTTGCAATCGGATGGCCGTCTCGCCATCCTTCTCGCCGGGCTCTAATTGGCTAGACACCATCACACCAGGTGTCTCATTGAGAATAATCAAGGCACGTTCAATCGCTTGGGTATTTAATGGCTGACCAACTGGGTTGGCATAAGTAATATATTGCGCAGCAGTTTCTGTACTAAAGCGCGTTGGCCCATTGGGGGTATCAACAATCACGCTACTAAGCTTTGCTTCAGTCACCAACACTTTTACTACGCCATTGGCAATTTTTTGGGGCGGCAAGATTGCTTGCACGGTATAACCGCTCTTACGATAGAACTCGACAACAGCATCACACGCTTTTTGCAAGTCATCAAAATTGACTGCACGACCTAGCCATGGTTTCAATACTGCTTGCACACTCGCCTCGGGAATAATGCTGATACCTTCCAGTACAAAACTCTTCACTTCAAAGGTGACTTCGCTGGCATTAGGTGCTTTTGATTTGGGAGCCTCTTTCAATGATGGCTCAGGCAGAGCCAATGGTGAAGGCATGGGCAATTGATTTTCTAAGTTCCGCTGCAATGCACCCGCATCAACTTGTGCAAAGACTTGAGTAGATGCCGCAAGGCTAATCACCGTTAAGAGAAGAAATGATTTTTTGATACGGTAGGTATGGGTAGAGAACATCAAATTAGCTAAGGTCTTGATAATTATTGATTTTATCATTTTATATATATTCACCTTATTAGCCCTAGGGCTAGCATTACTAAAGCCCTAACTCGCTATGTGAGCCCAATCTAATCAATCTGAGGATATCTATATTGGGTTTTTCATAGATCAGCAGTAAATCAGGCCGGATATGGCAATCTCGAAAATCCCTCCATTGGCCCGTGAGCGCGTGATCACAATACTTTTCAGGCAGGGGTTTATCAATAAGCAAATACTCGATTGCAGCTACTAATGTGGTTTCAAGATATGTTTTGTATTTTCCCTTTTGCTCTCTTTCGTAATCTCTTCTAAATTGAGTTGCCCGCTCAATCCTCCGCATTCAAATCCTTCATCAACTCCCTGGTAGATCCAAATGACATCAGTTGTCTTTCTTTTGATTCACGCATGGCTTTAATCGTCTTAGCGTTTGGCACCAAGGGCTCAAAAGGTAAAGACTTTTCTCTTGCAACCCGTATCAACATCATTCGCAGCGCATCAGACACCGTCAACCCCATCGCCTCTAAAACAATGCTGGCCTCCTTTTTAATTCCTTCTTCTATGCGTGCTCGCACTACTGCATTGGCTGTCATTACCCTCTCCTCATGATTGATCTCTATTCAAGACACTTAAATAGTATTTAATTATGTAGCTACATTGTAGCTACATATTAGGAACTGAGCAACTCTATTGATTGCATAAGGACGCTAAAATTGCGCATGACCTCACCCATTGCCTTTGATTACCCCCAGCAAGACTCTACTGGGGCTACCTGCACTGCCCAAGCCTGGGCAAAAGTTCCGCCCCACTTGGCCGCTTCCGATAAAAAGGCTGTGATTGCCCGTATTAAGCAGTTGTTGATTGAAAAAGATGCCGCATTGATTGCTCACTACTATGTTGATGGTGATATTCAAGACTTGGCTATGGAGACCGGTGGTTTTGTTGCTGACTCATTAGAGATGGCGCGCTTTGGTAAGAATCATCCTGCTAAAAATGTGATTGTTGCAGGTGTGCGCTTTATGGGAGAGTCTGCAAAAATTCTCAGTCCTGAAAAGCACATCTTTATGCCAGACTTAGAAGCCACCTGCTCTCTTGATCTAGGTTGCGATGCATCTGACTTTGCTACTTTTAGAGCTTTACATCCTGATCGCGTAGTAGTGGTCTATGCCAATACGAGCGCTGCAGTAAAAGCACAAGCGGATTGGATGGTCACTAGTTCCTGCGCCTTGGCCATCGTGCACCAACTGAAGGTCGAAGGTAAAAAGATTCTATGGGCACCGGATCGCCATCTTGGTAGATACATTCAGGAGCAAACAGGTGCTGATATGTTGCTCTGGAACGGGGCTTGCATTGTTCATGACGAATTTAAGGGTGCTGAGCTAGAGATCTTAAAAGCTGCCCATCCGAATGCCATGATTTTGGTTCATCCTGAGTCTCCACAAGCAGTGGTCGATTTAGCAGATGTTGTTGGTAGTACCTCGGCCATGATCAAGGCAGTAGTTGATGGCACTGCTTCTGAATATATTGTCGCTACTGATAAAGGCATCTTGCATCGCATGCGCCAGTTAGCACCTAATAAGAAACTGATTGAAGCCCCAACCGCTGGTAATAGCGCGACTTGCAAGAGCTGTGCGCACTGCCCTTGGATGGCGATGAATGGTCTTCAAGGAATCTTAGATTGCCTTGAGAATGCCTCTGGTGAAATCTTCATCGAAGAGTCGGTCCGCCTTAAAGCATTAACCTGTATTGATCATATGCTCGATTTCACTCAGAATCATCCCGATCTTCTAGCCAAAGCACAGCACGGCTTTGTGAAGAATATTGGTGCAGCGTAAATAATAAAAAATATGTTTGATTACAACGAAACCTTAGAGCAAGCCCGTCAACGTAATATTCATGATGCGCTGATGGAGGACATCGGCATTAATGATTGGACAGCCAAGTTGGTGCCGAGCAAGACTGTGCAAGCACAGCTGATCGTGCGTCAAGCAGCAGTGCTCTGTGGTGTTGACTGGTTCGAAGGTACGCTCAAGAAGTTAGATCCTGCGGCTACAGTCATCTGGCACTATATGGAAGGCGATATGATGGCGCCCGATACCAAGGTCTGCGATATCACAGCCAATTCAAGAGCGCTGCTCTCTGCCGAGCGCCCTTGCATTAACTTCTTACAAACATTGTCTTGGACTGCCAGCATTACCCGTCTCTACGTTGATGCGATTGCAGGGGCTAGCCCTAACCCTAAAGGCTGCGCTGTGCTCGATACGCGCAAGACTATTCCAGGTTTGCGTCAAGCGCAAAAGTATGCGGTTCGAGTTGGTGGTGGCCAGAATCAACGCCTTGCTTTATGGCATGGCATTCTGATTAAAGAAAACCATATTGCTGCTGCAGGCGGTATTGCTGCTGCACTCAAAGCTGCGGCAGATTTACATTCTGAGGTAGATATTCAGATTGAAGTGGAAAACTTTGCTGAATTAGAGCAAGCATTAAATGCTGGTGCAAAAAGTATCCTCATTGATAACTTCACTACCGAGCAAATGAAAGAGGCTGTAGTCTTTACGAATGGCAGATCATTGCTTGAGGCTTCAGGTGGAATCAACTTAGATCAAATGCGTGCTATTGCCGCCACTGGAGTCGATCGTATCTCCCTTGGAAAACTGACCAAGGATATCAATGCAGTAGATTTCTCGATGAGAGTCTTATAAGCGTTCGTCAATCATCTTTATATAAGTCCACGTTCTGACTAAGCCCATTGCTTGATTCATTAACCGTCAATAGCTAAAATATCGATTCGATATAGCACTCCGAATCCTGCGATTTTCCCCTGTAGCACAAGCCCTCACCACTTTTTAGACGCCCCAAGTATCCGTGGACATCACTTGAACAATAATGTATAAAATTTGATACAATTAATGAAAATAACAGAAAAACCGATTAGATGGAGAGGGTCTACCCTCAAAGATATTAAGGATGAAAAGATATTTTCCTTCGACGCCCGCAAGGAAGCTGGTCATCAATTGAGTCAGGTTCAGGTCGGCTTAGATCCAGATGACTGGAGACCTTTTGAAGAGGTTGGGGCCGGCACGAAAGAAATACGTATTAATCTGGATGACGGCTACTATCGAGTGATGTATGTAGCAAAGTTTCAAGATGCGATTTATGTATTGCACTGCTTTAAAAAGAAATCTCGCGTTACTAGCAAGCAGGATAAGGAAATAGCTATCAGCAGGTATAAGGAAGTTATAGCAGAAAGGATGAACAAATGACTCGCACGAATAAAACTACGCACATCACCCCTATAGGTGGAAACGTTTTTGTCGACCTTGGATTTCCCCCAAAAGAAGCTGCTGCCCTACAAGCAAAATCTAAGAAAATTATTTCTGAAAAACTAGCCATCAAAGAGTCGTTAATGACTGAACTATCCCTGTGGATTGATGAAAAGCAACTTAAGCAACATGATGCTGCCATCATCCTTGGAGTCAGCCGTCCAAGGGTTTCGGATGTCGTTCATAAAAAAACGGTTAAATTCACGATAGATTCACTTGTGGATATGCTTGCCAGAACTGGCAAGTATGTTGAGCTTTCGGTAAGATAACTGAAGGTGAACTGAACGTGAAATCAAAAAATATGAAAGAAGAATGGGTTGATCCAGATGATGCCCCGAATTGGATGAAGAGTGGTTCAGAAACGCCCACGTCTATATTGGTGACACCCTCATCAAAAGAGGTGTTGGTCGCCCACCAATTAAAAATGCCAAGGAAATGCTTAGTCTTAGACTAGATTCTGATGTGCTGGAAAAATTACGCGCTAGCGGAAAGGGATGGCAAACCCGCTTAAGTAAGCATATTAAAGAGGCCGTTCTAAAGGGCACTCTTTAAATCGATTTAGGTCTCTGGACTCTCAGCAGTGCCCTCGGCCTGAGGAGTCAGAATCGTAGGATAAGAAACTGCCCAAGTACCTGGGTAGTCACGACTGTAGTGCAGCCCCCTGCTTTCTCTGCGCATTAAAGCTGAACGTACGATTAACTCTGCGCACTCAAGCAGGTTGCGTAACTCGATTAAGTCTCTTGTGACTTTAAAGTTAGCGTAATACTCTTGTACTTCATATCTGAGTAACTTGATGCGATGTAATGCTCGCTCTAATCGGCGATTGGTTCTCACAATACCGACATAGTTCCACATCAGGGAACGTAACTCATCCCAGTTATGGGCAATCACTACTTGCTCATCAGCATCTTCTACCTGACTCTCATCCCATAGGGGAAGTTTTGGCAGGGTCGGCGTTTTCAGTTGTGAAATATCAGCGGCGGCAGCTTTGCCAATCACGATGCACTCTAACAAGGAGTTGCTTGCCAGACGATTAGCGCCATGCAAACCTGTGTAGGTTGCTTCACCTACTGCATAGAGACCCGCTAAATCTGTGCGACCCTTGAGATCTGTCACCACACCACCACAGGTGTAATGCGCCGCAGGCACTACGGGAATGGGTTCTTTGGTGATATCTAAGCCGAGTGTCAGGCAACGTGCATAGATCATCGGGAAATGTTCTTTAATGAAAGCCTCACCTAAGTGGGTAGCGTCTAGATGAACATAATCTAAGCCATGTTTTTTCATTTCAAAGTCGATGGCTCTAGCAACGATATCGCGTGGCGCCAGTTCATTACGTTCATCATGCTCATGCATAAAACGAGTGCCATCCGGTAATTTCAAGATACCGCCCTCACCGCGCATCGCTTCCGTAATCAGGAAGCTGCGATCGCTAGGATGATACAAACATGTCGGATGAAACTGAATAAATTCCATATTGCCAATGCGACAACCCGCTCGCCAAGCCATGGCAATACCGTCACCAGTAGCGGTGTCAGGATTACTGGTGTAGCGATACACCTTACCAACGCCACCAGTTGCCAGAACTACCGATTTCGCTTGAATGGTTTCAACCTGATTATTTTTAATATCTAAGGCATAAACACCATAGCAACGATTTGGCTTCGTACGCTGTGTCTTCGTATCTAAGTGGCGATTGGTGATGAGATCTAAAGCAATCCAATGCTCTAGTAATTGAATATTTTTATGGGCACGTGCTTTATCCAGCAATACCTCATGAATGGCTTTGCCAGTAGCATCGGCTGCATGGGCAATGCGACGATGACTATGGCCACCTTCGCGCGTTAAATGCAAGCCCATTGGGCCAGCTTCATCAGCAGTAAATGGTACCCCTTGATCTACCAGCCAACGTATCGCATCAGCACTTTCTTCAGCAATGTAACGCGCAGTAGCCTCGACCACCAAGCCAGCGCCAGCATCTAAGGTATCTGCTACATGAGAATCAATGCTGTCATGCTCTTTATCCACTACGCCGACGATGCCACCCTGAGCCCAGGAAGTAGCTCCTTCGCCCAGCGCTCTTTTGGCCATCACAATGACTGGCTGAGTCTCAGCCATATGTAAGGCTACGGTTAATCCAGCGAGACCTGCTCCAATAATAAGAACAGGTAATTCAGCTTTAGCATCTGCTTGAGGTATTGAGGGTTTTGAACTGGCCATGCTTCATTCTAAAGGGCAATGGGAAAACCTGTTCTTACAAGACTTGAGATCAGCGACGGCTATGCAAGAACCTATGAAGAAATTAAGCAAGATTAGGCCAATATGTCCGCGAGGCACTACTGAATCGCTTTGCCCACAGGTGGTATGTTCAGCCATTCATCTTCTTCAGAGCGCCTCGCATCGGGATTCCATTGCGCTAGCAATTCTTCGAGACTATATTGTGCTTGCTTTACTGGCATTGGCTCTGACAATGAGGTCAATACTTCGGCGATGAAAGAAGCGGGCAAATCTGGATTATCAATTGCCGCTCGCCCTACTTTTACCCAAAACTCAATTTGCCCCGCAATAGTGCGGTGCTCATTCTTAGCCGCCACCCTCGCTGACTCATATAAATCCTGATTAATTTTGACCGATATGCCCATTAAATTTCCCCCGTTAGGGTATTTTTACTACATAAGCAGCACTGTTGAAAACAAGGTCTTTTTAACAAAAAAACCGCCCGAAGGCGGCCTTTTCTTCAGTGAAAGAATCAGGATGTGGTGACTACTTTCTGTCTTGCTGCATCGTTTGTGCCGTAGCCCACTACTGCAGCGGCTTGCCCACCTTTAACAAGGTTCACAGCGCAGTACTTGAACTCTGGAATCTTACCAAACGGATCTAAGGCGGCATTAGTAATCAAGTTTGCCGCGGCTTCATAGTATGCAAATGGAATAAAGATCACGCCACGAGGTGTACCGTCATCTCTGCGCACATGTATCCCTACCTCACCACGTCTAGATTGCACGGTAATCACATCGCCAGCAGAAACACCTAACTGAGTCATATCTTCACCATTCATGGAGACGGTAGCGAGTGGCTCAATCGCATCAAGCACAGTGGCACGGCGAGTCATACTACCGGTATGCCAATGCTCTAACTGACGACCCGTAATCAATACAAATGGGTAATCTGCATCTGGACGCTCGTTCGCAGGAATAATATCCGCAGGTACGAGTTTCACTTTTCCATCAGCAGTAGCAAAATGATCATCAAATACGATAGGGCGACCTGGATCTTCGGCAGATAAACAAGGATAGGTCACGCTAGATTCTTTTTCGAGACGCTCCCAGGTAATGCCATTGATCGCTGCATGCATGGCTTGACGCATTTCGTCATAGACCTCTGCAACCCCAGCGTCAGGAC
>Ga0209697_10006250_pt1 | contig 14486 bp, 14 predicted proteins | sample AliMusrvi5mmetaG_FD_184115 | JGI IMG/M metagenome (GOLD analysis project Ga0209697, IMG submission 184115) | Freshwater lake bacterial and archeal communities from Alinen Mustajarvi, Finland, to study Microbial Dark Matter (Phase II) - Alinen... | ecosystem: Environmental > Aquatic > Freshwater...
CCTGCGCCGGAGATGGACAACCCAACAACAACCCACTAGAAACCAAAACAACCTTCAAAGACTAACTCTCATGTGGTCCAACTTCCCGAGTCCCGTCACCCCTAAAGCCATGGAACATTGGAATGCAGTGGTCATGGATGATGCTGGCTAATGGAGGCCTTGGTAACCCCTATGTGGGATGGACTGTTTGGCCAGAGGTGGAAAGGGTTCAAGCCGTAGAAAAGCTGATAGAATCAGGAGATCTTGAGGGGATTATGAAGCTGACCCTCCATTGCGAAGAGGACGATCAGTGAACCTGACCATCATATCTGGCGGACAGACTGGAGCTGATAGGGCCGGTCTCGACTTTGCCATCTACAACAATATTCCTCACAAGGGATGGTGCCCTAAGGGGAGAAAGGCCGAGGATGGAAAGATTTCCAGTCAGTACCAACTCCAAGAAACTCCATCATCTGGCTATCTCCAGCGTACGGAGTGGAATGTCAGGGACAGCAGCGGCACAGTGATCTTTACCATGGGTAAGGAACTCACTGGCGGATCCAAGAGGACGGCTGAATTTGCCAGTAAACACGGCAAGCCGCTCCTCCATCTTTATCCTGGCAGGAATTACGAATTGGCAAGCGAACTCCTGGACTTCGTGACTAGGAACAATCTCCAGACTCTCAATGTTGCTGGCACTCGTGGAAGCAAGGAGCCCGGGGTTTACCGATTTGCATTGGATGTTTTAAAAGATGCACTGGTTGCTCGATCTTCAAGCACTATCGGCGGATCAAGGGAGGGATGACTCTGTTTGACCTCTTAAAATATAGCAGCGACCATCTAGGTATGACTTTCAGCTCCGATACCATTGTCTTTTTGATCTACTTCTTCGTCTTCATGGGCATCCAAGTGGTGCCATTTTGAGAGGTATAAAAAATCATGACTGCCGTTGAAGCCTACGATGACTGTCGGCGCCGATATATGGAGGCCAGTTGGCGTAAGTTTGAAGGGGAGGACTCTTACAAGTCCTATAAAGATTGGTTGGGCAAAGTCCCTGTTTTCCAAGAGGAGTTTGCTACTCACGTAAAGAAGCTGCTTCGCATGCAAAACTCAAATAATCCAGACGCGTTGTTCGCTTTGGGTGATGCATTTGCCGGCGGATATGGAATTGAAAGAGATCCTGATCTGTCGATTAGATATTACTGTGATGCAGCTAATGCGGGTCATGTAAAAGCTATGGTTCGCTTCGGGAGGCTGCTCCTTCGAGAAGAATGTTCTGAGACGAAACTATTGGCCATTTCATGGTTTAAGAAAGCCGCAGATGGGGGTTATTCGGGCGGTATGGTAGCTCTTGGATTTGTTTATCGTGACGCTCAGGGTGTACCATTTAATCCAATCAAAGCTGCTGAGTGGTTCGCTAAAGCCGTTGAAGCTGGCGACGAGAGTGCAAAGATTATTTTAGCGAAAGTTTACTACTTCTCAATGGGGGATACGGATAAAGCCCTCCCCTTGCTGCTCGACGAGGCATCAAGAGGGAATAGCGATAGCTTTAAGATCTTAGGACGTATCTATGGTGACACACGAACTAGATTTTACGACTTCGAGAAGGCGGTTTACTGGTATGAGCAAGTAATGAATGGAAAGCACCAAGGTCCGGCTAATGGGGCACGAATTGCTTTGGCCGAATTGCATCTCGAAGGAAAACAACAACCAAAAAACATCGTCAAGGCCCGTGAGTATCTTGATGCAGTACTATCCAATGCTCCCGAAAAACACACCCTACGAAAAGAAGCTCTGAAGCTTTTGGGAAAAATCGACAAGGGTAAGGTTTGAGAAAATACCATGACCCTCTCCGCACATGTACCAAGCTGCGTCCTTCTACTCCTTTTCAGATGGTGAGCGTAGCATCGTAGCAATATGGACACAGAAAATAGTCGGAATGAGTTGGAGAAACGATTGTTTCATAGCAGATATAAAATTGCGGTTGAACGAATGTCAAAACTCACAAAAGAGGAGAGAGACTCTGCAGGGCCTGATCTTTACGATCCTATACAAGATGACCCTAAGTTTTCTGAGACGATTCGAGCGGTGCAAGAACGCGTTAGGGAGGAGGTAAAAAACCTTAATAGAATAGGGTCCTGTCATATTATTTGGTCTAAAACAAAAAGAGTCCTCAGAGAGGAGCATGGCATAATCTGGTTTGACCCTAGTGATATGAATCCCAGAACCCTCTACGATTAAGATTGGAGGAGAAATGAACCATTTGATTCAAGTTGCGGGAAATATAGGCAGATGGATATTTGGTGGTTCTCCTCCGGATAATCTAAAAATATCAGGCAACAAGATCACCTATGTGGCTGAGGGGAAAAAAGGTTATTTGTGTGTTGAAATGATGAGACACATTTCACTGGAGGATTCATTTCTTGGGCTCTTTGGATGCACGCTGAAAGTAACAATGTTGAATGGACCTGTGACAAGAATCAAAGGACTCAATAAAGAGAGAGCGGTAAGAATAAAGGAGGAGCTACAAGAGGCTCAAGCCAGCTATCAAATTGATAAGAGGATAAAAGACCTAACGAACTCAATGGATCAACTAAAAGTTGCTTCTGAGGGTCTTTCAAAGGATGGGTTTTTTTCAGCCGTTCAAATGAATCAATGGCTAGAAGAGTTTTCTGAATTGAAGTTTCTCGCATCTCTTCCAAATGAAAAACTTCAACCGCTCGGTGACGGAGTTTTGCATTGCAAAGATGCATTTGCTGATCCTGAAAGTTGGCGATCCCATAGAAATGGGTGGTGGATGGCTAACGAATACAAAAGACGTGAAGAATTCTTTGTAGGCTATCGCAAAGAGCATGGCGGTCTTTCTCCACAACAAATAGAGGTGATTCTAAAGCATGATAATGCTGTTTTGGCGGTGGCTGGAGCCGGCACTGGCAAAACAACCACAGTTATTGGCAAGGTCGCCTACCTTCTTGATAGCGGAGCATGCAAACCCGAGGAAATCCTCCTGCTGTCTTTTTCCAAAGCCGCTGTAGAGGAACTGCAAATGCGGATTAACACAGACATTCGAGAACCAGTTGAGGCAAAGACATTCCACGCTTTTGGTCTAGATATTATAACTGAAGCGAGTGGTAGAAAACCTGCTATTTCAGACTCTCAAGACTTTCTCCAAGCTATAGAGCAATCCTTGAGTGAAATCATGATCGCTGGTGGTGATGGGTTCAGAAATCTAACGCAATTTCTGACCGTTGATTTTTATCCGCCGCAGCAAGCAGAAGAATTCGCGACAAAACGAGAATGCCTTGAATACGTAAGCAATTTAGATCTCGAGACGATTAAAGGTGAAAAAGTAAGAAGCCACCAAGAAGCTCAGATTGCTGATTGGTTATTCTTGAATGGTATCAAATACGTTTACGAAGCTGAATATCGAGAAACCAAAACAGGTTCCCGGTTAAGGCGAATTTATAAGCCAGATTTTTATCTTCCGGATTACGGGATCTACATTGAGCACTGGGGTGTGAAACGAAGTGGATCAACTGCGCCGTGGATTGATGGTAACAAATACAAAGCCGACATGACATGGAAGCGACAACTTCATGCCTCTAATGGATCGGTATTGTTTGAGACCTACAGCTATCAGCACCAAGAGGGAACCCTTTTTAAAGACATGCTATATGGTTTGCAGAATCTTGGCGTAAAACTATGCCCTTTAACCCCCGAAAAGATTTTGCGGTATGAGAATGCAAAAATACGTATAAAGCGAATTGCTCAGCTTATCGCAACGTGTATCAATCTTTTCAAGGGCGATAAGGTTACGTTGGAAGAAATCGAAAGCATACTCGTGACTTCCAAATCAACACGCAGGGATAAAGTCTTCTTTAAATTATTCAAGTCAACCTTAGATAAATATGAAGAGACTCTAAAAATCAAAGGAGCGGTTGACTTCGGAGACATGATTACCGAGGCAGCGAAACAAGTAGTTATCAATCGTTATAAAAGTCCTTACAAAGTCGTTATTGTTGATGAGTTCCAGGACATATCTGTGGGCAGATCGTGGTTGGTTAATGCGATTGTCCAACAGGTCGAAGATTGCAGGCTTCTGTGCGTTGGTGATGATTGGCAATCAATTTATCGATTTGCAGGAAGCGACGTTGGAATCATGACCAACTTTGAAAATAGTTGGAGCAATGCCGTTCGTGTTGACCTCAATAGAACCTTTCGTTTCAACGAAAAAATAAACGAGGTCTCATCAATTTTTATAACACAGAATCCCGCTCAACTTAAAAAGAGCATCACGTGCAGCGAGAAGCGCGAAAGCCCAGCTGTTCATGTAACGGCTTTATCCTTTGAAGAAGTTATTAAGGAAATTGGAAAAAGAGATGGCTTGCCGGTTGACTCTCCTTGGAAGGACCCGTGTAGCGGTTCAAATATCTTGGTCCTTGGCAGATATAATCATTCTTCTCCGAAGGGGCTTCCTGCTAGTTGGAACGACGCCAACTGGATTCCTTCCAATGGCAAGGTGAGAAGAAAGGGATTCATGACTATTCATAAATCAAAAGGTCTTGAGGCCGACTACGTGATTTTGAATGGCATGGCGTCTGGAAAATATGGCTTTCCATCTGAAATGACAGATGACCCTTTACTCCGTCATTTTCTACCTAGTAGAGAGATCTACAAGAATGCCGAAGAAAGAAGGCTTTTTTATGTAGCACTTACTCGAGCTAAAAAAGAGGTTTGGCTACTCGTTGACGCAAAATCAGCAAATTCAACTTTTATTCAGGAACTAACAGGCAATGTTGCCTACAGTGGACTTATTTCCAAAGTTGGAAACCTGACCGAAACAAAGCATTTATGCCCAGAGTGTGATAGTAGTATGATTCTTAGAACCAATGGCTCAGATCAGAAGTTCCTAGGCTGTATTCATTACCCTCGTTGTTCAGGTTTAAGGGAGGGATGTCCGGAGTGCGGGGATGCAATACCTGTCAGAGAGGGCAACTCATACAGATGTGAAAAATGTGATTGGGTTGCCGGTGCGTGTCCTGAATGCAGTGCTGGATTTCTTACACATCGCAAAGGTAAGAATGGCTCATTCATGGGCTGCTCAAGATATCAACACCACCATGGACCTTATCTTCCAAAGCCTTTAGTCAAATATTCTAAGAAAAAGAACCCGCGTCGTTATGTATCATAATATTAGAGCATCACAGGGATTCTTAGAACTGGGTGATCCTGATTCAGCTTGGGAAGAGTTGGAACTGATCCCGGCAGAAGAGAGAGCTCATCCAGTCGTTCTCCGCATGAGGGTTTACATTTACAGGGAGAAAGCTCGTTGGATGGAAATGGCAGAAGTCTCCAGGCACCTCACTGAGATAGAGCCACATGATTCAGAACATTGGACAAACAGAGCATGGGGGGAGAGACGGCATCTTGGAATACCTCAGGCTGAAAAGACTCTCCGCATTGCCCTGGAGAAATTCCCTGAAGATGCCCTGATCCCCTACAATCTTTCCTGCTACGCTGCAAAGCTGGACAGGATAGAGGAGGCAAAAGAACTCTTGGGCAAAGCCATCCTGATCGATCCTACTTTTAAGGACGTGGCACTGGAGGATGAGGATCTAGCTGGGGTGTGGTAGGAGTTACTCTAGTAAATTCTTTAGGGGTAGGACACTCTACGACCTGCCCTCTGTGGCATACTGCTTAAAGTATGACCACCCAGATCCCAAAACTACTTGTCGTTGTTGCACTGGTACACTGCACCACAGCATCACGACTTAAAGCAGACGAACCAGTCTATCCGTTTCCAGCGGATCAGATTAAATCAGCCTACTCGGATGGGCTTTACTGGGAGTGCACGTCGAAGGATGGAGTCACCAAGTCTGGGAGTATATGCCCTGTCTCCTCACCGAATGGCGTGGGGACATCGATCACCCAACACGACGATGGCTCACCCGATACCGTCACGCTCCACTGGAAGAACGGCGTGAGCACTATCGACAACTAGAACTTCTCCCCGATGAAAACAAAAACACTACTACTTGCAGCCCTGTTACCCTGCAGCCTTGCAACCCTGCACTCCGAATTAGCTGGAGACGCATCAGTCATCGTAGACCCGGCTCACACAAAAGAGTTTTTCCAGAATGGAAACTGCTACAGCTACGTCACCGATGATGGCGTTACACACAGCGGATCAGTTGGCCCAGAACCAACACCAGGGCAAGGCGGCAGCTACGTCATTATGCCCAACGATGGGAATGGCGTTGTGGTACGCGTCAATCCCAACGGCTCCAGGTATTGGAGTAAATAGCTGCTACTCCCAGCCGTGTTGCTGACGCAGTTCGTTCAACAACCAAGTGACATGGTCACCGGGTACAAAGATGTCTTTGATTCCTGTGAATAATTTTTTCTCAAGATAGGGGGTATACGACGCTATTGCCAACAGCCCCTCCCACCCCCCATACCCCACGGGAGGAGGGGATGAGCGACGAATCCATGATGCCGCAATCCTTTACCTCATTGCCATTTCTGGCATGGCGTGGTATCAAATCTGCTTTCAATGAATCAGACGAACAATGACGGACTTGCTATACAAAACGCTCTACTATTGAGCCTTTGGAGAGCTCTTTCCTCTGTAAGTTGTTCATAGTCAACTGACCCCGTAGTTCAACGGATAGAATAGGAGTTTCCTAAACTCTAGATGGTGGTTCGATTCCACCCGGGGTCATACCCTTTAGAATGAGGATTTCAATACAACTCTACTGGTGAGCGTTTCCCATCTTCCGGGCTGCGTGAGGTGGCTCCTTCCGTTCCTAGCGTTGCAACTCGAAGATCCCAGACGCCGCCATCGAGTTCCTTGAAAGCCTCCTCGCTGAATGGCGAGGGTGGGGCAAGCCGTTTTTTAAATGCTTTCACGTGGCCTAAAGCCCGGTTTATTTCATCTTCTGGGCATATTGCCAAAACTTTTGCAGCCTGTTCTGCGAGTTCGGTGCGGTGGCAAATCATGAGAAGATCGTTGCCTGCCGCCAAGCCCATCCGAATCATGTCTTCAAATCCGTAGTGATTGAGGATGGCACCCATGTCGAGATCATCAGTCATGACGAGCCCATCGAACCCCATCTCCTCTCTAAGAAGGGTTGTGGTGATCGTGTGGGAAAGCGAGGCAGGAAGTCCGGAGGCATCGAGTTCTGAAAAAGAGATGTGACCAATCATCATGCTATCGACTTTATCGATGCCCCGAGCGAAATGCCGGAAGACCTTCAGCTCATGGGCTTCAAGCTCAGACGTAGATCTGGGGAGTGCTGAAAGTTCGTGATGAGGATCGCTCGATGCCGAGGAGTAGCCTGGAAAGTGCTTGCCGCACGAGAGAATACCGGTGGACTGAAGAGCCCGGTTAAAGACTCTCGACATCATGATGACCTGATCGGCGCTCGTCCCATAGCATCGGCCGCGCAAGGAGTTGTCGGCTTCATCATCAAAGGCGATGTCGAGCACGGGACACAGGTCGAGATTGAATCCGAAAAGCCCCAGTAATCTGCCTGTCAGTTCACCATGGCGTGCGATGAGTGAGAGATCGCCCTTATCCCTGAGTTGTTTCGCATTAGGCGGTTCATTACCCAGAAGTTTGAGTCTGGAAACCCGTCCCCCCTCTTGATCGATTGTTATGATAGGTTCCTCTGAACTGAGTTTGCGCAACGTATCGGTAAGCCGGCGCAGTTGTGAGGGTGATTGGATGTTCCTGCCGAAGAGAATGAATCCCCCCGGCTGGATGCGATGTATAAAGTCCGCAAATTCGTCATCCACATCATATCCCGGAACTCCAAGGAGCAGAAGTTGACCGACAGGAGAGCATTTCATAGCGTCAGGGAACCAGATTTCAATCACGTTGACGAAATAATCTTATCATGCGCCGCTCAACCCTTTGCCTCCTAGTCACAACCCTCCTTTCGACGATACCGGTTCACGCCGTCGAACTGGGGATCGATGTCCTTCAGAATAATAATTTCGATCTTCTCAAGGGCAAGCGCGTGGGGTTGGTAACCAATCAAACGGGAGTGAATTCCGCGGGGGAAAAAACCCGGATGATCCTTAAGAAGCATGTTCATCTTGTCGCCCTTTACACGCCCGAGCATGGCCTTGACGGGACTGAAAAGGCGGGTGTCGAAGTCAGGTCAAGACGCGATCCCCTGACTGGTCTTACGGCTTACTCCCTCTATGGTGATACCCGCAAACCAACTCCTCGAATGCTCGAGGGAATCGATGTGCTGGTTTATGACATGCAGGATATTGGTTGCCGTAGTTACACCTACATCAGCACCATGGGCAAATGCCTTGAGGCGTGCGCCGAACTGGGGAAGGAGTTTGTTGTGCTGGACCGACCAAATCCTCTCGGCGGGAACCGGGTGGAGGGTCAGGGCATCGATTCCAAGTGGATCTCCTTTGTCGGCCAGTTTCCTATTCCTTATGTCCATGGACTGACCGTTGGAGAACTTGCCTTAATGGCTAACTCAAAGGGATGGATGGGGCCGAAGGCGGACCTGCGAGTTGTTAAAATGAGAGGGTGGAGCAGGTCGATGACTTGGCCGATGACGGGACTTCACTGGGTCCCTCCGTCCCCAAATATTCCGAACGAACTCTCTCCAAGTTACTACGTGATCAGCGGTGTGGTCGGAGAACTGGCGGGAGGTCTCGATCAAGCCCTTTTTTCACCGAGAGCGTTTCAGGTTCTCGGCGCGCATTGGATGAAACCACGGATGGCTTCCTATCTTCAATCCAAGTGCCCGGGGATCACGGTGACTTCAACGAGCACCCCTTCCTGTCCGGGTGTCATGTTTCATGTCGACCCTCGGGGTGGGGGGAACCTTGCGGCCTGTTCCCTATACACTCTTGCAGAGTGTGACAGAGAGTCCCATGGCTTGATCTTTTCTCAGTCAAGCAGAAGCAAGCTGAACCTGTTTTATAAAGTCTATGGAAGTGACTCAATTCGAAAGGATCTAGCCTCTCGTGGTCCTGATCGGATCGTTGCATCATGGAACGCCAACCTTGAGGCTTTCCGACGTGCGCGCGCCCCATTTCTCCTCTACCAGTAATGGATTCGCCTCAAGAGGATTTTCATGCGCCTAGTTCAAGCCGGCAACCCGCCCTTGTCGAACGAGTTGGTCTTTTCGGTGGAACTTTTGACCCGATTCATCTTGGCCATCTCATTCTTGCTGAGACGGCTCTTGATGCACTTCACCTCGATCGATTGATTTTTATTCCCAACGGATTTTCACCCTTCAAAACCGAATCTCCACCTGTTGCCGGTGTGGAAGAGCGCCTAGAAATGATCCGCAGGGCGATCAGAGACGAATCACGCTTCTCGGTTGATGAGCGGGAAATGATTCGACCAGGCCCATCGTATGCAATCGACACAGTGCGTTCCCTGCTGGGAGAGAATCCCGGCGTTCGCTTCATCTATTTGATTGGAACCGATAACCTGAAGGATTTGGAGAAATGGCACGAATCTGACGAATTGAAGAGCCTTGTCGACTTTGCAGTTTTGGAGCGAGGGTGTGCTGTTGAGTTTGCAGTGGAGAGCTTGCCTGTTGTTCACCGCCGGATTGATCTCTCCTCTACCGAGATCAGGGAGAGAGTGAGGGGAGGGCTTTCCATTCGCTTTATGGTTTCCAACGGGGTATATGATTACATGATGAACAGAGGTCTCTACCTTCCCCAGTCTTCCGATGCCAATATCTAAGCCCAAGTCGGTAAAAACGACCTCCGCACCAAAGCCCAAGAGTGCGCCTAAAGTCACTCAACCGATTGATCCTGAAGAGTCATTGGCCAGACTTTGTGCCGATGGTGCATTGGATAAAAAGGCCGAGAATATTGTCATTCTTGATATGCGGGAAATATCAAGTTTTACGGATTTTTTTGTGATCGTCTCCGGCACCTCCGATCCCCAACTCAAGGCGATTGCTTCATCCATTCGTGGTAGAGTCAGGGATGTTACAGGCCTGAAACCGATCGCGGAGGATGGATTTCCCGGGAGTCAGTGGGTGATCATCGACTACGGGAGTGTCATCGTTCATATTTTCAATACCGAGAAGAGAGATGTCTACGCTCTTGAGTCGCTGTGGAGCGATGCAAGGAGGATCGAGATCGCTTGAGTAAGTGGTCCTGTTCCCAAGTCTCAAACAGACCTCGTCTCTAGCTTTTAAACCTCAAGCCACTTCACCATGGATTGGCTCGAGGAGGTCATGATTCAATGTCCCCAGTGCGGTGAGGAGTTCTCCATTCAAGTTGAAACCGCAGTCGTAGGATGGGTCGAGACGATTGAGGACTGTGCTATCTGTTGCCGTCCGGCCCTGATTCGGATTGTTACTTCAGGTGGCGAGGTGAGGGGAATTGAGGTTGAGGCAGCCTGAACCGGGTGGCCAATGCTTAATAGACGGTTAAGTCCCCCCCCTCCGCGACGGGTTCCGTCCGAAAAATTATTTTGGGGGAGTAGACGAGGAAGTTGGGGGGAGGGCGTTCAAGAGATCGCCTGAAGATTCGCCCGTCTGGGAAGCTTTGGAAGCGCTGGGGTTTATCGTTGGGATATCTTCAGGAGCCGGTGTAGGCAAGGGCTCAGGAATGGTAGATTCCGCCGCCAGGCTTTTCAGTGTTAGTTCCATTCCCCTGCGAGCGATTTCACCGCCTTCCCCACCAAGCTCGATGGCATTATTGAATGCCATCTTTGCGTCTTCAAAATAACCAAAGCAGTAATCCATCATTCCCTTGTAGGCGGGAACGAAGGAAGAATTGGGATCCAGATTTTCCGCGCAGTTGATTGCCGTGAGGGCATGGAAATAATTTCCTGCCCCTGTCTCCGCCTGGGCCAGTTTGACTGCAAGACGCGAATCGTACGGGAAGATCTTCAATCCTGCTTCAAAGTATCCTGCCGCCTCATTGCAGAGGTTCTTGGCCTGTTTTTCGTCTTGGTTGGAGAGTCTCAGGGCAGCTTCTCCGGCATCGAAGAAGAGTTCGGGATTGTCATGCGCTTTTTCAAGCCCCTCGCGTGCGATCATGAGCGACTCCCGGGCATGGCCATCCCTCAGTGCCACGCGTGATCTTTCGGCAACATATTCACCACGGATCATCGGTGCTCCGTAGACGATCACCGCAAGTCCCAATAGAGGGAGAGACCATCGCAGCGCAGCTCGGATCGCACGGTTTTTTTCCTGATCGGATGGCAAGGGCTTGCCTCCGGGGTTTGCAAGCACCCCGAAAACCAATGCCATCATCAGTGCGTTGAGGGGGAGCTGCATGTTGAAATCTACGATCGAGTGGACCATGTAGGCGGCGACCGCGGAGAGGGATCCTATCACGAGAGGAAGGCGATCTCCGGGGACCCATCCGGATGCTGAAAACCTTTCGGCAAGAATTCTGAACGAGCGGATTCCAGCTCGTAAATGAAGAATAAGAAAAATTAGGAAGAGCGCGGCGCCTACAATCCCGTAGTCGGCCAAGAGTTGCAGATAGTCATTGTGCACGTGAATCGGATCGTTTTGCACGAGGGGATGCCGGAACATGCGGCCAAAGTAGAAGTAGGAGAATCCGCCGGTTCCCCATAGGGGTGAGAGAGCAAACTGCTTCAGTGCTGCACCCCATAGGAGAAGCCTCATATTCTGCGGATCATTGATCTGTGATACCCTTTCGTTGACCAGACTGCTTTGCAGGGCCCACCAAACGCCGCCGATGACAATAATGATCAGTCCCGCGGCAACCGAGGTGGCTACCTTGGTGTTCCTGTTATTCATCCTGCCCCAGGCGAGGAAACTCAGCAGGCATAGGATGATCAAGCCGGTCGTCAGGCTGAGATAGCCGCCGCGGCTTCCAGAAATGGCCACACCCGCCGCCGCAGCTAGCGCGGCGTAACCTGTCAGCATTCGCACCATCCACCCGCTGCGCCCCCAGATTACAAGACTCGTCGCCATCAAGGCCACCACTTCCATGTATCCCGCGAAATTATTCGGTGAGATGAAGAAACCGCTGGCGCGCCAGCTTTGTGATCCCCGGCGTTGGGCCCAGGAAAGAGGCATCCATTCATTGCCTTGAGAGAACTGGATTAGGGCGGGGACAAGTTGAGCCAATGCCAGAGAGATCAGAAAATAAAAAAGCACCATCCTCTCGCGGGGACTTGTGATCACAAAAGCCGACAGCAAATAGACCATCAGGCATCCGGCCATGATGAAAAACTGAAGCCGGGCGATGTACTCAATCTCCGAGAGTCTGTTGCGGGTCAGAATGTAGAGAGCGAAGGCAACGGCTGAGAGCATTGCTGGAAGATCGGAGCGCCCTCCTGATTTTTCTCGCGATAAGATCGATAGGAGCGCGGCAACCCCCACTAGAATCATCCCAGGGATGGCATAAAGTGATCTGGCTCCTCCGATGAAGACCTCCAGAAAGGCAAGCGATGCAAGTAACGGAATCAGAATGAGGGGGTGCATCAACCCTTTTTCGCAAGACCTTGAGCTGATTGCCAACCTGAATTTTCAGCCTGCAAATATTTGTGACCCCTCGCTATTGTTTTTTTAATCGAATCACAAGATTTGTGGAGTGGATTTCAATGGTCCACTAGGGATAGTGGTGTTGTGTAGTAATTTGTCATTTGAGTGATGTCCCGCAACTCTTTTTTAATAATTGGAATGTTACCGAAATGTAACATTCACAAACTTGTTAAAAGTTAATAATCAAATTAACTGAGTTGAATCTAAAACTTCTTGAAAGTCCAACTGAGCAATGTGCATTCCAATGCCAACCAAATTCAAAAATGACCAAAAAAAAATTTGACCTATTTCGTGCAATCCATTATAGCAAGTACAAGATTATTTCAAAAATTTCTTAAAACTCACAATCACGACGCACTACAAAAGCACGCATGAAAAAAAACCTTAGCACAAAAAATATAGGGGTAGCAGCAATGCTTCTTTTCACAGCAGTTGGATCCTTTAAAGCATCTGCGACATCTCAGTCTGACCAGATTGCTTACCAAGTTGGCAAACTGCAACTTCCTCCCACAAACTCTGCTGCAGCATTTCTGAAGCAGGGTCAACTTGCGATCGCTACTACTTCCGCCAATCAATCAACAAAGATCTACGTACTCGGAGCAGTCATGCCGTCGGTTACCAGTTCGACTTATCAAAATCAGTATTTTAATGCCGTGACGTCGGTGCTGACCAATCCGGTGACGCTCACGATTCCCAGAACAGTTGTTACTCTTTCCAATCTCTCGACAACCGCTGTAAGTGGGACTCTTAGTACGACCACGATCACTCCAAACTCGGTTTTGCAGACAGCGCTTGTATTCGCTCCTTATAATGCCCCGGGTTGGGTGAGTAACGCAGTCGCCTCTTCCTTGACCAGCGCCTGGGGTAAAAATACGACTGCAGCCACCCAAACAGCCAATGCAGCGAGTGCTGCAGCGACTGCATTAACCGCCGCTGCCAAGCTTAACACATCCACAACACCGACTGGTCTGACCAACCAGAATGGGGTTGCCAACGCAGCTTCCGCTGTCACGGCAAATGCATTCAACGGCCTCCGCGCATACGGCGACAACCTCAGCACCAACAACCTTACCACAAACAATATTGCAAAAATTGCAACATCCTTAGTCAAGGCTGCTACTGCTATCCAGACGAAATCTACAGGGGGCTTCCCTAATGGAGCACTTGGAGCAGAAGGGCTTGCCTCAGCAACTCAGCTTAGTGGTGGATATCTAAACTTGGCGGATAACATCGGCAATACCTCATCTCTTTTAAATGCTTTGGTCACTGGAGCTGGTAAGTCATTGGGTAAGGTTCAAGGAAATATCAGCGCATTCACCTACGGGTTATCCCAAGGGTTAGTTGCCAATTACCTCTACACGGCAAATATTGCAGGTGGAGCTGACACTACAGCAGGTGCAACAAGTTATAAAAACGCCAATACGGCTGCCATTGTAAGCTATGTGCTCAAGGCAACAGGTTTGCTCTCGAACACCACTTATCAGGCATCTCTGACAACCACAGTAACTACTGCTATCAATGCATTGGCCAGCGCCTACACAAACTTTAAGTCTGGAGCATCTGCCGCTACTGCCTACTCACTAATTGATGGTGCCAAAGGCATTAACTACTTCGGCCTCTTGAATGGTGTCGGTACGCCTGTAACGGATACTCTCGGACTTTAAGTTTAGGCATCAGTAGAGTTCTAAGCAAGGAAGGGTCCGGTTAAATCTGGACCCTTTTTTTTGGCTGAATTCTTTTTAATCTAAAATCTGATGAGTTAAAAACGACTTGTTTTACTTCATCAGACATGTCTTATCGAACTGATCTAGAGATTTTTTTATTTAAGGAGCAACATAATGAGCACTCTGCGAGTTGAACTGATCAACACAGGGAGCGAGTTGTTACTCGGCACCGTCCGTGACTCCCATCTCCAATGGCTAGGGAAGGAGCTCTTCCCTTTGGGATTTCGCTTTGACAGGCAGACTACTGTCCCCGATGGAT
>Ga0209697_10006252_pt1 | contig 14478 bp, 14 predicted proteins | sample AliMusrvi5mmetaG_FD_184115 | JGI IMG/M metagenome (GOLD analysis project Ga0209697, IMG submission 184115) | Freshwater lake bacterial and archeal communities from Alinen Mustajarvi, Finland, to study Microbial Dark Matter (Phase II) - Alinen... | ecosystem: Environmental > Aquatic > Freshwater...
TCGTTACATCACCGACCGCAACCTGCCGGACAAGGCGATTGACTTGATTGACGAGGCCGGTAGCCGCATCCGCATGGAAATCGACTCCAAACCGGAGGAGATGGACCGGCTTGAGCGCCGTTTGATCCAACTGAAGATCGAACGTGAAGCTTTGAAAAAGGAGTCTGACGAAGCCTCGCGCAAACGTTTGGAAGCCTTGCAGGAAAATATTGACGATGCCCAGAAGGAATATGCCGATTTGGAGGAAATCTGGAAAGCGGAGAAAGCCTCCTTGCAAGGCGCGGCTAGCATCAAAGAAAAACTGGAGCTTGCAAAACAACAACTAGATATTCTGACGCGGGCGGAAAACCGCGATTATAACAAAATGGGCGAATTGCAATACGGCGAGATACCCAGGCTGGAAAAGGAACTTGAACAAGCGGCACGTGCGGAAAGCAAGCCCATGCAATTGCTGCGCGACAAGGTGACGGAAGAGGAAATCGCCGAAGTGGTGTCCAAATGGACTGGAATCCCGGTCTCCAAGATGCTGGAAGGGGAACGCGAGAAGCTGTTGCAAATGGAGACGAACATCCACAAGCGCGTGGTCGGGCAAGACGAGGCCATCAAAGCCGTGTCCGATGCCATTCGCCGTTCGCGTTCTGGCCTTGCCGACCCCAACCGGCCCAACGGCTCGTTTCTGTTCTTAGGGCCGACTGGCGTGGGCAAGACCGAACTATGCAAAGCCTTGGCCGAATTCTTATTTGACACGGAAGAGGCGATGGTGCGCATCGACATGTCCGAGTTCATGGAAAAACACTCCGTTGCCCGCTTGGTCGGCGCACCCCCAGGGTATGTTGGCTACGAGGAGGGAGGTCATCTGACCGAGACGGTGCGGCGCAAGCCCTATTCTGTGATTTTGTTGGACGAGGTGGAAAAGGCCCACCCGGATGTGTTCAACATCTTGTTGCAAGTGTTGGACGATGGGCGCTTGACCGACGGCCACGGGCGCACGGTGGACTTTCGCAATACCGTGGTGGTGATGACCTCCAATCTTGCCTCGAACCGCATCCAGGAACTGTCAGGGGAGTCCAACTACGCTCAAATGAAGTCTGAGGTGATGGAAGTCGTCGGTCAATATTTCCGCCCGGAATTCATCAACCGTGTCGATGAAGTGGTGGTGTTCCATCCGCTGATGCGTTCGCAGATTCGCGCCATTGCCAACATCCAAATTCAGCACCTGCGCAAGCGTCTGTTGGAGCGGGATTTGGAACTGGAAATCACCGAAGCTGCCTTGGATAAACTGGGCGAGTCGGGCTTTGATCCGGTCTACGGTGCGAGGCCGTTGAAAAGGGCGATACAGCAGCAATTGGAGAACCCACTGGCCCGTGACATTCTGTCCGGTTTCTATGCACCGGGCGATGTGGTGAAAGTGGACGCAGACCATCAGGCGTTGATTTTTGGCAAGGGGTGACCTGAATACAAAGATGTTGCAACTATTCCGTCATTCCGGCCTGGATTGCCGGACAATATAGGTGAGCGCAGTCCTCGTGGGGCGGAAACGGGGATGTGATCCACCGAATGGTTGCTATAACCGACCAACAACATTCGGCGTAACCCGTCCATGGTTCCGCCCCACGTCCGTATCGCGGTTAAAAACCGCTCCCACAGTAGCTTAAGAACATGCGAATAGTGTAGGTGCACATTATTAAAAAACCCTTCCACCCAAAAGTGGAAGGGTTGTAAGAAAAGTCAAACAGTAACTTAAGAATCTACAGGGTTAAACTGCACGACGCCTGGCGAACGCACCCAAGCTTGCCAGACCGGAAAGAACCAGCCAAATGGCACCGGGGATTGGGGTTGGGGTGTAGGTGACATTGTCCATCACATAATAATCATAAGTCCCATAATAACCAGTGTCATAAACAGTAACCTTATCCACCAGGCCAGAATAGCCCGAGGACAAGAACGTAGGTGTTCCGGTTGGATTCAAGGCGGCACTCGTACCGACCAGATTAGCCCCTAAGTAGAGATTGAAATTCACAGCGGTAACAGCATAGCCTGCGAAATAGGCTCCGTTGAAAACTACTGGGGCAGAGAAGTTAAACGAAGCATTCTGGAGATAATTACCAGACCCGTCATAGCCAAAAACACGTTCGCTAGGTGAGGCGGGATTGTAAGGAGGCTGAGAAGAGTCGTAGTATTCAAAGTTGTTGTTCCAGTTGATTCCTGCATATCCATTTGGCACTTGACCTGCGCCTGACAAGCTGTCAAATGTGACAACAGTTGAAGCGGCTTGGGCCGAACCCATTGTCAATAAAAAAAGTACTCATCACCTATCACTTTACGACAAGACTGGGCATGCGTACTTCCTCCCCCTTTGCAAAAGGGGATCGAGGGGGATTTATCAATAGCTTAAGATGCAACCACCCCCCAGAAATCCCCCCTAGCCCCAAGCTTCTCCATAAGTGCGTTGAAAAATCGAAGCCTTGTCGACGCTAAGCCATTGAATGTTTGTCCTAGCTGGGGGATTGAGTCTTTTACGTTGCGTCGTTGCGCCGTTGCGTGAAACTTTCTTTTTGCTTCCTCGCCACACTGTTTGACCGTGCCGTTGAGCAAAGTTTTTTTGACTCACGCAACGGCGCAACGACGCAACGTTAAGAGCCATATACGATTTGCCTGATACTTCATTCGCTTCATGATTTTTGGTTTGGGGGTTTGGCAAATTGTGGATGCAAAAGAAACAATAGCATTGGCCCATGACATACTCACAACCTCTTGTTTAAGCCAAGCATTCTCGGCTACATTCAACAAAACCAACGCACTTTCGGAGAGGCTTGCCCTAGCCCCCCCTTTTGCAAAGGGGGGTACAATACTGATAGGTGATGAGAAAAAAAGTGAGGCATCGTTGCGTGAGACATTTCCTACATTAGAATTAGTGGTATCATCCCCATAAAGGCAATCGGATTTCCGACCCATCCCCACCGTGAAGGCACTCCCTTACAGGCAAGCGCTTGCAATTTACTGCATTTTCATCATCAAATACATGATTATCGCCATACTCAATCAAAAAGGCGGGGTCGGTAAAACCACGCTATCCGTCAACTTAGCCGCCGCGCTGGCATTGGCTGGCAAACGCACTTTATTGGTCGATGCCGACCCGCAAGCCAGTGCGCTGGACTGGCAGGCGGCGAGAAAGGGCGAAAGCCTGTTCCCGGTGGTGGGGATCGCCAAGCCGACTTTGCACAAAGACATTCCCGGACTGGCCAGTGGGTATGAGCATATCGTCATCGACGGGCCACCTAGGGCCAATGACCTCGCCAAATCGGCAATCATGGCGGCGGAACTCGTCGTCATCCCGGTGCAGCCTTCGCCTTACGATGTATGGGCAGCCGAGGAAATCATCAAACTTTACCAAGAAGTCGGCTTATACAAGGAAAGCCTTAAAGCCGTGTTTGCGATCAACCGCAAGATCGGCAATACTGCCATCGGCCGCGATGTGGGCGAGGCGTTGAAGGACTATCCGTTTCCGCTGGCAGCTTCGTTCATCAGCCAAAGGGTCATCTTTGCCGAAAGTGCGGCCAGCGGGTTATCGGTTTTGGAAGCCGAGCCTAAAGGTCTGGCTGCGAAGGAAATCCGCTCCCTAATACAAGAATTGCTGGAACTATAAAATGGCAAGAAAAAAAACTGTATCAATATCCAGAAAACCATCCACCGATACCACCATTTCTAATGGCTACGAGCCACCCTTGACGGCTGGCCCGATGACACTGGCTTTAAACTTGGACTCCGGGCATCAAGACCCGTTGGACGGATCGGAATCGCGAGCCACACCGTCCGTCTTGGCCTATGGCCCACTGGGACTGGCCATTTACGGCCCGGTGTATTGTCTTTCCTTCAGCATCATGTTCAGCACTATCCTGCTGGGTAAATTCATTCCGGGCAGTGCATTGATAGGCCAGGCTTGGCAAGACGGCACAGGTGCGGCGCAACTAAATTTCCGCCACGAATAATGGCTAGCCTGAGTTGGCCATCGGCGGCGATAAGTAGGAGTTCATAAGTTTTTTAACAATAAGTGAAGCAATGCTTAACCGTTCGTCCTGAGCTGCGAGTCTGTCGAGCAGTCGAAGGATGACCGGTTAAGCCCGTTCATGGTTCGATTCCTTCGACAAGTTCAGGAATCAAGATTCCTGGCAAGTCACGCAGCGGTTAGCCGGACGACATTTTTGCCGTTGCCCAGCCATCGTAAGCGTTCACTCCCCCCTGCCTTTTCCTAGGAATGCGGGCGTCTCGCCCGCTGAAATGGCGGCCAAGATGGCCGCGCTCCCAGGGGGGGTGAACGGTTACCCCCAATGAATTATTTTTTCCATATTGACGGCACCTGAAGTATGACTATGAAGATCACCCCCTTTTGGCATACTTGTAAGTAAATTTGTAAGCTGAACACTATCGTTACTAATACTTTTGATAAGCTTCATAATCTGAATTTCACTTTTCTTATGATGACCCCATGATTCAGCAGAAGCAAAATTTACCGCATATAAATTGATGAATACCACAGCAAAAACCTTTCTGGCTTGCGCGTCAACATTTTGAAACTGTAAATTTCTTTTTCAACACGCGCGGCAGGAAACCTTGGGCGGCTTCTAGGGCTGGCTAAGACGGATAGACGAGGGCGGATGCAGGGATATGATCCGCGAATGGGATCATAGGTATGGTGAAAGGATGAAAAGAATCAAGCAATTTGATATTGAATACGCTGCAACAAAAAAACCGCCGGTTTTTTTCAAACCAAGAGGATTGATCTGCGGCGGCATCAAAGCCACCACAGTTTTTTATAACAACAGTATTTAGGCTGCTTTCAAGCTTAGTGCTTTGATACGGGCACTCAATCGGCTTTTGCTGCGAGCGGCTTTGTTCTTGTGGATCAAACCCTTGTTGACCGATGAGTCAATAATGGGGGTTGCCTCGCGGAAAGCAGCTTGGGCTTTTTCGACATCGCCTTTGACGACCGCGAACAAAACTTTCTTGATGTAGGTGCGCAGCTTACTACGGGCCGCAGCATTTAGCAGGCGGCTTTTTTCTGAGGTGCGAGCGCGTTTTTTTGCGGATTTAATGTTTGCCAAGGTAAAACCCCGAACGTAGTGGGCAGTTGTAAAAAGAACCATTTTCCTTCATAGGGTGGGCCTATGTCAACAGCAATTCTCATTTTTAGCTTATACTACGCTCTTTTTTGTGAAAATCCGAAGGGGAACGAGTCTGAGCGGACAGTTAATCAAATCGACAGCCATGGTAGGCACAATGGCATTGATTTCACGGGTACTTGGCTTTATCCGCGACATGGTGATTGCCCGCCATTTTGGGGCGGACGCTGCCACCGATGCCTTCTTTGTCGCTTTCAGGATTCCCAACTTCCTCCGCAGGCTGTTCGCGGAAGGCTCATTTGCCCAAGCCTTCGTGCCGATGCTGTCGGATTACCGGGAAAACACTGACCGTGCAGGCTTGAAGCTGTTTCTGGACCGTGCCTCTGGTTCTCTTGCACTGATTGTGCTGTTGGCCTCCTTGGCAGGCATGGTCGCCGCACCGTTACTGACCTTAATTTTTGCACCCGGCTTTTTGGGTCAGGATGGCCAATTCAACTTAAGCAGTTCCATGCTGCGGATTACCTTTCCTTATCTGTTTTTTGTCACCCTGACCGCATTTGCCGGCGGAATCCTCAATACACACGGACGCTTCGCCATTCCCGCCTTTACTCCGGCCCTGCTCAATGTGGCAATGATTGCCGCCGCCCTATGGTTGGCCCCGCATTTGCCTGTGCCGGTCACAGCCTTGGCTTGGGGGGTGTTACTCGCTGGCCTGGCCCAGTTGGCCTTGCAGGTTCCTGCTTTGATGGCTGCGGGTTTGCTACCTAGGCCACGCATTGGCTTTGCCGATCCCTTAGTGCGCCGCCTTCTCAAACGGATGGTACCGGCAATCTTTGGCGCTTCAGTCACCCAAGTGAATCTTTTGGTCGATACTTTAATCGCTTCCTTTTTAATGAGTGGGAGCGTTTCCTGGCTATACTATTCCGACCGTTTGGTAGAGTTCCCCTTGGGGATTTTTGGCGTCGCTTTGGGTACGGCGATTTTGCCCCATTTGGCTAAAAGCCACGCCAACAAGGACGAAGCAGGCTTTTCCAATGCCATGGATTGGGGGCTGCGATGGGTGTTGCTTATCGGCCTGCCCGCCACAGTCGGTTTGATGGCACTGGCGGAGCCCTTGATGTCAACGTTATTCCAATACGACGCATTCGGTTCCCGCGACGTGGTGATGGCTGGGCGCAGCCTGACGACCTACTCCTTGGGTCTGATAGGTTTTATCGCCGTCAAGATTCTAGCCTCAGGCTTCAATGCGCGTCACGACCTACGCACACCCGTCCGGCATGGAATTTACTCCATGCTAGCAAACCTATTACTGTGTTTGGTGTTGGTTTTCCCATTGGCGAGGCTGGGCTTTGGACACGCTGCGCTGGCCTTGTCCACAGCTTTAGCCGCATTGTTCAATGCCTTGCTGTTATTGTATAAGCTGCTTACAGACGGTATTTTCCGCCCTCTTCCTGGTTGGCCGGTTTATCTGGCAAGGCTATTTGCCTGCAACGTCGGGCTAGGCTTTTTGCTTGTCCATGCCACTGCCGATTTACCTTGGCAAGATTGGAGTGCCCATGAAAGGATCATGGGCTTGATGGCTTGGATTGCGATTGGAGGAGGTGCCTATTTCGCAAGCTTGGGGATTTGCGGTTTGCGCCCTAGCCATCTTGCCTTGGGAGAGGGTTCATAAATCATGTTTCTAGCGAGAGGATTGAAGCATCTGCATCTTCCTAACGATGGCTGTGTGGCGACGATAGGCAATTTTGACGGTGTCCATCTGGGACACAAGGCAGTGATTGAGGGATTGTCCGCGCAAGGGCATCGATTGGGACTGCCGTCGGTAGTCGTTTTGTTCGAACCCCAGCCTAGGGAATATTTCGACCCAAAACTTTCCCCCTCCAGATTAACCCGATTCAGGGAAAAAATAACTCAATTGAGTCGATTGCCAGTGGACGGGGTATTGGTGTTGCACTTCGACCGTCAACTTGCCGATAGTTCGCCGGAAGATTTTATCCAAACCGTGCTATTGGATAGTCTTCGGGTAAAATACTTGGTGGTGGGCGACGACTTCCGCTTCGGCAAGAACCGGCGGGGCGGTATGGACCTATTGAAGAAAGCGGGTGCGATGAACGGATTCGAGGTAGCCGATACCAGTTCGGTGCAAGAGGGCGGCGCAAGAATTAGCAGCACACTGATCCGGGAAGCCTTGGCCAGTGGCAACATGACGGATACTACCCTGTATCTAGGGCGTCCTTATTCCATCGTCGGACGGGTTTGCCCAGGCGCCAAGCTTGGCCGCCAACTCGGTTTTCCAACCGCCAACATCGCACTTATGCGCAAAAAGACTCCATTGCAAGGCGTGTTTGCCGTTACAATGGATGGTATTACCGATCATGCATTGGAGGGTGTGGCGAATATCGGCTCCCGCCCCACAGTGGAGGGTCACAGCACGATGCTATTAGAGACCCATTTGTTCGACTTCGAAGGGGACATTTATGGTCGTCTTGTCGAGGTCCATTTTCATCATAAATTGCGCGAAGAGATGCGTTTTCAAAACCTAAAGGCTTTGCGCGAACAAATCGAACGAGATTCCAACCAGGCGCGGGCTTATTTTGCCAACCGCCATTGTTAAGTTTTCAGCCATTCAAATCTAGAACCATGGACTACAAAGCCACGCTCAATCTTCCGACCACTGATTTCCCAATGAAAGGCAATTTGTCCCAGCGCGAGCCGGAGCAACTCAAAGCCTGGAAAGAAAAAGCACTTTACCGGAAGATACGAGAAATTTTCCAAGGCCGTCCACGCTTCATTTTGCACGATGGCCCCCCTTATGCTAACGGCGAAATCCATATCGGCCACGCCGTCAATAAGGTGCTCAAGGACATTATTGTCAAAAGCAAGGGGCTTTCGGGCTTCGACGCACCTTATGTACCCGGCTGGGACTGCCATGGCCTGCCCATCGAACTGATGGTGGAAAAGAAAATTGGCAAGGCCGGGGTTCAGGTTGACCCGACTGAATTCCGCCACGCCTGCCGCCAATACGCCGCCGAACAGGTGGATGTGCAGCGTGAAGAATTCATCCGCTTGGGTGTCTTTGGCGATTGGCAGAACCCCTATCTGACCATGGATTTCAAATTTGAAGCCGATATCATTCGCTCTTTAGGGCAGATATGTGCCAATGGACATTTGACCAAGGGTGCCAAGCCCGTCCATTGGTGTACAGATTGCGGCTCGGCTCTGGCCGAGGCCGAAGTGGAATATGAGAATAAGCGTTCTTTGGCGATTGATGTGCGATTCCGGGTGGTGGATGAACTGGCTACACTGCAACGTTGCCATACCGCCGAAGGCCATTTAGGGAACGGACCCTTATCGGTGGTGATATGGACCACAACGCCTTGGACCCTGCCCGCCAATCAGGCGGTGGCGCTGAACCCAGAGTTAGACTATGCCGTGGTGCAGTCGGAAGAATCTGGCGAGAGGCTACTTCTCGCCGAAGCACTGATGAAGGATACCATGGTACGGATCGGTGTTGAAAACTACCGCGTTGTGGCCTATTGCAAGGGTTCCGCGCTGGAAGGCTTGCTGCTTCGCCATCCTTTCCTGAACCGGGAAGTGCCTATCATCCTAGGCGACCATGTCACTCTGGAAGCGGGTACTGGTGCGGTCCACACAGCCCCCGGTCATGGTCAGGAAGACTATGTCGTTGGTTTGAAATATGACTTGAAAGTTGACAATCCCGTGGGCGACGACGGGGTGTTCCTGCCTGACACCCAATTTTTCGCCGGCCAGCATGTGCTGACCGCCAACCCTCAAGTGGTGGAAGTTCTTAAAGACCATGGGGCTCTGTTACATGTCGAAAGCATAGAACACAGTTATCCGCATTGTTGGCGACACAAGACCCCGGTGATTTTCCGTGCGACACCGCAATGGTTCATCAGCATGGACAAGAACGGGCTGCGGGCTAAAACCCTGCAAGAAATCAAACAGGTGCAATGGATACCCGACTGGGGGCAGGCTCGCATCGAGGGCATGGTTGACAATCGCCCCGATTGGTGTGTGTCTCGCCAGCGCAACTGGGGTGTGCCAATTGCTTTGTTTGTCCACAAGCTGACGGGGGAGATACACCCGGACACCTTAAACCTGATCGAAAAGGTTGCACTACGGGTTGAAGAACATGGAATTAACGCTTGGTTCGATCTAGAACCCAAAGAACTGCTGGGTTCTGACGCGGATCAATACAGCAAAATGAGCGACACCTTGGATGTCTGGTTCGATTCCGGTGTGACCCATGCCTGTGTGCTGAACCGTAGGGACGAACTGGGATTCCCTGCCGACCTTTATCTTGAAGGCTCCGACCAACATCGTGGGTGGTTTCAGTCTTCCCTATTGTCTTCGGTCGCCATGAATGGCATCGCCCCCTATCGAACCGTATTGACCCATGGTTTTACGGTGGATGCCTTGGGTAAGAAAATGTCCAAATCCAAGGGCAACGTGGTCTCTCCGCAAAAGGTGGTAAGAAACCTCGGCGCGGATGTACTCCGCCTTTGGGTTGCCGCCACGGATTACCGTGCGGAGATGTCGGTCTCCGATGAAATACTCAAGCGCACTGCCGACGTTTACCGACGTCTGCGCAACACCGCCCGTTACCTATTGGCTAACCTTAACGGCTTCGAGCCTACAAAAGACCTTGTCCCTGCGGAGCAGCTATTGCCCTTGGACCGTTGGGCTGTCGACCGCGCTTGGCAATTGCAACAGGAAGTCATAAACGCCTACGAGACTTACCAATTCCACTTGGTTTACCAGAAAGTCCATCATTTCTGTTCGGTAGACATGGGTAGTTTCTATCTGGATGTCACCAAGGATCGCCAATACACATCCAAGGCCGACAGTCTGGCGAGGCGTTCCGCGCAAACCGCAATGTACCACATTGCCGCGGCCCTAACCCGCTGGCTGGCCCCCATACTCAGTTTCACCAGTGATGAAATCTGGCGTTTCCTGCCCGGTGAAAAACCAGAGTCAGTATTCTTATCGACTTGGTATGAGGGACTATTTCCGCTCAACGAACACAGCACGATAAACCGCGAGTTTTGGAATTTTGTCTTGCTTGTCCGCGAGGCCGTTAGCAAGGAACTGGAAGTACTGCGCATTCGTAACGAGATCGGTTCCTCGTTGGATGCCGAGGTGGAGCTATATTGTTCACCTGATGTATTTGACCGCCTGTCGCTATTGGAAGATGAACTGCGCTTTGTGTTTATCACCTCCTATGCGACGGTTTTGCCGGAAAGCCAGGAACATGCCGACAAGCTTCCCACCGAAATCGAAGGTCTGGAATTGCGACTCAAACCTAGCAGCAAATCCAAATGTGTACGCTGCTGGCATCATCGTGCTGATGTGGGCATCAATGCCGACCACCCTGAACTGTGTGGCCGGTGCGTGGAGAATGTGGATGGTGAGGGGGAGACCCGGTTGTATGCTTAATGGAGAACGGGCAATGTTTAGCTCGTTCCCAAGCTCCAGCTTGGGAACGTGTTCTTTGAAACTCCTGCTTCCCGAGGAACGGTCAACGAACAAGCAGGAGCTTGATACGCAAGGGTATCCAAGCTGGAGCTTGGGAACCAGCCAATGTTGGAGCTTGGAGACCACGCAATGTTGAAATGGCTATGGTTAACCGTATTGGTCATCGTTTTGGACCAGGCCAGCAAGTTGCTGGTTGACCACGCGATGGGTTTATTCGAGAGCATACCGATCATCCCCGTGTTTCAATTGACCTATGTGCGCAACACTGGCGCAGCCTTCAGTTTGCTAGCCCATGCCGGGGGTTGGCAGCGTTGGTTTTTCATCGTCCTGTCCGTCGTTGCCAGCATTGGCATTTCCTATTGGCTCAAGCAATTGCCCAAAGACCGACATTGGGAAGCCGCCGCCTGGGCACTCGTACTGGGCGGTGCCCTAGGTAATCTAATTGACCGCATTGCCTATGGTTATGTGATTGACTTTCTGGATGCCTATTATCAACAATGGCACTTCCCGGCCTTTAATGTGGCAGACTCAGCCATCACCCTAGGCGTTGGGATGTTGCTGATTGACGCGGTGTTTCTAGCCCGCCACAGTAGGGTGGGGTAGGTGCGGCTATTGATTCTGACGTGGAGATGAGGTACCGTTTAAAAAGATGGCTACCAACTTAAGGCGGGGCATTTCAAGGCCGTTCATGGTGAGCTTGTCGAACCATGAATGGCTTAACCGTCCACCCTTCGACTGCTCGACAGGCTCGCAGCTCAGGGCGAACGGTTAAGCTTTGCGCCTGTCCCGCCTTAAGCTGATGGCCGCTAATGCCAATGTGCACCTAACCCACCCTTGCTTCTTTTTCATTTAGCTGGCTAAACAACCGCACCCAATCGAAGGACGGGCCGGGGTCGGTTTTTCTTCCAGGGGCAATGTCGCTATGGCCTGTGATCGCCTCGCGTGACAGGTTCGGATAATGCTGAAGCAAAGCCTGAATGACATCGGCCAACCGGTGATACTGGTTTTCAGTGTAAGCGATGGTTTCCGTACCCTCCAGTTCGATGCCTATGGAGAAATCATTACACACTTCCCTGCCGCGAAAACTTGATACACCCGCATGCCAGGCGCGCCGATGAAAAGGCACATATTGCGTGATGGTCCCATCACGACGGATGAGCACATGGGCTGCCACCCGCAACGCTTGAATGCCCTCAAAATAGGGGTGTGCGTCCTTGGGCAGGGAATTGGTGAATAGACGATCAATCCATTCCCCCCCAAACTCACCGGGTGGCAAACTGATACAATGGACGACGATCAATGAAATATCGCTTTCAATTGACCTGTCATTGCAATTGGGCGAGGGTACGATCCTTTCGGCTTCTTCCAGCCAACCATTGGAAATGTTCAAACTCATGTAGATTCAACCAAACCGATGACATTCAAATGACGATAAGAGTACGCTATTTTGCCAGTTTACGGGAAAAAATGGGCCGTATCGAGGACACCTTGGTGGCCGAAGACATCGCAACGGTTTCCGACGTTTGGAGGGTCGTCAGCACGGGGCAACCGTTACCCGAGCAACTTCTTTGCGCGGTTAACATGGAATATGCCAAAGCCATGGACCCGGTCAAAGACGGGGACGAAGTGGCGTTTTTTCCGCCCGTGACCGGGGGCTTGGAATGACCGTCAAACTCTGCGAAACCGAATTCAAGCCTTATGCGGAAGTGGATGCCTATCAACACCAAGCCCTACGCGAGAAGGAGGGGGAATTTGGCGCCACATCGATCTTTGTCGGTACGATGCGCGATTTGAACCTAGGCGATGCAGTCACGCAAATGACCCTGGAATATTACCCCGGCATGACTGAACGCCGTTTGGGGCAAATCGTAGACGAAGCCCAATCGCGATGGAATTTGCTTGATGTGTTTGTGATTCATCGAGTGGGTGTCATCAAACCCAACGACACCATCGTGCTTGTCGCGGTTTGGACCCAACATCGTGACGAGGCATTTGCAGCCTGTCGACATATTATCGAGGAACTCAAACACACCGCACCGTTTTGGAAAAAGGAGACTATCAAGGATGGGGAACGATGGGTGGAGAGCACAATCTAGGAGTTAAAATGCGAGTTTTCCAGATGAACACCGAACGCCCCGCTTTGGTACTTGATCGCCTGTCGTCTTTTTTAAACTCGCCTTTGGATGGAATATTGCGTTCACGGATTGCCGACGACTCCCGGCAAGCCGAAACCCCTGCCGCCGCCCGTGAATTGTTTGGCGAGTCGCGCCTGCTGACCTTGGTTCAATACGATCCCATAAGCCGGTTTTTCAAATGCGTAGGCGGCTCGACCCTGGCTGTAACCGGGGATAACAGCGCCCCTCTGATGCGTTACCACATAGCAGACCAAGGCGGAATCATGCCGCATGGCGAGATGCTTGCGTTCCTGAAGGACTGGGGCGATCCAACGCATTTTCCTTCTGGAGTAAAGCACCGCTACACGCGAAATCAAGGACGTTAGGCCATGAGCAATTTTTTTGTGATAGCGCCAATCAACGGTGTAGACCATGCCATCAATGTTCACGGTAGAACGAGAGAGCTTCCTTTGCTACTCGTACTTCATGGCGGCCCCGGTTACGCAATGATTGATCTGTTTCACGATACCCTCCCAGAGCTTGAGGATGACTTTGTCGTTGTGAATTACGACCAGAGGGGCGCTGGCTTATCCTACAATAAAAAAATTGACCCAAAATCCATGACCCTTCACCAACTTGTAGAAGATGCGGAAGCCATCCGAAGGTTTGTATACGAAATAATTGGATGCCCACAAAGTCAAGCTTGCTATGTGCTCGGCCACTCCATGGGAACCATGCTAGGGCTGGAACTGGTCAGGAAATACCCAGGCGCATACCAAGCCTATGTTGGCGTTGGACAAGTCGTCAACGTCGTTGAAAATGAGCAGGCGATGTACGATTGGGCCATTGCCCAAGCAAGGCAAAGAAACATCAAGAAGGCGATCAAAGAGCTTGACTGCATAGGCAGGCCGACCGATGACTACCGCTACCCGTTTCCAGGGCGAGGGGGAAAAGGCTGCAATCCAGAGAAAGTAGATGGCTTTGATGTAACTATGCGCTGGGTCGAAGAATTTGGCGGGGAACTCTATGGCAAAGACGGCTCTGAAGAAGTCGATAAGAAGATACTTTCGAGCAAACTGTATAAGGGTAAAAAAAGAAACTGGCATAGAGGATTGGAATTCTCTGCTGAAAATCTCTTTAATGACCCTGCGGTTGTCTCTTGGGATGCCAGAAGTCAAACTATTGACCTTAAGACGCCTCTCTACCTGCTTATGGGCAAACACGACTATGACACACCCGCGCCCCTGGCAAGGAGCTATTTTGATGACATCAAGGGAACTAAAAAACTCATCTGGTTTGAAAACTCATCCCATTTTCCATTCTATGAAGAAAAGGATCGTTTTGTCACAGAACTTGTGGCTTTAAAAAAACGAAATTGAAGGGTTGCCATGAAAGTACGGATAACATCCTTGGCTGGTTTGGCTGGTTCCCAAGCTCCAGCTTGGGAACCCTTGCCTATCAAGCTCCTGCTTGTTCGTTTACCGTTCCTCGGGAAGCAGGAGCTTCAAAACACCGTGTTACCAAGCTGGAGCTCTCATTGTTATACACAAGTGTTGGAGGCCCGTCATTCCGGCAGGGATTGCCGGAATCCAGTCCACAGGGAGGTGAAACTGCGGGCTGGAAATTACCAGAATCAAACACTTGCTTATCGACGAGTTTGCCCTCCATGGCTTCTGGATTCCGGCAATCCCTGCCGGAATGACGACGTTTCTTGCTTGGTCGGACTTGTGTATAACGTCGAGAGC
>Ga0209697_10006256_pt1 | contig 14469 bp, 8 predicted proteins | sample AliMusrvi5mmetaG_FD_184115 | JGI IMG/M metagenome (GOLD analysis project Ga0209697, IMG submission 184115) | Freshwater lake bacterial and archeal communities from Alinen Mustajarvi, Finland, to study Microbial Dark Matter (Phase II) - Alinen... | ecosystem: Environmental > Aquatic > Freshwater...
ATAAAGGACAGGGCAACGCCCTGGGCTGATATAGCGCTGCCCTTCGGGCATTAACGGTTATTCATGACAATTGACCCCTAATATCGTTTGTTCCTTCGTTATCGGAACGATCCTTATCCGCTATTTTGTTCCGCTCGCTTGCCGGTAAACCAACCCTTCGAGCGCTACGGTATATAAATGCCGGGTCGCATCGTAGGTGATGGCATATCGGGTCGGATAATATCCGCTCACCTGAAACGCCTTGGGTTGATAGACCACTTTAGTCACCGGGGCGGGTTTCGTGAGGAAAAATGCCCGGGTGATCATCGGCTCGATGAAAGCGAGTCGGCCGTTATACGATCCGTAGATAAATGATTCGGTAAACGGTTGGCCGTGAAATTCCGGAAAGTCGAGACGAATCCAGTGCAGCCCCATCAGTGTCACCGGGGGTTCCGCCGGCACATAACCTTGCGGAATGAATTGTGCGGGCGGTTGTTTTTCCTCCCGCGCGATATCTGCGCCGACCCCGGTCATCTGTGCGCGCGTTTGCGGCGAGATCAGGTAAAAATGAAAGTCGAAGTGCGGCGCGCCGTAGAACTGCTCGGGATAATGACCGTGCACTTCCCAATCCAGCGTGAAATGATCGAACGGCGCATGCGGCACCACCTCCGGAAAGCGCAACGGATACTCGGTATTGGCATCCGGCAGGTTATTCAACAGCGATTCGGAGAAGCTGACGCCGATCGCCGTCGGGCGATTCATGGTATCGTTATGCACCCAGGTGTAGATGAACCCATCACCGACCGCCTGTGTTTCACCCCGGATATCGAACGCATAGCGCAGCGGCTGTGAGGGCGGCATCGGCATCGGTGGCGGCTGTTGCGTATAGCTGGTCGTGTAAACCAGCCCACCGAGTACCACGGCAAACAGGATGGTTATGACCAGGACAGGAATTCTCATGGAACACAATTCCTCCCGATATTAATTCTCTACAAAACGTCCCCACCACCCATTCCGGTAAACTCCCGGTTTGCCACGTGAATAGATCATCAGGTCGGGAACATCCCGACCTGGCGGCCCGTCGAATCGTTTAGACGTAGAACGAGCAAGGCGCTCGCATTCCCAGTGGTAACGCATCACCTGTGTCAATGAAAGCGGGAAGTGCTACGGGACGGCATACGGTTTGATCAAGGTATAAAGTCGAAGCGGACGAGACGTCCGCGCTCCCAGCAAATATTCGGTTTTTCCCCTTCCGGGCATGGATTCGCGTATTTCGCGCCGCTTGCGGGTATGATGCACGAGAAGTCGGAAAACTGGTATACTATCTCGGGACATGGCGAAAGGAAAGACGCGTGTCCCGGCGAAGAATATACACGTTTCATCCTATTGATAGGCAGTTGGCACGAATGAGAATGGTCTACAGACTTTATCAATTGAGCATTGGCAACCTGGAAGGGGGAAATCATGGTCAATAATTTGCGGGTTGACGAAGCGGTAGAATTTGCGGAAAACCCGGAACCTCGCTGCCCATGCGTGTTGTTACTCGATACCTCGAAATCAATGCGCGGCGAAGCGATTCAGGCCTTAAACAGTGGGCTGGCAGCGTTTCACGACGATTTAGTCAAAGATCCGCTGGCGGCGCGCCGCGTGGAAGTCGCGATCATTACCTTTGGCGGCGAAGTCAAAGTCATCCATGATTTTCTCCCGGTCGATGCCTTCACTCCCTCGATTCTAAAAGCCGGTGGTCTGACCCCGATGGGCACCGGCATCCTGACGTCGCTGGAAATTCTGGAAGCGCGCAAGGCCGTCTATAAGGCGCATGGCGTACCGTATTATCGCCCGTGGATCTTTATGATCACCGACGGCAAACCGAAAGGCGAGCCGGAAGGCGCGATGGAAGACGCGGTGCAGCGCCTGCATGACGCGGAGCAGAGCAAACGCGTGGTGTTCTTCTCCGTAGCCGTGCGCGGCGCGTATATCGAAAAATTACGCGAAATCACCGTGCGCCCGCCGGTAAATTTGGAAGGCTTGAATTTCGTCGAGCTCTTCGTTTGGCTCTCACGCAGCACGCAGCAAGTCGCACATTCGCAGGTGCCGCTCCCGCCGGCCAGCGGTGAGGTGTAGCCCTATGGCGCCGGAGGAACATGGCGCGACCGCTCGCGAGCATTGGCACGTCGCAGGTGTGTCGGTGCGCGGCGGTAGCCACATTAAACGCGGTCAACCCTGTCAGGACAGCCATGTCTGGCGCGAATTGCCCGGCTGCGCGGTGATCATGGCCGCCGCGGATGGCGCGGGGTCGGCCGTGCTGTCGCAACTGGGCTCGGCGCGCGCGGCGATTGCCGCCGTCGAGTGGGTCAGCGAATTGATGCGCGATGCCTGGCCGACCAATGAGCAGGAATGGCGCGCGTTGTTGACCGCGGCGTTGGAGACGGCGCATGATTCGGTGCTGAACGCCGCCAAGAAACGCCAGGTCACCCCGCGCGAACTGGCCACCACGTTGATCCTCGCGATTGCCACCCCTAACATGGTCACGGCCGCCCAGGTCGGCGACGGCGCGGCGATCGCGCGGTGCGCCGATGATAGCCTCATCGCCGTCACCGCCCCGCAAAGCGGTGAATATATCAACGAGACCATCTTTTTTACCAGCCCCACCTACCTGGAAGCGGCGCAGTACGGCTATTGGGAAGGCCCGGTCACCGGGTTGAGCGTGCTGTCCGACGGTTTACAGTTGCTGGCGCTGAACATGCCGGGGGGCACACCGTTTCCCGCCTTTTTTACGCCCCTTTTCCAATATCTTGCCGCCTCCGACGATCTGCACCAGGCCGAACAGCAACTCCGTTCGTTTTTAGGTTCCCCGCGCATTCAACAGCGCGCGGACGACGATCTGACCCTGGTGCTGGGCGCACTGCACAAGCCAGAGTAATATGCAATTACGACGTGAAAATAGCGGCGATCTGGTAACCCTGAAAACTCCTCCCTATGCCATGGGAGGAGAGGCCTACCTGTATGGGCTGGAAGAGATCGATGACCTGCTGGCCAAGGTCTATCATCGCCCCACCCCGGAGCGCGCGGAAAAGCTGGCGGCCATGGTCAAACATGCGCCGGACGATCCGATGGCGCGCAGTGGGCAACCGGCTATTGCCTGGCCGCTCGAACGCCTGCTGACGCTCAACGACGATGCGCAATGCGTGGGCTTTCTTCAATCGCGCGTCGAGCACACGCGCTCGGTCTTTGAATTTTACAACCCCAAAACCCGCCGGATGCAATGCCCGCTGTTCCATTACGGCTATCTGATCCGTACGGCGCGCAATCTGGCCGCGGCGTTCCACGCGCTGCATAAAGGGGGCTTTGTCATCGGCGATGTCAACGAGTCGAACATCCTGGTGACGGAAACCGCACTGGTCACGCTGGTGGATACCGATTCGTTTCAAATACCCGCCGACGATCGCATCTACCGCTGTCCCGTCGGCAAGCCGGAATTTACCCCGCCGGAACTGCAAGGGGTGCGCTTCCGCGAAGTCCAGCGGAAACCGGAACACGACGCGTTCGGCCTCGCGGTGCTGATCTTTCTGCTGTTAATGGAAGGCACGCACCCATTTGCCGGACGGTTAGTCAGCGGCGGCGAGCCGGCGTCCCTGGGTGATCGGATTGCCGCCAACTACTATATCTACCAGATTGGCCGCCAGATTCCCTATGAGCCGATGCCCAATGCGCCGCCGATCGGCCTGCTGCAGCCTGAACTGCGCGCCTATATGCGGCAATGTTTCGAAGCCGGGCATGCCAACCCGGCGCTGCGGCCCACCGCGGAGCAATGGCAGCAGGCGTTGGACTTGGCGGAACGTAATTTACGCACCTGTAAGGTAAATACCCAGCATCTGTATCGCGCCTCGTTCGGCGCCTGTCCCTGGTGCGAACGCATGAAACAATTGGCCGGGTGGGACCCATTTCCTTCCCGCGAAGCCGTCAAACAGGGCACGCATCAGCGCGTGATGGCTCCCGTTGAGGAAGAAGCGCCGCCGCCACCGCCGTCGACCGCGTTACCGGTGCCTCCTCCCGAAACAGCACCGGTCGCCGCACCGGATTCCGTCATGGAACCGCCTGCGGAACACGCCGCCACGGTCAACGCGGAGGCTGGTCCGTCGTAGTTAGCCTTCGCGGTTATCTGAAAAGCCGCTCAAGCAAATTCACGGGCAATCACGCCACTGTTATCATCGTTCATCATGGGAAACAACATCGTATGTCCAAGACCGTCCCTCCGGTTCTACGGATTATCCTGGTATTGCTCGGATTAAGCTGTGCGGCGTTCGCCTGGTCTGCGGATAAACTCTTCACCTTGAAAGAGGTGACCGGCAGCGCGTGGGGACCGTCGGTCGTGCATTACCAGGCGACCTTCGACCGCCCCATCGCGGATGAAACCACCACCCTGCTCGACCCACAAGGGAATGTGCTCCCGTTTCAACTCTCCGATGTCACGCGCAATGGCGGGCGCATCACTTCCGCCACGGTGAGCTTCCTCGCCGCGCTGGCGCCGCACGAAACTAGAATCTATAAACTCCGCCAGCAATCGCGACCACCATCCCCGCCGACGCCGGTCACCGTCACCACCCGCCCGAACGAGATCGAATTGGCCAATGAGAATATCCGCGTGAAGTTGGCGCCGTTGACCAACCACCATTTCTCGCCCGCCCTGCCCGCCGCGCAAGTCGCGGCCCCGCTGCGTGGATTTCGGCTGGCGGACGGCAAGTGGGCCGGCGCGTCCGCCTGGCAGTCCTCCCGGCTCGTATCGGCATTTTCCGCCGAACTGATCGCGGAGGGACCGGTGTTTGCGGAAGCCGTGTATACCTACCATTTTGTCCCGTCGGGGGTCTATACCATGACCGTGCGCGTCGAAGCCGATGCGCCGATGGTATTTATCGACGAAGATTTTACCCCGGGTGAAGCCGGTGAACGCGATACCCACCTGACCCTGTCGCTCTCCCAGGGATGGCTCCCGCAAGTCGTGTGCTGGCGCGCGATTGGTACCCAGCAACGGGGAGCGGCGTTCGATCGCCAGCAGGCGCGAGTCATCGCGCGCGGATGGAAGCTCACGGCGCCCCCTCCCACCCAACCGAACTATTTCGAATTGGCACTGCCGGCCCCCGGTGACCCGCTACTCCCATCTGCGCCGGCGGAACGGGTCTGGTATGCCAAAGCGGGCACGGATTATCTCGCGGTGGGACGGGAAAGTACCGACGGGAAATCACTGGCGGCGACGGCCGGTTTTTTACAACTCCATGCCGGTCGCTGGCGGCGCGCCGATGACTTTCCCGTGCGGCTGCGCGTGACGCCGGACGGCCGCACCGATCTGGAACTGCCCATCACGCCCGCGGGAGCGACCACCGGCGCGGAAACGCCGGGCCATCGCGTGTGGGCGCTGACACTGGGCTCGATGAACGACTGCGACGAGATTAACCGCTTGCGCCGGCAGCATGGCGTCATCGGGCTCGATCGCTACAAAGACTGGACGCTGGAATGGACAGACGCGCAGGGAACGCCCACCCATCCGCGCTTGTTCACCACCCCGGAACAAGCGCGCGCGCTGCGCGCATCGGTCGATACCCATCCCTGCAAAGCCTTGCTAAAGCAGTTGTATGCGGTGAATCCGGAAGAAGGGAACGGCGCGCAATCCGTCGCGCAGACACTACTGCGACTGGATGCAGTCATCTTTTCGCGCCTGCGGTCCGCGCCTGCCCCGGCAGGCGCCGGAAACGAGTTAGCCGGGCTGGACATCGCCACCCGCGCTGATGATGCGCTCGGGTGGGCCTGGTTACCGGCAGATCAGCGTGCCACCCTGCGCGCTCAGTTGGCAGCGACGTGTTACCTGCTTGCCGATGCGGATAGTACGACGGATACCGAGTTTTCCCTCGATCGCCAGGTGCTGTTGCCGTCGATCGCCACGTTATTGCCGACGCATCCGTGCGCGCGCGCCTGGTTGGAACAGGCCGCGTGGGATTGGCAAGCGCAATGGAATACGCTGGCGCCCGGCGGTGAGCTCGATTGGCGGATACTGACCGACGGGCGGGCGCGCCTGCTGATGTATGGCGCGGTGCCGCTGTTGCGCGCCGGCTTGGCGAAGGAAACGATCACGCGCGCGCTGCTCAAGCTGGCGGAAGCCCAACTCGCACTGACCGGCGCGCCGGGTAGCACGCGCGGTATCCTGGGGGGCGCCGACCCCCAACTCGCGCCGGTGCTCGCGTATCTGCTGGGGGCCTATAGTCCCGACCCACTGGGTAATGCGCTGATGTGGCAATGGGAACAATGCGGCAAGCCCCATGATATGCATGGGCTGGAGCAAAGCTACGGCCTGTTGCTGCACCCGGAAATTCTTCCGTCCGCCCCCAAAGAGATTCCCGACACCGCCATTCCGGGGATCGGGTTGGCGCTACACCGGCGGGTGGATACGCCGCGTGAAGAGGGCCTGTTCATCATGGGCGGAACCTCCGCGCGCGACAGTGGTGCGCTCACCTTTGCCGCCGGCGGCGAAATGCTTTGCCAGGTGCAACTGCAGGGAGAAAATGCGCTCCCCTTCACCACCACGCTCATCGAACAGGCTTCTCCGCACGGGATGACCTATCTGCATGGTACTCGGCATGGCCCGGTAGCCACCGACGACTGGGACTGTCAGTGGCTGTGGATCGATAATAGCGCCAGCGGACGGACCAGCTTGCTGGCTGGATGGGAAAGTCCTCGTGAAACGGCGCAGACGCCCGCGGTGTGGGGATGTCGATTACGCCTCGGTGGAGCGGGCGTGTCTGTCGAGCGCAACGCATTGCGCGTCACCACCCCGCGCAACCACCAGTTCGACGTGCTGTTCGTCAATCCGGCAGAGATCACCCCGCGGCTTCGTCAGGTCGAAGGTGATCTCGGTGCCTACCTCAACCTGCCGGCCGGCGCCGGTTGTGCGTATGTGCTCTATCCCCATCTACCCGGCGAACCGGCGCCGCGCGTCACCTCGCCGTCCGCCGGGGTGCTGAAGATCACGACCGATGAAGAAACCGATTGGCTCTTTCTCAGTGCCCGCGAACCGATCACCTTTCATAATGACCAGGTGACCTTTACCGGTCGCGCCGGCGCGGTGCGCATCTTCCGCGCCACGGCGCAACTCATCCTCGCCGCCGGCGAAGGCTGCGTCGGCTTCCGCGAGCAAATCGAACAGGCGAATGGGCCGTTCGAGAAAACGGTTCCCCGCAAGGATAATCTTTGAAGTAGCTGTTGGCTATTGGCTGTTGGCGGCTGGCTATTGGTTGTCGAAAATTCGGTTGACAATCGCTAAAAGCCAACAGCCATTAGCCAAGCGCCCGTTCACCCCACCAACTCGCGCGCAATCGATGTCCACTGGTCAAAGCGTTCGGGATGATGTTCGCAGGTATGGGTGTCTTTGAGGATCATCTCCAATACGCAGCCGTGCGCGGCGGCGGCGTCGAGGGTGCGCTGGATATAGCGGCGAATGAAATCCGCATCGAAGTCGCCGACCAGATAGGCGGGATTCGGTTTCCAGGAAAAGATATATTGCCCGCGCAGCTTCGACGCGCAGATCTCGACATCCGCCGAGGGCGCAATGGAGATACGCCGAAGCCGTGGAATGGTGAAGACATCCTCCAGCTTATGCGTGAGATCTTCGCAGCAGCCGTACCCGTTCAGACCGAAGGGTTCCAGCAGGCGCTTCTCATAGGCCAGAATGAATTCCGCGTGCATTTCAGGTGACACCTGCGCCATCTCCTGCGCTTCGGCGGATGCCCACATGTCGCAGGGACGCACACGAGCGGGATCGCAGTCCGGCAGCGGCAATTCATCGGTATAGCCCACGCCGCCGGAGTTATGGTAGGTGTTGTCATTGTTCAGGCTAAACAGGTTGAGCTCGCGATACTGCTGTACCATCCGCCGGCTGCCTTCCTCCAGAAAGGCCATCGCATCGTGCAGCATCTGTGGTTCTTCATACATGTCGAGCATCGTCTCTTCCAGCCCGCGCAGGCGCGTGTAGGTACTCATCAGGTGGAAGGAGATGTGGCTGATGCCTTTGAGCTTCACGTCGAGGATATCGCCGAATAACTCCTGCATAGCGGCCAACTGTTGCGCAGTCGCCTGTTCATCATAGCTGATCTCGGGATATTTGAGCTTGTTCAAGTCCGCCAGGGTGTTGATCACCGGGGAGAACGCCCACGCACCGCGCGCTTCCGTGCTCGGGTGCGTCTGCCCCGTCAATCCCCAGCCGGTATTCCCGATGACTTTATTGACCACCCATTCCTTTTCCACCACATTATCGCTGGAAAAGTGCTCGAAGCCGTAGATGCGCGCGCGCAGATCGAATTCCATCCACCGCGCCGTCTCCTCCTCGCATTGCAGTGTCTCGGCAGGCAACAATTCCGCCCAGGAGCCTTCGGCAAAGACCAGGATGAGCGGTCGCGCCGGTTGCAGACGGTTATGTCGTCCCCATAACGCTTTCCGCTCGCGCATTTCCGGCAGCGCGGCGATCTCTGCCACGCGCGAGGCGAGATGGCGCAATATTGCTCGATCGTGTTGGTTGACCATGGTATATCTCCGCTATGAAGTAATAGTTATCTATTACGCTCTCACCGACAAATCCCTTCCGTGTGACCATCAGACCAACGGCAATGCTGCCGCCACAACGCCTCCGCATTGCTGCGGAGGCGTTGTGGCGCGATTGACTAGCGGTTAGCCGCTCATTGCCTGGTCGTGGTCGCTTTCACCGCGTCCAGCCGTGCGGCATTGCCGACCGATTTGGCGGTGATGAGCAGGGTCAGCACCTGGCCGGAGACCACCGTGCTAGTCGGCACCGGATAGACGACGTAGGTGCGTACCGCGTAGCCGGCAATCGCCGGCGTCGTCCACGACGTGCCGTCGAGCACCTTCGGCGGCGTGAAGCCGGCATCGTAGCAGTAGACTTTCCACGCCGAATCCAGCCCGGTGACGGTCAACTGGAACGTGTCCGCCGACGCGCCCATGTTCAACACCGCGATGGAATAGGCGGTGCCGCTCGCATTGCAGGTGAGCTTAACCGTCTGATTGGTCGCGTCCGCATTGAAGATCCTTTGCCCAACCCAGGCCTTCCCGTCGTAGATCTCCAGGTCCGGCCGGTAACGGGCGACGATCGGCAGCGTCAACGGCAATTCCGCGGTTTGACTGTATTTGTCGCTGACGCGCACGCGGATTTTGCAGGTGGCTTGCAGTAACGCATCCGGCGCGATCTTCGCGAGCGTCAATTGACTGCCGGCGATGGTGAACAGGCCATTGTCGTCGCTGCCGGTCCCACTCACCAGCGTGTAGGTGAACGGCGCGTTCCCCGACGGTAGCGTGGCTAAGGTACCGATGACCGTCCCGACGGGCGCGTATTCCGTCACCGTGTAGGGATTGAGGGTGATCCCGGTGATCGGCGGCTGCACGGTTTGCCGGGTGGTGATCGCTTTCACGGCATCGAGACGCTGGGCATTCCGCACCGATTTCGCGGTAATGAGCAACGACAGTTGCGCACCGGAGGTGACCGTGGCGCCCGGAAGCACCGACACGAAGTAGGTGCGGGCGGTATTGGGCGCGAGTGAAGGCGTAGTCCAGGACGTGCCGGCCAGCGGCGTGGTTGTGGACGCCGCCAAATCGTAGCAGGCGACGGTCCATGCCGGATCCACCCCGGCGATGGTGAACTGGAAGCTGTCTGCCGACGCTCCCCGATTCAGCACGGCAAAGGAATAGCCGGTGCCGGAGGCGTTGCAAGTCATCAGGCAGGTCTGCCCGGTGCCATCCGCATTATAGATGCCGGCCCCGAGCCAGCTCGTGCCGTTGAAAATGGTCAGGTCGGGACGAGACTGCGGAAGTACGGTAATGGTCATGGGCGCTTCCGCGTATTGCGCATACCGATCGACCACGCGCACGCGGATCGAGCAGGTGGGCTGTTTGAGGGCATCCGGCGCAGTCGTCGCGAGCTTCAACTTGTTCCCGTCAATGGTGAACAGCGCATTATCCGCGCTGCCGGCGCCGTTGACCAGCAAATAGCTGAAGGGGAAATTGCTATCCGGGCTCGCGGTGAAGGTGCCCACCAGGGTGCCGGCGGGGGAGAATTCGGTCACCGTGCTCGGGGACAAATTCACGCCGGTAATGGTCGGCGGGACGGTGATGGTAAAAGTCTTCTCCAGAAAGTCCCCAAACTGGTCCGTGGTCCGTACGTATATGCTGTAGGACGATTGTTTAGCGTAATCCAACACCACTTTGGTCTTCAGCACATTGCCGGCGATGGTAAACGCGGCATTATCGCTGCCGATGCCCGGTCCGTAGCCGCGCACCAGCGTATAGGTGAAGGGCGCGAGGTAGCTCGGTTGGGTAGCGAAGGTACCGATCGTGGTACCAATGGGCTGATTGCTCAGCGCCGGAGTGCCGGTGAAGGTCAGCGTGGTCGGTGTGCCCACCGGGCAACTGATAATGGTATGGACGCTGCCGGCGGCCACGGCCTGCACATTCGTCAGCCCATTCGGCACGATGCTCTGGCCAAATTCCGGCGTCATGCCGGTATTGGTTTTCCCGCCCCCCCAGCAAGCGACCGTGCCATCGGCTTTCAAGGCGACCGAGTGATATTTGCCGGCCGCGATCTGGACGGCGGAGAGTCCTGCCGGCGCAGTGCTTTGCCCCTGATCATTCGCGCCCCAACCGATGACTTGCCCACCGCTCGTTAATGCCAGGGTATGGTACGCGCCGGCGGCAATCGCCTGTATGCCGGCCAAATGTGATGGCACTGCCCGTTGCCCATAACTGTTATCGCCCCAGGCGACTACCGTGCCGTTGCCTTTCAGCGCCACGGTATGCTGGGCGCCGGCGGCGATCGCCACCACGCCGCTCAAGCCGGGCAGCACGGTGCATTGCCCGCTGGCATTGCTGCCCCAGCAGAGCACCGTCCCATCGTATTTCAAGGCCACTGTATGGGAATCTCCGGCGGCGATGGCAGCCACTCCGCTCAGGGCAGCGGTGGGCACCGTGCATTCGCCGCTGTGATTATTTCCCCAGGCGATGACTTTGCCGGAGTTCAACAAGGCGACCGTATGCGTGCCGCCGGCGGCAATCGCCGTGACGCCGGACAGTCCGGCGGGCACGTTGGCTTCGCCGTCATTCGTCCCACCCCAGCACTGCACCGTGCCATCCTGTTTCAGCGCCACGGTATGGTACCAGCCACCGGCAATCGCCAGCACTGAGGTATACGCGGTAGAGAAGGTACATTGCCCGGCGCTATTATTGCCCCACGCCATTAAACCGCTGGGACTGCGGACAGTGACGAGGAAGGACATGGTGGTGGTATCGCTGCCGCCGTTCGCCGTCCCACCGTTATCCTGTACCTTCACGGTGATCAGCGCCGCCCCGGAGGCATTGATCGCCGGCGTGAACATGAGCGTGCCGGTAGTCGCGGGACTGGCGTAGTTTATCCGCGGGTTCGGAATCAGCGACGACTTGTTCGAGGTGGCGGTGATGGTCATCGTCTGCCCGGTCTCGCCGGCATTCCCCGGGGTAATGCCAGACAGCGGTACCGACTGCGGCCCACTGTTCACATTCACGGTCAGGTACGGTACCTGCGAGATCGTCGGGGGGGTATTGATTTGCATGAAGCTGACGTTGACCTGATGAGGAGCGGTAACGTTGCTTACGACGTAAGTCGTTCCCCCATTCTGTTTCACCACGCCATCGAGCGTCCAACTTTTCACCTGGTAGCCGGCACTGGGTAAGGCGGTAAAGGTTTTGTTACTGCCATAGCTGACAGCCTGCGCCGTCGACGGCGAGATGGTGCCGTTGGGACCAGCAGTGGGGGTGACGGTATAGGTCAACTGTTTGAAATTCACCACCACGGTATGGCTGGCGGTGACGTTGCTTAACGTATATTTTGCTCCGCCGCTTTGCTTGAAGATTCCATCGACCGACCAGCTATTCGTGGTGTAGCCGGTATTTGGCAAGGCGATAAAGGTGACGCTATTGCCGTAGATGACGGTCTGCTGCGTCGCCGGTGTGATGGCGCCGTGCAGCCCGGCAGTGGGAGTGACGAGATACTTTGGCAACGCCTTGAACGTTACCTTTACGGCATGACTGGCGCCGATGGGGGATAAGGTGTATTTCGCGCCGCCGGTTTGCTTGGCGATTCCATCGACCCACCAGCTATCGGTGGTAAAGCCGGCATTGGCGGCTGCGGTAAAGAGGATACTGCCGCCGGAAATCATCGTTTGCGGCGCATACGGGGTAATTGTGCCATTCGCGCCCGCCGACGGAAAGACCATATATGTTGCTGATCTTCTAAAGTATACCGCCAGAGTATGATTGGCGGTAATGTTTGAGAGGGTACAGGTTAGACCAATGTTAAAGCCATTGGCGGCAATTCCTCCGGTATACAGGACATTGCCGTCATAGACCCAGGCGGCCACCCCGTATCCCGTACCGGGTTTCGCGGTGAAAGTAAGCTTTCCCCCACTGCTGATAGATGAAGTACCCGGGGAAATCGTGCCACCAGACCCGGCCGTGGTGGTGACGGTGTAAGAAGTGGCCAACGCGGGCAATGCCAGCGTCAGCAACAGCATCATACTCAACAACGACCAGCCGTGTGGTTGGACACGCCTCACGGTCAACCGAAGCGCATGTAGCCGTGCGCCGATGATTGACGATCCACAAAATGCCGCCGTCAGCGCGCAAGCGCAGGCGATCACAACAACGCACAGGGCGCTGTGCAGAAAGAGGGGCTGTAACATGCTCTGTCTCCTTACATTTGGCAAACGCCGAATTCGCCACACAAAGAATACCTTAGTATTCCATAAATATCAATTAACCACCCATTGGTCACTGGATTTCTTATCCGTCTATCCCTTCCGGCGTTTTTCCAGCTAGCTAAAGTTGCAGCAACCGAAAAAAATATCTAACTGTGCAGGGGGTAAAAAAGTCTCCGTACAGGCCCCACTGGCGCGCGAGCGTCCCCGCGAGCACCGGGGGGATACTCGACCTGCTCGCGGGGACGCTCGCGCGCCAGTGGGGCCTGCACGGAGACATTAAATTTTGCTGCGTCATGGAAATAGTTCGCTGACGTTGGGGTATCGACCAAGGAGGCCCAAAAAAACGGGGTGCGGTTACCCGCACCCCGAGAGAAGGACAATCTCAGTCAGTTTAACGCTCGCGATTGGCGGCGTTCCAGACTTTTGCCGGCAGCGCCCAGAGATCGATGAAGCCTTTCGCCAGGCTTTGATCGAAGGTATCGCCGGTGTCATAGGTGGCGAGTTCGAACCGATACAGCGAGTGCGGCGAACGGCGGCCGGCAGCCATGCAGGCGCCTTTGTGCAGCTTCATGCGCACTTCACCGGTGAGCTGCTGCTGCGTCTGATCGATAAAGGCATCCAGCGCCAACCGCAGCGGACTGAACCAGAGGCCGTTATAGATCAACTCGGTATAGCGCTGTTCGATACCGGTCTTGAAATGCGCTACCGAGCGCTCCAGGCACAGGCTTTCCAGTTCGCGATGCGCGGACAGCAAGGTGATGGCGGCCGGGCATTCATAGGTTTCGCGAGATTTAATACCCACCAGGCGGTTCTCGATCATGTCGATCCGCCCGATGCCATGCTCACCGGCCACGGCGTTCAGCCGCACGATGATATCGAGCAGGCTCATCGGCGTGCCGTCCAGGCTGACCGGCACGCCGTGCTCGAAGCCGATCACCACATAGCCCGGTTCGGTGGGGGCATCGACGGGTGATTTCGTCCAGGTCCACACGTCAGCGGGAGGCTCATTCCACGGATCTTCCAGAATGCCGGCTTCGCAGCTCTTCCCCCACAGGTTGACATCCAGCGAATAGGGGCTCTTCTTGCTCACCGGGATCGGAATGCCGTGTTGTTCCGCATACACGATCTCCTGATCGCGCGTCATGCCCCACTCACGGACCGGCGCGTAGATGCGCATCTGCGGGAAGAGGCACTGCCAGGTGGTCTCGAAACGCACTTGATCGTTGCCTTTGCCGGTCGAGCCATGCGCCAACACGGTCGCCCCTTCGCGCTCGGCGACTTCACCGACCAGTTGGGCGATCAGCGGACGCGCGAGCGAAGTCGAAACGGGGTAGCGTCCTTCGTAGAGCGCATTGGCCTTGATCGCGCGGCTGATATATTCATCCGCGAAACGCTGCTTCGCATCCACCACAAACGACTGCGCGGCGCCGATTTGCAGCGCTTTCTGCTGAATCGCCGCATAATCGCGCTCTTCGCCGACATCGATCGCGACCGCAATCACGTCCAACCCCTTCTCCTGCTGCAGCCACTGCACGGCGACCGACGTATCCAGTCCACCCGAGTAAGCCAACGCCACCTTCTCCGCCATTCGAACGCTCCTTTGCGAGGTAAAAACCGACAGTTATATTACTCGGAGAGCGAGTGTGTGGTCAAATTAGGGGTTGGGGATTAGGGATTGGGTGCTGGGTGCTGGGTGCTGGGTGCTGGG
>Ga0209697_10006259_pt1 | contig 14467 bp, 18 predicted proteins | sample AliMusrvi5mmetaG_FD_184115 | JGI IMG/M metagenome (GOLD analysis project Ga0209697, IMG submission 184115) | Freshwater lake bacterial and archeal communities from Alinen Mustajarvi, Finland, to study Microbial Dark Matter (Phase II) - Alinen... | ecosystem: Environmental > Aquatic > Freshwater...
GATCCCAGACGACCACCCGGCGCAAAAGACGGAACTCCCTTTTATTGGCCCCGCTGCCGGGCAGATTGATCATCTCGTCAGAAAGGATGTTGCCCTTGGGGGCGGAGAGCACCGCTTCGGTTGTCGGAGTGGCATTGCCCTTGAGCCGCGTGACAAAAAAGATGTCGCGTTCGGTAAGACTATCCAGAAAAGCGTAATCCATGTAACCACGGTCGATGGCAACAACGGAACCTTTCGGCCAGTCCAGCGTCCGGGCCACGCGGATCTCATGGGTCTTGCCCTCGGTAATGACTCCAAAGCAGGGCAGACACCCATCGTGATCGAGGAGCAGGTGCAGTTTGATGGCTCCCTTGGCGCGGCGGAACTTCGCCCAGTCAAACATCTCCAGACAGAGGTCAATGACCGTCGCATCCAGACTGAAAAGCTTGTTCTTGAACCGAAAAGGCTTCGGGGACGCGATTCCCTGGCAGCGCCCGAGCAACTGCATGAAGACCTCTTCAAAAAGCTGCCAAGGCCGGTGTGCATTGGCGTAGGAGAGGGTCGAACGCTTCGGGGCATCCCCGACACCAAGGTGGTTGAGTTTTCCCTCTACACTGGCCAGACCCCCGCAAATTTCACGAAGACTGTGCGCCCTTCCAAGTTGGCAGAAGAGCATCGCCACGAACTGCGTCCAGCAATCAAAGCCTTTGGCCGCCCGGTCCGCCCGGTGAGCACGAACCGCTTTTTCAAACTCCGAGCGCGGGAAAAGACTCAACAACTGGCTGAACATACTGTTAAACTGCCGCATGACGGGGAGCCTCCTGATGGTGATTTTGTTTTTTCATCACCTTCATTATCCCAGAGGGTGGGCTCCCCGTTCAACTTTTCAATTCCCTGTCTTGGACGGGTGTGGTATTCAATGAAACCTTGCATGGCTAGCGTTCCTACCTTTTTTCCCCTCTCACTCTTATTAACGTTGATTTTATAAATCACCGCTAACGGAAAAATACGTTCGCTTGGTATGAATCTGCAAATATCAAATATACCACAGTTTTCTTTTCGTAGATTTATTTCTGAATTGTAAATTGTAAACGAGATGCTTCCAATCCTGCGATTCTTTTCGATTATTTCCCACATGGACTCTTCTGCATTTAACAACCTCATCGCTGCCAATATGGATTTCTTCGAGGTCATGAGGTGGCGGTAATCCATATTCAATCTTACCTAGGTATTATTACAGCCGTCCCGTAGGGCCGTTATAAAAGCGTTGGCGTCCATATACCGAACTTTATGGTTAGGAGAAATCGATTTATCGATAGCCACAGCAATGCTTTTAGGAATTGCGGGAACACGCTTGCGAATCGGAACCACGTCATCGTTCAGAATCACATCCATTGGATCACGCTTGGCTGGAAAGTCGAATGGGAAAGCGCCGGTGAGCAGGAAATACATCGTTGCCCCTATGCTGAACACGTCGCTGACGGGTTTCACGTATTTGAAATTGATAATCTGTTCCGGGGGCATGAAGACCGGAGTGCCTGCGGTTTTTCCGGTCATGCTCATCCCGCTGAGACCGGCCATCTGAAAGCTCTTCGACATCCCGAAGTCCGCGACTCGGGCAGCGCCTTTGTGGATGAGGATGTTTCCCGGTTTGAGGTCCCGGTGAACGAATCCCTTGCTGTGGGCGAAGGCGAGACCTTCGAGTGCCTTCAACGCATGGGGCATCAACTGCTCCGGGGTGAGTGGTCCGCGATTTTTGTTGTAAAGGTCCATGAGGGAGCCGCCGTCGCAGAGTTCCATGACGAAGTAAAACGCGCCTTTGTGTGATCCGCTTTCGAGGAACCGGACGATATTTGGGTGGTCGAGCTGGCGGTTGACCTCCATTTCCCGTTTGAACCGCTGAACCGCATCCTCGGTAGCGTCTGCCTGTGAGAGCATGACCTTGATGGCTACCTGTGCACCGTCCTTTTTCCTGCGGGCCTGATAAACCGCCCCGAAGCCGCCACGACCGAGTTCCTTCTCGGCGACGAACCCTGGGATTTCCAGAAGCCCCGTGTTCTTTTCTCCGCCGAAGACGAGGGCGAACAACTGGTCTGGCAACAACTCTGAGAGTTCGCCAGGTTTCATCCCCGCTTGGACGGCTGGCTGGGCAGCTCCTTTTTCAATCGTGACGGATAAATCCGTCTGACCGACGGTGATTTTGTCGCCATCCTTGAGATCGACGACTGGAAATTGATGCTTCGCCCCCTCCTCCGGGGTTTCGCCTATCTTGCGCCCACCCCATTTCATTCCGTTGACATGGGTGCCGTTCAGGCTCCCGAGGTCGCGGAGCGATGCCTTCGGCGGGCAGGCTTCCAAGATGAAGTGGTGCCGGGAAACCTGGGTGTCGTCCGGGAACCGGGCGTGGCAGTCCTCCATGCGCCCGAAAAGGAACGTGTCGTGCTCGGTGAAAGTGAAAGCATTCCCCTTGGCTGTGAAAAAAGGGTCAGTCCCGCGTATTGACGCATTTTTGGTTGATTTATTGATGAGGCAAGACGGGGTTGGCATTGGGGAGAGTGGCCTTTGATTCTTGTTCATATCATCCTCTACGGTTCGCGGTGAAAACCGTCAACCAAGCGGGGAAGCATTTGCAATGCACCAAGCATCGCGCGTTCAGGCTTCCACCAAAACCTCCGGATTTTTTCTGGCGATTGACAGCAGTTTCCGGGCAGCACCGGAGGGCTGGCGTATTCCATACTCCCACGCCACGACGGCGGCCTTGCTGACGCCAAGGTAAGAAGCAAAAACTCCCTGACTCGCATTCAGGGATGAGCGGATTCCGGCGATCTGCTTCGGTGCGAGCGGGAGCGGGGCCTCCATTCGAATAGTCCGCAGGGTCTTCTTCTCCTTGAGAGATTCAACCCCTTCCCGCGCTGCGGCGACCAGCGAGGCTCCGCTGAACGGTTCAAGGCTTTCGAGGGCCGAGAGCACGGCGGATCTCCGCTGAGAGAGACCGGAGGTCATTTTCTTCCGAACGGCTGAGGTCTGATTTTTTGGCTTTGGCATAAAGAGTTACGAGGACAGTGATTTGAAGGTCGGCGAGATAGAGATAAATGACACGCGCGCCGCCGCTTTTTCCGATTCCAGCGCTGGGAAAGGCCATGCGGGCTTTGCGAAAACCACCGGTCCCCCTGATGAGATCTCCCTGTTCGGGGTTAGCGAGGATTTCGCGTTGGAATACGGAATAATCATCATCCGGCAGTCTGGTTATCGCCTTTGTGAAGGCGGGAAATTCAATGAAAACCATACACGGTATTATATTACACAGTCAAATAGTTTGTTTCGAAATTGCCGATTTCGAGGACGTCCAAAATTCTTGCAGATTGGAAATCCGTTTCTGTTTTGCAGAAGGTATTCGCGTTCATGCCAGCGCGCGCAGCAGTTCCCTGGCTTCCGAGTATCGGTCCTTGTGCTTCTTCGTAACCGCCCGGTCGATGACGATGGCAAAGGGCTTGGGGATTGTGGCGAGCCGTTTTCGTATCGGAACCACGTCATCGTTCAGAATGACATCCATCGGATCGCGCTTGGTAGGAAATTCGAATGGGAACGCCCCGGTGAGCAGGAAATACATTGTTGCCCCCATGCTGAAAACGTCGCTGACCGGTTTGACGTATTTAAAATTGATGATTTGTTCTGGGGGCATGAAGACCGGAGTGCCTGCCGTTTTTCCGGTCATGCTCATCCCGCTTAGACCGGCCATCTGGAAGCTCTTTGACATTCCAAAATCTGCGACACGGGCAACGCCTCTGTGGATGAGGATGTTTCCGGGTTTGAGGTCGCGGTGGACGAATCCCTTGCTGTGGGCGAATGCGAGCCCTTCGAGCGCTTTCAGCGCGTGGGGCATCAACTGCTCCGGGGTGAGTGGGCCTTTGTTCCTGCGAAAGAGATCCATGAGAGAACCGCCGTCGCAGAGTTCCATGACGAAGTAGAATGCGCCTTTGTGCGATCCACTTTCGATAAAGCGCACGATATTCGGGTGGTCGAGCTGGCGGTTGACCTCCATTTCCCGTTTGAACCGCTGAACGGAGTCCTCGGTGGCGTCTGCCTGAGAGAGCATGACCTTGATGGCAACCTGTGCGCCGTCGTTTTTCCTGCGGGCCTGGTAAACCGCCCCGAAGCCGCCCCGGCCGAGTTCTTTCTCAGCGACGAATCCTGGGATTTCCAGAAGCCCCGTGTTCTTTTCTCCGCCGAAGACGAGGGCGAACAACTGGTCTGGCGACAACTCCGAAAGTTCACCGGGTTTCATCCCCGCTTGGACGGCGGGCTGGGCAGCCCCTTTTTCAATCGTGACGCAAAGATCCGTCTTACCGACGGTGATTTTGTCGCCATCCTTGAGATCGACGACTGGGAATTGATGCTTCGCCCCCTCTTCGGGGGTTTCGTCTTTCTTTCTCCCACCGCATTTCTTTCCGTTGATGTAGGTGCCGTTCAGGCTGCCGAGGTCGCGGAGCGATGCCTTCGGCGGGCAGGCTTCCAAGATGAAGTGGTGTCGGGAAACCTGGGTGTCGTCTGGGAACGTGGCATGGCAATCCGGCATGCGACCGAAGAGGAACGTGTCATGTTCCGTGAAAGTGAAGACTTTCCCCTTGGCTGGGCCTTTGGTGACGGAGAGCGTGACGGCCATACCGATGTTCTACTTCCCAGACCAGAAAGCGTCAACCTGGGGACAAAGGGTTTTCCGGCACGGCGGGGGCCGCAAGAACAAGTCTGGCCTTGGCGGTGCCGAACTGTCAGAATTTTTCCATGGCGATCCGTGTTTATGCCGACACATCCGTTTTTGGCGGGGTGTTCGATTTGGGAATTGATCGGGCGAGCCTCGAATTTTTTGAACAAATCGGGCAGGGCCGTTTTGAACTCGTCACCTCGAACGTTGTGGCGGACGAACTGGTGTCGGCTCCCGAGCGGGTGCGACTTCAATTTGAAACTTTTCTGCCATCTGCGGATCTGGTCGTTCCCTCACCGCAGGCTTTGGCTCTCCAACAAGCCTACCTGCAGGCAGGCATCGTGACTGCCAAATGGGCCACGGACGCCTTGCATGTGGCCTTGGCTGCAGTCAACCACTGCAAAATCATCGTGAGTTGGAATTTCAAGCACATCGTCCACTTCGACAAAATCCCGCTCTATAATGGCGTGAATTTGATTAACGGCTATGATACGTTATCCATCAATACCCCGGCGGAGGTGATTACCTATGAAGATTGAAGAATACCCCTGCGTGACGATCAAACGTCAGGCTCAAGAGCGCATTTATGAGGAAACCAAAGGGATGACGCCCGAGCAGCGGCTGGCCTATCATCAGCGTTCCTTCGCCCGGTTGCATGCACGGCAAGCCGAATTGCGCGCGCGTTCGCGCTCGTCAACCCAGCCTGCTTAAAGGTTTCCGGGAGACGACTTCAGCAGGCCGACGGAATCGAGCCCGCCGAAGCCCTGCGATTCGAGGTGTTCGCGGAGTGACTGCGTCGCGGCGGCGGCGATTTTGTGGACACCCTGCTTCGTCATGCCGAGCTGGTCGCCGATTTCTGAATAGCTGCGGCCCTGCCCGATGGCGGTGAGCACTACCCGGAAGCGTTCCGGCATCTGCGCCATCGCCCGCTGGAGGGCCGCGATGGATTCCGCCCGGTTGACCTGCGTGGCGACCGATTCCTGTTTTTTGTCGGGGATGTTCTGAACCAGATCGGTTTGGGTGGACTGCAGTGGTTGATCCAGCACGTAGGCATGGTGGTGGTGATGCCTAACCTGCTTCTCGTAGAGGCTGCGGAGGGCGTTGCGGACGGCCTGGGATGCGTAGGCAGTGAAGTCGCCCTTTGAAGGATCGAACTGACGGCCAGCGGAAGCGAGGGCTTCCTGTGCCTGAATTTCAATTTCCGGCAGGTCGAGGCCGGGGATGTTCGAGAAATCGCGGGCAATATGCCGGGCAAGCGGCAAGAGTTTGGCGATTTCGGCGTCCATGCGCCCGGAAATACCAGAATCTTGGAAAAATTCGAGTTTTCAGTGGTTCAGTTTTCAGTGTTCAGATCGGAGGGTGCCGATCCGCATGGCTTCTCTGAAAACTGAATCACTGAAGGCTGAAAACTCCCGGCTTGCCGGGCTTATCTGCCGAGCGAAAGCCGCTGGGCGGTGAAGCGGGGGAGTCCGGCGCGGATGATCTTCCGCTTTGTCCGTTTGATGTCGTATTCGACGCGGCGGAACTCGACGGTGTTCTGCTCGGGCCGGTAGATGACGCAGCAGGCACGGGTATCCCCGTCGCGGGGCTGCCCGACCGCGCCCACATTCACCAGAACTTTTCCACCTGGCGGCAGGGGCATGATGTCTTTCCCTGTCCGCTGGGTGACTTGCCCGCCGGGTGATTCCTGCCACCAGACCATCGGCTTGTGGGTATGGCCACAGAACGCGAGATGCGAAGATTGAGCCGAAAAATGCCTGCGCGCGTTCTCGGGTAAAATGATGTATGGCCACCCGAATGAAGTCGCCAGTGTGGCATGAGTAAAAACAGCCCCCTCGATTTCCAGATTCCGGGGCAAAGACATGATCCACGCCCGGTCGGATTCGGAGAGCCGGGCGGAGGCGAACACGACGCCTGCGGTGGCCGTATCGTTAAAATCCTCGGGCGGTGCAGGCAGGCAGGCCGCCTCATCGTGATTCCCCAGAAGCACTGGGCATCCGAGTTCACGAACAGCCCGCATGCAGGACTGAACGCTTGAAGCGTAGCCCACAATATCGCCCAAGCAGACGACCTGCGAAACATCCTGCGACCGCACATCGTCAAGAACAGCCGTCAAAGCCTCGAAATTCGAGTGGATGTCACTGATGACCGCGATGGCGTTCTGCATGGACACGAATACGAGTCTGGGGGCCAAGCGTCAACTGGACGAGCCGAATCGCGGGGCGGTTGCGATGTCGCACGGCAGAGCCGGACGAAAATCCGGGCTCGCGCAAATCGCCGGGGAATGGTAAGAGGCTGCGACCATGTTGGAACTTGTGCAAAAAGGCGGCCCCCTCGTGTGGCTGATCCTCCTCTGTAGCATCACGGCTTTGGGCGTGTTTTCCGAGCGGCTTCTCTCGCTCCACCGCTCGTCGATCCACACCGGGGATTTCCTCCGGGGACTCGCGAACCTGCTCCGGCGGGGCAACTACGCCGAGGCCCTGCAGGAATGCGCGGGTTCGCCCGGGCCGGTCCCGCGCGTCCTCCACGCGGTGATCCTCAAGCACGGCGCGCCCCGGGCGGAACTTCGCGAGATCGCGCAGGAGGCCGGCCAACTCGAAATCCCCCGCCTCGAACGCAATCTGGCCCTGCTGGGCACCATCGCCTACGCCACCCCGCTCATCGGGCTGCTCGGGACCATCCTCGGCCTCCTCAATGCCTTCCAGCAAATCTCCGCGCACGGGGGATACGCCACGGCCGCCGAGATTGCGGGGGGGGTCTATGAAAGCCTCCTCACGTCGGCGGCGGCGCTCACGGTCGCCATCCCCGCCTTTGTCGCGCACAGCTACCTCTCCGCGCGGGTGAACGCCGTCCTCCACGACATCGAGCGTGCCGCGATTGAAACGATCGAAATCCTCTGCGGGCCCAAAGATCCGCCCTCCGCGACGTGAAGCTGGTTCGCACAGCGGGCCCCCACCCGGCCCTCATCTTTGTGGCCCCCGCGCTCGACGTGGTGCTGATCCTCCTTTTTTTCCTGGTTCTGAGCACTTCGTTTCTCCTGCAGCCAGGCGTGGCGGTGTCCGTTCCCGATTCCCCGTTCCTGCTCGCGCCGCAGCGCGAGCCCCAGGTTGTCAGCGTCACGGCGGCCCCGACGTCCGCGGTGTATTTCGAGAACCGGCAGGTCTCGTTTGAAACCCTTCGGAGCAAACTGGAGGCCCAGCACGGGCGCAAGCGGACCGTCATCATCAAAGCCGACCGCCTCGCGCCGTTCGATCTCATCGCGCACGTGATGGCCGTGTCTCTGGAGCTCGGGTATCCGACGGTTATCGCCACCTCGGAAAGCCCGCAATGAAAAACTCCCTGATTTTCGAGTGGCCGGGGCGGCACCACCTCCATCTCATGCTGCCAGCGGCCATCGTGCTCGCGGCCGTTCTTCACGCCGGCTTGTTCTTTGTTTTTTCCATCATCTACCCGCACCCGCGGAACGGAGGGCCCGAACCGGCACAGGTTTTCTTTGTCCCGCCCGGCAGTGCGGACGCGGTGCGCCTCGAGGGGTTGCTGCGTTCGTCAGACCCCGCGGTTTTCGCACCCGGCCGGGGTCTTGACCTTCCCGAGCCGTTCCCCCCGGTCGCCTACGTTCCCCGTTATGCTTCCGACAAGCCGGTGCTGGACCCGCTGCCGCGCACCAAAAAATCCGGTCTCCCGCGCCCCGCGTTTTCCGGGCCAGTTCCTTCGGTGAGGGAGAATCGAAAATCCGCCGGAGGACCGCCGCCGCCCTCCTCCACCCGGCTGGTCGCGGCTGGCCTGCTTTCCGCGCAGATCCCCGCACTGCCGGAAGGGACGGTTTTTCCCGTCCCGAAGGGGTTTGATCCGGAGCCGGCGGTTTTCTTGGTGGATGTGCGCGAAGACGGGGCGGTGGCCCACGTTTTCCTGCAACACAGCTCCGGGAATTCGCGGTTGGATCTCAAGGCCGCGAGCCTCCTCCGGAAATTGGCATTTGCCCCGCAGCCGGCGGGAGGCTCGTGGGAGTTCGTGACTTTTCAATGGGGGGCCGACATCCATCCCATGGTGCCGCAATGATCCCCATCGAACTCTCCTGGCTCGTCTTTGTCTGCCTCCTTGTTTTCCTCGCCGGAATTTTTTTTGTCTGGATCGGCTATGAAATCGTGCGCCGCCAGAGGGCGAACCGCGCGCTCCGGAACCGCCTGCGCTGCCGGGTCTGCAGCATGGAATTCGCGGACGACTCCCCCGATTCCCTCGCCATCTGCCCTCGCTGCGGAAGCTTCAACGAACGCGTCAAACCGGCATTCTTTTAGCGATTGATCCGCCCTCCCGAAAAAATTTCATTGCCAAGCCCTCGCGCATCCCGCCTAGTAGGCCGTTTCTCAATCGAAACAACGCCAACCAAACACCCATGAGCGAACGAAGAGTAGTCCTGACCGGCATCGGAGTCGTCACGCCAATCGGCAACGATCTCCCGACATTCTGGCAATCCCTGCAAGAGGGGCGAAGCGGCATCAGCCGATACAACGCCTTTGATTCCACCAAGTTCGACTGCAAAATTGCCGGCGAGGTCCGAAACTTCGAACCCGCAAAATATTTCAAGAACCCGAAATCCGCGAAGCGCACCGACCGCTTCACCCAGTTTGCCATGGCGGGCGCAAAGATGGCTCTGGAAGACTCCGGCATCGATCTGGGCGCAGTGGACCACAACCGCTTCGGCGTGATCATCGGGAGCGGCATCGGCGGGCTTTACACCATGGAGGAGGAATGCAAGCGCCTTCTCGAGCGTGGCCCATCGCGCGTCTCCCCGTTCACGATCGCGATGATGATCTCCAACATGGCCAGCGGGATCGTGTCGATGGAATACGATCTTCGCGGCCCGAACATGTGTATCGTGACGGCGTGCGCGACCGCCAACAACTCGCTCGGCGAGGCCTGGCGCATTATCAAGTTCGGCGATGCGGACATCTTTCTCGCGGGCGGATGCGAGGCCACGCTCACCCCGCTCGGGATCGGCGGCTTTTCGGCCATGAAGGCGGTGAGCCTGAGAAACGACGAGCCGGAAAAAGCCTGCCGCCCGTTCGACCGCGACCGCGACGGCTTCATCATGAGCGAAGGGGCCGGCGTCATGATCCTCGAGGAATACGAGCACGCGAAGCGCCGGGGAGCCACGATTTACTGCGAGATTTCCGGTTACGGCTGCACGGCGGACGCCTACCACATGACCGCCCCCATGCCCGAGGGCGAGGGTGCCGCGCGGGCGATCAAAATCGCCATGGCGCACGGCAAAGTGAACCCCGGCGAGATCGACTACATCAACGCCCACGCCACCTCGACCGGGCTCGGGGATATTTGCGAGACCAAGGCGATCAAACTCGCCTTGGGCGACCACGCGAAAAAAGTGATGGTGAGCGCGACGAAATCGATGACCGGGCACCTGCTCGGCGCGGCCGGCGGCGTCGAGCTCGCGGCCTGCGCGCTCGCGATGAAACACGGCGTCGTCCCGCCCACGATCAACCTCGATAACCCGGACCCCGAGTGCGACCTCGACTGCGTGCCGAATGTGGCGCGCGAGGCCAAGCTGAAGACCGTGATCAGCAACTCGTTCGGTTTCGGCGGGCACAATGCCACGCTCCTGATCAAAGCCGTCGCGTAGGTCGGAATCAGACCGGCAGCGTGGTCAGCAGGATCTGCGCGGCCCCGTTTTGCGGCACTAGCTCCAGGCCTGTCCCGGTTGCCGGCGCGATCAGGAACTGGCCTTTCCCGAACGCGCTTCCCCCGCACAGAACGGTGCCCTCCGTGACGGCGACCAGCGCGAAGCGCCCGGGTGGGCGGACATCGCGCGAGGCGCTCAGCGAAATTTTTTCCACCTCGAAAAACGGGCAGCTGGCGACGGTGGTTTCGCGGGTGCCGCGGACCGGCGGCTCGAAATCGTTGAAGTCGATCGAGGCCAGGGATTCCGTGATATGCAGGTCGCGCGGTTTGCCGTCCAGCCCCATCCGGTTCCAGTCGAAGACGCGGTAGGTGGTGTCGCTGTTCTGCTGGACTTCCACGATGAGGTTTCCCTCGCCGATCGCGTGCAGGCGCCCGCTGGGAATAAAGATGCTCTCGCCGGTGGTGACCGGGATTTCGTGCAGCGTGCGCTCGACCTCGCCGGTGCGGAGCACGCTTTCAAACGCCTCGCGCGTCACCCCTTTTTTCAGGCCGGCGTAGATCCTCGCTCCCGGGAGCGCATCGAGAAAATACCAGACCTCCGTCTTCGGCTCCCCGCCCAGCGCGGCTGCGAGGTGCTGCGGGGGATGCACCTGAACGGAAAGCCGCTCCCGCGCGTCGAGAAGCTTGACCAGCAAAGGGAACCGGGGCGACAGGTGCGCCGCATACGCTTCGCCGAACAACTCCCCGCGATGGCCGGTCCACAACTCGTGGAGCGTCTTCCCGCGAAACAGGCCGGAATGCACGATGCTCTGCGCGTCCTCCCGGTCCACGATCTCCCAGAGCTCGCCGATCAGCGCGCCGTGGGGAATCGCCTTCCCAAGCAGCGAATCGAACCGCCGCCCCCCCCACACACGTTCCATCGGAATCGGCTCAAAGACAATTGGCTCGCTCATAGCCGCACAGTTTTTTCCGTTCCCGCCGCGACCGCAATACCAAAAATCTGCTACCGGAACGTATGCGAGCGGAAGATGCTGCGGCGGCCTTCGCGCGACCATGCCAGGGATTCGCCCGGGCTCACCGAGATGATCCGGTGCTGTTCTCCCAGCGTGAAATAAACCGCGCTCACCACGGCGGCAAAGACATCGGCGGGGATTTCCGCGGCAGGCGGCGTGGAGGGTGCCACGGCCGAGAGCGTTGGCGGGGTGGCGGCGGGTGCCGCAGCCGGGAGGTGATCGCTCTCCGGGGCTGGCGTGCCGCGCAGGCCGCGGACCTCGGCCCGCAGATCGGACACGATTTTTGCGAGGACGAGAAGACCCGCGGTCACGAGCAAGAGCAGGGCGGTTTCGAACTTCAAACCCTCTGCGACGGCGGCAAAAAAGATGTTCATGGGCCTCAGGAAAGCGTGACCAGAACCTGCCCCTCCTCGACGACATCCGCGGGGCTGACATGGATCTCGGCCACCGTGCCATCGCGCTCCGCATAGACGAAGGTGTTCATTTTCATGGCCTCGACGGTCGCGAGCTGGGCGCCCGATGCCACCTTCTGCCCCAACTGGCAGTCGATCGAGACGATGCGCCCGGCGAGCGGGCTGGTGACGGTGCCTGGCCCGGCAGGAGCGGCCGCAGCAGCGGGCTTGGGAGCGGAAGTCGGGGGCGGGGCGATGCTGGTTTGTTGAAACGCTGGCACGGACGGCTGGCCAACCACCGGGTTGCCCTGCTCGTCCAGCGATTCGACAACGACCTCGAAAACTTTCCCGTCAACGGTAATGCGTAGCTTTTTCATTTTGTAAAATCATGCCATCGGGCGGAGCCGTTTGGCGACACGAAATCCACCGGACCACCAGGGAATTTGTGTTTTCATCTTCGCCGGTTTCATCAAAGCGGGATGTTGCCGTGTTTCTTCGGCGGGCGGGTCTCCCGCTTGGAGAGCGTGTTGCGGAGCGCCATGGCCACCATCGCGCGCGTCTGGGCGGGCCGGATCACGTCGGTGATCAACCCCTTGCCGGCCGCCTGGTAGGGCGAGGCAAATTTCGCGCGGTAATCGGCGATGAGCTTGTCCGCGCAGGCGGGATCTTTGTCGATCTCCCGCTTGTAGAGGATCTTGACCGCGCCCTCGGCTCCCATGACCGCGATCTCGGCCGTCGGCCACGCGAAGACGAGGTCCGCGCCGAGGTCCTGGCTGCACATGGCGAGGTAGGCGCCGCCGTAGGCTTTGCGCAGGATGACGGTGATCTTCGGCACTGTCGCCGCCCCGTAGGCAAACAGCATCTTCGCGCCGTGGCGGATGATGCCGCCGCGCTCCTGCGCGACGCCGGGCAGGAACCCGCCGGTGTCCACGAGCGTCACGATCGGGATGTTGAAAATGTTGCAGAACCGGATGAAACGAGCCGCCTTGTCGGAGGCGTCGATGTCGATCGCCCCGGCCTTGACGGCCGACTGGTTCGCGATGATCCCGACCACGATCCCCTGGATCCGCCCGAACCCGACGACGATGTTCTTCGCGAAATCCATCTGGACCTCGAGGAAATCGGCGTTGTCCACGAGCCGCCCGATCACGTCCTTCACGTTGATCGGGTTTTTGCTGTCTTCCGGAACGAGTTCGTCCATCCCCGGGTCCTCGTCCAGCACGAGCGGTTGGGTCAGGTCGTGCGGCGGATCCATGATGTTGTTCGACGGGATGAACGAGAGGAGCTTCTTGACGATCGCGAGCGCGTGCGCGTCGTTGTCCGCGACAAAATGGATGTTCCCGCTGATGGTGGCGTGGGCGGCCGCGCTGCCGACCTCGGCCATCGTGCATTTCTGGCCGGTCGCGGCAAAAATGACCTCCGGGCCGGTGATGAACATGTTCGCCTGGTCCTTGACCATGACCTGGAAATCCGTCAGCGCCGGCGAATAGGCCGCGCCTCCCGCGCAGGGGCCGGCGATCACCGCGATCTGCGGGACCACGCCGGAAAGATACACGTTCTTGAAAAAGACTTTCCCGTAACCCGAGAGCGACTCGACGCCCTCCTGGATGCGCGCGCCACCCGAATCGTTGATGCAGACGACCGGCATGCCGGACTGCAGGGCGTAATCCATGATCTCGCAGATTTTGTGCGCGTGCATGGCACCGAGCGATCCTCCGGCCACCGTGAAATCCTCGCTGTAGGCGGCCACCGGGCGGTCGCCGACATAGCCGGTGCCGGTCACCACGCCGTCTGCGGGCAGCTCCTTTTTCTCCATGCCGAAGTTGTGGCAGGCGTGCTGGGCATGCATGCCGAACTCCATGAATGTCCCGGCTTGGAACAGGTTGTCGAGCCGGTCGCGGGCGGTCATGAGACCCTTCTTGCGGCGGGCCTCCAGCTTGTCCTTGCCTCCCCCGGCGAGCACTTTCTCGCGGCGGGCTTCCAGTTCTTCGATGAGTTCTTTTTTGATGGCCATGTCGGTGGGGGTGGGTTAGTGCGAGCAGGAGCAGCCGCCGCCGCAGCAGGCTTCGGGTTTCGGCTGGCAGAGCTCGGTGAGGACGCCGAAAGAGCTCTTCGGGTGCAGGAACGCCACCAGCTTGCCTCCGGCGCCGTCGACCGGCACCTCGTGGATCAGGCGTGCCCCGGACTCCTTCGCCTGCGCGAGCTGCCCGATGATGTCGGTCGTCGCAAACGCGATGTGGTGGATCCCTTCGCCCTTGGTTTCGATGAACTTCGCGATCGTGCTCTCCGGGTCGGTCGGCTCCAGCAGCTCGATATGCACCTCCCCGCAGGCAAAAAACGCCGTGCGCACTTTCTGCGACGGCACTTCCTCGCGGTGCCCGCATTTCAGGCCGAGAGTTTTTTCGTAGTAGGGCAGGGCCGCCTCGATCGACTTCACCGCGATGCCCAGATGATCAATTTTTTGAATAGTAGCGCTCATGGAAATGTATTATTAGGAAATCTAATATCAGCAGAAGAAGCAAGAACTTTTTGCCAGAAGGGTGGAATATCGAGACCGAAATCAGAGCGGGGCGACCCGGGGCGTGGAGGACTGCGTTTTGCGCGAATCGTGGCGCGGGCGGGCGACGCTGTCGCGCAGGATAAGTTCGGCGGGGATGGAGCGCACCTCCGTGCCCCGGTCGAAGTCCTCCCTCCGGAGCTCGAGGAGCTCGCAGATGGCTTTCGCCGTCTGGGCCCGGATCGTG
>Ga0209697_10006263_pt1 | contig 14456 bp, 8 predicted proteins | sample AliMusrvi5mmetaG_FD_184115 | JGI IMG/M metagenome (GOLD analysis project Ga0209697, IMG submission 184115) | Freshwater lake bacterial and archeal communities from Alinen Mustajarvi, Finland, to study Microbial Dark Matter (Phase II) - Alinen... | ecosystem: Environmental > Aquatic > Freshwater...
GGCGCTGGAGCAATCTGGTGGAGATCGCCTCGCCGTTTTCCCAAACGGCTGCACTCTTGGAGGTGGTCGCGCCGCTGTCCGTCCCGATGAAGATTTTCCGTTGCATGGCTAGCCGGAATGGTGGCGGGACACCCGGAAATGGCAAGAATTATCCGCCTGATTCCTCTTTCGCCTTGGCGGCTTTTTTGGCGGCGGTTTTCTTGGCGGGGCGGGGTGGAAAATCGAAGCCGATCTTGCCGTCCTTGGGATCGAAGGTGAGGTGGGCGTCGAACTTGCGCTTGGTGCGGTTCGAGACAAAACCCTTGATGACGCCGGTCTTGCCGGTGGTAACCAGTTGGGTGACCTGTTCGGGGGTGATGTTGTGCTGGAGGATGGACTTGCCGATGCGGATGCCGTTAGGTTCCTTTTTGGTGACGAGGCCGGGCAGGTGATAGGCCTTGTCGCTTTGATAGAGCTTGAGCGCCCGTCCGTCTGTTAGAACGACTTCGGTGAGGAGTTGTTCTTCGGTGAGTTCGGCTTGGACGTCCTTGTCGCCGTTGTCGAAGACGAAGTTGACTTTGAATTTGGCGTCGAGTTCGAGGGCGGCGTCGAAGATCTTGTTGAACTTCGATTTGAAACCGGTGAGCGGGCCGACGAATTTTTTGGTGAACAGATCGGTGGCTTCCTCCGGGGTGAGCAGGCGGCCGGCGATGTGTTTTTTGGCCTTGAACTTGCAATCCGGCTGGCGGCACTCATAGGTGGCGTCGGTTTGCCGGAGGTCCTGGGCGCCGCACACCGGGCACGGGACATGGAGGTCGGGGAACGATTGGTTTTTGGCGACCTCGGCGGCGCTGCGGGCCTTGGCGACGATATCATGGGTGTAGGAAATGATTTCCTTCATGAACGCGTCGCGTTGGAGTTGGCCGTGTTCCATGCGGCGGAGTTTGTATTCCCAATCGCCGGTGAGTTTGGGCGAGTAGAGGCCCTCGATGTCCATCTCACGGACGAGCTGGATGAGGCGCATGCCGGCCCCAGTGACATGAAGGTCACGGCCGTCGCGGGCGAGGTATTTCTGGGCGATGAGACCTTCGATGGTGGCCGCGCGGGTGGCCGGGGTGCCGAGTCCGCGTTCGGCCATGGCCTCGGCCAGCGCTTCGTCGTCGATGAGTTTGCCGGCACCTTCCATGGCGGAAAGCAGGGTGGCCTCGGTCATGCGGGCCGGAGGTTTGGTTTGCTCGTGGACAACGGTGATGGATTCGACTGCGGCGGATTCGCCGGCGGTCACCGGGACGAGTTCGTCTTTACCGGAGGCGACGCCCGGGCGGCGGCCATAGACTTCGAGCCAACCTGGTTTGACGAGCACGCGGCCTTCGGTCTTGAAGGTGTCTGTTAGCGACGCTTGTTGGATGCGGGTGAGGCGGGTGGTTTGCTCGAACTCGGCCGCCGGATAGAACACGGCGATGAAGCGTTTGACGATCATGTCGAACACCTTCTGCTCGGTGTCGCTGAGTTTGGAAAACTTGCCGGTGGGGATGATCGCGAAGTGATCGGAAACCTTTTTGTTATCGAAGATGCGGCGTGATTTGTGCAGGCGCGGGCCTTGGTCCGAGGTGCCTGTGAGCACGGCTTTGGCATAACGGGCGACGTCGAGGTCGTTGCCGGATATTTCCGTCATGGTTTCGCGGACGTGGCCGGTGTAATCTTCCGGCAGGTAACGGGAATCGGTCCGCGGGTAGGTGATGACCTTGTGTTTTTCATAGAGCGCCTGGGCGATCTGGAGAGTGCCCTTGGCGGAGAACGGTGCCTCGCGCTGGAGTGTGGTGAGGTCGTACAACTGCGGTGTGATCTGCGATTGCGCCTTCTTTTCCTCGGACACCAAGCCGGTTTTGCCTTCGCAGCGGGATTTGATTTGTTCGGCGGCGGACTGCTCCCAGATGCGTTCGGGGCGTGCGTGCGGGTTGGCCTCGTCCTTTTTCCACGACTCGTCGATCCACTTGCCCAGATAACTGCCGGAGTGGACGCCAAAATCCGCGTGCACCTCGAAATACGGACTCGCCTTGAACGCCTGGATCTCCGCCTCACGGGCGGCGAGGATAGCCAAGGTCGGGGTTTGCACCCGGCCGGCGGCGGTGATGTTGAATCCTCCGTGGCGCGAGTTGAAACAAGTGAGCGCACGGGTCGCGTTCAGGCCAACCAACCAGTCGGATTGCGACCGGCAGATCGCGGCATCGGTCAGCGGTTTCATCTGGTCCTCGGTGCGGAGGGTTTCCCAGGCTTCGAGGATGGCGTTGTTGGTCATCGACTGCATCCACAGCCGTTGTGCGGGCTTTTTAATGCCGCCGATTTCCATGATGTAGCGGAAAATCAACTCGCCCTCGCGGCCGGCGTCACAGGCGTTGACGATGCGGTCGATGTCCTTGCGTTTTGCGAGCTTGAGGACTTGCTTGAGGCGGGCTTCCGAGTCCGGGATCGGGTCCAGTTCGAAGTGTTCCGGGATCGCGGGAAGGACTTGGAAATTCCACGGCAGTTTTTTGCCATTGGGACCCATCGGCATGCGGAGTTCGACGAGATGGCCGACGGCCGAAGTGATCACGGCGTGGTCGTTTTCGTAGTAAATATCGCGGCCAGTGCCGGTTTTCTCGAACTTGCCGAGCGGCTTGGCGAGCGCGCGGCTGAGGTCGGTCATGACGCTGGGTTTCTCGGCGATGATGAGTATTTTTCCCATGGTGAAAGCGGCCCGTGGCGCAGGCGTGGACTGAGGGACTAGACCGGCGATGGCGGATTTGGCAAGCGGATTGCGGAAATCGTGCGGATTTTTTAACAAGGGCCGGGTGGGTCTGGGACCGGTCTGGGACCGTGAGTCTCCCGACTCGTCCGCGAAAGAGGTGCCCCAATCCAGTGGCATCAGCCGCCTTCGCTTGGTTGGTTCTTTCACCTGCGAGTCTGGAGGCTCGCGGTCCAACCTTGCGGTCCGCCGCTGATCCGGCTTGCCAAACCACCGGCAAACCGGTGACTTCATTTCGACCACCAATCATCCGAACCACCATGGCCACCTACGTGTACGAAACCATCCCGCAAACGCCCGCCGAACCGCCGTGCCGCTTCGAGATCAAACAAAGCATGAACGACCAATCCCTGACCCGTCACCCGGAAACCGGCGTGGCCATCCGCCGCGTCATCACTGGCGGCTTCGGTATCATGGGCACCGCCAAACAACAACCCGCCAAACGCCCGCCAACCGGCGGTTCCTGCTGTGGTGGCCACGGCTGCGGCTGCCATTGATGGCGGAATATCCAAGGGTCGGGGGTGTTCGAGGCCGGTCGGCGCGGGGCGTCTCCGGGCAAACGCCTGGCCGGGTTGCGGGGCGTGCAGGCGACCGGATCGCCGATCATGATCGGCCATGGTAGGTGAAATAGCGGCGGTTCCCCCATTGCTTTCACCTTCCATGGCCTTGGTGGCGGGACGCCCACCCTCCTTGAAAAACGTGGATGAGGGAGGACGTTTTTTCCGCTAGTCAGGAGCCGGGGGAGCGTTTAGGGTTGGTCCGCGAAACAATTCATCATTCCGAACAAGTTGGCACGGTCAGTGCTTTTGAAACATCACCAATCCACCGAACTATGAAAAAAATCGAAGCGATTATCAAACCGTTCAAGCTTGAAGAAGTCAAGGAGGCCCTCGCCGAGGTGGGTATTCAGGGCATGACGGTCACCGAAGTGAAAGGATTTGGCCGCCAGAAGGGGCACACGGAGATTTACCGTGGTTCCGAATACACCGTGGATTTCCTGCCGAAGGTCAAGATCGAGATTGTCGTGGACGACGCGCTGGCCGAAAATGTGGCGGCGGTGATTGTGAAGAGCGCTAATACCGGCAAGATCGGTGACGGTAAAGTGTTCATCTCGAACATTGAGCAGGCAATCCGCATCCGAACGGGCGAGACGGGAATCTCGGCGGTTGCAGTGAATTGAGTTCCGCCCTCCGGGGATTTTCCAAGGCCATCGACCTGCCGGAAGGCGGGCCGGTGGAAATTGGATTGTCATCCATCGGAGCAGGACGCCCCAGACACTTGTTTGATCTATCTCCGCGCTTCCCGCCAATCGCGAAACGCGCCGCCAAGGTGGCGGGCGACATCGCTCGGGGTGAGGGATTCCTGGGAAATCTCTAGCGAATTGAGGGCGATTTCCGCGCTGCGGCCACAGAGCCATGCGGCGAGGGCTGCGGCATGTGGTGGCGGGTCGCCGATGGCCAGGCGGGCTCCGATGACGCCGGCGAGGAGGTCACCTTGGCCGCCGGTGGCCATGCCGGGGTGGCCGGTGGCGTTGCACCACAGCGGGTGGTTGTGGCGGGTGACCAGGGTCCGGCATCCTTTGAGCAGCAGAGTGGCCGGGTGGCGGGCGACGAAGGCGCGGACCGCGGATTCCCGGGACAGCCCGCCGAGATCCGGTGCCAAGCGGCGGAATTCGCCCGGATGGGGCGTGATGACGTGGCGCTCCGCCAAAATCCCGGCCATGCCGGAGCGGGCGATCAGATTCAGGGCATCCGCATCGATGACGGCCGGGGTGGGGGAAGCTGCGATGATTTCCAGCAAAGATGCGGCGGTTGCGGTATCCACGTCGCCGATGCCGCAGCCGATGACCAACGCGTCGAAGTCGGTGTTTGTCACTTCGGACGGGGAGGTGTAGCCGCAGACGATGATTTCCGGCGGGCACTTGGCTGCGATCAGAGCCGCCGCTTGATTGGGGACGTGCAGGGTGATCAGACCCGCGCCGCCACGCAGGGCACCGCTTGCCGCCAACACCGCAGCCCCGGGGTATCGGGCCGATCCGGCGAGCACCGCCACGCGGCCCGCCATGCCTTTGTGGAAATCGAAGGGTCGCCGGGATTTTCCGAAGTCCATCGTCTGTGGCGAAATCAATTCCATGTCGCTGCTGCCTGCCGCGGTGAGGGCATCCACCGGCACCAGGGCGAGCGCGCCGGTGGCATTGGCCGCATGCCCGGCCAATAACCCGCATTTCGCGTTGGCGATCATGAACGTGATGTCGGCGATGACGCCGCCCGCCGCAGTCACGCCGGTGTCCGCATCGATCCCGGATGGCAGATCGACCGCAGCGACGCGGGCACCCGCATGCTGCCTGAGCCACTCCATTTCCGCGATCAGCGAAAGCAGTGGCTCCCGCGGCGTGCCGGAACTGCCACTGCCCAATAATCCGTCTAACAAAACAAGCGGCCCCTCCGCATCGCGCCATGCCGGCATCCGGTCGAGCGGGGCGGCCAGCCCGAGTTCACACCATTTGCGCTGGGTCAGTGGAGCGCGGGATTCCGCTGGCCAAGCGGTTCTGGCGGCGATTTGCCAGCCGAATTGGTCGCGCATGACCCGCATGGCGACCAAGGCGTCCCCCGCGTTGTGGCCCTTGCCCAGATAGCCGACCAGGACGCCGGGCTTGGGAAAGAACCGGCCGAGCGCGTGTCCCAGCCGTTCGCCCGCGACGTCCAACAAGCGTTCTTCGGTCCAACCGTTCGCGCACGCCGCGGTTTCCGCAGCCAACATTTCAGTGAGGGTCACCGCAGCCATGCCCACACTCTACCCGTATCACCAGCCGCTGACAGCCCGAAAATCCGCCTATCTTTGGATTGCGGTGAAGCCCGCTTCACCGCTTTGGGTGAAGGCATCGGTCACGGAATTACGCCCATCCGGACTCGCAACCGTATGAACACGGAAATGCCGGTCAAAGCGGCGATGGCTCGCCGCACTCCAAAGCGCGCTTCACCGCTTACTGCAGAACCTGACGAATCTGACATCTCCGGCGAAGTCGCTTTTGCGGGCTCCGTCGATGATGGTCAAGTTCACAAGATGTCAGTTCCTGTCGGGGTTCCTATGACCACCACCAGCCGATTGACATTTTCTGTTAGCAATGCGGTGATGGCATCCAGCGGGATGCGGGCGGCACCCGGCAAACCTGGCAGGCCCACCATCGCGCCGCATGCCGGGAAATCGACGCGGCGCTTTGGGCAGTGCTGCGGAAATCCAGTTTGAAGCGAGGCAGCGGGGGATATGAGAAAATCGCTGAATCCGCGGTGAGTCGCGTTTTTTTCTTGTCATCCATGCACCCTTAACATGGAATAACAAGGTGCGCTCCGGCGGATGAGGACTTCTAAACCCTCGCTTACAGCGGTCGGCATCGACCGCAACGATGCCGCCAAACCGACCAAACGGCCGGGGAGGCGGTGGCGCATGTCCAGGCCGACTCTTCGGGGGAAGCTAAAGGCCGTCGCGGTCGTCTGTAAGCGGCTTTAAAACTCCCCGTCCACCAGGAAGGACAACCTTCCGGCCTTTCCCATGAAACCGATTCCACTCGTGTTAGTTGCCGTCATGGGCATTAGTCCATCCGTCCGCTCCCAAGAACAGGTTGCCCCTGCTCCCGCCAATGATCCCGCTGCCGCGCTGACCATCGCATCCCCGGCCATGCCCGCTGCCTCCAGCCCCATCATGCCAACACCCGCACGGATCATTGGCAAGATCCCGGACGGCACACCACCGCCGCCACAGGCACCGAAGCCACAATTCATCGCTCGTGGAGCCGACATTCTGGATTCCAAAGTTTACCAACAAGGAGGGCGGACGATCACGATCCAAGTAATCAAGCCCATCGCGCTACCTCCGCCGCCAATGCCGCAGCCGGATTCGCGAACCGCCCAAATCCACAATGCCGCCTTCAAACAACGCATGGCGGAATATCGCGCAGGTCACCCGGAAACGCCCATGCTTTCGCTCGGTGCCACCGTGTGCCGCTTCAAGAATTCTCCACCACGCACGCTGGTCCAATATTGGCCCAAGAACGGCGACGATTCTTTCACATTCTGGTCATCGGCGGATTTCGCCCTGATTTCCGGCATTCACTCTTTCGTTGGCACCGACGGCCTCACCTACATTCTTTTCCTGGCGTGGGGCGACATCGACACCACACGCACCACTACAATCTCCGGTGGAATGCTCCATTCGCCTGCCATCCCGGACTTTCCTGACGGTCCTGCCTCCTTCTCAATCGTCGGCACACCGCCTGCGGACCCATCCGTTCTTGTCCCGATTCAATCGCTTCATGACCTCTACAACCAGGAGTTCTGGCGTCTCAAGACCGCCTATGATGGGCGCGAACTTGCCCGCCTCCAGCACCAGGCCGATCTCAAGGCAAACCCGCCGCAACCGAAAAACCTCGTCGTCAACTTCTGGACCACCGACACCCCGGCACCCGCGAAAAGAGGAGGTGCGAAATGAACCGCCTCTTCCTTTGCTCATTCCTCTTGATGCTAAGCTCTCGGCCGGCATCGGCCATTCTCGATACCAACAACAACGGGTTGAGTGATGTCTGGGAACGCATCTACAACAATGGCGATCTGTTCCCCTCAAGTTTCGACCCTCTTGGCGATGACGACTCCGATGGTTGGACCAACGCCGAGGAGGCTGTCGCCGGCACGGACCCCGAAAGTTCCGCCTCGCCCGATGGCTTGGTGCGTCCGGAGGTCGCCATCCTCCATGACGTCTCGCTGGATCTTGACAATAACGGGATCGAGTTTTATGCCGAGGTGGCAACCATCACCTGGCCGGTTATCGCCGGAAAACTATACACCTTGCTCTATTCGCCCGATATGACCGAAGATAGCTGGATCCCCCTCCAACAAGCCGCCGCCACCAGCGATGGCACAAGGACAGGCTACTTCCCAGTCACTACCTCCGACGACAAGATGTTCTGGAGCGTCAGCATCGAAGACATCGATTCCGATGGCGACGGACTGACGGACGCCGAGGAATACAAGCTCGGCCTCGACCCGTTCAACGCGCAGACGATTGCCGGCATTCCCGACTCCTGGCTGGCAACCCATTTCACCACCATCCTCTTGTCCGGAGGAGTTAATGCAGTTGACCCCAATGCCGATCCTGATGTCGACGGGCTGACAAACGCGCAGGAGTCAGCCCTGGGAACAAATCCTAACGTTTCGGATAATCCCGGTTACGTATCGGAGACTATTATTAATGGTGACTTTTCCGCTCATGCAATCGGCACCCATAATGGTCTGAATGACGTTAATCTAGACCCCGGCTGGGATTACTGGGCCGGGATACCAGGGTGGACAGCGTGTGAAGGTCGGAATATAGAGTTGCAAACCAAATACCCTATCGATTCTGGAAATCAATACGTCGAATTAAAAGCCGAGCCCGAAGGGCATTACGGAATCGAACAGACCGTTCCCACCCGCGCCAATACGACATATGTACTGCAACTGAAATGCAGGACACGGCCTGATGCCGACTCGTTCGAAGCGAATTATTTTGACGTCAAGATAGACGACACCGTCGTTCAACAGATCACGCCTGGCAACCAATGGACTTGGCGATATATACCATTCACAGTCTCAAAGGGGGCCGCCAAAATCTCCCTTGTGCCTGTCAACACTCCAAATGACACCATGGGCTGTTTGGTGGATAATGTGACGCTTGCTCCGATAGAAATCGTGGACAAAGATAAGAACCCAGTCTATGAACTGAAGGTTGCGAAGATGGTAGATGCTGGAGTGTTATCCGATGACGGAACCTTGGATATAGACTGCGATTCGGATCGTTTCTTTATCCGCATCCGGGGAGCTGCCAATCTGGGGACTTCGACTGCAAAATGGGGAACTATCGGGAACCCCGACCCTTCGTACAACGATGATGCCACCGAGATTGAACTTACGCCCCAAAACGGGGATCTAATTTCAAAATCCCTCCTCCTGGTATCCGATAAGTGTGACGACGAGGTGAAAGTCGATGACGTCACTGATAACGCGGAAAATGATCGTACCCACAAAATTCAATTGGGGGGCAAGGTTCAAATCTCATCGGTCAAATTTGGCACCAATGTTTTAAATACGGATACGCAAGTTCCAGTAAAAGTCGCTAAGACTGTCAAAGTTAAATTTGTGAATTGCAAATGCGGGCCCCCGGGCTTTAAGGACTTCTGCTGGCCTGTCCCAGGAGTTAATAATCCTGTTAATGGTGCTAGAAAGGTTACGATGGAGCGATTTGCACAGGCAGGGATAAGGTTGGATATAACGGCTGTGGGCGGACCCGACATTGGAGCTTCGGGTACGGTTGATTACCCTAAGTACACAGGTGGCGGGCGGATTGAACTTTCGTCGGAAATAACCCATATTGTCGACATCGGGCCAGCTTCAAGCCCGGACGAAATCGTTGTTTATTTGATTGAGGATATTGGAACCTTTGCAGATTACATCGCCGGATTCGCGACAGCCCCCAAATGCATCTCTTTAAGCCAGGGCGGCACATACGGCAACAAAATCATGGTCGGCTGGGCGAATAGTCGGGTTTTCACCATTGCTCATGAGTTGCTTCACATTCTGCTCGATGCCGCACATCCTTCGGGGGGACCCATCGACTATTCGGTCGAGTTCAATGATTCGAAGATGCTATGGAAGGTTCCAAGCTCAGAGGTTAACTCTATTGACGCGATGAAACGGATATCAACCAACCAGGCGCAAGATCTGCAAAATTCCACGTTTGCAAAATGAAACTTTCCGCTATTTACTGCACTGCCTTGCTGATTTGTGGCACTTGTTTTGCTCAAATATCAGCCAACGATGTAACTGCCATGCTCGAAGAGGATGAAGGAGGGACTAGGGCCGTCGAGATGGTAAGGAAACTGCCGCCCGACCAACAAGGCGAGGTGCTTGATGCGGTTGTCCGCAAAGTGCGGGAGAAGATCCCCCTGCCGGATCCAAGCCGCGGCTCCACCTATATTAGTCACGCCGCAGGTTTTCTTGCCGAGGTTGGCACGGACGAAACGAGGATCGCATGTTTTGGAAAGCTTTCGGAGTTCGGCCTGGAGGAGCGATCTGCCGCCTTTGCTCTGGCATCTTGCCACGGCCCAGCCGGAGTAGCAATCATCAACGAGCGAGCCAAGCAACGTCTGCCCGATCTGGAGCGTATGCTTGCCGGTGTTGAGCGTGCGTTTGCCGGTCAATCTGATGATAAAGAGAAGAGGAAGTCAAATGATGTGTTTATATCGTTCATGAATTTGGTCGAAATCCTCGACGGCAGCAAAAATGTTGCCGGTCCAATCGCAGCAAAACGCCTGCGGGATGAATTTGCAAAACGTTGCGACACGAAGAACAAGAAAATCGTTCTGGCCGCATTTGATGACGAGCTAACGAAAGCCGCGTCACGCAGGTCCGCCGCAACCGAAGCCTCAAGGAAATCCGCAGGTGGCAACTCGCGAAGTGATAGGAACTCCGCATCGGCTGGGGAAGAACCCCGTTCAAAGGCAACGGCGCAAGACGGGCAGACTGGCTCGAGTCCATGGCTTGTATGGGGGGGGCTGGTCATAGTTGCAGCGATGGGTCTACTATGGTTCGTGTTGAAAAGGCGAACGTGAACGCTGGTTTCTGGTTTGCCTTCGGCCATGCCAGTTAGGGCTTCGCCATGTTTTCCGGGCTCGCTAACGCTCACTCTGCATTCTGGTCTCTGGTCTCTGGATAATGGCCATCAATCCACGACCACGATCAGCCGGTTGTCATTTTCCGTTAGCAGGGCGGTGATGGCGTCCAGCGGGATGCGGGCGGCACCCGGGCGATACGGATTGGGGTCGCGGGTGAATGGCAGATCCGCGCCGTTGAGGGTGATGGAGACCGTTCCGCAGCCGCGGTTCCCGATCTGATAGATCACCTCGACCGGACGTTCAAACAATTGTGGTTTGGCGATCAAACCATTGAGGGCCGGCGGCATCACCGGGTCCACCACCAGTGCGGATTGCTCCAGGCGGAGTCCGAGGAAACATTGCATGATCAAACGCACGCCGATGCCCGCACCACTGGAATACACGCGCCAACCACCTTCCAGCGGAACCTCGCCGCGCATCACCTTGGCGTAATCGTCGAACGCCTCGTAACGGTCGCGGAACGCCGGATCCGAACTCGAGTAATAACAATTCGCCTGCCGCAGAGCGGCCGCCGGCACCAATTCCCGCAGCCCGATCGGATTGGCCTGGCACAGCGCCATGAAAAAGCCATCCGCATCGCCGAGGCGCGCGAGGGCCTCGCAATACCGCAGGTGCGCATGGGTGTACATGATGCCGATTTCCCGCCCGAAGAAACTGGCGCTCTCGGCCCGTTGGAAATAACTCTGCGGCCCCCCGTGATAGGCCAGCGGGCGGTCGAACAAATGCGCGCCGTCAGGACCTAACAGATATTGGCGGATCAAGCCGAGATGGTGTGCCGCCTGGTGGGGCGTGAACATGTCGTTGATGATCGCGTGGATCATCGGCAGCAGGCTGTAGGAAAGCCCGGTGACGCCATCGCCGGGATGCAGCAGGTGGTCGGTTGGCCCGCCATCATGGAAATAGGCGAGGCCGGCAACGACGCCGTCCACCACCAACAGGCGCTGGAACTCGTCGAGAATTCCGGCCGCCATGGTTTCCAGGTCTGCGGCACGGGCCATCATTGCGCTTTGGAGCGAGTCTGGAGACTCGCGGTCCGGGTCTGCCAGTCCCACCTGCCGGAAGGCGGCAGCCAGCGCCCGGAACGTCTGATAGTTGAGGGTGACCGTCCACGAACTGCACAAGCGTTCGCGCATGTCGGGTTTGGCGGGTTGGAGCGAATCGTTCCAATCACCGTGGCCGTAGGCCGCCAGACTGGTGCCGGCGATGACCCGCCGCCCGATCAATTCGAGGGCGCGATCGACATGCTGCGCGAGGCTGGCCGATGCGGCGACCGCATCGCCATCCGGATGGAAATAGGGCAAGGATTCATCCAACAGGCCGACATCGCCGCTGGCTGATAGATATTGTGCCATGGCAAGCAGCGGCCAATAGACGATGTCGCCGTGGGAATCGTCCGGGCGGATGTTGCGTTCGCGGTCGAAGAACATGAACCACTGCGGCCAATCGCCGTCGGGGTTCTGCTGGCGGAAAACGCGGCACAGGAGATCGCGCACCGGGGCGAAGCGGCCGAGCGCCAATAACAGTTCCAGCGGTCCCTGGCAGACGTCGCGGGTTCCCCATCCGCCGCCGGAGTATTGTTCCAGCCCGCGGGGTGACAGATAATGAACCAGCGCGTTGTGAACAAACCACGGGAAGATTTCCGCGATGCGGGCGGCTGCGGGTGCCAACTGACCCGCCTGCGGGGCGGTAATCTCCAGGCCGGCGTTGATGGAATCCCGGAGGTTCGCGGCAGGATCGCTGACGGCATCCATCAGGCATCCTTCAATCATCAATCCGGCGGTGCGCGACGGCGCGGTGATAATACAAAGATAGGGTTGGTCGTGCGAAACCCCGTCAGCGAATAACAACTCATCGCCGCCGATGGTTTCAAGGGCGGTTCCTTCCGCCGGCGTGATCCTGAAGCCACCCTCGGGAAAGCGACGGCCGACATCGCAATCCGGCACGGCTTTGACCAACACGCCCATGCCGGCCGCTTCCCGGCGTAGCGGAATCGCCAGACTGCCATCGTCGCCATTGATGGCCACATGATGGACTATCAGAAACCTGGCAGGGGGACCTTGCGTGACCGAAATCGCCAGGCGGAGTTCGTGCCGGTCGGCGGGCGCGGAGGCGACCACTTCGATCAGCCCGCCCCGGTGTTTGTAGATCCACCGGCAGGATCCGGGTGATATTTCAAACGCCGACGGCATATCTAGCAGAATTTGGCCGTCTTCGGATTCCAGGAAAATCCGCTGTCCGTGACTGCGGAACAGTCCGAGGTAACTGTGGCAGGTCGAGAGGAAACGGTTGATGCTCACATGCCCCTGCGTGATCATCGAATGGAATACTCCCGCCATCCAACAGGTCGAGGTGAGCGCGGATTCATCAGGAGTCAGCGAGTCACCGGTCCGTAACAAATGCCCGTGCGGCCGCAATACTGCCAGCTCCTTCGCTTTCATCACCACATGACCCGCAGCGCCGGTGAAAAATGATAACAACTTCCCATCCTCACGCTCCTCATGGCGCGGCGCGTCACCGAACAAGACCCGGATTTCCCCCTCTTCCAGGTCCAGTGTTTCTAACAGAAGAGCGGTGGCGAACAATGCGCGGGCCGGGCGCGTTGCGCCGACCCACGCGACCCGTGCCGGGGCGGACGCTTCCGGCAAGGCTAGCGTCGCATCGATCCATGAGACGTCCGCCGCCGAGGTGGCCGCAGGTTTGTCTGCCACGAAGCAACCGAAAAATCCGCGTTGGGTTCTGGCACCGGGCACCAGGGTGAACGGCTCATCCTGGACGGTGGCCAGCGAGTGTTCGTGCTGGTGGCACCAGCCCGGCAGCCCGTTGGTTAGTCCAACCGCCATGGCACCGGCACGGGTTGCCAACCCGTGGAATTGGAGGGCATCGGTGGCATATGACACGCCGCGGCCGAGCGAGCCGATGACCGTCCACGGGCAGCGGCCGCCCATTGCTTGGTTTTGGCGCGAGGCGACCGCGATCCCCCGGTGCGGATGCTCCAGCGCGCGGTGATCCACATACTGGCTTACATAATACTCGTTGAGGCGCACCGCCCCGTAATGGGCGAGTGCCAGGTCCTGCGTGTGAATGAGATCACAGGTAACCGGCACCGGGCCGGTGTTTTCCACTTCGACATGCCAGAACCATGCGGGTGCCGATTCCGCCAGCACCAGACTCACCCGGAATAACAGATTTTCCCACTCGCCACAGGCCGTGACCACCTTGCCGTCACTCTGATAGACCGCGGGACTGGCCGGCCCTAACAGCGGCGTGGCCGCCACGACACCCCCCAAGCGGCGGAGAAAGATGTTCGCCGGGCCGCCTTCGGCCTCGTTGCCAAGAAACAGATTGAGCATGATATCACCGTGATCCATGCGCCGCGGCGATCCATTGGCGTTCCATTCGACGCTCAATCCCGAGGTGCTGGCAATCCGCAACGAACCCACCGCCGGAAACAGATTGTTTTTTTCCATGCCGGCAGATTGCCCATTTGCCGCGGATTTTGCAATACCAGAGCGAGGCTTCGCCTATCACTTCCACCCGCCGCCCAGGGCGCGGTAGGCCTGAACCACGGCGCGGAGGCGGTTGCTGCGGGCGTCGGCGAGGTCGATTTCAGCGACGAATAACCCGCGTTCGGCGTCCAGCACTTCCAGATAACTCGAAGCGCCGCCTTGAAAACGTTCCAGCGCGAGGGCGGAAACACTCTTCTGTGAGGCCACCAACTTCGTTTCCTCGGCAATGATCTCGCCGGATTTTCGATAGAAATTGAGCGCGTCAGCGGCTTCGTGAAATGCCGTCTGGACGGCTTTCTGATAGGTGGCGAGCGCGATGTGTGCGTCGGCCTGGGCGGCTTTCACGCCAGCCTTGGCGCGGCCCGCGTCGAAGATCGGGGCGGTGAGTTGCGGGCCGATCGCACTGGCCCACGACTTTCCCTGGAGCAGGCTGTGGAGGTCCTCGGAGATCATGCCACCACTGCCGGTGAGCTTCAGGTCGGGG
>Ga0209697_10006264_pt1 | contig 14456 bp, 13 predicted proteins | sample AliMusrvi5mmetaG_FD_184115 | JGI IMG/M metagenome (GOLD analysis project Ga0209697, IMG submission 184115) | Freshwater lake bacterial and archeal communities from Alinen Mustajarvi, Finland, to study Microbial Dark Matter (Phase II) - Alinen... | ecosystem: Environmental > Aquatic > Freshwater...
GGCACGCGCGGCACGGTCCGGAAGGAAATCTGCCGGTCCTGCCAGATCAAGCTTCCCACATCGCAGTCGTCAGGCTGGAATGCGTCCTTGTCGGCCGTCACATATCACCATTAAACCAATGATTTCCTCCATTGAATCCGCAGCCGGGAAATGCAACGCGGCGATCTACCAGTTGAAGGTCGTCCTGCTAGACAGCAAGCAGCCTGTATGGAGGCACCTGCAAGTGCCCGGCGACGCCGGACTCGACTGGCTGCATGCCGTCCTTCAAGTGGCGATTGGCTGGACTAACAGCCATCTGCACCAGTTCAGGGTGGGCGAGGACTACTACTCCGATACGCGCCACCACTTTGCCGAGTTTGAAGACGATCCGGAAATCCTCGAAGAGCGGAAGTTTACACTTCAGCAAATCGCTCCGCGCGAGCAGGACATTTTCGGTTACGAATACGACTTCGGCGATTCCTGGGAGCACGAAATCACGGTGGACAAGATTCTGCCGGCCGACGCGGCCGCCGCCACGACCGCACTCTGCCTCAACGGTGCTCGTGCCTGTCCACCGGAAGATTGTGGCGGTGTGGGGGGGTACGAAAACCTGCTCAAGATTCTCAAGAATCGGAAACACCCGGAGCACCAGAGCATGAACGAATGGCTGGGTCGCGCGTTCGACTCCGAAGCATTCGACGTGGAAAAAACCAACTTCTGGCTGCGAAAACTGAAATGGCCGCGCGTAACGGAATCCCACTTGCGCAAAATCCTCATGGGTCGAGACGATTACCACGAGTGACCAGCAACACACAAACCACCTCACACCCAGAACAATGAATTCCCCGGAATCCGTAGGTCGTAACGCCCCGTGTCCATGTGGAAGCGGCAAGAAATACAAGAAGTGCTGCTGGGAAGCTGATCTATCGGCGAAAGCGACCGAAGCGGCAATTTATAGGCAGGAAAAGGCGGAGCAACCGGCAACAGCGGAACACGCAGGCATGGGTATCCACCCCTATGCGATTGCCAAAATGGTGGCCAACCCGTCTCCCAATCTGTTAACCGAAATGTCGAAACGCCAAATCAAGGCACTCAAGGACAAGTGGAGCATCACCAAAGTGGCCAGATTGGAAACGAGCGAGATTGTGTCGCGCTTGGAAAAACTGGGGATTGACGGGCACCAAGCCGAGTTTGTCGTGTTGACCGCCGGGCGCACCTCGGCGTGGAGTGTCGGCAAAACGTGGATGGATAGGCTGTCGCCCCCGCCGGTGGACACCGATGTGGATTTCATCTGTCTGGCGGCGTGCGAGTTGTGGAAACGGTATAGCCCTGAGCATCCGTCCATGGAAATGTTGGATGACTGGGTAACAGAAGGCTATGACCTGTCCGATGCGCGCAAGAATGTTGAAGCGGCCGAGATCTGGTTGCGGGTTTGGGAACACGTCCGCCCCAGAATCGAAGCGCACATGACCACATTCAATGCCGCTGACGCGGTGTTTCAGATCTCGCAGTTCTTCGGAAACTGGATTCAGGATTTCACCATGGATCTTAGAAACGCTGCGATCAGTGACCAGAAGTATGCCGAGATAGGCATCCGGGTGATCCATGAGGTGCTGGGCCAGTTCGTGGATGAGAGTTTGAACACAGTGCTCAACTTCCGTTGTGAACTCGGAACTCTACTGTTTTCGGCAGGCCGTTGCGAGGAAGGTGACGTGGCCCTCCAAGCCGTCATCCGTGAGTATCCCGACCAGGCTTGTGGATATGCCGAATTGTCCTCGGCGCTGGGGTGCTCCGCATACGGAATGCCGGACTATCCCCGTGCGATTGCCATACTCGAGCAAGCACTGGCGTATCCGGTTGTTGACGCAGACGACTGGGATCTCGACGTTCGATTGGATGACCTCCGCAAAAGTTTGCGGGCGCCGACACCAGAATAGATTTTTGGTTGTTAGGTAATTTCGTGTCGCGGATCCGCCGCGTCCATGGTAGGTTGATCCAGTCATCGACGGGGATCTGGTTAGGCAAAACCGATGAATCCGGCGAACCATGCAACAGATCATCGCATTTTCTGGCGGCCCAGAGGAATACGTGCGTGATGGGGCGCATCGGAAGATGGCCCGCCCGGACGGATGCGCGATCTGCGGCAAATCCGGGGGAATGCGCGCTCACGGCTATTACTCCAGATCGGTTACGATTCCAGGCCCGATCATGCGCCTGCTGATACAGATACGCCGGTTCCTTTGTTGCTTTTGTCGTCGGACGACCAGCATGCTCCCTGACTTTGCGCAACCTTACCGGCTGGTTGCGACGGAAACGGTGAATGAGTATCTCGCCGGATCAAGGGATGGAGCCGAGGTGACAAGATGGTCGGAACACCTTGGCCGCTATCAACAGAGGTTTGAGGACCGGATCCAGGATACAAGGCGTGCCTTGGCAACGGCATACGATATCGGGGAGTTGTCGCTTGTTGCAACGGACCTGTGGGGCGAGGTCTGCCGGAGCTTTGGCGGTGCACGCAGGTTCACGGCGCGGTTTGCCGGCGAGGTGGGAATGACCGTGTTCGGCATTTATCGCTGCCACCGTCCGACTGTAAATTCTCATAAACACATAGGTAATAGATTGGCACGCGAGCGGGACCCGCCATGATCGTCACCTGGCCATGAAACTGAATCTGCCATCCGCATTCGATTCAATTAGACCACGATTTCAGATGCGGACGCATCCTCGGGCGACAAGAACACACAAACGGGGCGTGTCCTGTGAACGTGGCACGCGTGATTTGAGAGCGCCTGCACGACCCGTCAGACCACAACACAGAAAGCACATGATGACGCCAGACCCGACCACTGAGAATGATTTTCCGAGGGCGAAAGCAGCAGTCTATGTCCGCATGTCCACCGAGCATCAGCAGTATTCTACCAGCAACCAAATGGACGCGATCTGCGAGTACGCCCTTCGCCGCAATCTCGAAATCGTCAAAGTCTATTCTGACGAGGGAAAGAGTGGTCTGAGCATCCATGGGAGGGAATCGTTTTCCCGCATGATTGCCGACGTAAAATCCGGTTCTGTCGAATTTTCCTGCATTCTGGTCTATGACGTGAGCCGGTGGGGCAGGTTCCAGGATGCGGACGAAAGCGCATACTACCAGCATGTATGTCGCCGGGCCGGCATTCAGGTCCATTATTGCGCCGAGCAGTTTGAGAACGACGGAAGTCCCGTGTCGAAGATCGTGACGGGCGTCAAACGGGCGATGGCGGGTGAGTACAGCCGCGAGCTGTCATCAAAAGTGTTCCGGGGTGCGTGCCGCCTGATCACCCTCGGATACAAGCAGGGTGGTGCGGCGGGTTACGGTTTACGCCGGATGTTGGTGGATCAGGCCGGACAATCCAAGGGGGTGCTGGCACATGGTGAGCAAAAAAGCATCCAAACAGACCGGGTCGTGCTCATTCCGGGTCCCGATGACGAGCAGGCCGACATCCGCTGGATCTATCAGTCATTCGTGACTGAGGGCAGGTCGGAAGCTGAAATCGCCGCCATCCTCAACGCGCGGGGCGTGCGCACCGACTTGGGCAGGCAATGGACGCGGGCGACTGTCCATCAGGTGCTCACCAATGAGAAATATATCGGAAACAGCGTCTACGGACGCGTGTCCTTCAAACTGAAAGAATGCCATGTGCGCAATCCTCCCGAAAAGTGGATTCGTGCGGACGGTGCCTGGCAAGGCGTGGTGGATCCGGTTGTTTTTCATACGGCACAAGGAATCATTCTCGCACGCAGCCGGCGGTACACCGACGCGGAAATGCTCGCCGCACTCAAAGGTATCCTTGAGCGTCATGGCAAAATCACCGGGACGATGATCGACGAGGGGGAGGATATGCCGTCCAGCGCGGCCTTCCAGCATCGCTTTGGCAGCCTCGTCGCGGCTTATGCGTTGATCGGGTACACCCCGCCAGCCGACCTTGGGTTCATCGAAATCAACCGTTGGATGCGCCACACCCACCCGGAACTCATGGGTTCAGTGGCCGACAGCTTGCGCGGCGTGGGCGCTGGGGTGGAAATGGGGGAGAGTCGCAACGTGTTACACGTCAATGGCGAGATTCGTGTGTCGGTTTCACTCTGTCGCCACTGGAACACCGGCGCGGGTGCGTCACGCTGGGTCATCATGATGGATCAGACGGGGCGGCCCGACATCACCATCGCGGCCAGACTCGCCACGGCCAACAACGGCATCCGCGATTACTATCTGCTGCCATCCATCGATGTCGCCGCCGGAAAACTCCGCCTCGCCGAAGCGAATGGCACTTGTCTCGACGGTTATCGGTTTGACGACCTCAGCCACTTTTTCACCCTTGCCCAACGGACGCAGGTTGGGAGGGAATTCTAATCCAAATACCAAAGTCATGAAAAACGAAGTCATATTCATCCCGTTGGATCGTATCCGAATCGTCAACCCGCGTTGCCGGGATCGCAGGAAGTTTGAGAAGATCATCGAAAGCATCCGCAACCTCGGACTCAAGAAGCCCATCCAGGTCAGCCCTAGGCCGGGAGTCTCGACAGACGGGCCACCCTCCTATGATCTCGTCTGTGGTCAGGGGCGCATTGAAGCGTTTCAAGCTCTGGGTTTTCTGGAAATCCCCGCAGTGGTGGTCGAGGCGTCGAAGGAGGACCTCATGATTATGAGTTTGGTTGAAAACATGGCACGCAGGTATCCATCCCCCGGCGACCTCATTGTCGAAATCGACAGGCTCAAGCAGGCGGGTTACAGCAACGTGGCAATCGGCAGAAAACTGGATCTCGACGACACGATGGTCAGTGGCCTGTTATCGCTGCGCAATGCTGGCGAGGAGCGACTCCTGACCGCGGCAATCAAAGGGTCCATCCCATTGGGAGTGGCCATCGACATTTCCAGAACCAAAAGTCCAGAAGCTCAACGCGAGTTGCTGCGGGCCTACGAGGGAGGAAAACTCAACCAAGCGGCCATCAGGGTTGTGCGACGATTGCTCACGCAACGCAATTCGATTGGCAAAGGCCTGCATCCCGTGGATACTCCACCGAAAAAACAGTGGCCGACATCGGACGGCCTGGTGAATGCCTTCAAGAAAGAAAGCCAGCGGCAGAAGGCGCTGATCCGCAAAGCCAAGATCTGCGACGCCCACCTCACGTTTATCACGACCGCATTCCGCCAACTTGCAGATGATGAGGATTTCACCAATCTGCTGCGTGCCGAGAGACTGGATACCATGCCGACCTTCCTTGCAGACAAAATCGGACTGGAAAGGAGCGTGGCATGAGCACTCCAATAATCGGGTTTGAGAAAAGGCGCATCATTCTGCCGCTCGACAAGATTCTTCCCGTGCGCATCATCAAAGACCCCGACAACATGGCCCGCTATCAGATCATTGTCGCGTCCATTCGGGAAATCGGCGTCGTTGAACCCCTGATGGTTTATCCGCAGAAAGGTAACGATGGCTTTTACCTGCTGATGGACGGACACTACCGGCTCCATGCTTTGCGGAAGTTGGGCATTCCCAAGGTCGAATGTCTCATTTCCCTCGAAGACGAGAGTTTCACCTACAATGCCCGCGTCAGTCGTCTTCCTCCGATTCAGGAACACAGCATGATTGCCAAAGCCGTGAACAACGGGGTTCCAGTGGAGCGGCTCGCAGCAGCCCTGCACAAAGCCGTGAAAGACATCAAGGAATGGCTCAACATGCTCAAGGGCATCAGCCCGGAAGCGGTCGAATTGCTCAAAGACAAGCAAATTTGTCCGGGCGCGCTCCATATTTTTCGCAAAGTGCTAGGCATGCGCCAGATCGAAATCGCCGAACTGATGATCAGTGCGAACAATTACACTAAGGGTTACGCCGAAGCACTTCTGCTAGGAACGCCCAAGGATATGCTCGTCGATCCTGGGACCGTCAAGCTGCGGAAACGAATATCCCGTGAGGAATTGGCACGGATGGAATTTGAGATGGCGAATCTCGAGCGCGACTCCAAAGCCAGTGAGGTGGATTATGGTGACAAAATGCTCAATCTGACTGTTCTTCGGGCATACGTCCGCAAGCTCCTTGGAAATTCCAGGATCAAACGCTTCCTCGGCAACCGTCATCCCGAAATGCTCGCCGAATTCGAACGTATCGCGGCGACGGAGGGGATGTAGCGGGCTCACGATGGATCGCAAGAAATTCTGATGTTGCCCATTTGAGATTGCCTGATTCACCCGCGCCACCTATTCTAACCACGTCATGCTGCATCAACTCTGGTTTCTTTTGATCGTTCCTGGACTTCCTCTTGGCGGATTGCTGTTATGGATGCATTCCACCGCCCGGAAGCGGCAACAACAATTCCGGCGGCCATTCGATGACATGCTCCGGCCAGCCGGGTGGTCGCTGCAAAAACGCAGCGCCGATATTTGGGAATCCATGACGGAGGACTTGATGGCCTGCATGCTGGCCGCAGTCGGAGCCTGGGCAGTTTGGCTTTCCAACAAGGATATGTTCTGGACCGCACTGGTCTTGGGCTTTATCTCCTGCTCCTACTTCGCCTTGCGTGCAAAGCGCCGGGTCCTGGAATACTCGAATCACCGCCTCGGGCTGCTCGGCGAACAGGTCGTCGGGCAGATTCTCGACCGCCTGTCGTCCGAAACCGTTCGCGTTTTCCATGACCTCGAAGTCATCGAGCCAGGGAAGAAACCATGGAATATCGATCATGTGGCGCTCACACCTGCCGGGGTCTTCGCCATCGAAACCAAATCCCGTCGCAAACCCAAGGACACAGCGCCCAATGCCCAGCAAGGCCACAAAATCACCTTCGATGGCCAACAGCTCATCTTTCCCGCCCCGATGCAGGCTGACCGCCACGGCCTGGACCAAGCCCAAGGCAATGCCAACTGGCTCGCTGACAAACTCACAGCCCTCAACGGCACTCCAATCCAGGTCACTCCCGTGCTCGTGTTCCCAGGCTGGTGGATCGACGCGAAGGGCAAAGGTCCCGTGTCCGTGCTCAATCCGAAAAATCTCCGCAGCCTCCTTAGCGCCCGCAAGCAAGTCCTTTCCGACCTCCAGTTCAGCGCCATCAACGCCCAGTTGGAGGAACGGTGCCGAATCGATCTCACCCGGTAATCCTCATAACTCACATCGCCGACTTCAGGAAGATCGCCTTCCGATGGTATTCGAGAAAGTGCTTCTGGTCATCGTTAAAGCGGCCTGTGAAAACTCGACTGTCCGAATGCACGCCCATGCGTGTTAGCGATTCCGTGTCCGCGACTGGCGAGACCAGAACATCACCTTCATCCGCGAACGATATGAAGCCGCGGTCAAACAGGTGATCGATCGATGGGGTCAGCAGCAATCCGTTGCCACCGGACAAGCGCTCTTCGTTGTCGGATTCCCGCCAAGGCTTGATGTGGCTTGCAATCAAATGGGTGGGATTCACCACATGAGTGAGCCGGCACTCGCGCTCAAACCGGGCGACGTTCTCCTTGAACTTGCCCTGCCCCCGCCGGGCGAAGATCAGCGCCTTGCGGGTCGTTTCGGAAATCGAGAGGTTCGCGGCGATCTTGGCTTGAAGCAGGTCCTCCCACTCGATCAGCACCACCGGGTCAGCGGTGGATGATTCACCGTCATCCCTGACAGCCGAGGAGCCCATCAAACCAAGCAGCATCGGTTCTGCTAGATTCAGCAAGGTTCTTGCGAGGGCTTCGGAAACCTCGGCCAGATACGCACCTTGATTGCCGTGGCCGTCGGGACGAACTGGAGAATGGCGGGCGGGAAGAAAATGAGCGATCTTGCCTGCCACACCCGCGATCCGAAGCGGACGCAGGAATCGCTGGAAGCCCACGTCCACGCGCCACCCAAGCAGGTCCCACGCTTCACCCACCTTACCGAACTCATCCGGACGCGGACACGAGTAGCATGGCAGCTTTGCCACTCCGACCGCTTGAAGATGAGAGTTGGCATACGAAAACACCAGATCGCCCTGTTGGACCTCACGCAGGGTTTCGTAAAAGTGATTCTGGGCACCGTTCTTTTTCCGCTTCGGGCACCATACATAGCCCTTTCCGACCTCGTGGTCGAAAGTCTGACTATGATTGACCCACCAGTAGCGCATGTTGATCAGGGCGGTGAAAACTCCGGTGCCTCGTTCATGCCGTTGGCGACGTGAGGTAGGTAGCGGTCTTTCGCATATCCCAGAACGAAGCGGTTTCTGACAAAACAGGATTCTTTGGACGGGCGCGAGGGATTGCCGTAGGCGAAGGGCGAAAGAACCAGCAGGCGGTTTTCCTCCATCGGTTGTCGGAAGGTGGCGTCCATGGTTTTTGGAATATCGCGGCCGGGCACCCAGATGAGATTCGCGCCGCGCCGGGCGAGGATGGCGAGCACGTCCTGTTCCACTGGCGTGTGGAATCCTGAAATGATGGTGGCGCCTACATCACACTGACGGCTGGCCCATTCGCAGGCATCGACCGCTTTTGCGGCAGGACATTGGGTGGAACAGAGGAAGGCCGTGGCGGATTGTCCGGCCAACGCGAAATTCCCCGTGCCGTGCAGGGTGGCGGGCGGATCCCCGATTAGCTTGTCCCAATCCAGCAGGCGGATCGGCGGCTCGCCATTCAGGTGGAATTGTTCAACCCGGCCGCGGCTCACCCAAAACACGCCGGGACGGTGGAATTCACGGGCCACTTTAAGGACAGGGGACAAATTATGAACGACCCCAAAGGTGATGCGCGGCTCGGTCTCGCCTGGCACGATCAACTCCGCAGGAAAATGCCGCCATTCCTTGATCCGCAGCACGTCGGCCAGCAGATCACCCGGCAACCCGCGCACTGCACGCAAATCCGCGGGCACCGCCGCGGAAACGATCGCGAAGGACTCAGGGAGAATCCCGTGCGGCAGATCGGCGCGGATACGGAAGGTGGTGGCTGTCATGGCTTCTTGCCCTAGATGCGTTCGATCTGGTAACATGGAATCTCCTAGTTAGAGACCAAGTGCATCCAAGGCCGGTTTGAGGGAATCTTCCAGTTTTACCATCGTTTCCACCATTTCCGACTGGATTGCCGGCCATTCGGACTCCGGGCTGCGGTAGCCGCCACGCTCGATGACGTGCTTGATGCGGCAGGCCCGCTTGGTGTCGAGGCGTTCCCAGACAAGCGCGCCGCCGAATCGCTTTTCAATCTCATCCTTTTGGCTGTGGAGTTGATCGAAGATGCGCTTGTTCTCACTGACCTCGCCGCGATCAACATAAAGCTCGGTGATGCCATATTCTTGGACGATGACGTAGTTGAAGCCGAGGCCGCGTATGCCTGAGCTTGCGCCCAGCCAATGGTAGCTTCCGGGCTTGATGTTGGCATGGCGGGTTTGACGGCTGCGAGCCACCGCCACGAGTCCCTCCCAGAACGTCAGGCGCACGTCGTAGCGCTCTGCTCGTTTCTTGCGCCCAACCTGTTCCTTTTCCCGCAATTGAATCTGATACTCGTGAGCCTCCGGCAATGGAATGATCTGCTGAACATCAATCAAACGGGATTCTCCATCCTGATAGGGACGCAAGCGAATGCAGCGGATGTCGATGTCACGGTCGCGGAGCCACAACACGGCGGTTGTGAGTTCCTTGCCAAAGTCTTCGGAAACCAACAGAATCCGGACATCCGGCGCAAAACTTTCCTCATCGGCGTCGTCCCATCCGAGAAATTCGAGCATCCGCGACTTTGCCTCGTCCGGTGGCTCGCCCATTCTCGCCAGAAACTCGCCGTGAATCTGCTCCGCCCGCTCGAATGTCATGGCGGATATCATGCTCGCATAGCGGATGGCCTGGAGTTCCATGTGGCCGCCGTCGTTGGTGCGCTTCAGTTCGATCACGACCAAGTTCGCTTGCCGATCAATGGCCAGCAGGTCGATGCGGCGGCGACTGTCCTCCCAGTCTCCAAATTCCTCCGCAAGCACATAAAGATCATCGCTCAGCACTTCGATCTGAGTGCGGAGCAGTCGTTGCAGGTCATCGCGTTCCCGGACTCGCATGTTGGCAAACGATGCTAGTGTGATCGGCCGGAAGGCATTCGGTGTCATTTCATAGAGTGGCATGGTGGCTGTTGGCTTGGGCTGGTATGTGCTGAGACGAGAGTTTCGATAAGGCTCCTGGTGGACGCAGTGCAGGATCGAATCAGGCGAGGCCAAGAATCCAGCCTTCTACCTGGGCCACGGTGCGTTCAGGGGGCGAGAGATGAGGGAGAAAATGGTCCGGCAAGCTATCAGCGGCGTCGCACTGCTGCATCCAGCGGGCAACGGCGTAGGCGTCGTGCTGGTGGGGATTGCGATCCTCTCTGGAAAACGACCGGCTCCAGAGTGCCGGATAGACCTCGGCGATGACGGAGCGGCATGGTGGAGGTGTCCAGCCGTCAAAAGGCCAAAAATGGAGCTGTGTGCCGAGTTGCTGCCGGAGGTATCGCAACCACGGGAGTCCGGCGTGAGTCGATTTGGCGACGCTACCCTGCACAACGAATTGAAAGACTGATTTGGCGGTGCGGCTTCGTTCTTCGGTCAAGCGGCGCCAGCGCGAATTCCCGGTTCGTGCGGCACCATCGCCGTATCTGCCGTCACGAATGAAATCGACATACATGTTGTCCTCGTCGGTTGGCCAGTGACGGCAAAAGTCATCGAGGAAAGCCGGCCAATCGGGAGGGATGTGGTGGATTTCGAAGTAACGGATAGGGAATGAAAACGCATGGTCGATGCCAACCAAGGTGGGCTGGCCATCGCGAAGCTCGGCCGCGAGCCACTCAGCAAGACCGCTGCGCGTCCAATATTTGCGTGGGCTGGGCGGCGGGGGAATCTCTGTTGGCAATTCAGCACCGTTTGCCGCGTAAAGTCGCAAGCCGACCAGACTACTTGTGGGCGTTTCCGCGCCAGAATAGTCGATTCCAAAATATCGTTCAAATATCGGCATGGCAAATCAAGTCAACACCGGTGCGGCTGGACAATGGGATCAGTTTCAAGATGCTGGGCGTTGGCTATTCAGGCCCCTTTGTTTTCTTTGAGCCACTTCCGGCCTTTGTCAGTTCATGGGCAGACGAGGGCTTTGATCATAGCGAGTTTCTCGGAAACTTCCGCTGGGATTTCAGCCGGTGTCATTTGGGCTGCGATAAGAAAATAGTCACTTTTGGCGATAGTGACGCCGGCCGCCTCCAAAAGCTGTGGCAGAATAGTTTTGCTAGCGGGCTCCGAGCGTAGGATAGCGTTTTCCCGTAACGGATCCTTGAAGAACGCCGGAGGCATTTGATCTCGCAAAAAGTTCAAGGCCTGATGCGCGAAAAGCTCACCCTTTTCCTTTTCGATGAAACGTTCGATACTTGCCGGATGGAGTAAATAACTCTCCGCCTCGTACCGCTCCCATCTTAGTACGCTCAAACCATCGGCACTAATCTCACGATCGGGCAGGTTGCGATTGTCCCCGTCGAGGATAAGAATCGCCTGGAGGTCGCTCTTAACAGCCTTCAATGCGAAATAGTGAGCCCTGGCTTCCTTCGGGTTGCGGCCTTGGTTGTTGTGCCAGAACGGCAGCGATTTGAACCATTGGCTGAGTTCGGGGTTGAGGATTTCCGCCCACGCTTTGAGCAGGTCGAAGTCCGTGTTCCCTTCCAAATACAATATCCCTATTGCGTCTTCGGCGAGCAGGAGCTCTAACGATGTGACGCGCTTCAAGGCTTCGCGGACCTGGTCACGGTCGCCTTCCGACGCCAATGGGTGAGGCTCCCGATAGAATGACAGAATCTGCTGGGGGCTGGTCGTGTCGATGAGTACCTCCGCATGGGTAGCGATGACCAATTGACCTTTCCGACGGTGGCAGAGGCTTCTTAGGATGTCGTAGAGCTGCTTCTGCAAGAGCACATGCAGGTGAGCGTCCGGTTCATCAAGAAGAATCAGACTGGACGGGCGGGCAAACATGAATGCGAGGATCAGGAGCACCTGATGGAACCCGCTGCCGGTGGTCGATACATCCAGCGGCGGGAACCCGCCAAAGCCACGGCCCGTCGGGATTCCTTTGAGATATTGGCAGGTAATGAACGGGGTGCGGTCATACGACGGCTTCATGAGGCGGTAATGGAAAACATCCCCAATGATCTCTTCGAGTTCTTTCCAGGCACTCCCATCCTCATTCTCGGAGACTTCGAGCAAGAGATTCCGGAGAATATCACCGCCCTTCCCCTGGCCGACCAACATGTCCTGATACGGTCGGTCATGGCGCGTCTCGTTGACCCCGATCCCGGAAAATGGAGGAACGTAAATAACGCTGACCTCCTTTTGTGCCGTTTCCAAATGGAGCAAGTCTTCGGCCACCGGTTTCACATGGATCTGCTCAGGACCGCTGTAGCGGAATTCAAAACCCAATTTCCAAGGGGTGCCCGCTGAATCCAATCCTTCGAGGGTGATGATCAACGGGCGCGGAGTGCCCAGCTTCCCCTCATGCTTCCGCAGCGATGTATGGGTGTCTGTCCAAAGCTGGTCCATGGAGGGAAGCGGCAACGCGCTGAAGTCCTGCCGGGTGATCGGAGCCCCCGGCCTGTCTTTGGCCTTGGAGCCACTTCCCGGCCCTTTCTTCCCGATCCAGCGTTGTAACGCGAGGTTCCACACCATGATCGCCTGCAACAACGTCGATTTCCCGCTGTTGTTGGGACCGGCGAGCACCGTCAAGGGTTCCAAAGGAAACTCCTGTCTTGGAAAACGTTTGAATGCCTGAGTGGTGATTTTGGTGATCATGGTTGTAAGAATTGTAGGAATTATGGTTGCTCGGTTCCAGGAAAAGGTTACTTTCCCGCAGTCACGATCACCATGCGTGGTAGGTGCATTAGGCCGCGATTAAAAGTCGCGGCCCGTTCTTTTCCAAGCTTGCGCCAAAACTCCTTTCCCGACGACCGGATGAGGAAGTCAGAGCGTTCCGCTTCTTCAGCACCCACGGTACGAACTATGTCAGCCCAGGGCAACGCCCTGGGTTTTGGGTTCCGTTCCGATTGAGTCCTATAGGGGCGGACCAAATCCGGGCGCGGCGCTTGGGCCGCCCCTTCAGGGCTTAGTTGTTCCCGGCGTCTTACCCAGGGCGTTGCCCTGGGCTGGCATAAAGCCGGGCCGTTAGCCCTCAAGAAGCGCTGGCGGGACAACTCTCCGGCATCGGCTTTGGCAAACGAAATGAGTGCATTCATGGGTTCTTTTGATCCACAATGATTTGAAATTGTTTCGTGGCTATGATAATCCTGTCACGCTTCGCCTTGGGGTGATTTTGACTTTTCCGTTGGTCTTGAGTATCCGAAAGCCATCATTATCAGAAACGGACACCACCGAGAGACGATCATGTCTTGGAAGTTATCGACTGAACCTCGTTCTCGAAGTCTCTCGCAAACTTGGTGTTTTTCAAAGCCGCATCCATATCGCCACCGCTTGATTTGACATGGGTGGTCATGGCCTTGTCGAAAACCTTGACTACAACGCCAAACTGTTTCTCCACCAACGCGTCCACCTTGGCGGCGACACTCTGTACTTCTCCTACCGTGGTTGCCGCATTCGCACTGCTAAGAAGCGCTCCAAAGGCGGCGAGCTCTTTGAGATAGACTCCTCTGGCAATAAAAAACGCAGCCTTGCGCAAAGCTCCCCGCCGCTTCCGGTCCGCTTTCTTGTCATCGGCGATTCGCGATCTCACAGCCGCTTCGAGTTTGGAGGCCAGCAGCATTTGCATCGCCCGCTCATGGACGCTGCCAGCCTTCAATTGCGCGTCCTCGGGTTGTTCGTCACCCCAACTGAAGATCCGGTGATAGTCATCACTCCGGCGGAAGACCTCACGCCGGCTTGCCGCATTGCGCAAGCGAGAGCAGAACGCCTCCCAGTAGGTGCCCATGAACGCCATTGCAGCGGACTCCTTCGTGAATTCGAACCATGGCTTCCCCAGAACCCGCCCGCCTTGCTTTCGCTGATAGGATACACCCAGGTGCCGGAACTCCTCTTCCAAGGCAATTTGCGGCGCATCCGCCGATACGAGATCTTCCGCCCGGATGGCATTCTGGGAATTGGTCGCGATGATCAAAGCCTCTAGAAAGTCGTGGTTGGCCGGATCGATGTGGTAAATCCGGACCAGTACATTCGAGTTTCCTTGGAACTTGTCTTTGAGCGACTTGTCATATTTCGCGTGATAGAGCGCGTTCACGGTCTGGCAGCCATTGATGATCTGCATGTTGTCCAATACGATGCTGAGCTTCTTGCCGCGTGGCGGCGGATTCACAATGACATCATCGGCGGTGATGCTCACGCCGTTGTTCATGAATCCAAACCAATTGCTCCGCGTGCCGGTGATGGTCTCGATAATGCCGCGGTTGACTTCTTTCTTTGCGCCAAGAAACAGCCGGACATTCTTCTCGAACAATTCATTGTTGCTATAGCGGTCCACCAACCGGATCAACTGATTCACATTCACGAAACCCTGCACCACCTGGATGGGCA
>Ga0209697_10006265_pt1 | contig 14455 bp, 12 predicted proteins | sample AliMusrvi5mmetaG_FD_184115 | JGI IMG/M metagenome (GOLD analysis project Ga0209697, IMG submission 184115) | Freshwater lake bacterial and archeal communities from Alinen Mustajarvi, Finland, to study Microbial Dark Matter (Phase II) - Alinen... | ecosystem: Environmental > Aquatic > Freshwater...
TCTTTGGCGGGGACGAGCTTGATACCGAGCTGCTTTTCGAGCGCGCCGATCAGCGAGGGGGCGTCGGGCGCGTTGGTAGCGTCGGCGTTGCCTAATGGTGCCCACGCGAGGTCCTTGATGTCGAAGTAGCCGGTGAAGCCGGTGTGATCGACGATGGGGCGGTCGCCGACTTCGGGGTTGGCGGAGTAGCTGAGGCTGCGGGCCAGCAACTGCATCTGGATGGCCCGTCCGTTGGTCGTACGGAGGCCATTGCTGCTGTATGTGTCCATCATCGAGCCGGGAGGGATCTGCTTGCCCGGTGAAGGCGGTGGCGGCGGAGAGTCGCCGGGTTTGCGCTCGGATGACGCGGGGACATCGGTGATTTTGAGGCCGCCTTTGGCGGGCACGAGCTCGTAGACGGGCAGAACGCGGGTCTCGAAGTGCGCCTTGAGATGAAAGCGGTCGGCGAGCAGAGACTGCTGCATCATGCGTGTCTGGTCGTGTTTGTCGTCGAACTTAATCTTCTGGAATGCGGCCGCGAGGTCGTCGGGGACCTTGCTCTTGATGTCGTAGGCGTCTTTGTTGAGCCAGTCCGGGCCGCCGACGATCTGCGCCGCATAAGTGGCACCGTAGGCGTCCATGATGTAGCGGCGGATGCTGAGCGGGCTGAGAGTGACGCCCGGCGGCAACTTGACCACACGGTCTGCGTCGTTGGAGCCTATCGGTTTGATGGTGGCGACTTCGTAGGAGAGCAGTGGGCCAGAGGGATGGAAGAGGAGCAGCTCGGGATTGGGCTGCGCGGTCTGCGCGAAACCGGCGAGGGCAGCCAAAGCTAGGATCGTGGTGAGATGGGTTGCGCGGCGCATGGGGAACTCGCGATCCATCATACGTGTAGTGAGTCGTGCAAGTGGTACCCGGGCCCGCCTGTGGCGCTTGGATTGGGAGTCTAGGGAGAGATTGGGAGCGGGGCGAAGTATAGTAGCAATGCAACGTCCCACGGTCAATTTGCGTCTTAAATGGTAAGGGATGTCGCGTGTATGGTCGCCTGACGACCGTTACCTGACTTCGGCTAGGTGTGTTTGTAGCCATCGAATGCATCGTCAGGATCAGGAGCCCAACTTGAGATTGAAATCAAACCAACAAAGACTAGGACGTTTCATCGCCGGTAATTTGGCCGGGTTCTGCCTGCTCGCGTGTATGACAAGCGGAGCGCAGATGGTGGCGGGAGTTGCCGCACCGATGGCTCCTGCGGCGAGCGATGCTCGCACTTTGGTGGCGACAGATGTGCTGCCGGATGCTCCGAATGCGGCGCGGTCCAGTTACAGCACGGCGATGGTCGAAGGAAGTATTGCTTCGTTTGATATGGGAGCCCGTCGTCGCGATGCCGCGAGCGGTTCGGCTGCTTTCCCGGAGGCATCGCGCACGCAGAAATTTATAAAGGCGGGTCAGACGGCTCCTGCGCTCAGTTCCGGTGACATGGTGCTGCTGGGAGTGAAGGATTCTTTCTCACTGATCTCGATAGCCGGATGGTTCACGTCGGCCGGATACAACCAATGGCTGAACGGCAGTCCGAACTACGGCACCGATCGAGGAGCGTTCGGCGAACGGCTGGGGGCGGCTGCGATCTGCAACACGAGTGAGGACCTGCTGACCGAGAGCGTGATGTCTCCCTTACTGCATGAGGACCCGCGCTACTACCGGATGGGGCCGGGGCACAATTTCTTTGTGCGTCTGGTGTACGCGGGCACGCGGCCGATCATTACGCGGACGACCAGCGGACACACTGCTCCGAATCTTGCGCTGATCCTGGGGAACGCGGAGGGATCGGCGCTGACGAACGCGTACTATCCTCAGGTGAACCGCGGCACAGAACAGACGATGGAGACGCTGGGATTGTCGATTGGTGGGTCGGCGATAGGGGATGTGATTGGGGAGTTTTACGGGGACGTGCTGCGGGCGTTCCACCACGGCAAGTCATAGGCCGCTGCTTCGTCAGGTGACTCGCTTTTCCAGACCGAGGAACCGGGCCGTCACAAGGTTAGTTTCGATTTCCTCGAATGAAAGCTCGATGTCCTCATACCCTGGGAACGGACGACCAGAAAACGGTTCTCCCATTATCTCGGAGACCTCGAACAGGTCGGAGTGGCTCTCCATTTTGACTCTTACAGCACGTGAATTATATGGCGAGCGCAACTTGAGCCGCCCAATAAATCCCGCTGCAATATCGGACAGTTCGACTTTGTAGCGCTTTTTGTTGCGCCCAAGCACTTTGAAGACGCCGCCAAATAACCATGTCTCCGGTTCGTAATAGAAGTTGGCGAGAGAGAATATAAAAGGTCTGTTGAACTCGTCTCTGGCAGACCGATGCTCCTGCCAGCCCTGCCATTCACGCCGGTCCTTTGTGAATACGTCGAGCGGCTGTGCAGTTTCGCTCCGCTTTGCAAAGTGAACTTTGTATTCGCTAGGATTTTGGATCTGAAGAATATCCCTCAACATGATTGTCATCGGTAGACCTCGTTGTTATGTCACCGGGAGGCTAGCACCTAGTGTTGCAGGGCGAGGGCAATCTCGTGGGTGGGAATGGCGCCTTCGCGCAGGATCATCCAGGAGAGGCCTCCGCCGGAGAGGTCGACGATGGTGGTAGCGGTGGAGCGCGCGGTGGGGCCGCCGTCCACGATGAGCGGAATCTGGTTGCCGAGCTGTTCGGAGACGCTGGCCGCGTCGGTACACTCCGGCATTCCGCGCAGGTTGGCGGAGGTTGCGGTGATGGGAAGGCCGAGGCTGGCGACCACGGCGCGGGCGATGGCTGCCTCCGGAACGCGCAGGGCTACGTTGCCGGTGTTGGCGGTAACGCGCAAGGGAAGCCGTGTGCCTGCCTTGACGACGATAGTGAGCGGTCCGGGCCAGAAGCGCTCGGCCAAGCGGTCAAAGGCGGTGTCGATATCGCGTGCAAGACCATAGGCCTGTGCGGTCTCGCTGATGAGCAGGGAGAGAGGCTTGTGGCGGGCGCGCGTCTTTACCTCGTAGATGCGGTCGACCGCGCGCAGGTTGATGGGATCGACGGCCAGGCCATAAAAAGTGTCGGTAGGCAGCGCGGCAACCTGGCCCGCCGCCAGCGCGCGTACCACCCGCGCGATCTGTTCCGGTTCAGGCTCGTCCGGATGGATACGCAGTATCTCTGCCGTCAAGTTCTTCTCCTATATATGAGGCTGGAACTGAGATGCGCTGGAGAACTGCGCACGTCCAGCATACCTTGCACCGTGGGTTGAGTGCGGAGGATGTTTGTCGGCTGGGATGAGAAGAGTAATACTGTGGGCTACGCGACATCCTGCATTCCACTGGCATCTAGTGGGCCGGAATGCAGTGCCGCGACCTTGGCCTTCAAGATTATGAGTCCATCACCCGCCAGCCCGACGAAGCGCCGCATGAGTCTGCCCAGGCGCGCAAAGGGCCCTGCAAAGCAGCGGGAATCTACGAGGCATTTATTGTTGCGGCGTCTGCTGGGCGTGCTTCTGGTATTGGTGCTGGGATGGACTGCGTGGCTCATCGTGCAGATCAATGCGGTTGCGGGCCACGATGAGGCGCGGCCAGCGGATGCCATCGCTGTCTTCGGCGCGGCGGAGTACGGCGGCCGGCCCTCTCCGGTGCTGCATGCGCGCCTGGACCACGCGGTGGAGCTGTATCAGGAGCAGATTGCTCCGCTGGTGATTACCCTGGGCGGCGGCAGCGAGCTGGACAAGGGAATGACCGAGGGCGGCGTAGGGCGCGATTATCTGCTGGCCAACGGCGTTCCGTATGAGCGGATTGTGGCCGAGACCCAATCTGTGGACACCGAGCAGCAGGTAAAGCGGCTGGCGGAGATCGCGCACCAGAGGCATCTGAACAGCATTGTGGTAGTCAGCGATGGCACCCACCTGTTTCGCGTGCGCAAGCTCTGCCAGGATGCGGGACTTATCGTCTATACCTCGCCGCGCGGCCCGCTGGGTCACATCGACGACTACGACCTGGCGCTGCGCTACTTCCACGAGATGCTGAGCTATACCTTGCTGCGGCTGCATGTGAACGTCGGCTGGTTGCATGGCAAAGCGGACGCGTAGAGCCAGATTCGAGGTTCTAGGTTCGAGTTACAAGGGGTTTTGCGGGGAGATGCCGCGCGCGGCTCCGGGTTGATTTACAATCGAACCTTGAGCGTCAGCAAGTTCGACGGGAACGTGGGAGCAGGTTTGCAATCAGTGGAAGCGCAGTCGGCAGGAATGAGGAAGCGGAGCAGGACTCGTAGCACGGTGCTCGCAGGCGCGTCGCTTGGGCGCGCGGTCGCAGCAGTGGCCTTATTGACCGGGTCGTTGGCGATGATTGCTGGTTGCGGTAACAACTATAGACCTGTGGTCAGTGCAATCGCCGTGGTGGGCCCGGCGGAACAGCAGGCCAAGTATGCCATTGCCGTCTCTAGCCCCACCCAAATCCCGGCCAACGGCCCCATCACATTCGTTGGGGCGTGGAGTTCGACAACTTCCTACAGCATCAACCAGGGAGTGAGCTATCTGGGCTCGCAGTATGTGAGCCTGCAGAACGCCAACACAGGCCACAATCCCGCCACCGCAACGGCGTTCTGGTCGCTGCTGGCAAACGGATCGTTGACCATGGTGGATTTTTCCGGCGATACGATTCTGGTCATCGCACCGATGGGTCTCAATCCCTATTACCTGTCCCTGGACTCCACCGGTCATAACGCCTATACCCTGAACAGCGACAGGACCGTGACCTCCTGGCCCATTACGAATGCCTATATTCCGGGAACGGTTCTGGAGTCGACGCTGTTGTTTGGCGCAAACCCGGTAAGTCTCTACGCCACTTCGAGTACCACCTATATTGCCGACCCCGGCGTGAGCTCGGTCGATCAACTGCTGGGAACGCCGCCCGCCCTCAAGCAGGAGTTGCCAGTTGCATCGGGGTACACGCCAGTGTATGTGCTGGGTCAATCGGCAGCGCCGCGAATCTATGCCATCACCGCGGCAACCGGCGGCGGGCCGGGGCAGGTGCTGGCAATCGACAACCCCAACAATACAGCCACCTCGCCCACTATCTCAGCCACGATCCCGGTGGGACGCGGCCCGGTCTTTGGGCTGATGACGCTGGACAATCGCCGCGCCTTCGTCCTCAACCAGGCCGACGGGACGGTCTCTGTCATCAACGCGCAGACCAACGCGCTGGACACTCCACTGAATACCATCCCGGTGGGAACGCGTCCGGTATGGGCCGACCTGGCTTCGGGCCTGGATGAACTGGTGGTCGCCAATCAGGGCACGGGCACATCGAATGGCTCGGTGACAATCATCAACGTTCCTCTATGTACGGCGACCTCGCTACAGGTCAACCCGAACTGCAATGCGGTCAATCCGTCGGATGCAACCAGCTTTGGTCAGGTGGTCACCACCATCCCGGTAGGCGTCAACCCCATCATGGTATCGGTGCTCAGCGACTACACGCGAGCTTATGTGGCTAACGCGGGCAATCTCAGCCTGCCCTGCGGTACGGGTGCGGCGGGGTCAGGTACTACGCTCTGCTCCGTGTCGGTGATCAACCTGACCACCAACACGGTGACGACGACCATCCCCATCAATGGCCATCCCGCCTGGATTGCCACCACGGACGCGACACCGACCGGCAAGGTCTATGTGGTGTGCAACGACTCGCAGGTGATGACGGTAATCGATACCGATTCGGATACCGTGCATACCACCATCCCGCTGCAAGGGTATGGAGTGAGTGTCCGCGTCACGGCACCGTAAGGCCAGTGATACGCGAAGAACCAACCACAGTGCTGGGCATCGGGCCTATTGCCGGGTTTGAAGTGGTGCTGGCCAGGATTTGGGCGTAGTTCTTCGGACGCTATTTGTCGCTATGCAGGAATCCGACGCGCAGTTCTTTCTTCGGCACAAAATCGGTCCTGCGCGCGCGCAGTTGATGGTCATCGACCTTCTCGACCGGCCCGTCCCAACAAAAACTTGCCAGGTTTCCTGTAGTGGACGAATCGCCTGGACTTTTACTTTGCGGCGTACCATCCGCAATCAACGTGAAGTCCACAATCGGCATCACCCAGGTTTTCGCTGTCGTCAGGATGAAATCGACGTAATCGATTCTGTCTGCATGGCGGGGTTGTTGCGCGTCCTTGTGTAAAGCATTCAGCAACTCCGGCGTTGGGCATACGCTTGCCAGATCGGAATCTTCCTGGCTGGCAACGCCGGTTGTTGCATAGGCGATGAAGTTGCTATTACCAACTGCCGGTGTGTATTCATGGCGAATATGAGTGGTGCTATGCGCAGGGAAGGTCTGCGACCAGGAATACTTCTTGCGGACCGCCCAGTGGGGAACGTCATTTGGCTTATCTAATAAACCCGCGTTATGCAGACGGTCCTTCTGCTTTTGAGTCAACTGGTCGATTTGCGATGGAACAGTGCGATCGTACTTGTGTCCGAAGCTCTGAATATCGATTCCCATGGAGCGCAACATGGACGTGTAATCGTGACCATTCGCTGTGGCCTTCACTTCGATGGAGTAGTGGACCGGCGCCTGGTTGACCCATACCTTGAAGTCTTCGAATCCCTGGCTGGATGCAGGCCGTTGGTCTGGCTGGTAATCAGGCATGTTAAACGCGAGATCGTTGGTGATATCGGCGTCACTGCCATTAAGGAAGTCATACTCGACTATCACTTTGCTCTCGCTGATGGTGAGCACTTCTTTGTCGATCGTAATGTGGTTTTCGTGAGTCATCACGATTCCACCGACGCCGATAGAGGCGGTTCCCACCTGGCCGAGGGCGGTGCTGCTTGCGAGTGAGGCGACGAGAATCAAAACGGGAAGCGATCGCATTTTAGGTTGACAGAATTCTCGCACGAGTTGATCGTCATTGACGAACTTTGAACTCGTGCTGGCCAGGATTTGGGCGTAGCTGCCAGCCCAGACTGGGAGTAAACTATCGCTATGAATCTCGCGCTCAGCGAATCCGGACTGCCGGTCCGTCTCCGCTTCGACCGTCCCATGACGGACGAGGAGTTGATGCGCTTCTGCGCAGAAAACGACCCGCTGCGAGTGGAGCGGAACGCACAGGGAGAGCTTATCGTGATGTCGCCGACGGGAAGTGAAGGTGGGTCAACCGAACTGGACGTTGGCGTAGAGTTGAGCATCTGGGCGCGACAGGATGGGCGGGGCAAGGTCTTCGGCTCGAACTCCGGGTTCACACTTCCCGACGGATCGGTGCGCGCCGCAGACTGCCACTGGGTGAGCTGGCCGCGATGGAACGCCCTGAGCCGTGAGGACCAGAAGCGGTTTGCGCCAATCTGCCCGGAGTTCATCATTGAGGTGCGCTCGGAGACGGACCGCCTGCCCGACTTGCAGGCCAAGATGGAGATGTGGATCGCCAATGGGGCCGAAGTTGCCTGGCTCGTCGACCCGCTAGAGAAGGCCGTCACCATCTACCGCCCCGGCGACCAGCCGGAACTCCTCACGCAGCCCACCTCCGTGCAGGGTGCCGGGCCCATCGCCGGGTTTGAACTGGTGCTGGCCAGGATTTGGGCGTAAGCGTAAGGTCAGGATGGTTTGGGAAAGACGCTTCGTGTTGACGTGAATGCCAACACATTTCATTATAAATGACTCGATGAATATGGCACTTGATCAAAGTATTTTTTCGCTTCCGTTGCGAAGAATTCAAAAGTTTCTGGCCAAATCAAAACGCTATTAGTTGAACTGGGTCTAGGCGGCGACCACGTTCCATCCAGCTTACCCTGTTTTAGAGTTCCATTCAGGTAGCTGGGCGAAAAGCATAATTCTGTCGAGCGTTTACATCGGAAGTTACTGGCGTCGCGTTGCGCTGGTTTGAGGTTTGTTTGAAGCGGGCATAGACCGAGCAAGACGGGTGTCCAATTTTGTGAGGAATGTCCCCATGCGTGGATTACTTCATACATGTGTAAGTCCTGTGCATTAGGCTTGAGGTTAATCAAGAGTGAGCACCCTGGCTCATATTCCTCAACCAACTCGCCGATTGGAAGATGCCATTTCAACGGCTCGCTCACGTCCTTATAGATTTCTGTGAGCAGCCAAGGAATCCAGCCTTTATATTTTCCAAAGAGATGAGAAACCTTTACTATTGAGAATTCGAGACCTCGATTTTTCTGCTGACGCCTATAAAGTCCGTACATATTTCTCCTCATATTGATCAATTTGTACAGCCATAGTTTCACATACTACCGTTGATGGAGAAAATTTTGTATGATCCAGATTTTGAGCGGTTGAACCACAACATCCCCTCACCGATTGTAAAAGAATCTCCTTTCCTTGTAAGGCATCCCGATGCGTTCAAGCGGTTGATAGTGCTCCGTACATATTCTGTGAAAATTTCGTTCTCAGCTGTAGCAAAAATCTCCGGGCTCGCGGCGACCAGATTCTCAACGCCACCGTTGATTGGGATATTTACCTTCAACGGGTAATCGACGAGCGTCTCTAGTTTCGATTTGTCGGCAGTACGGATGGCTGCTTGAAGTGTCAAAATGAAGGCTCGTGCCTGTTCCAGATCTGTCGGGTCGAACGCCTTTTGCTCTACGCATGAAGAAGCCCAGTTGCCTCCAGGAATCGGGTCGCTTTCTGTTGTCTTCGTTAGTAATTGTCCTAGGTCTTGAAGTGGGATTGCGACATTAGTGGGTGCTGACGCGTCTTGTCGACTTACATGGTATCTCCAAAACCGAAATTTATGAATTTGGACTACCAAGCCCTGTCTTGTTGTGCCCTCAAACATTCCAATTGGTTCAAGATCCCAGAGCTGTTGTGTATCTGGAATCAAGTAAGGAGCGCTCATCTCCACAGCAACCTGGCCCTCATATGTGTGATCTGTCCCATAAAAAAAATCCCCGTCAGGATTTTCACTCATTACGTCAAAAAGGCACACTCGGTCTTCGATCATTCGATTAAAAATAAGACCCATCTTTTTTGTGGGTACCGCAAGTCTGGGTGGAAGGTTATCGTACCGGTAACTGATCCCTCCATATACCGTTGGGACGGGTATTGGGACAGACCAAACGTCTACCGTGATTAATTTTTCCTCAACAGGCTCTGGAATGTTAAGAAGATCAATAGCATGAAATGAGCGCCCTGAATCTTGTGGAATCGCTGCTTGCCGTGGTGTGGTCGATCTGACGTCATTGCCAGACTCGCTCGTTTGTGTTTCAGTCTCGGTCTCAGTCGGCGGGGTTCGGTCTGAGTCCATCTTTCTGATTGAAACGAAGGCAATTGCGATGATTATAATTCCACAGGCCATTACCGTTAGAAATACAATTCGCTTCGCCATCTCGATCAACTCCTCTGCAATGAGTTGAGTATAGCTCTGTCAATCCTTGGACTGTAATCATATTTTGCGCCGTAAAGTTTGACGAAAATCCTTCGTTCCGGCATACTGGAAAGAGTGTCTCCGCCTTGTGCGGGGGCCAGTCAGATGCACCACGGCCGAACGGCTCATCCAGCCAGCAGTTGAAGACAAGCAATTTTGGATGGGTTCAGCGAGAAATTGCGCTGCTTGGGTTCGCGCGGTGGGAGACGAGGGAAGAATGGCTAGAAAGCTGTCCAAGAATTTGGTGAAGGCGCGCGCGCTGGTGGAGCGGCGGCCCTACACCCTGATCGATGCAGTTCCACTCATCAAAAAGGCCAAGTACGCCAAGTTCGACGAGACCGTCGATCTGACGATGCGCCTGGGCGTCGACCCCAAGCACGCCGACCAGATGGTTCGCGGCACGGTCGTCCTGCCGCATGGGCTGGGCAAGACCAAGATCGTCGCGGTCATCACATCCGGCGACAAGGTGGCCGATGCATTGGCTGCCGGGGCCGAATTCGCCGGCGGCGACGAGATGGTGGAGAAGATTCAGAAGGAAGGCTGGACCGCCTTCGACGCGCTCATCGCCACACCCGACATGATGAAGTCGGTAGGGCGGCTGGGCAAGGTGCTCGGCCCCAAGGGCCTGATGCCCAACCCCAAGACCGGCACTGTCACCATGGATGTGGTGGCTGCGATCAAGGAGATCAAGGCCGGTAAGGTCGAGTTCCGCACCGACAAGACCGCGCTGGTACATGTTCCCGTCGGCAAGCTCTCCTTCGATCCGCAGAAGCTGGTGGATAACGCTATGACGGTAATTAGTTCGGTGTTGAAGGCCAAGCCTTCGGCGTCCAAGGGCAAGTACGTCAAGGGCATGACCATCAGCTCCAGCATGGGGCCCGGCGTGCAGCTCGATGCGACCGTACTGGAGCTTGCGGGCAAGGTTTAGAAGGCAGTCTAAAGTAACAGAACGCCACTCTGGCGCGTGAGCGAGGAGCAGGCGGCGAAAGCGAAGAGGATTCAGTCATGGCATTGACCAGAGGAAAGAAGACGGAGAAGGTAAAGCTTCTCGCCAGCGAGTTGGAGCACTCCACCTCCGCCATCGTAGGCACATTCACAGGACTGACCGCAGCCAAGGATAATGGCTTGCGCAAGGCGATCCGCGGAGCAGGCGGCAGCTACCATGTGGTAAAGAACAAGCTGGCCGCGCGCGCAGGGCAGGGAACAAAGATTGAGGCCGCGCTGCAGGGACTCAAGGGCGTCTCGTCGGTGGCCTATACCTCGGGCGACCCGGTGGCGCTGGCCAAGGCGCTGGCTGCGTGGGTCAAGGACAACTCGGAGTTCACCTTCAAGCTGGGCATTGTCGACGGCAAGGTTCTGAATGTCGAAGAGATCAAGGCACTGGCCACCTTGCCGGGCAAGGAAGAGCTCTTCAGCAAGCTCCTCTTCCTGATTCAGTCTCCCGCGCAGCGACTGGTTACGGTGATGAACGCTGTGGGTCGCGACCTGGCAGTTGTCATCAATCAGGGCGTGGAGAAGGGCAAATTTGCAGGACCGGCGGCAGTCGCCGAGGTTCCGGCCGCAGTAGTGGAAGCTCCTGCCGCTGAGGCTCCAGTGGTCGAAGCAGTTGCCACAGAAGCACCTGCCGCCGAAGCACCCGTCGCTGAAGCTGCCCACATAGAAGAGGCATCCGCTGGCGAGCAGCCCTCCGGTGCCGCGCAACCCGAGAACGCAACCGCATCGCAGGCCGGCGAAGCCGCGGCTTCCGATCCGGCTGAGGGCGAATAAAGTTTGGCTTTGCTCCCACTGGGTGCGCATGGCGGATAGCTAGTCTGGGCATCCACCCCGCGCAACGGAAACCTGGAGGGGGTTAGGCAACCGGAGAGGGCACTAATTCTTCGGAAATGGAAACGCAGCACGCAGAAACCAAGTTTCTGAATCAAAATAGTTTAGGAGAGAGAAAATGGCGGACATTCAGCAGTTGGAAGATCAGATTGTGAGCTTGAGCCTGCTCGAGGCTTCAGCGTTAGTCAAGAAGCTGGAAGAGCGTCTTGGCGTCTCGGCGGCTGCGGCGGTTGCAGCCCCGGCAGCGGGCGGCGGAGCAGCAGCAGCGGCCCCGGCGGAAGAGAAGACCGAGTTCACCGTCATCCTCAAGGATGCGGGAGCGAACAAGATCTCCACTATCAAGGCCGTGCGCGAAGTCACAGCCCTTGGCCTGAAGGAAGCCAAGGATCTGGTGGACGGAGCTCCCAAGGCCCTGAAGGAGAATATTTCCAAGGAAGACGCGGCCGCCATCGCCAAGAAGTTCGATGGCATCGCCACAGTCGAAATCAAATAATTAACCCACCGGCTTGCACGCCGGGGCAGAAAGCGGTATCCTTGTCGATGGAGAACCGCCTCTGCCTTGGTGTGCTAGTAGGCAGACAGCGCTTCTGGACACCTCGGACACTTTCGACCTGATGCAATTCTGGATTGCGATGTTTCGGCATCGCAGGAAAATTCATTGGCTACGGTAACTTTGACTTAGGCATCTTTGGCATCCAGCTAAGGCTGGCTTCGGCATCTACGGCAACTCTTCCGGTCTATCCCGCGAGCGCGGGCTACGGGGCCGGCCACTCTACAGTCTGGCGGCGGACGTGCAGAGTGACACAGGAACAGTAGCGGCAGCAAACCTTGAGGCTAGGCGAGCTTCAAAGGGTGGCAGGCATCCAGTCAGATAAAGAAATAGTGCACAAGTCGATCTTTGCGCTCTCGGGGCGTACTGTCCCTGCGAGCGCATCTTCGCGTCTTCCGTTAACCGCCGCGGAAGCACTTGCAATCATCCTTACGCGGACTTTATAGCAGTTTCCACACTCCGGCGAAAGTTAAATATTTTCTCCGCACAGGCACATTGATACGAGATCAGTAACCAGCGCAGAAGCCAAGACGCATCGAGGGCGGAGAGGCGAAACAAGCGCAAACGGTAACCAACACGGAGAGCTGCAACACGGTCCTCCAGCAGCGAACGCAACCGGATAGGCGACAACACGGAAGCGTTCCACAGTAATCCTCGAACAGATGTTTCAGGAGACAGAGCATGTCCAGCGAAATGCGTGCGGTCCGCAGCCGCCTCGATTTTTCCAAGATTTCCACCTCCATCCAGATCCCCAACCTCATCGAGGTACAGCGCCGCAGTTACGAGCGCTTTCTGCAGATGGACAAGCTGCCCCAGGAGCGCGAGGACAACGGCCTGCAGTCGGTCTTCACCTCCGTCTTCCCCATCACCGACTTCCGCAATGTCAGTGAGCTGGAGTTTGTCGATTACTCCATCGGAAACTGGGAGTGCAAGTGCGGCTACCTGAAGGGGCTGAACCATCTGCGCACCGCCTGCTCCAACTGCGGCCACATGGTCATCACCGATCCCTTCCATCCCGGCGACGTGTTGTGCAGCTTCTGCGGAACCTACAACAAGAACACCCCCGACTTCTGCACCAAGTGCGGAGACCCGGTGGGCCTGCAATTGAAGTACGACCAGGCAGAGTGCGAGGAGCGCGGCATGACCTACTCCGCCCCGCTGAAGGTGACCATCCGCCTCAAGGTCTACGACAAGGACCCAGAGACCGGCGTCAAGAGCCTGCGCGACATGAAGGAGCAGGAGGTCTTCTTCGGCGATATTCCGCTGATGAGCGCCAACGGCACCTTCATCGTCAACGGCACTGAGCGCGTCATCGTCAGCCAGTTGCACCGTTCGCCCGGCGTCTTCTTCGAGACGGCCAACAACCGCACCTACTTCCTCGGCAAGATCATCCCCTACCGCGGCAGTTGGGTGGAGTTCGAGTACGACCAGAAGAACACCCTCTACGTGCGCATCGACCGCAAGCGCAAGTTCCTGGGAACCATCTTCCTGCGCGCGCTAGGTCTGCGCACCGATGAAGAGATTCTCAAGACCTTCTACACCGTGGACACCATCCAGGTGAAGGACGGCAAGCTGTTCTGGAAGGTTGTTCCCGAGTCGCAGTCCACCAACCTGCTGGGAACGCGTCCGGCAGTTGCCATCACAGTGAAGGGCGAGGAGCTTGCTCCGGCCACGCGCAAAATCTCGCCGCACACGCTGAAGCAGTTGCGCTCCCACAAAATCGATTTGGTGGAGGTGGAGTCCAGCGAGTTCGACGGAGCAATGTCCGCGTCGGACGTGGTGGACATGGCCACCGGCGAGCTGTTGTACGAGGCCAACCAGGAACTCACCGCCGACAAGCTGCACAAGATTGTGCAGGCGGGCGTCTCCTCCATCGAAGTCTTCTTCCCGGAGCGCGACGATGTGGGCAACATCATCACCAACACCCTGCGCCGCGACTCCGTGCACAAGCCTGAAGAGGCGCTCATCGAGATCTATCGCAAGCTGCGTCCCGGCGATCCGCCGACCCTGGACACCGCCAGCGCACTCTTCGAGGGTATGTTCTTCGACCAGCGCAAGTACGACTTCTCGCGCGTTGGCCGCCTCAAGTTCAACATCAAGCTCTACGAGAACCAGGACGCCAGCGGCCTGGACAAGCGGACCCTTACCCCGGAGGACTTTTACGGCACCATCCGCTACCTGCTCAAGCTGCGCAAGAACATTGGCATGGTGGACGACATCGACCACCTGGGTAACCGCCGCGTGCGCGCTGTCGGCGAGTTGATGGAGAACCAGTTCCGCATCGGGCTGGTGCGCATGGAACGCGCCATCAAGGAGAAGATGAGCGTCTATCAGGAGATGTCTACGGCCATGCCGCACGACCTCATCAACGCCAAGCCGGTGATGGCGGCCATCCGCGAGTTCTTCGGCTCCAGCCAGCTCTCGCAGTTCATGGACCAGACCAATCCGCTGTCGGAGATCACCCATAAGCGGCGTCTCTCCGCCCTCGGGCCGGGCGGACTTTCTCGCGAGCGCGCAGGCTTCGAGGTGCGCGACGTTCATCCCACGCACTACGGGCGCATCTGCCCCATCGAAACCCCGGAAGGCCCCAATATCGGCCTCATCAGCTCGCTCAGTTGCTTTGCGCGCATCAATGAGTATGGCTTCATCGAGTCGCCCTACCGTCGCGTCAAGGACGGTCGCGTACTCGACTACTTCGCGGTCATCAATGCTGGTGAGAGCACGCT
>Ga0209697_10006273_pt1 | contig 14441 bp, 10 predicted proteins | sample AliMusrvi5mmetaG_FD_184115 | JGI IMG/M metagenome (GOLD analysis project Ga0209697, IMG submission 184115) | Freshwater lake bacterial and archeal communities from Alinen Mustajarvi, Finland, to study Microbial Dark Matter (Phase II) - Alinen... | ecosystem: Environmental > Aquatic > Freshwater...
ACGGTCATCCGGCGTCGCTCTTCGAGCTATGCCGGACAGGCAGACCGCACCTACAGGGCATTGTCAGCGCCATCACGGCTCGGCCTTCTTCGGCACGGGTTCCGCCTTGGGATTCGCCGCCGGGTCCGGGGTCTTCAGGGCTTCCATGCGCTTCTCCTTGAGGAATTCGGCAACGATCTCCTGGATCATCGGCCGCAGGTTTGTTAGCTCTTCCTTGCGGAGGCGCTCATTGGGCATTCCCCGATTCATCATCATCTGATTGCGTGATTCGACCTCCGCGGCGTAGCGGGCGGCTTCCGCACGTTGCTGCCTTTCCTGCGCCTTTGCTAGAATCGGTGCAATCTTGTCCGGGGCTTTCTCCTTGAGCGTGGCGAGCTTGCCGTACGCCACCTCCCGTTGCAGGACCTGTCCGTCAAGGCCGGAAGCCTCAAGATAAGCGGTGGCGGCCGCCTCGATATCGTTGCGCTGTTCCGCCGCCTTGCCGAGTTCTAGCAGTGCGATCACTTTCAAGTCATTGCTTCGTTTCGCGGAATCCACGCTGCCGTAGCCACCTGAGGGAGACGCTGCGCCAAGGGCATCGAGCGAGTTTATGAGTTTACCGAGCTTCGGCCAATCCTGCTGATCCCTAGCACTCATTGCCATCGCTTCGAGGACTTTGCGCGCCGAGGTGAGCTTGGCAGATGGGGTTTCAGTGCCATAGCTGCGCGCGATGGCGTTCAAGGCGATTTGATCGATGGCACGGTTGAGCGAAAAGCGGTTTTGGCTCTGGGCCCCCTGCAGAATCGTCCGGATGTTTGCAAACACCTCGGACTCCGCCATGGCGGGCTCCAGTTTCCGCAGATCTTCGACGGCTTGCACGGCACGGAGAAAATAGCCGTCGTCCGAGCTGTTCCGTTGCACCCGGGCGATGGCCTTGAGTTCGGCCAGAGCACTCGCACTGTCGCCCGATTCGGTTAGTTTGGTCTGGATCTCATCCAGGGAAAATCGCAGCTCGATGGTCTCCCCGGTTTTGCCAGTGGCCGGTTTCAGGTTCTGGGGATTGAGCAAACGCAAGACCAGCGAGCGCGGCAGAATTGGGGTCGAGGCAAGCTGCGAGGAGATGTGTTCGAGCTTGCTGCGGCTCGCCTGGAGGTTGCCGGTCTCTTCGGCAATCAGATAGTCCTGCCAAGCGACCACGATTTGCGCGGCGCCTTGCATATCACGGGAGAGGGCGGAGAGCTTCGGGTTTCTGCCGTACTCAGAGATCTTGATTTTGTTCAGCGCCAACGTCAGCGCATCCAGATCCTCGGCCTTCTTTGCAGCCTTGAGTTTTTCTCCGACTTGGGCCAGCAACGCCTCGGCGTCGGCGATTGTGGCAGCTTCCTTGCGGACAATCGCCTCTTTCGCACTGGCGATGAAAGCATCAATCTTTGTCGCCAGATCCGGCACCGCGGCAAGTTCAACCCCGCCCAGCGATCTCGGGTCATACTCGGAAAAACCCGTTAGCTGCGCCGTATCCAACAGATTCTGCCAGGTGTCCGGCAAGCGTTGCAGCATGGCTTTCGCACGCTTGGCCTCGGCCGAATCCGTCTCGGCCGGCTTGAGGAGTTCGCGGATCTGACTCAGTTGGGCGGACAAATCGACTTTCTGAGCGTGCACACTGACGCTTGCGATAAAGGTGGCCGCAAGAACCCCGAGGACCAAGGATGGCGTTTTCATGTGTCGCCTTCTATCAAATGTGGCCGCAGCCGTCCACAATTTGTTTGGAAAAATGTCAGCTGCCCGTGCGAGGGCAGAATGGCAGATGGGCGGTGAGGGCATTGTAGTATAATTGTGGGAGTCTTCATCGGCACCAGTATATGCAAACAGAGGGCTGCTGTCTGTAAACTCCGTGAAAAATATGCGAGGCGGAGGGTGGGCTTTGGAGTCAGAAAGACAACGCGTGGGGGGTGATGGTGGCGGCCTGCGGGAGGCGGGACTCGCCCCTCCGCATTCTGACGAATGCGCCTACGGGCGCAAGCGCTGCCGCACCCCGTAGGCGCGTTGGTCACAACGCGGTGGGGGGTGATGGTGGCGGCACCGGGGAAGCGGGCATCGTCCCCCCGCATTCTGACGAATGCGCCTACGGGAGCGGGACTCGTCCCCCCGCATTCTGACGAATGCGCCCACGGGCATAAGCGCTTCGCGCTCCGCAGGCGCGTTGGTCACAACGCGTTGGGGGTGAGAAACAAAAAGACCGGACGGTTGCCCGTCCGGTCTTGGATTGTTAGGTACGCGATGTTTGTGATAGGCGCGGCGCTTGGAAAACCGCCGACGCCGGGCACTTACATCATGCCGCCCATGCCGTGGTCGTGGCCGCCGTGGCCGCCGCCACCTGCGGGGGGTTCCTTGGAGGGCAGATCGGTGATGAGGCACTCGGTGGTGAGCAGCAGGCCGGCGATGGACGCGGCATTCTGCAACGCGGTGCGGGTGACCTTGGTCGGATCCACCACGCCAGAGGCGATCAGGTCTTCGAACTTGTCGGTGGCGACGTTGTAGCCCACGCCGTCCTTGCTGGTCTTGACGCGTTCGACAATCAGCGCGGCTTCACGGCCGGCATTGGCAACCAATTGGCGCAGCGGCGACTCGATGGCGCGGGCAACGATGCCAGCTCCGGTCTTTTCGTCACCGGTAAGGCCGAGGTCACCGATAGCGGCGTGAGCGCGGATGAGGGCGGTGCCACCGCCGGCGACGATGCCTTCTTCAACGGCCGCACGGGTCGCGTGGAGGGCGTCTTCGACGCGGGCTTTCTTTTCCTTCATCTCGGTTTCGGTGGCGGCACCGACGTTGATGACGGCCACGCCGCCGGCGAGCTTGGCAAGGCGCTCCTGGAGCTTCTCGCGGTCATAATCGCTGGTGGTGTCTTCGATCTGGCGGCGGATTTGGTTGACGCGGCCGGTGATGGCTTCGGAAGTGCCGCCACCTTCAACGATGGTGGTGTTCTCCTTGGTGATGGTGATGCGCTTGGCGGAGCCGAGGTCGCTGAGTTCCACACCTTCGAGCTTGATGCCGAGGTCCTCGGTGATGACGCGGCCACCGGTGAGGATGGCGAGGTCTTCGAGCATGGCCTTGCGGCGGTCGCCAAAGCCGGGGGCTTTCACCGCGGCGATGTTGAGGATGCCGCGGAGCTTGTTGACCACCAGGGTGGCCAGGGCTTCGCCTTCGACGTCTTCCGCAATGATGAGCATTGGCCGGCCGGTCTTGGCCACCTTCTCAAGCAGCGGCAACATGTCCTTGAGCGAGGAGATCTTCTTCTCGTTGATGAGGATGTAGGCGTTTTCAAGAAACACTTCCATGTTCTCCGGATTGGTGACAAAATAGGGCGACAGGTAGCCCTTGTCGAACTGCATGCCTTCCACCACTTCGAGGGTGGTTTCGATGCCCTTGGCTTCTTCCACGGTGATGGTGCCGTCCTTGCCGACCTTGTCCATGGCTTCCGCAATGATGTCACCGATGGTGGCATCCGAGTTGGCGGAGATGGAGGCGACCTGGGCGATTTCCTTGGCGTCGGACACCGGCTTGGAGATCTTCTGGAGCTGGGCGACGATGGCTTCGGTGGCCTTCAGGATGCCGCGTTGCAGCGAGATCGGGTTGGCACCGGCGGTGACGTTGCGCAGGCCTTCCTTGTAGATCGCCTCGGCCAGCACGGTCGCGGTGGTGGTGCCGTCACCGGCAATGTCGGACGTCTTGCTGGAAACCTCGCGAATGAGTTGGGCACCCATGTTTTCATAGGGGCACTCAAGCTCGATTTCCTTGGCGACCGTCACACCGTCCTTGGTGATCGTCGGGGAACCGTATTTCTTGTCGATGATGACGTTGCGTCCGGCCGGCCCAAGGGTGGCTTTGACGGCACGAGCGAGTTTTTCCACGCCGCGCAGGAGGGCCTGGCGGGCGGATTCGTCGAATTGGAGTTGTTTGGCCATTGTGTGTGTTAGTTGGAAGTTGTCTGTTATTTGATATCGTGGTGTTGGGAGATCGATCGGATCGGATTGATCCGGCGGATCAGGTGAACTCAGCCGACGATGCCGAGGATGTCGCTTTCGTTGATGATGAGGACTTCCTGGCCGTCGTGTTTGACCTCGGTGCCGCCGTATTTGGAGATGAGCACCTTGTCGCCGACCTTGACGGTGAACTCAATGACATTGCCATTGTCGTCCTTGCCGCCGGTGCCGAGGCACAGGACTTCGGCTTCCTGGGGCTTTTCCTTGGCAGTGTCCGGCAGGACGATGCCACCGGAGCTGATTGCCTCGGCTTCGAGGCGTTTGACTAGGACGCGTTGTCCGAGCGGTTTGATGTTAGCCATATGTTTTTGTTTTTGTTGTTGTTGTTGTTTGTTTCGGTGAGAAGCCACGCCGCCAGGGGCGACGTGGAAGGTGGGAGAGAATTGGTAATCAGTGGTCAGTCCAGTGAATTGCGGCGGGGGAGTTTCTTTTCTTCCGATTTCAGGCGACGTTCAACCTTCTTGACGTCTTCCGAGGGCGGAAGACTTTCGGGATGGATCTTTCTCTGACCCAAAAGATTGCGGACATCGGTGTTGTTCTTGACGTGTTCGTTGGTGATGGATCTCTCGCTGGCCAAGCCGTCACGGCCGATGCTGAACGTGGTGATTTCGTTGGCGAAGTCTTTTGCCTTGATGGTGATTGTCGGGAGGAAGTCAGCCAAGGGTCGGTTGTCCGGCACTCCAAGGCGCGATTTCATTTCCTGGGTGGAGTGTCCGCCGAACAGCGCCTGATCTCCCTTGCTGCGGATGATTCCGAAGCTGCGTTCATCGCCCACTTTCTCATAGATCAGCGTGGAAAGCAGTTTTTCGGATTCGGTGAGCTTCTTGCGGGCACGCAGGCGTTCGACCTCGGAAATCCGCTGCTCGATGATTTCCTGCCGCCGCGTCTGGACCGCAAAGTAGGTTTGGCAGAACGCGATTTCATCCTTCGCCGGGTCGCCGTTCTGGGCGATGAGGTAGCAGGCGTAGCGGGTGAGCATGAAATCCCCAACCGCGCGGCGGCCACCCTTGCCGAGGATGATCATTTTACTGACCTCAATAAAATGATCGGAAGCCTTGTTTCCAGAGGTTTCACAAGCCGTCATCGCATCACCGACCACCTTACGGAAATTCTGCCAATTCGTATATCCGAGCACCGTTTGAAGATCCCGCGCCAGCCAAAACTCCACGCCGAACTCGCGCTCGACCTGAACGAGCTTTTCGAGATCCGCGAGGAGTGTGGAGATGACGGACTTCTTCATGGCTGGGGATTATGGATCATTTTCCTGAGGTCAGGAAAATGATGCCTCATGAGCTTGACTAGATTTAATCCACCACTTCGGCGTCCACGACCTTGCCCTTGGCTTGTTTGGGCTCGTGGGATTCGGGACCGGCCTCGACGTCGGGGTCTTGTTGAGCACCGGCACCGGCGGCGGCCTGGGCCTGTTGGGCGGCGGCGCCGAGGGCTTGCAGCGAGTTTTCGAGATCGGAGACCGCGCTGTTGATTTGGCTCACGTCGTCGCTGCTGAGCGCGTCCTTGACGGCCTTGATCTTGCCTTCGAGCATGGTCTTGAGGTCGGCGGGAGCTTTGTCACCGAGTTCGGCGAGTTGTTTCTCGACGCTGAAGACGAGATTGTCGGCCTTGTTCTTGGCATCGACTTTTTCAACACGCTTCTTGTCTTCGTCGGCGTGAGACTCGGCGTCGCGTTTGGCTTGTTCGATTTCGTCTTTGGAAAGACCGGACGAGCCTTGGATGGAGATTTTCTGCTCCTTGCCGGATTGCTTGTCCTTGGCGGAAACATGCAGTATGCCATTGGCATCGATATCGAAGGTGACTTCGATTTGCGGTTCGCCGCGGCGGGCGGCGGCGATGCCGTCGAGCTTGAAGTTGCCGAGGCGCTTGTTATCGGCAAACATCTTGCGCTCACCCTGGCACACCTGGATGTCCACGCCGGGTTGGTTGTCCGAGGCGGTGGAGAAGATCTGGGACTTCTTGGCGGGGATGGTTGTGTTGCGTTCGATCATCGCCGTGGCAATGCCGCCAAGTGTCTCAATAGAAAGCGTGAGCGGCGTCACATCTAGCAAAAGCACGTCTTTCACGTCGCCGCGCAGCACGCCGCCCTGGATGGCCGCGCCGATGGCGACGACCTCGTCGGGATTGACGCCCTGGTGGGGCGTTTGGCCGGCGAGTTCGCGGGCCACTTCCACCACCTTGGGCATGCGGGTCATGCCGCCGACGAGCACGAGTTCATCTATCTGCGAGGACTTGAGGCCGGAGGCCGCGAGGCATTTGCGGACCGGATCCTTGGTTTTCTCGAAGAGATCGTCGGTGAGTTGCTCCAGCTTGGAGCGGGTGAGCGTGAGTTGGATGTGCTTGGGCCCGGTGGCATCGGCCGTGATGAAGGGCAGGCTGATGTCGTAGGATTGGGTCGAGGAGAGCGCGATCTTGGCCTTTTCGGCTTCTTCCTTGATGCGTTGCAGCGCGTCGGGCTGGCTGGAAAGATCAATGCCTTGGTCTTTCTTGAATTCGCCAACCACCCACTTGATGAGTTCGTTGTCCCAATCGTCGCCGCCGAGTTGGGTGTTGCCATCGGTGGCAAGCACTTCAAACACGCCGTCGCCGATTTCGAGCACGGAGATATCGAAGGTACCGCCGCCGAGGTCATAGACCGCGATTTTCTCATCAGCCTTCTTATCGAGTCCATAGGCGAGGGCCGCGGCGGTGGGCTCGTTGATGATGCGCAGCACTTCGAGACCGGCGATTTCGCCAGCGGCCTTGGTGGCATTGCGCTGCGAGTCGTTGAAATACGCCGGCACGGTGATCACGGCCTTGGTGATTTTCTCGCCGAGTTTGGCTTCGGCATCGGCCTTTAGCTTGCCGAGAACCATGGCGGAAATTTCCTGCGGCGAGTAGGTCTTGGTTTCCCCGGCGACCGTCACTTGAATGTGGGCATCGCCGTTGGCCGCAGCCACAACGGTGTAGGGCATGCGCTTGTCGGCGGCGGTGAGTTCGGAGAACTTCCGGCCGATCAGGCGCTTGGCGGAAAAAATGGTGTTTTTCGGGTTGGTCACGGCTTGCCGTTTGGCGGCTTGGCCGACGAGGCGCTCGCCGTTCTTGGCGAACGCGACGACCGAGGGAGTGGTGCGGGCACCCTCCGAGTTTTCAAGCACGGTGGACTCCCCGCCCTCCATGACGGCCATACAGGAGTTGGTGGTACCGAGATCGATTCCGAGAATTTTTGACATGGTAGTGTTTCCTTTGAGTTGCCCGTGGTGCGGGCGGTTCCGGGAGTCCGTTTCGCAGAAAGCGTGCCAGAACCGCTCAAATTTTCTTAATATATTGCGAATGAATGATTTATGTCATACGACAATCATTTCAAACAATCGTTTTCCTGGTGAATGACGACAGATTGGCCCGGTTTCACAGGGACAGAATGTCACACCAAGTCATCTTTGACCGAGTGCCGGAATGTCGGCAAACTCCCAGCTTTGCTCGATAAGTCCTGGGCAATCCTAGCACCCGTACGAGGACACCGCCAAAGAGGAATATCATGGCTGATTTTCAGCCTTGTGTGAAACGCCTTTTCAACGCAGGGTCAGCACGCAATGCGAGCCTTGCCCTTACGTTGGATTCCCCGTGGAGAACCGTTTCAGAATCGAAGAAACGGTTCGGCGGGCTCGTTTCCGGCCATTTTGGAGCATTTGATCCGTCAGCGCGGGCTGCCGAAAGGGGTTGATATCGAAGACTATTTGCGGCCGAAGTTGCGAGATTTGGCCGATCCGTTCTTGATTCCAGACATGCGCCTGGCGGTGGAGCGAATCCTGCTGGCCGTGGATCGCAATGAGAAGGTCTGTATATACGGAGATTACGACGTGGATGGCGTGACCTCCATCACCTTGATGCGGCAGATCTTGCGGGCTTACGGCTTGGAACCGCGGTATTTCATTCCAAGGCGCGGGCCGGAGGGTTACGGGCTGAGCGAGGCGGCGCTTGCCAGGTGCATGAGCGAGGGGCCGCAGCCGGACCTGCTCATTGCGGTGGATTGCGGCACGGTTTCGGTGGCCGAAGTGGCTGCCCTGAGAACTCAGAATATCGACGTGGTGATTGTGGACCACCACGAGCCAGGCCCCAACGGACGGCCGACTTGCTGTGCCCTGGTCAATCCGAAGTGCGGCGAGGATTTCACCTATTTATGTGCGGCCGGCGTGACCTTCAAGTTGGGGCACGCATTGCTCAAGGAGCGCCATGTGGACCTCGATCTCAAGACCCTCATCGATCTGGTGGCAGTCGCCACGATTTCCGATATCGTGCCCATGGTCGGCGAAAACCGGCTGATCGTGCGGCATGGCCTCAAGCTGCTCCCCAACACGCACAACCTAGGCCTGCGGGCCTTGCAAGACGTCACTGGCATGAATGGGGAGGCCACTTCAATGGACGTAGGGTTTCGCCTGGGTCCCAGACTGAATGCCGCCGGGCGGATGGACGCGCCCGAGGACGCGCTGGAGGCATTGACAACTGAGAGCGCCGAGCGGGCCCGGGAACTCGCGCGCAAACTCGATGACTACAATCGCCAGCGCCAAACCCACGAAGGTCTGATCCGGCAGCAGGCGATGGAATTGCTGGTGAATTTCGACCCGTCCCACGATCCGGTGATCGTGCTCGGTTCGCGCCAATGGCACCACGGCGTGGTCGGCATTGTGGCGTCACGACTGATGAGGCAGTATCACAAGCCGACGTTTGTGGTCGCGATTGATGAAAACGGCATCGGAAAAGGCTCCGGACGCAGCATCGAGGGAGTATCCTTGGTGGAAGCGATCCGCCAATGCAACGGCGATTTGGAGGCGGGCGGCGGTCACGCCATGGCCGCCGGCCTGTCCATTCATGAAGACAAGATGAACGCCTTTCGCCGGCATTTTGGCGAATTCGTGTTAGCCACCACCAGCGAGGAGCAGCGCTTGCCAAAACTCTACTATGACGCAGAAATCTCCTTCGGCGAGCTGTCGCTGGACTTCCTGGCCAGCTACGAGCTGCTGCAACCCTTCGGCAACAACAACCCGCAACCGGTGTTTGTTAGCCGCCATGTGGACTTGAGCCGCGCCCCCCTGCGCATGAAGAACAACCATCTGCGCCTGATGCTCAGACAGGGGTACACCGAACAAGACGCGGTGTTCTTCAGCGGCGGCGAAAGTCCCCTCCCCGATCCGCCCTGGGACGTTGCGTTTTCCATTGATCGCAACACCTTTCGCGGCCGCACCTCACTGCAACTCATCATTCAGGACATCAAGGCGGCGAATTGAGTCCGAAATCCCAAACTTGATTCAAAAACCGGTGGTTTCGACTCGCTCGCCGACAAGGAGGTCAGTGCAGCCTTTCGGATTCACGGTGGCGGGGCCGGAAGCGGACGCAACGTGGCGACCGCCAAACGACCATCGGTGTGCCAAGGATCGCCGCCGCCATTGTGGCCGTTCAACTCCTTGTGAAACCCCTCGATCCACCGCGTCGCGGCGCTGACCGTGGCTGGCTGGAGTTCGGCGAGGAGAAAATCGCGCTCGGAGTCCACGTCGGGCGCAATGCGGTGGGTCACCTGCCCGGTGGTACGGCTCAGTTCAACCCTAACGTCATGGGTGACCGCGCCCATCCAAACCGGACGTCCCTCGTCAATCCATTCAGAGCGCCAGAAGCGGACGTGATGTCGTTCGCGCGGGCTGTGGCCAATCGGCTTCTCATAGGCCAGATCCTCCTTGCGCCCGAAGAGATAGAGATTGCTAACCGGCGCGTTCGGATCCGGTTTGTCGAACACGGAATCCGCGGCAATTCTCAGATCACTGCGAAGCCCGAGCGGGTTGGCGGCAACCCATCCGGCAGAGACGAGGGCATGAATCACATCGGCTTCGCCGCCGACCAAGGCTATGTTGAGAGGATCGCCGGGCAGACCGTTGTGCGTGTGGGTGATGCGCTCGCCATCTAGCAAGTCGGGGTGCCGCCGCGCCCGCCGCTCGCCGAACCAGGGCAGGATCAGATAGGCGACCACCAAGTACACCGCGAGGGCACCCAAGGCAAGCTTGGCCCAGCGCGGGACACGGCGGCGGGATGACCGGTTCATTTGATGCGACATGTTTGCTAGATCAGGGGTTGGGAACGGCTATAAAGGTGCGGCGTGCGGAGCATCGGGGCTTTCATTCTGCTATCTGGCTTAGCGCGTTGCGCATGGGCTGACTGGAAATCCAGATCATGCCTCCGAACGGACGGTCCAGTTCCATGATCAGAAACAGCGCGCCGGAGACAGACAGGACGGCGCCCAGCAAGGCGAAGGACGCCGTGGCGTTGGATGGAGTGAGCAGGCCGAATCCGAGCATGATGATCACCAGCCATGAGATCACCACAATCATCATTGCCTATTTCGAGTTGCCGCCGACGGGAGTCGTCGAGGGTTTCAAGTGTTGATCCAGCGGTATCAGCAAGTTCTTTGCCTTGCCCATTTCGTCCGCAAGTTTCTGTGCCGCGGCCACCATCTCGGCGGTTAGCCCCTTGGTCTTCGCAATGTTCATTTTCGCATGGTTTTCGGGCGAACTGTCCTGAGATGCAGACTGTATGAGCAAGGCCATACCGACGACTTTGTCCACTTTCACGCCATCGCCGCGCACATAGAGCATGCCCAGATTGCCGATGGCCAGCGCATCGCCCTGCGCCGCCGCCTTGCGATACCACTGATTGGCTTGGGCAAAATCAACGGCGGTGCCACGACCGTTTTCATACAACACGCCCAAATTGAATTGCGCGTTGGAATTGCCCTGCTCCGCGGATTTCCGATACCAGACAACGGCTTCCTTTTCGTCCTTGGTGACGCCAATGCCTTTCTCATACATCAACGCCAAGTTGTATTGGCAGTCGCCGTCGCCCTTTTCAGCGGCGGCGCGAAACTCCTTGACGGCCAGCGGCAGATTGCCGGCTTCATAGGCCGCAACGCCTTCCTTCAATCCGGCCAGGGCCGGGACTACCAGGATGCCGGCGGCCATCGCCAAGACGATACCGGCAGTGCCAAGGGGGATGATTCGGCTTGTGACTTTCATTTTGTTCCTCCGCTTTTTTGCTAGCAACTGTGCGTGCCGCTCGGGCGAGCGACCCGCTGGATTCACGAACGAACCGGTGGCTATTCTCTGCCGCCTTCCACCTTCTTCATGCCTTCCTCAAGCTTCTTGATGTCCTCGGGCGACAGTTGCGGACGGTCCACCTTGATGGTCAGCTTGTTGAGCTTGCCGGTGAAGGTGAAGGGCGGTTGGTAGTCCGCGTCATTCACACCGGTTAGGGTGTCCGAGCCAATGTCGAAACTCTCGTCCCATTGCAGGATCATGGGCAGGGTTTTCGGCATCTGCTTTGAATCAACGACCTTGCCGTCCACCTTGAGCGTGCCGGTGCCGGGACGGCCCAGGCCGCTCATGTTGTTGAAGGCAAGGGTGGCGACGCCAAGGCCGTCGTACTTGAAGTCGTATTCGACGGTGTGCTTGCCGGGTGTGAGAGCCTCCGGGCCTTCCCACTTGATGCGCTCGAGGTCGACTAGATTCCACAGCCACACCGGTTTGCCCTTGAGCAGATAGAAGCCGTACCCGGCAAAGCGGCCGCCCGAGGTCAGCATCATGCCCTCGGCGCCGGCGGCCGGCACCTCGATGTCGGCCGTGACCGTGAACGAGCTGTCCAGTATGAACGGCGAGTCACCCTGGGGAATGCCCGTCTGCGCCTGAGTGTAAACAAACTCGGTGCGGCCGGCAGTGATGTTCGGCCGCGGGGCCACAATGCGCGCAGCCACCGACGCGTCCAAAGGCAGCACATTGTACTTGGCCGCTTCCGTTAGAAACAGCTTCTTCATCTCGGCCAGCTTCTTGGGATTGGCGGCGGCGACGTCGTCGGCTTGCGTCCAGTCCTTGGTCAGGTCGTAAAGTTCCCAAGTGACGTTGTTGACGGGGTCCGGGTTGGCCGGACCGAAGGCCTCCCACGGCGGCCGGGTGACCTTGGTGCTGGCAATCCAGCCCTCGTGATAGATGGCGTGATCGCCGAACATCTCAAAATACTGGGTCTTGTGCTTCGATGGCGCCCGCTCGTTGGCCTTGTCAAACGTGTAAGCGAAACTCACACCTTCGATCGGGCTTTGTTTGATGCCGTCAACGACTTCGGGCTGCCTGATGCCGGTCGCCTCAAGAATGGTCGGCACCACGTCAATCACATGATGGAACTGGTTGCGGATGCCGCCGGCGTCCTTGATGTGGCCGGGCCACGAGACGCACATTCCCTGCCTGATGCCGCCGAAGTGCGACGAGATCTGCTTGGTCCAGGTGAATGGCGTGTCAAACGCCCATGCCCAGGGCACCGCCATGTGGTTGTAGGTTTTCTCCGAGCCCCAGGCGTCGTAATACTTTGCCAACTGGACCTCGACGGGTACGTTGACGCCGTTGAAAAAGGCGACCTCGTTAGGAGAGCCGTTGAGCGTGCCTTCGGAACTGGTGCCGTTGTCGCCGTTGATATAGATGATGAGGGTGTTGTCGAGCTTGCCCATATCCTCGACGGCCTGGATGACGCGGCCGATTTCATGGTCCGTGTAGGCGGTATAGGCCGCGAACACATCGACTTGCCTGATGAACAGTTTCTTCTCGTCGGGTGTGCATTGGTCCCAATCCTTCAGGAGATCCTTCGGCCACGGGGTTAGCTTTGCCTCCTGGGGAATGACGCCGAGCTTCTTCTGGTTGGCGAAGATGGTTTCGCGCAGCTTGTTCCAACCCTCGTCGAACAAGTGCATGTCACTGATTTTCTTGATCCACTCCGGCGTCGCGTGATGCGGGGCGTGCGTGCCGCCCGGCACGTAATAGACGAAAAACGGTTTGTCTGGCTGAATCTGATTCATCCGGCGCATGAGGCCGATGGCATCGTCCGCCATGGCCGTTGTCAGATTCCAGCCGGGCTTGCCCTCGAACGGATAGATCTGGGTGGTGTTGCGGAACAGGTTCGGCTGCCACTGGTTGGCATCGCCGCCGACAAAGCCGTAGAAATACTCGAAGCCCATGCCGACGGGCCATTGGTCGAAGGGCCCGACCTCGCTGGCGGCGAAGGAGGGCGTGTTATGGTTCTTGCCGAACCACGAGGTGGCATAGCCGTTGTCCTTGAGGATGCGGCCGATGGTGGACTTGTCCTTGGGGATGATGCTGTTGTAGCCGGGAAAACCGGTGGATTGCTCCGAGATCACGCCGAAGCCGACGGAGTGGTGGTTGCGACCGGTGATGAGCGCGGCACGGGTTGGCGAACAAAGGGCGGTGGAATTGAAATTGGTGTATCGCAGACCGGCCTTGGCAATGCGATCGAGCGCCGGAGTCGGAACCACGCCGCCAAAGGTGGTGGTGACCCCGTAGCCGGAATCATCGGTCATGATGAGCAGCACGTTGGGAGCGCCCTTGGGCGGCACGACGCGGGGTGCCCACCAGGCTTTCGATTGCAGCGCGCCGTCCTTGATCACCCCTCCGAATTTCGGGTCGGGTGCCGGCAGTTGCTTGCCATCGACGGTGGTGGTGGCGCTGGGTGAACCGGGTGTGCCGGTGGTTTGGATTTCCGCTCTGGCAAGCGGTGCGGCAGCCGCCAGGGCGAACCCTAGCAACACTCCAGCAACGGGCAGGTGGTTGGATTTGTTTGGTTTCATAATTGGTGAAGGTTTGTTCCGGGGACGATCAACGCCCAATCTAACTCCACTCCAAGCGTCCGGCGAATGGAAACCGTATCCGAAAAACGCAGCGAACTCGCTTGCCAAAACCGCGAATTTGATTAGGGTGGCGGCTGATGAGCCGACAACCCACGCCAATCGCCAGGGTGCGCGTATCCGAACCGGAGATGCTTGCCAATGCGCTTCGGGGCGCGAACCTGAAGCCTTGTCAGATCCATCATGGGGCGGCGGCAAGCGAGTTTTCGCGGGTTCAGATCGGGGACGCGTGCCTGGACATGGTCAGCCTCGGGCCGGCCATGTTGTTTTCGGGAGCGATGCCGAGCGATTGCTTCACCTTGGTCTATGTGACCGCATGCCCGCAGCCGGGGCATTCGTTCAATTTCGGCATGACACACAGCGCCGGCTACATGGGGGTTTTCGCTCCCGGCGGCGTGGTTGACGCCAAGACGCCCGCCGGCTATCAAAACGCCATTCTCACCATCCCGGTGGCAGAGTTCCATGCCAGCCTCGCCGCGCATTTCCCAAAGGTGCCGGACGCCTTGCTGGCCCGTGGGGCAGGTCTGCGGGTGGCCGCCGACGAGCAGGCCCGGCTCGGTGCGATGCTCGACTCGATAGCGAAAATGATCAGGGCTCCCGAGCAGCCGCTGGATCATGCCCGCGTCCGCAAGCAGGCCGGTCGAAGCCTGCGTGCCGCCTTTCTCGCAGCCCTGCGCAGCGGCTGTGAACAGGGCCACCGGCAGCCC
>Ga0209697_10006274_pt1 | contig 14441 bp, 9 predicted proteins | sample AliMusrvi5mmetaG_FD_184115 | JGI IMG/M metagenome (GOLD analysis project Ga0209697, IMG submission 184115) | Freshwater lake bacterial and archeal communities from Alinen Mustajarvi, Finland, to study Microbial Dark Matter (Phase II) - Alinen... | ecosystem: Environmental > Aquatic > Freshwater...
TTTTACTTAGTTGGTGTAGTACCATTGCAATTGCTCAAAATTCTCAAAAACCCATACTAACCAAACTCCCCTTTGCCTTTTCTGATATCGGGAGAACTCCAATGGAAAATACTCCGGTACTTTTCAATTCGCGCCTGCTGCTCGTCTCCAATAACCGCCCCGGAGGAGCCGATGCCAAAGGGAAAGATGCTTATGTGTATATCGATGATTTGCAGACTGGTAAGGAAGTTGCCCGTTTTGGCCAGGGACATTCGTTTGTTTCAGCTTATGTTAATGGTAAAGAGCTGAATGTTTTTGCCCTTGAGTTTACCGATTTTGGAAGGATTATGAAATCCTCCGGAATTGACAGGCTGACCTCAACCGATCTGAAAACCTGGAAAACCGAAAAGGTGATCCTTCCCGACGGCAATGAGCATCTTTTTAATTCTTCGGTGTGTAAAGATGATAAAGGTTACCTGATGGCCTATGAATCAGATAAGCCAGTTCAGTTTTGCTTCAAGTTTGCCAGATCCAATGATCTCTCAAAATGGGAGAAAGTACCTCATCTTGCATTTACCGGTGAAAATCACGAATATTCAGCATGTCCTGTAATCCGGTACTTCAAACCTTATTATTATGTAATCTACCTGCACGATAAGATGGCCGGACATAAGGGGTATATCTCCTACCTAACCCGTTCAAAAAATCTGATTGAATGGGAGCTTTCCCCTTTTAATCCGATTCTGGAAGCTGGTGAGGGAGAAGGTATTAACAATTCAGATGTCGATCTCATTGAGTATCAGGGAAAAACTTATCTTTATTATGCCACTGGTGACCAGGAAACCTGGGGGACCGTCCGGGTTGCCATGTTCAACGGACCAGAAAAAGCATTTTTTGAAAATCATTTTCCAAAGAATATTTCATTTACAAAAACAACTGCGGAGATTAAATAAGGTTGAATAATTTGATGATAATCATATGACATTAAAAATTATTGAACCCACTCCGGGGTTCCTGTTGGTATTGTTCACTTGCCTTCGGTTGCCACCGGAGGTCATAAATATTCATCCCCGATTCCCGGGATTGGACAATAAAGATGTGAAACCCCGAGGCGATATAATAATGACCCGAGGTTAAATTGAATTCCAATTGCAACCCTGAAAAGGTTAAATATTAATGACCATGGGTGCAACCCGCGGAAAACAAAAGAAATAGATTATAACCCGGAAAGGGTTGAATATTTATAATCAACGGCATAATATATAGTCTAAAAATTATGAAAACCAAGCTTATCCCCTTCATCAGACTTTTGATTTTAAGCCCTGCATTTTGCTTTTTTTCCGGACAATCCGCTTCCGCCAAAGAACCTGAACCCCTTAAAACTATCCAATCGGCCTTTGATCCAAAAACAGCAACCTGGAACATCTCCTGGCCCGGCCGGATTTCTCAATACGACTTAGTCTATTTAAGTCCTCCCGTCGATCCGATGCAGGGAATCCCGCTGGGAAACGGTGAAGTTGGGGTTTTGTTCTGGTGCGAGGACTCAAAGATAATTGCGGTCGTGAATAAAAGTGATCTTTGGGATGATGCACCCTTTGGCCCGTTCCACAACTGGGATGGAAAAGAAGAAGATTACAGCACTACCCAGCGCCATGCCTGCCGCATTGTAATCGATTTTAAACTTCCGGTTTTTAATCCCCTTTACCTTTCAGAATTTAAGGCAAAATTGAATCTTGCCGACGCATCATTAAGTCTTGAAGGTTCAAGCCCCTTTGGAAAAGTTGGATTAAAGGCATTCATCGATCATCAATCGGGCAACCTTTTTTATGAGTTAACCAGTGATCTGAACGAAAATATCCCGGTTGATATCGCGGTTGAACGGTTTGGCTCGCGTACTTTTTCACACTGGTACCATCAGATCAACCGTGATGCTTCCATTGGAGTATCTGGAACAGAAGCTGTTGCAGATACTGATGGGGCCTATATCACCCAAAAACTGTCAACCGGCACATTCGCCGCCGGAGGATCTGTGATCCGCAATAATGGATTGAAGGTCGACTATTTGCGCGAGCACTCACGAAGTTCGGTCATTAAGCTTTCGGGCAGCCGACTAAAAGAAGCCCAACTCGCTTTTTCGGTGACCTCTCCAATCACAGGTAACCCGGTTAGTGAATTGAAGAATAACCTGTCGGCAATAAAAGCCAAAGGATTGGAATCATTTAATAGCGCCAATGCCGAATCGTGGAGATCAATCTGGAACCGCTCCTTAATGGATTATGGGGACGATTACCTGAATAACCTCTGGTACCTGACGATGTTTTATGCCAATGCTTCACAGGGAGGCAAATATCCGGGGCGTTTTAACAATGGAATCTGGGGCTGGAGTCGGGATGTCCAGAACTGGAATTTCTATTTCCACTGGAACCAGCAGCAGATCAGCTGGCCATTGAATGCCGCAGGGTTTCCTGAACTGGTCAGACCATATCTCGATTTCAGGTTCAATTCACTGTCCCAGGCCAAAAAAGATGCCAAAGAGCTATTTAATTCCGACGGCGCGTTTATCTCTGATGTAACTGAACGGAGGGGTTATAACTCGTCTGGAGAAAAAATCAACCACACCCCAATTGCAGAGATCGCACTCGATTTCTGGAGGCAATATCAATACACCGGTGACAAAAATTTTCTTCACGAAAAGGCGCTTCCATTCATGATCGAGGCTGCACTTTTTTATGAATCTATTTTGGTCAGGGAATCCGATGGATTGTATCATGCCAAAGAGGGTAGCGGCTATGAAGGGTGGATTAAACTGAAGGATGGGCTCACCGAACTGGTTTACGCAAAAGCATTGTTTTCCGCTTCGCTGGAAGCCCTGAAAGTGGCAGGGACCAGTTTGTCCGATGCAGGTAAGTGGCAGGATATCCTTGAACACCTTGCTCCCTTGCCGGTTCTTAAAAACGGTGATGAAACGATTTCTAAGGTTGAATTCGGGTATAAAATGAACCGCGGATTTTTTAAGGGAGAAGCCTCCCCAACCAACGAAATTCTTGCAGCCGGTTGGGGGATCAAAGAGCAAAAAATGCTGGTCGTTTATGATCCGATTGGCAAAAGTGACACCATTAGGAGCCGTTTCTATCCAAACAATGGCTTGAAACTATTGGATGGCATTTTCCCTTCAGTCCCTTCCTCACCCGTATTCCCTTCGGGTGTAATAGGATTGGCTCAAAAGGATGACACTATCTTTAAGTTGGCTACTGCCACAACCCTTCTTTATGGATCGGAAGTTACAGGCTGGGATCCGGTACCGGTCGTGATGGCACGCCTGGGAATGGCAAAAGAGCTCGCAATTGATCTCGAAAGGTTTCCTGGAAGGTGGCAAATTTATTGCAATGGCTGGGGACACTGGGGTTTGGAAGATGAGGTAAATAAAGATGCCGAATGGTTCTTCAGGACCAATAAGGTCATTGATGTCGCTTCAAAAGTTAAAGATGAGAATTTTCCATTACCGATGTGGCCATTCCGCCACATGTCGATGGAATCGATGTCTGTCCTGGCAACTGCAATGAACGAGTCGCTGCTTCAGAGTTACGATGGCAAAATCAGGGTCTTCCCCGCCTTTCCGGATAATAAAACAGGCAGGTTTACACTCCATGCCAGGGGTGGGTTTATCGTTTCATCCGAAATCAGCGCAGGAGTGGTTCAGTGGATCAGCATTAAAAGCTTATTGGGAAATCTTTGTAAATTGGTATTGCCATGGGAAAAGGGAGTGGTACAATCCAATCTGCAGAAAACCAACCAAAAAATTAGCAGAGATTTTGCGGAGATCAAAACAAAAGCAAATGAAGTGATTATGATCCTCCCAGAAGGAAAAAATCTGCAGTCATGGTCGATCATCTCTGAAAATCCTTTGGCCAATGAAAAGGTTAAATATCACTCTTCCGGAAAGACCCGGCTTGGAATTCCAAGGATGTATTAACTTTGAAAAATAGACTAACCTTATTAGACACAATAGGACACATTAGAAAAACTGATTGACAATTAAACTAAAAATAATCATGGCAATTTTAAAAACTAAAAAATGGACATTATTGCTGCTTTTTTTTATTGCAAGCGGCCTCTCAGCTCAGGTGAAACTTCCCCTTCTCTTCAGCAACAATATGGTGTTGCAGCAAGGGATTGAAATCCCCGTCTGGGGATGGGCCTCTCCCGGGGAGAAAATAACGGTGACCATTGACAAGACTGTTGCCTCGGCAAAAACTACCAAAGATGGCAAATGGAGCCTGAAATTCCCTGCAATGGAGTATGGCGGACCCCATAAGATGACTGTAACAGGAAAGAATACGGTAACCTTTGAGAATATTATGATTGGCGAAGTATGGGTCTGTTCAGGACAATCAAATATGGAGTTCCACCTGATTACGGCTAAAAATGGAGAAGCAGAGATAGCCGCTTCTGATTACCCAGACATCCGCCTCTTTACGGTTAAAAAACGCATTTCTCAGAATCCTCAGGATCAACTTGAAGATGGGGAATGGTTGAAGTGTTCGCCTGCTACTTCACCTCATTTTTCTGCCATAGCCTATTTCTTTGGCAGGGAGCTCAATCAGAAATTGCATGTGCCGATCGGACTGATCAATACATCATGGGGCGGAACGATTGCCGAAACCTGGACCAGCGACCAGATGATTGCACAGAATCCCGATTTTACCAATCAGCTTGAACAACTGAAGAAAGTCAACCTGGACGATTATGCCAAATCGATTGAAAAAGAGGTAAGAGACAGAGTCGGTGAAACATCAACCGTTGACATGGGAATGAATGGCGGTCAGCCGATATGGGCAGCACCTGAATTTAATGATACTTCCTGGAAAACGATGCAGCTCCCGGGATACATTGAATCGAACGGGCTTCAAGGGGTCGACGGAATCATCTGGTTTCGCAAAGAGATTTACCTTACTCCTGCCGAAGCAAATCAAAATTCGACGCTTTACCTCGCCAAAGTTAACGACTCAGACAATACATTCATCAACGGTACCTTGGTCGGGGTAACCAAATTACAGGCAGAAAAATCGAGAGTTTATCCGATACAGGCAGGTATTTTGAAACCGGGCAAAAATATCCTGACTGTTCAAATGGAAGATATTGGAGGAATGGGGGGGATCTATGGCAATCCTGCTACCTTATACCTGCAATGTGGCGAAAAAATTATTTCGCTGGTAGGCAGCTGGAAATACAAGGTTGGTCTTGTAAAATTCAATACCGTTTTAAGCCCTAACTCCTACCCTACCTTGCTTTATAACGGGATGATCCAACCGCTGGTCCATTACGGAATCCGGGGCACTATTTGGTACCAGGGTGAGGGGAATGCCGGAAGGGCAAAACAATACCAACGGGTATTTCCGGATTTGATTAAAGATTGGAGAAACCATTGGAATCAGGGAGATTTCCCGTTCCTGTTTGTTCAGCTTGCCAACTTTATGAAAACCGATTCCTTGCCTCAGGAGAGTGCCTGGGCTGAACTTAGGGAAGCCCAAAGCATGGCACTCGCTTTACCAAATACCGGGATGGCCGTCATAACCGATGTTGGAGAGGCACTGGATATTCATCCCAAAGATAAACAGACGGTGGGTAAACGGCTGGCGATTTCGGCTCTTAAAGCTGCTTACAACCAGGATATTATTTATTCAGGACCGGTTTATACAGAGATGAAAATTAACGGAAACAAGGTTGCACTTTTCTTTGACCAGGTAGGAAGCGGAATGAAGATCAGAGATAAATACGGCTATATCAAAGGTTTTGCCGTGGCGGGTGAAGATCATAAATTCTTTTGGGCAACGGTTCAGCTGACCGGACCAAATACACTGGAAGTTACTTCCCCTGAAGTTCAGAATCCTGTGGCCGTCCGATATGCATGGGGCAATAATCCTGATGATGCCAACCTTTACAACAGCGTCGATCTTCCTGCCTCATCATTCCGGACCGACAAGTGGAAAGGGGTTACGGAGTGATGTGTTTTCTTAAACTTAAATTAAATCCAAAGAGTTAACCCGGAGGGATAGCATGTTTATGGAAAAGGGTTAAAACAAAAGAATATGCGTGACTGGCAGGGTCGAACACTTCTTCTACAGGCTTATTACTTAAACGTTTTAAAGGGAAGTCAATTTGAACAAATTTCCTTTTTTTGATTGCAGTAATCGGGAGTTAACGGCCATCTTAAGGACGATATAGAGAAATCATAGAACTCCTGAAACAGCTATTATGACAAACTAATTTTCAAAATATGTCAAATACTATATTCTTTTTGTAAAGTTTACTTGTTATTTTGAAATGTTTACTTATCTTTGCGAATAACTAAAAAATAGGAGCAATGGAACAATCTAAAAAAATCGCCAATCGAAACTCGATTATTTTCGCTCTCATCTACGGAGCCACCTATTTGCCGGCAGTATGGCTGTTAAAGCATCGTGTATTTGGGCAACCCATTTCAATAATTATTGCTATAGTGCCGATTATTGCCTTCTCCATTTTTATTCTTAAATTAATCAAAGCCTTTTCGGTAATGGACGAAGTGAAGCAACGCGTGCAACTTGAAGCCGTTGTTATCGGTTTTTCATTGACAGCAATGTTGGTGATGATCCTGTTTTTACTTAGCTTGTGTGATATATCGAACCCAGGCTGGTTTGGCTATGCGAACCTGTTAGGCTATTGCTGGCTCTTTTATTTTGTTGGATGGTTCATTTCGAAAAAAAAATATGGCATATGAAAAACACAATAAAGGTTGAACGTGCTAAGAAAAATTGGACTCAGGAAGATCTTGCCAGGCAAATCGGAATTTCGAGACAATCTATCAACTCTATTGAAACAGGAAAGTTTATACCTTCTACAGTTTTAGCTTTAAAGATGGCAGAAGTTTTCGGGGTAACTGTTGAATCAATTTTTCAGCTTGAAAAACAAGACTAATTAGAGAATATAAAAAGAAAACTGCAATATAGGAGTCCATAAATCATAGAATGAGATACATAGCGGCTTCGCGACTTGGTGAGAGAAAAAAATCAACTCTATTAATATGAATAAATTTATCGGTTTCATTATTTTATTTCATCTGATCGGTTGCAACCAGACACCCGGAATGGGGGAGGGAATTGCTAAATCGGGTGGTACCCAGGGAGCAAAGATCGATAAGGCCTTTATCTCATTCCGCATTGGCGTACCATTGTGGTCTTCCGAAAAGAGATATTCAGAACTTTTAGACCTGTTTGACAAGTACAAAGGGGTTACCGATGAGATTACCTTCTTTACATCGACGACCCATCCCCCGCTTCCCCTTGATGTTTTCCAGGAACGGGTTGCCATATTAAAGTTTCGAATGGCTGAAGCCCGGAAAAGGGGCTACAAAGCAGGAATCAACATTCTCGCTACCATCGGTCATCACAACGAAAACCTGGATCACTCACTCAGGGAAGATTATACACGGATAACCAATATCGACGGGGAGATTTGTAACGGCTCCTTTTGTCCGAATGACGAAGGGATGAGACAATATGTTAAAAATATTTATCAGTTAGCTACACAGGCAAATCCCGATTATATCTGGATTGATGACGACATTCGGTTCGGACATATGCCTATCGGTCTTGGATGTTTTTGCGACAATTGCCTGAATATTTTTGAAAAGGAATCGGGAATCAGGTACACCCGCCAAAGCCTGAAGAAAGCATTGAATGAAGGTCCTGCTGATGAAAAGCTGAAACTCCGAGAGGCATGGCTTCAGCATAACCGGAATACCATTTCGCGGCTTTTCGTCCTAATTGAGAAAACTGTTCATGCAATTACGCCAGCATTACCTCTCGGCTTCATGACGGGTGACCGGTTTTATGAAGGGTATGATTTTGACAACTGGTCCAGGATTCTTGCCGGGCCCAATCATGCCCCGGTAATGTGGCGGCCGGGTGGCGGCTTCTATAGCGATATTACTACAAGTGATTTAGTCGGAAAATCACATGATGTTGGAAGACAGGCTTCTATGCTGCCGCAGGAGGTGGTTTCTATCCAATCTGAGATTGAAAATTTCCCTTACCAGCGTTTGAAAAAAGCGGCTAATATCGTGGCGCTGGAAGCGTGTTCACATATCGCAGCAGGGTGTACCGGTGCCGCCTTTAACGTCCTCTCCTTTTATGACGAACCACTTGATGAATACGAACCACTTATGGCCCGGTTACACGAAGCAAGACCATTTTTTGACCTGATGGTCCGGTTGTTGGGCAGATCTGAGCTTGCCGGTATCCAGACTTTCTGGAATAAAAACAGTTTTGCCACCGGAAATATTGATGACGGAAACTGGCTCCATTCCGGAAACCCGCTGGTGAGTCACGACCTATACAACATCGGTCTTCCCACCGGCTATTCAAATAAAACCGCAAAGGTTACTATCCTAGGGAAAGATAATGTTCTGGCACTGTCAAAAGAGGAAATCAAAACGCTCCTTTCCGGTGCAGTTTATATGGATGCCGAGGCATTAAACCAACTAAACAGGATGGGTTTTAGCGAACTGACCGGCTTTGATGTGGTACGTTCTGAGAATGTCGACCGGATTGAAAAGTTCACAAATCACCCGCTGAACGGTGAATTTGCAAACAGTCAGCGCGACAACCGGCAGTCGTTCTGGAAATCGGCCGCCTACACACTTCGGCCTGTTAATGAAAATGCAAAGCCTTTAAGTTCACTGATTGACTACTCCGGGAAGGATGTTTCTTCCTGTACATCCGGAATATTTGAGAATAAACTGGGCGGAAGAATATGCATTGCAGGCTATTACCCCTGGACTTTTATGGAGAACCGCTCCAAGAGTTCTCAGATGAAATCGGTTTTCCGCTGGCTCTCCAAAGAGACACTCCCGGGGTATATTGCTTCATTTCACAGGATTAACCTTTGGATCCATGAGCCACAAAGCGGAAAAATAGCCCTCGCTCTTACAAACGCCTCATTCGATCCGGCTAAAAATGTAATCCTCATGTTAAAGACTGAAAACAAGTCGGTTAAGATTTTCGATATGGCTTGTAAGGAAACTACGATAACCTCCTCCGGGAATGATGGCCCTTACCAGAGATTTGTGATTCCTGAGGTTGGGGAATGGGAATTAAGACTGGTTTTATGCGAATCATTTTAATTTCCGGGTTGTTTTAACTTCCAATCCTAATTTTGCCTTTTTGTAGAAGCTGATCAGCTTTTCCGGACTGGAGCCTAACTTCTGCAAAACAAAGAAAACCCATGATTATTAATAAATTAAAAAAACATGAGAATCTGTTTAAATTTTGTTTCCAGGTTCAGTTAGGAATCCGTCAACCGACGGATAGAAAAATTAAAAATAGGCAGGTCGGTTGTAAATTCTTATTCCTACCGACAGATTTTCCCTGCTGGAAATTTTTTAACAAGTTTCAATAATTTTTCCTTATATTTATCTTTAACAATTTACACGTAATACCAGATACAACCCGGGGAGGATTCCATCCGGGAAGACCTGGATTTAAAACTGAATATTTAGCCTATATTAGCCATGATTGATAAAACGCAGAAAGAAATGAAATTAGAAATCAATAACTTAAGCAAACAGTACAGCAATGGCGTACGTGCCTTAACTGATGTATCTCTTACCATTGATAAAGGAATGTTTGGTTTATTGGGACCAAATGGTGCAGGCAAATCAACCTTAATGCGGATACTTGCAACCCTGCAAGATGCCGATAGTGGGTCAGCCATCCTGGGTGGTACCGATGTATTAAATAATAAAGATGAAGTAAGGAAGGTATTGGGTTATTTGCCTCAGGAATTTGGGGTGTACCCCCGAACTTCTGCCATTGATCTGCTCGATCATCTGGCTTTGCTCAAAGGATTTGGAAATACCAAAGAACGCAAAGAGATGGTGAATTATTTGCTGAATAAAGTGAATTTATTTGAAATCCGTAAAAAAGCGGTGGGCAGTTACAGCGGTGGGATGCGTCAGCGATTCGGCATTGCACAATGTTTAATCGGCAACCCAAAACTGGTCATCGTCGATGAACCTACAGCAGGATTGGATCCGGGCGAGCGGAACCGTTTTTACAACATTCTTAGCGAAATAGGTGAAAATATCATTGTTATTCTCTCTACACATATTGTACAGGATGTGAGGGAATTATGCACACAGATGGCGATACTTGACAAAGGAAAGGTATTGTTCAGCGGCAATACAGATGATGCCTTGCAACAAATTAAAGGGAAAGTCTGGGAACGAAAAGTTGATAAAGCAGAGCTTTCACATTTCCAAAATGAATACAAGATTATTTCGAGTAAACTGGTGGGTGGGAAGCCGTTGATTCATGCCTTTTCGGATAAAGATCTGAACAATGGTTTTACAAAAGCAGAAGAAAATCTGGAAGATGTATTTTTCGTCAAATTGAATGAATTAGCCTAACCGGAAACATTATGTGGAAATTTATTAAACACGAATGGAAGTTATGGCTTAGTTCGCCAATGACCTGGATATTTTTATTCGTCAACACGATGTTGGTGATGGGAGCTGTTTCATCTGAATATGTCACCATTGGTGGTGGTTTAGGTAGCGTCCATAAGAATGCCCCCTACGTGGTGCAGTCGTATTACGGGGTGATGTCACTGATATGCCTTCTGATGACAACCGCCTTTATGAATGCCTCCGCCAACCGTGACTATGCTCAGGGAATGTATCAGTTTGTCTTTTCATCACCCATCAGAAAACGGGATTACTATTTTGGCAAATTCATAGGCGCAACTACCATCGCGGTACTGCCATTACTGGGAGTTTCAATCGGGGCTTTAATCGGACCCTTGATGCCCTGGGCTCAACCTGAACGGTATGGCGATATTCTATGGAACGGACATCTGCAGGGGATCATCAGTTTTGGAATTCCAAATACCATCATTGCCGCTGTATTTTTATATGTACTGGCCATTATTTTCAGGAACAATACCGTCTCGTTCGTAGGTGCAATGCTGATTTTAGTTTTTTATGTTGTTTCATCAGGCTTTACACGTGATCTCGAAAAAGAATGGCTGGCTAATATTTTGGATCCCTTTGGGTTCCGTCCGGAAAATATTATTGCCAAATACATGACAGTCGATGAAAAAAATATGCACGGTGTGTCACTCGTCGGTCCGTTTTTATTCAATCGTTTGATCTGGCTGGGAATGAGCTTGATTATATTGGTAGGCGGCTATTTCAAATTTTCATTCAGTGCAAAAAATGAAAAGGCAAAAAAAGAGAAGAAAGAGGAATCGGAATCAATTCCATTAATTACAGCCCCACCCGTATCTTTCGTTGAATCTGCCGGAAAATTTTCATTTTCCACATTGTGGTATTTGATTCGCTTCGAAACTAAAGCGGTTATCAAAAATCCCACTTTTATCATTATTGTCCTGATTGGAATGATTAACCTTGTGGCCTCACTTACCAGCTTTACCGGCAGATATGGCACAGACCAATATCCGGTTACCTACGATGTAATAAGCAGGATCCAGGGTTCCTTCTATTTATTTTTGATTGCCATTATTACTTTTTATACCGGAGTATTGGTCTGGAAAGAGCGGGATTCAAAATTCAACGAAATGCAGGACGCTACACCAATTCAAACTTCGTTGTTGTTTGTTTCAAAATTAGTGGCCATGGTGGCTTCCATTGCCCTGGTTCTTATTTGCACTATCCTCATCGGAGTTATTGCACAAACGGCATTTGGCTATCACCGGTATCAATTGGATGTTTACTTTAAATCGCTCCTGGTAATGGATTTGCTGTCCTTCACATTCCTTGTTTTCCTCGCCTTGTTGTTTCATTACCTGGTCAACAACCGTTACATTGCCTACTTTGCCTTCGTAACCTTTGTGATTCTGAATTCGTTTATTTGGAGCCTATTCAGGATTAATACCAACATGTTAAAATTTGGTTCAACACCATCGGTTACCTATTCAGATATGAATGGGTATGGTCCCTTCATCCCTTCAGCAATCTGGTTTAACTTGTATTGGCTTATATTCTCCGTGCTCATAGGTTTTGTGATCTTCGCATTTTATATCCGAGGACAGGAAACAGGATTTGGGAAAAGATTGAATGATGCCAAAACCCTGTTGTTAAAAAAGAAATGGGCAATTGGAGTATTTGCATTTACATTTATACTGTGCACCAGCTTTGTGTATTACAATACCAAGGTTCTGAACAAATACGACTCGGACAAAGAACAGGAAAACAAACAAATCGACTACGAAAAAGCGTACAAGCAATATGAGCATCTGATTCAGCCGCGCTTTTACAAATACGACTACAACATCGACCTGATGCCTTCAAGCCGCAGTATGAAAGCCTCTGTTGATGCCTGGGCCCGAAACAGTTCAAACCAACCTGTCAGCGAATTGCATTTTTCAATGCCTCAGATTCCCGACACGGTAAACATTACTATTACCGGGAGTAAAATAAAACTGAATGACAAGAGGTTACACTATCGCATTTATTCGTTAGCTGCCCCATTGTTACCTAAAGATTCGGTATTGATCAGATTTGACGTAGCCCGAATTACCAAAGGATTTGAGAATGAAGTTTCATTTACTCAACTTACGCAAAATGGGACATTCTTCAATAACCTTGATTTTATGCCAATTTTCGGGTATAGCAATGGCTTTGAAATCAGCGATAAAAACAAAAGGATCAAATTGAAATTGCCCAAACGGCTGCGTATGCCCAAATTGAATGAAAGTGATCTCGAAACAAGGGCAAATACCTATATCAGCAATGATGCAGACTGGGTGGAGGTGAATACAACCATCAGCACTTCCCCTGACCAGATTGCCATTGCCCCGGGAAGTTTAATCAAATCGTGGGAGGCAAATGGGAGAAAGTATTTCAACTACCGGCTTGACCAGAAATCGCTTGATTTTTATTCGTTCATTTCGGCAAAATATGAGGTGGAACGGAAAAAATGGAATGGGATTGATCTGGAAGTCTATTACATCAAAGCGCATGAATTCAATGTTCCGAATATGCTGAATAGTCTGGAGAAATCGTTGGATTATTACACCACCAATTTTGGAAAATACTACCACAAACAATGCCGGATCATAGAGTTTCCGCGATATGCTGGTTTTGCCCAGGCATTCCCGGGAACCATGCCCTACAGCGAAGGAATCGGATTCATTATTGATCTTCGAAAGGTTACCAAAGAAGATATTGATCAGGTATTTTATGTGGTAGCTCACGAGATGGGTCATCAGTACTGGGCACATCAGATTTGCAGCGCCAACATGCAGGGGAGCGAAATGATGAGTGAGAGTTTTGCCCAGTATTCGGCACTGATGGTGATGGAAAAGGAGTATGGGAAAGACAAGATGAAAAAGTTTCTGAAGTACGAAATGGATGGCTATTTACGGGGCAGAAGTACTGAATTTGAGGCAGAACGCCCCCTGATGAAAACGGAACATCAGGGTTACATCCATTACCAGAAAGCGAGTGTGGTGATGTATTATCTGAAAGAGATGATTGGTGAAAACAAGGTGAATGAAGCTTTGCACTGCCTGCTCGATTCATTTGCTTATAAAAACCCGCCTTACCCGACATCACTTTCTGCCATCCGGGCTTTCAGAAAGGTGACACCGGATAGTTTGCAGTATTTAATGGATGATCTGTTTGAAAACATCACCCTCTTTTCGAATCGGACCATTGAAGCCAAGTGTAAAAAACTAGGTAATGAATATGAAGTCACCCTAAAAACGACTTCCGAAAAATTCAGAGCCGATACCCTTGGTAAAGAAAAAAATGTGGCCTTGTCGGACTATATGGATATCGGTATTTTCGCTGAGCCTGTAAGTAAAAAAAATCTGGGCAAACCTTTAATCATGAAACGGGTGAAAATCACTGAAAAAGAAAATGTTTTCACGTTCAGAACGACCGAAAAACCATTCCAGGCCGGCATTGACCCCTACAATTATTTGGTTGACAGGATTCCTGACGATAATTTAAAAGGGGTAGTTGAAGAGTAGATGACTAATTAAAGAAAGGGAGTTCGAGGGGGAGACTTTATAGCTTATCCCAAAAGTAAAAAACGTTAAAAAATAAAGAGGTAAAGATCAAAAATGCAGAATAAAAATAATCAAAAACAGTTGACATTTTTTCTTCCTCCTCTGTATGTTCGAGACCTTTCAAATATATTATTGGTTCTCTTTTTAAAATATACTTTAAACCTAATCGGGATGGCTGATAAATAGCAACATATACAATTAAAAATGCGAAATCTCTTGTTGCAGCAGAAATGGATATTTTCAAAATCAGGATAATTATTAAATATAATATTCTTATTCTGATATTATTTAACCTTTTAAGTTCCTAAGTTAAATAATGTTAAGGAGAACTCCCCTGATCCATTAATAGGTTTATCTTTGTTTCGATGAGCAAACGAATGATATATACG
>Ga0209697_10006277_pt1 | contig 14431 bp, 18 predicted proteins | sample AliMusrvi5mmetaG_FD_184115 | JGI IMG/M metagenome (GOLD analysis project Ga0209697, IMG submission 184115) | Freshwater lake bacterial and archeal communities from Alinen Mustajarvi, Finland, to study Microbial Dark Matter (Phase II) - Alinen... | ecosystem: Environmental > Aquatic > Freshwater...
CGAAGTAAAACCAGGTCGCAAGCCGTGTATCCGTATCCAAGATAATGTGATTGGGAACGCGGCTTTTTGTTGGCGGCGTCTGTCCGGCATTGAAGCAATGGGCGGTGCCGATCCGCTCATGGAATCCTCCGCCCTCGAAAAACGGCTGGCCGTGCAGGTGGCCGGAAAGAACGAAATCGGGCTGGAATTTCTCGATGGTCCTCCTCAGCGAGAAATCTCCGGCCATGCCCCCGACGGGCCCGCCGCCCGGAGGGTCGTGGTGCAGGACGAGCCAGGGAAATCCGGTCTGTCTTTTCAGCGTCCGGGCCTCACCCCACATCGGCGAGCAGGCGGGGGTTTCCGTAGGATCTCCGAATTTCCTATACGGGATCGTCGAGACGAGCAGGTTCCCAGCAGCAGATTTCACAATTCCTGTGCCCCCGTCTTCGAGAAAAAGAGGATGGCAGGGGGCACGGGACGGAGACGGGCGCAGGGAGTCGAGGATTCTGCCAAAAGTCAGCTTTTTCTCCCCAACGACTCTTGGCGATATTTTGGAAAACATCTCGTGGTTTCCCGAGGACCCCGCGACGGCGCAACCGGAATCCGCGATCCGCCCGAGCCAATGCTCGATGGCCGCTTTTTGATCGGTCAGGACCCCGGCGGCAAAGCCTTCGACGAGATCACCCGCTATGGCGATCAGGTCGAGTTCCGGGGCCTTCGCGATCAGCCACTCATACCAGAAGCGGTTGCAGTGGATATCGGCAGTCAGGAGGATTTTCATGGTAAGAGCGTCCCATCGAGGTCGGACGAAACCCTCACCGAGCAACCTCTTTCCTTTCACATCCGTAGCTCTGCGGGTTCATCCGGTAACGGACGAGCTTGCGCCCCTTGGTGACCACGAGCGCGGTGCCGTTGGGCAGGCCGCCCAGTTCGGCGCTCGAAAAGCGCGGCTGCTTCCGGGTATCCACGACATGGCCGGTGAGGACGTCCCTCGGTGGATCGACGAACTCGTGGTTGGGCAGACGGAAGCGCGGCGGGGGAGGAACCCTTTGGAAATGGGCGCTTGTGACCTTGCTGTCCTCGTCTCCCCCGATTTCCTGAAAATACCTCGACGTCTGCGGGCAGTCGTTCGCGAAGAAAAACTTCGTGCGGCAGTTGTTGAGCAGGTGGTCGCGCATCCCTTGTGTTGGCAGCACCGAGGAGATCGCGCTGATCCCCTGGGTTGCCAGCACGCACATGCAGCGGAACTCCCGGGCGCGGTCGAGGAAATAGGCGTCGCTGCTGCGGCCTTTCGGGCTGAGCGTCGTGTGGAACTCGTCCATCACGTAGAGGATCGGGCGGACCTGGTTGATGTCGCGCTGCCGGCCGCCCTCCCAGATCACCAGGTGGTTGCGCTGGAGGATGCGCTCGCAAAACGCTTTTTTCACGGCAAACCGGAACGGGTCGGCCGCCGCGCGGTAAACCACGGGGCTGAGGCTTACGATGAGCAGCAGGCCCTCGTCGATGACATCCTCGGGGACCAGCTTCCGCTTGCCTTCTGCTTCCTGAAATATCTCCTGGAGGTCCGGCTGCGAAAACTGCGCGACGTAATTTCTGGTCATGTTTGCGATGGTTCCCCAGGTTCTGGGGTTCCCGTTGACCACGTCGTTCTTGATGTAGGCCGCGAGATGGTTCGATTCCTGAAAGGAGATCCGCTCGGCGAGGAACCCACGGGTCGCGAGCGCCTCGATCTCCTTGGCTCCGCCCGTCACCTCCACGTCTTCGTCATCGTCGTCGCCTCCGGCTTCCATTCTGGCACCCATCACAAGGTTGACCCCATCGGCGATCCCCTGGAGCCCGCCCAGTTCGGAACCGTGTTGGGCTTTCGCGCAGATCACTCCCGCCCGCAAGAGCCGCCGGGCGTTTTCCTCCCAGAAACTTTCATTCAGGCTGACGGAACCAGCGCCGCTGCGGTCCTCGAGCATCTCGAACAAAAAGTTGGCGACCGCCGTCGGGTCCCCGTCAAACTGATCGAAGAGCGGGAACCAGCAGTTCCCGCCTTCGCCCAGGATGTAGAGATCCTCCTGCCTGCCGCCCCGCCGGACGCATTCCGACGCGAGTTCGGCCATGTCTCCCTTCGCGTCGATGAGGATCATCCCGGCCTTTTGGTTCTGTTCCTTCCCGAAGCGGGCGAGCACGCGCTCGACAAGCGGGAGCAGAAACGATCGGGTCTTCCCGCTGCCGGTGCCTCCGGTTGCCAGAACGTGTTCCAAGAGATCCAGCGGACGGATCTCAAGTCCCCCCATTTCGAGGGGTGCGGTGTAGAGCGGGTTGTCGTGCGGGTTGTTCATATTTCCTTTCTGTCGGCGAATTGTTTGGCGGCGTTCTCCAGGGCTTGGATTTCCGAGCGATCCGCCTTGAGCAAAAGATCCGGGCAGTTGCGCAGGGCCGTGGAAAACTCGACGGCCACCCGCACGAGCCGGGCCTGGTGCGAACCTTCCTCCAGCGGCTCGCCGGATGCCGTGCGGATGGCTGCGGCCAAATCGAGCGAATTGGCCGCGTGAAGCCGGATGCGTGCCTGCATTTCCTCCTCGCCCGGCGGCCGCACGATCCTGGAGCGGAGCCGCCATTTGGGTTCGGGGGTCCGGTCCTTGCGCATGGCCGCGCGGGCGGTATCGCGCATCGATTCCCAGAAGGGCTTGAACTCCTCGAGCGAAAAATCCAGGAGGGCCTCCTGCCCGATACGCCGGAATTCTTTCAGAAATTCCCTGACCGTCTCGACCGTGGCAGGGGGGCGCTTCTGTCTGCGGGCAAGCATTTCCATAATCTCTTCGTGATCCATAATCTCTTCGTCTTTCTCCATCGTTGTGCCTTCAGGCTTTGGTGGTTGCTGCGGTGAGAATGTGGTCCACGAGACCGAACTCGCGGGCGGAACCGGCGTCCATCCAGTTGTCCACCCTGGATGCGAGGCGGATTTCCTCGCCGGTCCTTCCGGTGGCCTTGGCCAGGAGTTCTTCCGTTTCGCCTTCGAGCGCGCTCTGGAACGCGAGTGTCGCGCGGACGTTGTCGAGCGTGCCGCCTGCGGCTCCGCTGGCCTGATGGATCATCACCCGGCTGTGAGGCAGGATGTAGCGGTGATCCTTTTCGCCGCAGGCCAGGATGACCGCCCCCATGCTCGCGGCAAAGCCGATGGCGTAGGTGAAGACCGGCGAGGTGATGTGTTGCATCGTGTCGATAATCGCGAGCCCGGAAATCACGCATCCGCCGGGCGAGTAGATGAACATGTGGATCGGCTGACCGGGAACATGCGCCTCGTATTGGAGGAGTTCCGGGGTCACCCTGGTGGTCAGGGCCGGGGTCACCGGCTCGCAGACGTAGATCAGGCGGCTGCCGCAGTCGCCATCGGGCCCGACGCTTTCGAGATCGTTTTCCAACCTGATTTTTCCTGTGGAAAACGTGTCCGGACGGCCGCTGGTTTCGTGTGGGATGTGGGATTTCATGTGTCACCATCCCAAATAGGAGCCACCGGCAAGGCCGCGCCAAAATCGTGAGATTTTTATTGCGCGGCACGAAAACCCCGGCCGGTTTTGCGCGTTTCTTTGGAAGCGGACACGCCAAAATCTCTAGCGCAAACGCATTCAAATCCCCGGTGGGGCTCGCTGATACAGGGAGCGCAGTTGCTCGCCTGAATGGCTCAATGCATTTTCATGCGGAAGTCAGCCTATTAACGGGCGGGACGCCCGTTCTCCCTTGGCAGAACCTCAACGCCCGAACAGTTTTTATGCGTTTGCCCTGCTAAAACCTCTGCCCGAATACCGGGCCTGAATTGAGAAGCTGGATCGTCTTCTCAGCCAGCGGAGCAGTCAGCCCCATCTCCTGGAATGTCAGAACCTGCCAGGGGCGCAGGTCTCCCTCCAGGATTTCGTCGTCCAGGACGGCCATGCGCCCTTTGAAACGATGGTCGCTGAGCCAACAGTCGATTTCGTCTTCTCTCGTGGGCTTGTCCGCAGAGTCCAACAAAGGCGTCGCGCCGATGATCCGGGACTTCGCAATCCCAAGGCCATGAAATTCCAATGCCCGGTTCAAGATATCCATGCCCTCCTCGCGCCACGTGCTGGAGACCACGATCGCGCAGGCCGTTGACGCGACGATTTCCTGCAGGCCGGAAACGGAGCGGGCCGTAAAACCGGTTTCCGGGTGTGAATCGGCCGCAGAGGGGAAAACTCTCATCACGCCGTCGATGTCGAGAAAGAGGACCGGCCGTTGTTTTTTCATGATGTGCCGTTTCCAAGCAAATAGCCGCAGAGCGAGATCTCGCGCCAAAAATCTTTCAGGGCTCGGGGCCCGTGCCTTTCGGCACCGACCCCGACACACCGGTCAGTTGGGTTTGTCATGCAATGGACAACCAAGAAAAGACAGGTCAAAAACACGAACGCCCCCCTCCGCGAAGACCATTCGCAAAATCCCTTCGAAGCGGCCCTCGCTGCGGCATGCGCCGAACTGGAAAAGAGGGGCCGGTTCACCGCCGCTCTCTCGGACATGCTTTACAGGCTATTCCGGATCCGCACGCAGAAAGCCGGGTGGAGCGGGGGCGGCTGCAGGCATGTCATCCTCGAAGAGGTGGTCCAGGAATGCATGCTGAACTTCTGGAATGGCCTGCGCCGGCCGGGAAAGATGCGCTCCCATCTGCGGACGCTCACCGGAGCCAGCCTCCGGGCCTACGTGGCCGGGACAGTCCGCCTCTTGATCCTGCGGCAGAGGTGGGACCTCCTGAAAAAAGAGGAACGGCAGCGCGGGTATTGGTTCGCCCCGGCGGTCATGACGCGGGAGCTGGATGAGGAAACCGGGCGGACCTGGTGGGACGACCTGCCAGCCGCGAGATCAGACGGGGCCGTTTCCCCGCTGGACTTGGAAAAGATCATGGCCGGACGTCCGGGCGGGTTCGAAAAGAAGGTGATCGAGGCGGCAGCGGAGTTCTTCGCGGCTTCCGGGCACAAGGAATTCGCGGATCACCTCCTCATTGCGGCCAAGGTGGCCGGGCAACGGAAGAAGAAATCCAAGCGGACGACCCAGCGCCGCGAGCTGGAGAACAAGCGGCAGTTGAGGAAGGATCTGATGGGGTGAGATTTTTTCGGGAAACTGCCCCGGCCCGCCTGAGATGGGAAATTACCCGTTGAGGCGCTCCTCCAATTTCGAGAGCTCCGCGAGCACGGCTTCAAACGATGGCACCTCGCCGAAGATCATCCCGGTCATCGCCCGGTAATCCCGCTCGAGGGCCGATTTCATTTTGTCTGCCGGGCAGATTCTGAGGCTGCCGGGCAGGGCGTGTTCGAGATCGTAGTCCGCGCTGAAAAAAAACATGCGGGCGTGGCGGGCGCAATCGATGCCGAGCGCCGTATCCGACAGCGCGAGTTTTCCGGCACCGGAATCCGCCAGTTTGAAAACATCGTAATAATGCCGGGATACCCGCTGCCCGCCGTGACGCAATTCCCCGCGCCGCTCGAACCAGCGGCGCTGCCCGTGGAGGATCACGATCTTGTCCCAAAATGTTCGCCCGGGATCCACAGCCGTCACGCCATCGACGCGCAAGTCGAGGTCTGGCAGGTCGCCGGAAATATAGGGGGTCACGGTTGCCTCCTGGTGCGGGTCGAGCGCGGATTTGGCCCCGGATTCGATCTTCACGGCCGAGCGCACATATTCTCCTGCGGTCCCCACAACGCTCGGATACCAGAAAAGCAGGCTTTGCCGGCTCTCGTCCGCTTCATCCAACTCGACCCGCGCGTGTTCCTGTGAGATGCCGACCGCTTGAAGAGTTTCGTTCACAATACGGGAGAGGCCAGCCAGCAGCGGGCCGCCGATGTGGGATTGGCAGGCATCCCGGATCGCCTCCAGTCGCGCCCGCCGCTTTTTCCCGCTGAGAGACTCCAACTCCTCGATGGACGCGGGCTGTCCGATGTCTTGGCGGAAGACGGTAATGTCGATGTCCTCGGAAAAACGGGAAATGAGCCCGAATGCCTTGGAAAGCGACGTGCCCCCTTTGAAAAGAAGCCTCGGCCCTCCCTCGGGAAGGCCATTGAACAGGGCGTCTAGTGTCCAGCACACCCAGAAGTCCTTTTCGACATTTTGGATCGCGGTCCCGAGACGGTTGGCGGCCGTCAGGAAGAGGTCGCGCCGCTCCGCCTCGCTTGCGGCGATCACCGGATGAAAAGCCGGATTCATTTGTTCCGGCACCCGGGGTTCTCCGCGAGATCGAGAAGATCCCGGACAACGCGCTGCATCCACGTGGGCAATGCGGGGATTCCGGAGCGCAAATCCTCGCGGATGGCCGCCCCGTTTTTTGTATCGCGCAGGATGGCCTGAAGCCGCCGCATGATGCGGCCGCGATCCCCCGGCAGCGTGTCCTTCAGCCAGTGAAGGGCCTGCACGACACGCATGGCGGGACGCCCGGCCCAATACAGTTTGCTCGGTGCGGTCGGCTTGAACTCGACCGTGAGATTGCCCAGGCGGAGAGGGCGAAGCCGGGCGTCCGTGCGGACAACAACCCGCGCGGGAACCGCGTCGGTGAGCCCGAGGTCGTTGGCCGCCGTCATCCCGTCGACGAGCATCCGGCTTTGGTCGCGGCGCGCGACGACATCGATCAGTTCCCGGTAATCGGGCGCGGCCGGCTTTTTTGTCAGGCTGTTGACCGCCGGCCTGTCATAAAGCCCACGGTCGATCCTGCGGAGCTCCCCGGCTAGCGCCAACCGCTGCAAAGCCTTGTCCACGGCCTCGCGGCTGCCAAGATCCAAAAAATCGGTGGGCGTCCACGCGGCATATGGCCTTTTGCCTGCCGTGCGGCGGGATATCGCCTCCTTGAGAGTGGGTGGTTTTTCCGGCATGGCTGATAGGAGAAACTCAAACGCATATTTCAGATTTTTCAAGGAAAAAGCGTCCGGTATATGCATACATATTTCGGACAGTTTATAATTTGCCTGTGGCGCTGATGCTGAGTCGGTGTGGGCATCAACCGGTCTCCCCAGAAACCTCGAACACTTTCTGCACCTGCGGGTGCCCCGGCCTGGCTTCGCCCACCAAAACTTGCACCTGCTCCGAAATCCTCACGCGGGCTGGGCTGTGCGTGTGCCCGCACAGGACGGTCAGCCGGCTTTTGGGAAAGTATTTGCAGATCCCTTTGATGGCGCACCCTGCGGACAGGTTGCTGTAATGGGGGAGGTGATGGCTGCCACACGGCTTGCCGTTGTAATTGGCGGCCCATGTGAAGGGCGGCACATGGGTGGCCATCCAAACCTGCTCGTAGCAGCGCAGCGCGTAGGGCAACACCTCGCGGATATATTGTCCCGAGGCCCTGCCCAGTTCCTCCATCCTGCCGAAAACGGCCCGTTTCGACAGACCACGGAAATCCCCGATCAAGTCGTGATCGGGGCTGTGGACCACCGATCTGGCACCCCATCCTGCGCGCCCATCGGCCCAGCCTCTGTGGCCTACAAGGGCCACGCCGTTGGACAGGGGAACGATTTCCCCGTGACCGAGGTGGCGCAGGTTTGCCTGTTCCTTACAGACGACTGCAACCGCCCGGTCCACATCGGCAAAAGATGATTTGTGAAAATCATGGTTGCCTAACACGAAATATACCGGTTGCGGCTCAAGCGCCCGGCCCAATTCCAGCAGGTGGACGGGGAGGAACTTGGCATCGGAAATATCCCCGGTAATCACGACCGCGTCGGCATTTGTCTTCGCCAGCACGTTGAAAAACGCCTTCCGGTTTTTGTCGTCCGCCCTGTCGAGGTGGAGGTCTGTCAGCCACATCAGTTTCATTCTTCCTCCTCGTCCCGCGTCGTGACGCTGACCCGGTAAACGGAATTGAACGTCTCGACCAACGAGGGTTCACGGATTTTGACGATGGGAGTGGAATAGAAAAACCCATCGGCTCGGACCCCGTTGCGGCAGGTTCGGAAGACATGGATTTGCCCCCCGACACGGACTGGTGCGAGCAAAACCCCCTGGAGCTCATAATCCACTGGAAGGGATCCTTTGTTGTCTGCTCCACCGGGAATCCAGTGCTCCCAGCAACCGGGGCCGACGACCGGATTGTTGCAGGCGGACAGTTTAGTGATGAGCACAGCTGTGCCAGGCGGGAATGGGAGGGACTTTTTCATTTTGTCTTTTGTGGGTTGGAACCGGACATCCACGGAGCCTCGTCGGCAGTCTCGAAAGAAAACTGATCCCTCCGCTGAATTCCGAAGTCGTGCGCTTCCGACCAGAGGACGGTCATGTCGGGATTTGCACGGCGGAGAAACCCTTCCAGAAACTGGATGTAGGGGCCCGCGTGCAAAACACCCCTGCAAAAACCTTGAAGGAAATCGAAGTGGCGGTGCCGGACGTAAATCTGGACAATCTTCCCGGGTTCGGGCTGAAGAAGGAACAACTCGTCATTCATTGGCGGAAACGGAAGGTTGAGTTTTCCTCTTCGAAGTCCAGCGCCCGGACCCGCTTCTCCACCCTGTCGCAGAGAAAAAGCGCGAACGCTGACGCGACCAGGCATCCATATCCATCTTGGATGCAGTCACTTGCGGAGATAATCACTGCTCGCAACAGAAAAGCCTTGCGGCACTGGATCGGGTCCTGGTGGACCTTGCGCATGGAGTTGCGCCACATGTTCGCGCAGTCCGAAATGGCATTTTCGAGGGTGTCATCCTCCTCGCAGAGAATCTCGAAAACCTTCCGATCCTCTCCCCTGAGACAGAAAAAGGCGGCGTAGAATTCTACAGGCATACAGAGCCCTCCTTTGCGGTCATGGTGAAAACCAAATCCGAGATAGAGCGGGAATGGTGGATGGTTTTGCCCCGGACGGGGCGGTTTACGGAGAAAACTCCGCAGGGAAGCTCTCCGGCAGCGCGGTGGTGAATGGGTTGGTGCATAATGTGTCCTCTTATTACTACCAGCCCCGAAATCATGATTTGTTAAGGGACTATTTTTTCCTGCGGCTCTTGAGCCGAGAAAAAAAAGCCTCTCGGTGCATGAAAAGCGCCCTGCCTTTCGGCAAGGCGTTTCACGCGGAAAAAAACACTGCGGGTGTTATGTTTACTAACACCAAATCCCAGCCGGCTGCCTCTCCCAAGAAGGCAGGGTATTCCCAAAATAAATCTACCCCGGGCCTGGCTCTCGCATGGCTCGACTACTGCCAGGATCCCGGCTCCGCATCGGCGGCGGACCATCTGGCCAACCATCTGGACGGGCTGTTCAAGCGAAGGGTGCCCGACGGGCACTACACGGGAATTCTCAAGGGTCGGGATGAAGATGTGCGGCAGGAAGCCTACTTGCTTTTGATCAGAAACTACCTGGCGGGCAACCCCGATCTGGTGGTGGCCACCGCTTCAGAAGACCAGCGGGCGATCACCGAGGAAATCCAGAAATCCCTCGCCGGCAGTGTCCGGGCGGTTTCAAAGACTTTGAAAAAACGGCTCCTTCGCCACCAGAAAATACACGTGTATGGCGAGGACCTCGATACCCATGATAATAACTCCTGCATCCATCCGGCCTGCCGCAAGAACATCTGGGAATTGCCGTTCGATTTACAGAGGCAAATCGTTTTTGCGTCCCTGCGCATAGCCATCCGAGACAAACTCATCCTGGCCCGCAGCGCAAGGGTGGCCATGGACATGATTGACAGTGGGTTTTCGCAAAGCGAGGTCGCGAGGTCGCACGGTGTATCACGCCAAGCGGTCCATGCCATTCTGGCTCCCGTCCGCAAGCACCTAGCCGAGGTCGTAGCCGCCCAGGAGTTCCCGCTCGCATGAAAAAGATCAACGATTCCTGCCTCGCCGCCGGCTCTGGCAAAACCAACCCGACCGTGCTCAGCCTCACCGCACACCCGATGGTCTACACAAGCTCGGGCGGGGAAACAAAAAGAATGGGTGAGATCGTGTATGTCACAACCCGCGAAGAGGTCGAGAGCCTGGACCTGACAAGATTCATGGCCAACTTTGGAATCCATCAGCCAAAAAGTAAACTCTGTCAGTTGCGCGGACGGATCATTTTCACGATCCACGGATACGACGAAACCGAAGCGGAGATTTATGAAATCCCGGAGGTGCGGAGGTTCTACGGTGCGGTCCACGCCGTGTGGCCGTGCTGGCTTTTTACGGCATGTCTCCCATCGGCAAGTTTGAAGGTCATCGCACTTTCAGTCGTCGCGAACATGTCGATTGTCCGGTCAGGAAACGAATGCCGGACAAGGATCCCCGGACACGACATCAAAGAGTTTTTCCTGGAGTCCCTCCCGGCCGCCGGCCTTCTGTTTGCACGCGCGGGGATTTCAACACAGCACGGAGGCTACTACCTCAAGTGTGTCGCCAACCATCTGGGGCTCCCAATACAATGAGCGCAGCTCCTGTCGCAGTGGCGGGCCTTTCGGCCCCCCTCATGGACGAGGAAATTTCTTTCTCTTCTGTGAACACTAAACCCAACAAACAAACACCATGACAATATTAGTCTCTATCTGCATCGCCATCTGGATGGCCAAAGGCATCGCCCAAATCCTCATCGGATTAGTGCAAATCCTTGTCGGCGTCATCGCGATGCTAGCTGCCGCCGCTCTCTATCTCACGGCCCATGCGGCCGAAGCCTTCGGCAATCTCTGGATGACGGCATTTCCACCAAACAACAACTAAACCCCAACCAAAAACACCAATGACAACACACACAAAAACCCACTCCATTGTCTCCGGCAATGTTCCCACGGACATCAGCAAAACCAACTTCCGAAAGTCGCTTGTCAGCTACGAAATCTCGCGCTTCGAAGTCGAGAACTGCCTCACGCAGCGGATAGTCAACGATCTGAGAGTCGATAGGAAAAATCAGCTTATACACGCCGGTCCCGGCAACGTTGTCTTTCATGCGTCCGGTTTCGACAACGACCCGCGTGAACTTTATGAAATCCCCGAGTTCGTCGCGTTCATCCGGCAGGCGAACAGAGCCCGGCCGTGCTGGACTTACTACGCCGCCGTGGAGAGCCGCTGGCTGCAGATTGTCGCTTACTGCACGACAGCCGCTTTCCAGGGTCTCCCCAGTGAGGGGCATCGCACGCTATGCCTGCCCGTTGAGCAGACAGCGAAATTTCTTGAATCCCAGCTCGGGGCCCACGAAAAGCTCTGCTCGCTGGCCAAGGTTCCAAGGAAAAAGATCAAAGCCAATCTCAAACGCATTCTACGAAGCTTTAACATCGCTTGGTAATCGGCCACAAACAAGTAATCCCATGACACCACGCCAAACCGCCCTTCTGGAGTATCACACCGATCTCGCCGCCTTCGCTACGAGTGCAAAGGCTCCCGTGTTCGCGATTTTGGATCTCGATGATTCCGTCGGATTCGAAATCGCCTCGCATTACCAGCCCAACTGTGCGGAGAAGCGGGAGGCCATCAAGGAAACCGGGGCGTATCCCGCGTTCACTCTCACTATGGCCATCAAAGATGCGAACACGCTACTCGCCCATGGCTGGCCGAACGCGAAAAAGATCGGGGTGATTCCGGAAGGCATGATACCCGTGATCCTGATTTCCGAGGAACGATGTGTCGCGGTTTTCGTGCGGAGGGAGTGATCGATGCCTGATGCGAAATCGGGATTGAGGGTCCGGTGCGGGAATGAGGATCTGGGGAGCGCGGGGCTTTTTCTTTCCGTATTTTTGGAGCAAAATATCGTGTCCGCGCATGCAGGCGTCGGTGCCGTATCTTGCGCGGAATCCGTCGCCAGCCGCCGACACTCGAACGGATCGGGGCCGGTCTCAATTTAATGATTTGTCGGTTTGGTGTCGGTGGCTACAGTTGATTCAATGGCACACAGTTGGAAATCCAAGACCCAATTTCGCCGACTTTCCTCGGATCTGGCAAAATTAGAGGGCAATGGATTCGAGCGAGAAGTCCTTCTTTACCTCAGAATGTTGCATGACAATGCGTGTGAGGCGGTTGCATTCGGTTCGTTGGATACAAGCGGCATCGACATCGTGGTCCCTGCGGACATCGATGGTCAGTTCGCTCTTGGCGTCCAGTGCAAAGGATTTGCCGTAGCTGATGCCGAGATCGGCAGCAGTCAAATTCGCCAGTGCCTGAAATCCATCCGCAAGTTCGCCGGAAGTTCCTTTCCGATGGAGGAATACTGGCTTGTCCACAACAGGACCGCTGCCGGCAAAGCATTTTACGATGCCGTCCATGACGAATTGAAGAAATTGGTCCAAGATGGTCGTGTCGCCACCACGTGTCTGTTGGACAGGGACGAGTTTCTTACCAGAGTCTTCGATGGCGTTTTCCGTCGATTCCGCCAGTTTGTCGGAAAAAAGGCCAGTCAGTTTCGCCACGAATATGGGGGTCGCCTCGGACTGTCTGACTCGCCCATTGAGCAGGTGCCGTATCAGGTTCAGGAAGTCCGGGTCAGTCAATATGGCTTTCATGATTCGGCGGCAACTCAATCTCGACTCGGTGACCCCGCAGGGGAATTCGTCGGACGTAAGGGAACGCCCCGCAGTCGTCTCGGCCTTCTTCTGGGGGAATTCGGGATGGGCAAGACCACGCTGGCCCTCCGACTTGCCAATCAACCAGAATGCGTGCTGCTCTATGTGCCAGCGGCGACATTTCCGCCTTCAGTCAGCGGAACAAAGGAACTTCTGAAGCATCTTTTCGACATGGACGATTTTCTTGTCGGCTTCCGAGAAACGGATCACCCCTTGATCGAGCGGATGGTCCGCCTGATGTCTGAAAAACTTCTGTCGGAAAACAGCAATAAAATCATGCTGGTCATCGACGGCTTGGACGAGTGTCCCCTCCTGACTCATGGCGTCGGTTTTACGACCTTATTCGACGCCCTCTCGAACATACGTGCCAGCGCCGTTCTCACCATGAGAACCGAATTTTGGCGTGCTCGTGTCGAGGCCTTTCTGGCGGGTTACGAAGGACGGGCTGCGCCCCAGAAACGCTCGGACCGAAATAGACGACTCATGCTCATCGAACTGGCCCCTTGGACAAATGAGCAAATCTCCCGTCTTATCGACGAGGCCCTGGAAACTGACGACGGGTGCACCCATCTCCAACTACTAAAGCAACTCGTGGAAGAGGACTCCTATGGCTCCCTGTATGGCGACATCCCGCGAAAACCGCTTTTTCTACGCATCCTTATCGAATTTGTCGTCGGACATGGTGTCAGCAAAACATCCCTGGCACAACTTTTTTGCCAATGGATAAAGTACAAGATACGACGCGATACGGTCAACCCCCGGATCGTCGGAGGCTCGGGGCGCCGGGGCATCGTCGATGAGAAAGAGCCCCTTGACGTCACTCAACTCATATCCCTGCAAGCCATGAAAGCGGCGGCCGTGCTCATGACTTCAAATGACGGCGCTCGCATCGATCTGTTGCCGGACTGTGATTTTCAGAAACTGACGAATCAAGTGCCCTCACTCAACTGCAGGCTGGACATGGCGGGTCTTGTCGGGAATTCGTTGCTGATCCCGGTCCATAAAAATGGAACATTTACGTCAGTGAGGTTCACCCACCGCGCATTTCAGGAATATTTCCTCGCTACCGCCATCGTACAGGACGGATTGTTCTCCGGATTTACTTTGCCAGACAGTGTCAGAGATTGGATCCAACGACTGGTTACCTCCCCTCGTGGTTGACGAGGGCATCACCCCGACCCGAAATCGGGAAACAGTGGATTTTGTTGGCGAAATGAGAAACGCGGTAACGGATCAAAACCGCTTCGCGAAAGAGCAGGCTGCTTGTGCTTGAAACAGGCCGCGAGACTCGGCCTTCTTTCTGTTTCTATGAAAACAGCAAATCAACAGATTGAAGCATTCCTCGAATATTGTGCCAGCGACAGACGCCTGAGTCCTCATAGCGTTAAAGCATATAGACTCGATCTCAATGCATTCCGCGCCTACTTGAGTGGCGACTCGATCCAGCAATTGGAGGAAATTACAGCCGAAACACTCCGGGATTTTGTTCGGACGCTCGGGCATCTCAAACCGCGCTCGATAAAACGCAAAATTGCAACCATTAAAACCTTTTTTGGTTTTCTGAAATCTTCGGGCGTGCTGATTATGAATAATCTCGAGTTTTATCGATCCGGCATTCGAATGGGAAAATCGTTGCCGAGGATCGTAAGTCGTAAAGCGGTCGGGGCTCTTTTACGCAGCGTTAACCAGAATGGGCCATCACCGGAAAATACCCCAATTCGAACTATTCGCGACCGAACACTTCTCGAACTATTGTTCGGAACGGGCATGCGCGTGTCAGAGGTATCCAATCTGCGTCGGATGTCGGTCGATTTGCTCTCCGAAAAAATCTTGGTAAACGGAAAGGAAGGGAATTTTTTTCCGTTAGAATTTAAAAAATGAAGTAGTGCTGGTTGACAGGGCTGCGCTTTCGCGCCGCCTGTTTGAAATGAAGGTTTCGAACCAACCAGCACCATGAAAAAAACTACTGAT
>Ga0209697_10006278_pt1 | contig 14426 bp, 15 predicted proteins | sample AliMusrvi5mmetaG_FD_184115 | JGI IMG/M metagenome (GOLD analysis project Ga0209697, IMG submission 184115) | Freshwater lake bacterial and archeal communities from Alinen Mustajarvi, Finland, to study Microbial Dark Matter (Phase II) - Alinen... | ecosystem: Environmental > Aquatic > Freshwater...
ATGATGATGTTCCCTAAAGATAATTTTACATTTAGTAATACTCTAATATTTCAAAGCGATATTGATGCACTTTTAAAAAAATATAATGACGCTTCAATTTTTGATAAAATGACTATAGTTAATGAGCCTCTTTTCAAAAAATTAAAAGAAAAAGGGCTGATATATTTTCTGAATGATTCTACTCAAAATTCAAATTCTACCAAAGATACAAATTCATCAAAGGTTGATGATTCTACCAAAAAATCAATATATTCTGACGAAGACAACAAGATGATTGAAAAAATTAAAGCTAAAGCTAAAAGAGATTATCCTAATGATTACACAATACAAAAAATGATGTATGACCAAGCTGTGGAGAATTACTTTTATATGAAAACCGTTACAGATTTAGAAGTTAAAAAAAATGTTGAAAGAGATTATCCTTTGGATTTTACGGTGCAAAAAATGATGTATGACCAAGAAATAGATGCTAAAGAACAAATGAAATAAAAAAGAAATTTTTCGCCAAATCGGATTTGCAATCTTTGCCGACTAATCATCGTGCAAACACCTGATTGCTGCAATAATTTTTTTTTCCGTACTCCCAGAGAAATCTTAGAAATATGAAAACAATAAAAAATAAAAAGGAAATATCTGTTATCGAACAATTGCGGGCAATCCGTGATAACATCAGTTTGGATATTCAGGATATGACTTTTGAGCAATTGAAAAAGTATATTGAAGCACGATTAACCTTGCACCCAAAAGAGGCTTGGTCACAAAAGATTCAAAAAGAAAAGTAACTTCATCATAAAACCTATCATCCTTCATTTCAAAATCATTTCTTTATCTCTATCAGCTTAGCCACAGCCTGGTTTTTAAAACTTCCATTGGCAGCCACAATCTGGTTTAATATTTTTTCAGCATTCGGTTTATCATTATTGCCAATGTAAGAAAGGGCAAGATACCATTGGCTGATGTCGTAGAACGAATTGTCGTTTTTCTTCACAACCTTTTCAAAATACGTAATGGCTTTGTCATATTGTTTAAGAAAATAATTCGAAGCGCCGCAGTAATATTGGGCATTGTAATCATCAGGGAAATTTGTGAGGTATGATTCCAAAAGGTTTTTACTACCTGTATAATCCAGTGAATCGTATTTCAGAATAGCATTGGTATATCGCTGATCACTTTCCGACTTTGTGTTGTCCGTAGTTGTTGTCGTATTGAGTAAACCAAACTTTGCGTTTTTACTTTCTTTATCCTCCACTTTAATACTTGCCTTCGATTTTGTTTGTGATTCTGCAAGTGTTGTGATCGTTCTCTCAGGCGCCACTTTATTAAGCAAGGCAGTACTGACGTCAGAGGCATAACCGGAAGTAGGGCTTACACTATCTGTCATTGTTTTCTTATCCTGCTCACTTTTGAATCCTGCAAATAAAGAAATATTTTCATCTTTTTTCGATCCTTCTTTTCTAAAATTTCCGGAATCAATTTTACTTTGATCTCCATCATTTTGGTCATTCCATTTATAAGTAAAGAAATTTTTCTGTTCCGCATTGATAACCGTATTTCCGGCTATAGCAGAACCACCATTGCAGAGCGGAATAAATTTTTCACCTTCTTCTTGTTTTTCATATTCCATAACCTGATTTGAAGGAAGTTTTTTTATAGTTCCGGGAGCATCCGGAGTTATTGGTTGTTCTGCGAAAGCTGCGCTGTCAGCCATCTTTTCCTTTGCAGTTTCGGTCTCACTTCCCTGAGGCATTACAACTTTTCGGGCTTTTTCCTTATTGTAGGCCATCATTTCAGTTCGTGGTTCTTTTGCAAGATATCTGAAAAGAAAAGTAAATCCAATTAAAGAAATGAACGCAGCGGCCACAGCTATCTTTACCCTGAAATCAAAATGAAAAACCCTGCCCGTTTTTGACTGTGTTTTTTTATCAATCTGGTTTTGAATGTTTGCAAATATCCCCGGCAATTTTGATTTATTTTTTACCAGTAAAATTCCATCCAAAGCATCAGAGCAGAGTTCGCAATCGGCAAGATGTTTTTCAACAAGGTACTTGTCCTCAACACTGAGTTTGTTGGCTGCATAATCCAGTAAGATAGCAGGCGACAAACAGCTTGTTTCAGAAAAAATATTATTTAGCTTGTTGCTCATATTTGCTTTGAATAAAAATTTTCAAATTCCGTTTTCCATTTTGGATATAGCTTTTCACTTCGTTCAATGAATAACCGGTCATCTCCGCCACCTCATTGTAACATTTCCCATTCAGATAAAAAAGATCAATACATGTCCGTTGCTCATTGTTCAATTGTTCTATTGCATTTCCAAGATGACTCAGATAAAATTCATTGTCGTTTTCATTATCACTATCAAGATGCAAAACATAATCAGATTCCATAAGAACAGGGAAATCTTTTTTATATTCTTCGGCTTTTAGATTTATTGTTCGTTCAGACCGGAGCTTCATCAGACAATGATTTTTTGCTGTTGTATGCAGCCAGCTTTTAAAATTTTCCACCTGGTATTTTTTAAGGTCTTCGGGAAGTTTTTCAAACACCAGCATTACGGCATCCTTGCTCTCATCTTCATCCTTCAGGTATTTCATGCAAACACCAAACACCAGATGAGAATATCTCTTGAACAATTCGCCCACAAATGAATTATCGCCCGACTTCCTGAAGGAAGCGATCAGTTCGTTATCAGTAGCAGTATTTGTTTTTTTAAATCTGAACAATTCATTCGTTTTGCGTTGGTAAAATTAGCAATAAAAAAATGATCCCGGAAAATGTTCGTGCTTGTTGTTGATAGTTAGTTGTTCGCAAACCCACAACACTGCTCCTTCTTTATCCAGCTCCGGCCACTGCCACTGCCCTGCCACTGCTGCTATCAGCCCACCTTTACTCTTCTCCCTTACCCCCTCTTTGTTCACATTTTTTGGTTAATAAGTTTTTGAAAAGTTTTATAAAAAAAATCGTTTTGAAAATAAATTTGAAGTAGTATTGCATGTTTTATTTTCAAAAAAAATCAAACACCAAAAACAAGAAAAACTTAGTATTAACTATAAACACAAAAACAAAAACCTAGCGATGAAAAATCCGATTCACCGGGAACAGGAAACTAAAAAAAATGAAATTGCATTAGATGAAGAACCTCCAAGCTTAAACAGCTTGTTAGATTACAGGTTAAATTTCATTACAAATCTCAAAAAGGCAAACGCCGAAGAAAAAGAAACTGAATTCAAAACGATCAGTGAAAACACACAAAAATTCATAAAGAAGCATTACCCCTCCGTTAGCGAAGAAGAATGGCTCGACTGGAAATGGCAAATCCGCAATAGCATCACCTCAAGACAGCAGTTGCAACAGTTCGTTCCCTTAAACATCAAAGAAAAAAACTTTTACTTCTTTAGCGAAGATTCACTTCCATTGCGCATCACTCCGTACTATGCAAGCCTTCTGGAAGACAAACCACGCAACAATCCAATAAGAAAATGCGTTGTTCCACTTGAAGACGAATATATTCGTGCTGAAGGTGAAGCCACAGATCCATTGTGTGAAGAAAATGACAGTCCTCTGCCAAACCTTATCCACAGATATCCCGACAGAGTACTTTTCCTTATCACAGGATTCTGTTCAACATATTGCCGTTACTGCACAAGGTCAAGAATGGTGGCAAAGGAAAAACAATACAAGTTTGGGAAAGCTGAAATGGAAAAGGCGTTTGAATACATTGCCTCACGCAAACAAATCAGAGATGTCCTGCTTTCAGGTGGAGATCCATTAACCATGGGAGACAATCAACTTGATTATATTTTGTCTCGCCTGAAGAAAATCCCGCATGTTGAATTTGTCCGCATTGGCACCAAAGTTCCTGTTGTCATGCCACAGAGAATTACTACCAGCCTGGTGAGTACGTTGAAAAAATACAATCCACTGTGGATAAGTATTCACTTTACACATCCTGCTGAAATAACTCCTGAAGTAAAAGAAGCCTGTGAAAAACTTGCAGATGCTGGTATTCCTTTAGGAAGCCAGACTGTTTTACTTAAAGGAATCAATGATGAAGTTGCCACAATGAAAAAGCTTTGTCATGAACTTCTCAAGATAAGAGTAAGACCATATTACCTATATCAGTGCGATCCTATTTCGGGTTCATCTCACTTCAGGACAACTATTGAAAGAGGCATGGAGATCATTCAAGGTTTACGTGGATATACTTCCGGCTATGCTGTCCCTACTTATGTAGTAGATGCACCGGGGGGAGGTGGCAAAATCCCATTACTCCCGGAATATTATATCGGCAAAGAAGGCGGCTATGTTCAGCTAAAAAATTACACAGGAAAAGTGTATAAATATCCTGACTTTTGCTAAACTCTCTGTAAAAATCCCAAAACTAACAGTATGATAGTAGGAATTTCTTATGATCTGAAATCTGATTATATTTCTGAAGGTTATACTGAAGAAGAAGCCGCTGAATTCGACAGCGAAGAAACCATAGCAGGTATTGAAAATGCACTTATAGCAAATGGGTACTTCACCGAAAGGATTGGGAATATCAGATCATTGTTACATCAGCTTCATGAAGGAAAGCGGTGGGATATTGTCTTTAATATTTGTGAAGGCATTTATGGAATAGGGCGTGAAGCACAGGTGCCCGCCATTCTTGATGTTTTCAAAATTCCTTACACTTTCTCTGACGTACTTGTCAACTCACTTACACTTCACAAAGGTCTTACCAAACGAGTGATCCGTGATCTTGGTTTACCGACTGCCGATTTTGCAGTTGTGGAATCAATAGAAGATATTGACAAGATCAATCTGCCGTTTCCATTGTTTGCAAAGCCTGTTGCTGAAGGTACAGGCAAAGGAATAGATCCGAATTCAATGATCAGCAATTTTAAGGAACTGAAAGAGGTTTGTATTGACAGATTGGAGCATTATAAACAAGCTGTACTTGTTGAAACATATCTCTCCGGCAGGGAATTCACTGTAGGAATAATTGGCAGTGATAATGAATCTGCAGCCTCCGGTATCATGGAAGTGTGCTACAGAAAGCATGTGAAAGATCAGATTTACTCTTACCATTCCAAAGCAAACTATAAAGATCTTATTGATTATTCCGTTCCGGAAAATGATGTTGTAGATAAATGCTATGAAGTGGCAGTAGCAGCCTGGAAAGGGCTTGGATGCAGGGATGGCGGGCGTATTGACCTTAGAATGGATGGTAACAACATCCCTAATTTTATAGAAGTAAATCCACTTGCAGGATTAAACCCTGTTCATTCCGACCTTCCTATTTTGTGCAGGATGGCGGGGACATCCTATGAAGAACTCATTGGGAAAATAATGAAATCGGCTATAAAGAGAATTCAAAAAACATGAAAAACAATAAAGTTGTAATACTGTATAACAAACTTTCAGAAAACCCTCAACCTGATGAGTTGGATGTACTGATACAGGTGAAACTGGTTGCAGACACTTTAAAAGAAATGGGCTATCAAACCAGCGAAGTGCAATTCTCATTTCAAATTGAAGATGCAATAAAACAGATCAAAGAAATTGACCCGGTTTTTGTTTTCAACCTTGTGGAATCAATCAATAATAAAGGAGAGTTGTGTTACTTTGGTCCGGCAATTTTAAACTATCTTCAAATACCTTATTCCGGTGTTCCATTGGATGGGATGTTTATTACTACAAATAAACTTCTCACAAAAAAAATTCTGAAAGGCAATAATATTCCTACTGCTGAGTGGATAGAGTTGAATGAACTTGAAAAGATAAATCCATCATTAAGGTATATCCTTAAACCAAAATGTGAAGATGGTTCACTGGGGCTGGATTACGACAACGTGTTTTATGGAAATGACTCGGTCTATATTGAAAAACTTCACCAGGTTGACAGAAGTAAATTTTTTATTGAACAATACATTGACGGCAGAGAATTCAACATTTCAGTGATAGGCGGGAATAATGGCCCGGAAGTATTGCCACCTGCTGAAATGCAGTTCCTGAATTTTCCTGAAGGCAAGCCTAAGATCATGGGGTATTCTGCTAAATGGACAGAGGATACTTTTGACTATGATCAAACAGAAAGAACATTTGACGTTAAGGAAAGCGACAAACCTTTGCTCGACAAACTGACCGAAATTTGTTTGCAATGCTGGAAAGTTTTTGATCTTAGCGGTTACGCCCGAGTTGATTTCAGGATAGATACAGAGGGCAATCCCTACGTTCTTGAAGTCAATGCCAATCCCTGCATTTCGCCTGACAGTGGTATTTATGCTGCGTGCATGCAAAAGGGTTATTCATTTAAATACTTTATGGAACGTGTAATTGAAGATGCGTTTAAATAGAAGTTAGAAATCAGAGGATAGAAATTAGAAATATTATGAACAATCAAAACTTTAGTTTTCGCACCACAGTGCGTGAGGAAGATAAGGAAATTATACGCGATATACTCCTTTCGGGTGGTTTTTTCTATGATTTTGAAATTGATACAGCAGTTGAACTCGTAGATGATTATTTGCTGGAAGGTGATAAGAGCGGTTATCTTTTTCTCTATGCTGAAGTAGATGGAAAGACAGTTGGCTATACATGCTTTGGGCAGATCGCTTGCACAAAATATAGCTGGGATCTATACTGGATAGCTGTTCATGAAAACATGAGAGGCTCAGGATTGGGTAAACTGCTCATGCGGGAAACAGAAAAGATGATCAAAATTCTCGGTGGAAAAAATGTTTACATCGAAACTTCGGGACGTGAAAAATATGTTCCTACACAAAAATTCTATGATTCCTGCGGCTGCGAACTTATTGCAACCATAGCAGATTTTTATGATGAAGGAGATGATAAGCTGATTTATAAAAGAAGTTTGTGAAATTAAAATCAGATTTTTAGACCACCTGTTTCTATATCAATTATTAGTAGTAGTGTTGATATCCTAAAAAAATCCTAAATTTGTAGTTTGTAAAAAGAGCCTATGAATTTTATTTTTTCAAACCATGCACTTGAGCAAATTCAAAGAAGGGGCTTGAATAAAGAAAAAATTGAAGAAATTCTTTATAGTCCTGATCAGGTTATTGAAATGGAAGGACAAAAGATTTTTCAATCTATCGTACCTTTTATCCCTGATGGAAATTATCTGGTACGAGTTTTTGTCAACACAGAAAAAGAACCTAATTTAATTATAACAGTTTATAAAACTTCAAAAATAAGCAAGTACTATGAAGGTAAAATATGATAAAGAAGCGGATGTCATTTACATTTTATTCAGTGATAAACCTATTAAGGAAAGTGATGAAGATAAACCTGGTGTGATTTTAGATTACGCTGAAAGTGGCGATATTGTTGGCATTGAAATATTGCATGCATCAAAGCAATTTCCAAACCCAACAATAGTTGAATATGAAGTTGCATAAATTTTATAGTCACACGCCCTTATTTTAGTTCGATAATGGGTGTACTTCTTGCTAAATAAAAGTGCTTTAATTTTAGTAGTTACTTTGCTAATTATAGCCGATTTTTACCAATATTTCATTACATTTCACACAGTTTTTTGATTACCTTTGCTGAACAATCACAATCAGACATTGTCTTCCCAAAACATACCTATTTCAGCATGGCTGCCTGTTTCAAAAAAAGAACTAGAAACAAGAGGCTGGCAGCAACCCGACATCATTATTGTGTCTGGTGATGCTTATGTGGATCATCCTTCATTTGGACATGCCGTGATTGCTCGTATTCTTGAAAAGGATGGATTTAAAGTTGCCATATTGCCTCAACCAAACTGGCGCGATGATCTGAGGGACTTTCAAAAACTAGGCGCTCCCAGGCTTTTTTTCGGAGTTACTGCCGGGTGCATGGATTCCATGATCAACCACTACACTGCCGGCAAACGCTTGCGTTCAGATGATGCTTATACCCCAGGAGGAGTGTCCGGTTTCCGTCCTGATTATGCAAGCATTGTTTACACCAAAATATTAAAACAACTTTTTCCTGCCATACCAGTTATTGTTGGAGGTGTGGAAGCCTCATTGAGACGTTTTACTCATTATGATTATTGGTCTGATTCTCTCAAACCCTCGGTATTGCTTGATTCGGGTGCAGATATTCTAGTGTATGGAATGGGTGAACTTCCTATCAGAAAAATTGCAAAACAACTTGCCAATGGAGTGCCTGTTCATAAAATAAGAGATATAGAACAGATCGCTTTTCTGAGTGATGAAAAGCTCGTTATTAATGAATATGTAGAACTCGCCTCTTATGAAAAATGTTTAAGTGATAAAAAAACATACGCTCAAAATTTTTCATTTATTGAAACAGAATCAAATTCCTTAAAAGCAAAAACCCTCATACAGCAACATGGCAAAAAATGGCTGGTGGTTAATCCTCCATCAGCGCCGATGAGTACTGCCGAAATTGATGCTTCATTCGATCTCCCTTATACACGATTACCACACCCAAGATATAATAACCGTGGAGCAATTCCAGCATTCGAGATGATAAAATTTTCGGTGAATATTCATCGTGGATGCTTTGGCGGATGTAGTTTTTGCACTATTTCAGCACATCAGGGGAAATTTGTAAGCAGCAGGTCTGAAGAATCAGTGATTAAAGAAGTGAAGATTATCATTGAGCAGGATGATTTTGCGGGACATATCAGCGATTTGGGCGGGCCTTCTGCAAATATGTACCGTATGCAGGGGAAAGATATTTCTGTTTGTTCATCGTGTAAAAGATATTCATGTATTTACCCTTCTATTTGCAAAAATCTTGAAATGGATCATGGTCCTTTGATAGCAATTTATAAAAAAGTGTCTGAATTGCCGGGAATAAAAAAAGTGACCATTGGCAGTGGTGTTCGTTATGATATGTTCATGACTGCCTACAAGGCTAAAGACAAAGCCAATCACCTGACAGAATATGCAAGAGAACTTATCAGCAGACATGTTTCAGGAAGACTGAAAGTAGCTCCTGAGCATACGTCCAATGAAGTGCTCAAAGTGATGCGAAAGCCTTCTTTTGATTCATTTAAATTATTTCAGAATCTCTTTAACAAGATCTGTCGCGAAACACAGCAGCAGCAGCAACAGATCATCCCTTATTTTATTTCAGGACATCCCGGATGCAAACTTGAAAACATGGCTGAACTGGCTGCTGAAACCAAAGAGCTGGGATTTCATCTGGAGCAGGTGCAGGATTTCACACCCACACCCATGACCTTGTCAACAGAGATGTATTACACACAACTCGATCCCTATACACTGCAGCCGGTTTATGCAGCCCGCACTGCCAAAGAAAAACACGATCAGTTGCAGTTTTTCTTCTGGTATAAAAAAGAAAATGCTCAATGGATACGGAATATACTCCGCCAATTAAAGAGAGATGATCTGTTGGGGAGGCTTTTCAAAACAAACAATTTTCAAAAACAAAAAGACGACAATCACAAAGGTAAAAGATCAGAGTCAAGAGATACACGAAGAAAGAAAAGATGAAACAAATTCATGATGTGGTAATAGTAGGTGGTGGTGCTTCAGGGGTAATTGCGGGCATTTTTGCTGCCCAGTGCGGAGCAAAAGTTCTGATCATTGAAAAAATGAAAGAACCGCTTCGCAAATTAAAAATTACCGGAAAGGGGAGATGCAACATTACCAACAACGCACCTCTGGCAGACTTTCTTCGCAAAACGGGTCCCGATCCTGATTTTCTTAAACCTGCATTTGCAAGGTTTTTCAACGATGACACTGTTTCGTTTTTTAATAATATAGGGGTAAATACAGTTGTAGAGCGCGGTGGCAGGGTATTTCCTCAAAGCAATTCAGCGATTGAGGTGGTGGACAAACTGGTTCTATTTGCCAGAGCGAAAGGTGTCGAATTCAAATGCAACAGTAAGGTTAAAGGATTCATCAGGGAGGATGATCAAATTACAGGAGTGGAAATTGTCCCCAACCAGGTCATCAAAGGCAAATCATTCATACTCGCAGCGGGTGGCGCTTCATATCCTGCAACAGGATCGTCGGGTGATGGATATCCGATTGTGACAGCATTAGGGCATAAAGTAACCACTATTCGCCCGGCTCTTGTCCCTGTGGAAACATCAGGATTAACAGCCAAAAACCTGCAGGGGTTGAGTCTTTCAAATGTGAAAGTAAATGTTTGGATTGATGGTAAGAAAACTGATGAAGAAATGGGAGAAATGCTTTTCACCCATTTTGGATTAACAGGTCCGATCATTCTTTCTCTTAGCCGCAGACACAATGATTCGATTCAAAAAAAGAAAAATGTTGTATTCTCCATTGACCTTAAACCTGCACTAGATGAACAAAAACTTGACAACAGGCTGCAGCGAGACCTTGATGAGAACGGCAAAATGAAGCTATCGAATATTTTCAAATTCTGGTTGCCATCAAAACTTATCCCTGAATTTCTGCGTCAACTTTCACTCAATGGAGAAAAACTTTCGAACCAGGTGAACGCAGATGAGAAAAAGAAGATCCGAAAACTTTTGAAGGATTTCAGATTTGAAGTAACATCCCTGAGGTCGTTTAGTGAAGCTATTATCACATCCGGTGGCATCAGCCGGGAACAAATCAATCCAGAAACACTGGCATCAATGCTTTATCCAAATCTTTATTTTGCAGGTGAAATTATAGATGTAGATGCAAATACCGGTGGATATAATTTACAGATCGCATTTTCAACAGGCGTGCTGGCAGGAGAGTATGCAGCGAAAATGGCCTTAGGAAAACAAACTCAGGATAGCATCGCTTAATATTCTACATCATGAAAAGTCCGGAAGAACTTGCTCATTCCGCGAAGCAGAAAGAGTCAGAAAATAAAAAATTCTTCAAAAAATTAAAAAAAACAAACTCTAATAACATTGATGTTACAGTGAAAGCACTGCATGATGAAGTTTTTGAGATTATAGATTGTCTTGAATGTGCCAACTGTTGCAAGAGTATAAGTCCTGTTATTACCGATAAAGATATTGAAAGAATAGCAAAGCATTTGAAATTACGTCCTGCTTTTTTCACTGAAAAATTTCTTCATCTTGACATTGAAAATGATTATGTTTTCAATGACACTCCTTGCCCTTTCCTCATGACAGACAACTATTGCACGATTTACAATGTCAGACCAAAGGCTTGTTCAGGATACCCGCATACAGACAGAAAACATTTCACACAAATCCTTGATCTCACTTTGAAGAATACTTTTATTTGTCCTGCTGCCTACAATGTTGTTGAAAAACTTAAAGAGATATTTGATACGAGGCATTGATTGTCATTGGTCATTGGTCATTAGTCAATTGTCAACAGTCAATTGTCAATAGTCAGTTGTCAACAGAGAATAGTCATTAATAAATGCAATGGATTAGGTCGGATAAAAACCCTTTAATCATAAAACTTCCATGACACTCCAAATTTGAAGGCTCTTCCCAACATGGGATAATGAGGGATCATAAAATAATCATAGCCCATCAGACCGGCATTTACATGTTCCATTTTAAGGAATATTTTTGCTCTTTTTATTTTAGCATTAAGGAATAAATCCATGTAAGGGTAGTTGGCAGATTTGAAATTCCCCTGTAGGTAAAACTCTTTTGTGGAAGGCATCCAGGAAAGCGGATAATAACTGCTGATAAAAGTAACTTCAAGTCCGAGTTGAGCTGTCAGAGCCGTCTTGAAAAATTGTTTTGTATAGTACAATGCATGATTCGAAACAAGATCAGGCAAACGTACAAGATCAGCAAAAAAAGATTTTTGGTAAATAATCGTGTTGGCAAATTCCCAGTTTTTCCATTTAAAATCCTTGCTGATTTTAAACTGTACAATCTCAAACATGTGCTGGAATTGCATTGGCAATGCAAGATTGCTATAATAAACGTAATTTTTTATTTGATAATAAGCAAGACTCAAATCAAGTGTTTTGTAATTGTAAAATAAATTTACTTTTTGCGAAGTGATTGCATTGAATTTATTGTCCCAATTAAAATAGCCCGAAGAGTACTGTTGATCAAACCATGAAGGTGATTGACGGTTAAGGTTGGCTGTCACACCATAATTCGCTCTGGATGTAGTGTCAGATTTCCTTTCATTAGCAATCGTTCCGGTATATGAATAATCACCCTGATTATACCCGGAAAGAAAGTACAACCCGTTAGCATTAACTTCGAATCCATGTTTGGACTTTAGGGTCAAATCAGCTTGCGGTATGACTGAAGCCCATGAAGTATCTGTGTTGATGGAATAAATTTTCGAGTACTTGTGTTTTATTGATAAATGCAGCAAGAAGACCTGGTAATTACTTTCCTTAAGGAAATTAATATTAGACCATTCCAGTGTATTTTCAATTGTGTGAATATGCACAGAATCATGTGCAGTGGAATTATTAAAGGAATAAAGGGGGTTAAACCCTTCAAGTGAATCAAGGTAAACATACGATTGGTTTTTAAACAGAATAGTGTAGGATACCTGCCCAAGTCCGACATAAGGTCTTTCTGCATGAGATGTATCATTTCGCAATGTTCTTCCACCAAGGCCCGCATAATAAAACTGGCGGATATAAAAGCCGGATTCACGCACCCTGTTTTCAGCATTGTAAAGTCCGACACTATCTATTTGCCAGTTGGCATGATTGGTTCCAATGAAAGCTGAATCATGAAGCAAACCGCCGTTTTCCTGAAGTTTCATCCTGTTATAAAAATAATTTCCGAGAACAATATACTTACCATTGTTGGCAATGTAATTCCCGGTCAGAATAACAAAAGAATTGTCAGATTTCTGCCTGAAATAAGTTCCATTTGCATGAATGATCTTATAATTAACTGCAAGGTTTAAATGCTTCACGAAGTTTCTTGTAAAAAGAAAATTAAAGGTCTGTTCCCGCTTTGGCCCCATTGCATAAAAAGCATCTGCAAGGGGAGAATTAACCTGGAAATAGGGAGCGTTTTCGTTAGTAAGAAAATAATCTTTGAAATACTGACGTGCTGAGAAGAAATCAAAGTTGTACTGATGGTCAAACACAAGACTTCTGTAGGCAAGTCCTATGTTGGGGAAACTTTCAGTAAAAGGCAATGTTTCGCGCAGATATTTTTCTTTTTGCGTTCCTGAAATTGAAGTATCCAATTTCTGGTAAAATGGTTTTATTTCCCTGTGTTCAAATGCTTCTTCATTCAACCTGAAAATTTTCAGAGTGTCCTCTTTTTTCTTTTTCTTTACAGCCGAAGTATCATTTTTCCTGATCAATGATGTGTCCTTACCCTGGCCGAATGCAATGGAACTGCATGCACCAAATGCAAAAACAATCAAACAAGACAATATGATGAACCGTGTTTTCAAACTTAGAATTTGGGACAAAAGTAAAGAAAACATAATGATGAAGAAAGCATGGAATTATGCAAAGAACCGGCAATGCAATTCACTATAGCATCCGTGTTACAGTAGTTATTATTTAGTATCAAATTGCAATTATCCATCAAGTTTTTAAAGTAAGAATATTCGAATCAAAAATCAGAAGACTGATAAAGTATCAATCATCGTAGCAGACAAAAATAAACATTTTTTAATGAAGGGGGGAAATGTTGATTTTTCAGGACTCATAAATCGTTCCAATTATTTTCGTACCTTTGCAATCTGATAACTATTGAATTATTAATTAAAAATAAATGGCACAATCGCAAATATCCTATAACAAGAAAGAAAAAGAGAAAACACGTTTAAAAAAACGTCTCGACAAACAACAAAAAAAAGAAGAACGCAAGAATAATCCTCAAAGCGGACCCGACAGTATGATCGCTTACGTGGACGAGTTTGGAAACATCACCGATACTCCTCCTGATCCCTCGATGAAAACGAAGATCAGTGCCGACAGCATTGAACTTGGTGTTCCAAAAAGAGTGAAGGAAGAAGTTATCACTGTTCGTAAAGGCAGGGTTGAATTTTACAACGACTCCAAAGGCTTTGGTTTTATTGTTGAACAGGACACTCAAATCAAATATTTTGTTCATGCGAAAGGTTTGCTCGAGGATATTAAAGAAGGCAACATCGTAACCTTCGAACTTGAACGCGGAATGAAAGGGATGAATTGTGTGCGGGTGAAAAAAGAGACAACTTTGTAATGATTCACTGGTTTATTTGAAATTTAATAAAGATCTCTTCTTTTATTTTCCTACACCAATAACGGATTGCAATTAATTCCGGATTGCAATTCATATTTTTCACCTTTGCCCCTCCCCTTCTACAATAATTATTGCATTTCATAATCCTTCCTTTGATCAATTTTTGATAATTGTTGTATTTTTTTTGGTATTCTTTATTTTTTTCTAATTTTCTTAATGTTTCAAAACAAAAAAGCCCGAGAACGAATCGCTATTCATAGTCAGGCTTTTCTTAATATTAATTGTGTAATTAAAAGTTCCAATTAAAATTGGCATTTAA
>Ga0209697_10006279_pt1 | contig 14425 bp, 12 predicted proteins | sample AliMusrvi5mmetaG_FD_184115 | JGI IMG/M metagenome (GOLD analysis project Ga0209697, IMG submission 184115) | Freshwater lake bacterial and archeal communities from Alinen Mustajarvi, Finland, to study Microbial Dark Matter (Phase II) - Alinen... | ecosystem: Environmental > Aquatic > Freshwater...
GCTGGCGCCGAGGGCGATGGCGGGGTGCAGGATGCGCGAATTGAAGATGTACTCACCGCCGCTGCGCGGCATGGAGCCGGCGAGCATGCCCCACACGAGGGGGCCGAAGACGCCGCAGGTGACGGCCGAGATGCCGATGGCGATCAGCAGGTTGCCGCCGGGGAAGAGGCCGAGGCCCAAGAGGACCATGTACCAGATGCCCATGATGGGCTGGACGGTCATGATGCCGATGCCGAAGGCGTCGTACATCGAGAGCCCGCGAACGAGTCCGCTTGCTTTGCGGGCGAAGGCTAGCTGTTCAGGCATGATCCCCCCTGAGTGAATCGTGTCTGTGCGTGAATGGCGCGTGCGCTGCAGGAAGGCCGGCGGCCAAGCCGCCTCCTGAGCGAACGCCGGACGCTCACGCCATGGCACCTCCCCGACCGGCTGGAGTTTGGCTGACCGGTCAACTGAATATGGGATATCATAGGGAAGCCCGGCAGCTTGTCAAGGAAGGATCGGTCGAGGAGTGGAGCCGCAGGACCGCGCGTCCGGATGGGGCGCACCCGAGCGTGACATCGCGCTTGCCGAGTTCGCGCCGACGGCGCAGCGGATCCTCGACGCGGCGCGCCGCGTCCTCGAGCGAGACGGGTACAGCGGTCTCACTCTGCGCCGGATCGGTAGGGAGGCAGGCGAGACCAAGTCGCTGATCGTCTACCACTTCGGCGACAAGGACGGCCTCATCGCCGCTCTGGTGGACTCGCTCTGGCACGAGGAGGACATGGACCTCGTGCGCAGGCTTGGTGACCTGCCAGACGCACCGGCGGACCGGCTCCGGGCCCTCATCGACGTGCATCACGCCCTCGCCCTGGAGACGCCGGACTACCGCGTGTACTTCGACCTGCTGCCGAACCTCATGCGCGACGCGAGCGCCCGCCGCCGGCACGCGCAGCTCAACGCCTCGTATCGCGCAATGGGCGTCATGGCGACTGCCGGCACCGCGCTCGACGACGACGAGCGGCAGGCGCTGGCGTGCCTGCTCCTCGCCGTCGGGGAGGGCGCCGGCGCACTCGTCCTGCTCGACCCGGAGGGCTTCGACCACGACGCGGCGTTTGCGCTCCTGCAGACGCTGTGCGCGCTGCGCGCTGGCGTCCTGCCGGCCGGCGCGGCCGGCGCGGCGGGGGCGTCGCCGACGGGCTTCGCAGGCGCGACTGTGGGCGGCGGGGCGGCGCTCGCGGGCGGCCTCCCGCCGAGCATGGCTGACCCCACCGCTGGGATGGCACCCGTGGCGCGCAGGCTGCTCGAGGGAGCCATCAAGGTCCTCGCTCGCGACGGCCTCGAGAAGCTCACGTTCGAGGCGGTCGCCGACGCCTCCGGTGAGCCGCGCTCCGCGACGACCTACTACTTTGGCGAGAAGCGCAGCTTGGTCGCCGCCGCGCACGACACGCTGCTGTACCGTGCTCAGCAACGCACCGCGCGCCGCTTGCGCGCCGACGCGAGCGCTCCGCGGAGCCCTCTGGCCGGCGCTCCCAGCCGCATCCCCGGTGGCCCGCGCGCGTTCCGCACGATGTACGAACTGCTCCCGGCCGTTCTTGTGGATGACGACCTTTGTCGGCGGCACGTGGCGTTCCTCGCCTGGCTGCGGGCAGAGCTGACCGCTGCGGCCGCCAGGCGCGGCGAGCCGTCCAGCCCGGCGCTCGTCGACCTCACTCTGGCGGTGACCTACGGGCTGCCAATCCAGCTCCTGCAGGGCAGCCGCAGCATCGCCGCCGAGCCGGTGCTCGAGATGTGGGAGTCGCTGGTCGCCGGGTTCGGCGCCTGACCCACTCTCCGCCTCGGCCGCCTTTCCGCTCGCGCAACGCCCGACCTGGGAATCGCGCGGGCTCGGGCTTGCTCTCTGGACCGAGGGGTCTGGCAATGGCCGGAGGCGCGCCCAGCGCCTCCCGCGGCCACTTCGCACTGGGGGATCGACGATGAGGAAGCCACTCGTCGCAGCGCTGCTGCTCGTTGCGCTGCTCATCTGTCCTGCGGGGGCCGGGGCGGTCCTCGCCCATCGCACGGCGGCGTCTCCGCCTGCGGCCGGCGCGCCGGCGCCCGCCGCGCCCGCGCCCGCGAAGGCCACCACGCACTGGCGCAATATCGTGCTCGCCGGCAAGAGCGCCACGGCCGACGGCTCCGTGCTCATGGGCTACAACAACGACTGGTCGGCGTCGAACTACGCGTACCTGCAGGTCGTGCCCGGCGACGCGACGCACTACCAGTTCGTCAAGCTGCTCACGATGGGCGGAGTCGCCGAGGGCGGCATCAACGTCCATCAGCTCGGCGCGCTCTACGGCACGGCGACGACCCTGGACAAGACCGTCCTTGCCGCCGACCCGTGCGTGAAGAAGGGCTGCGGCGGCGAGATCTGGGACCTCATCCTGCAGCAGTGCACCACGGCGCAGCAGGCGCTCGCCTTGCTGCAGCAGATGGTCGTGACAGGGTTCACCAGCGGCGCCGCCGGCAGCTTCGCCATCGGCGACCCCAGCGAAGTCTGGCTCTTCGAACTGCTCGGCGGGCATCACTGGGCGGCGGAGCGCGTGCCCGACAACGCCTTCCTCGCCCACCCCAACATGGTGACGATCCGCCAGGTCAACCTCGTCGACACGAACAACTTCCGCGGGTCGGCCACGAGCGTTCCGTCGGCGTGGGCCGGAAAGACCGCCTACAACTCGTTCCGCGCGGTCGCCGACAGCCTCGACAAGACCGGCAAGGTCGCTGGCGAGATCCGCTACAAGCACTACATCCCGCTGGTGCAGAGCACCTACGGCTCGTTCGAGACCACCTGCGCCGGCGCGCAGGCCGCCACCGACAACGCCGCGGCCGGCCTGAACGGCACCGCACGGTCGACCTACCTCACCAACTACTCGGCGCATCAGGCCACGCAGGCGCTGAGCTTGGCCAACGGGCGGCCGGCGCAGATGCCGTGAGGCGGCCCCCCTTGCGGGGCATACTCCCTCATGCAGCCCGCGCGATCCTCGCGCGGGGCACGGCACTTATGAGGAGACATCATGGCCGTCTTGAGTTCATCGATCGAGGTTGACGTGCCCGTAGGGTTCGCCGACCTCGAGTGGAGTGAGTTCGTGTGGCGCTCGTTGTACGGCAGTTACGCGAGAGGCTTCGCCGACGTGTCGGCTTCGCTGTCCGAGCTGGACGCCGATTCCGGCAAGGTGACGTTCGAGAAGGAAGGCGAGAAGGTCTCCAGGCTCTCGGTGGAGCTGCAGTACACGCCGCCGAAGGGGGCTGACCGCCAAGAGGACATCGCTCGCGCGCATGAGCGCCTGGAGCGGGACATGCAGAAGTACCGCACCTTCCTCCTGCGTCGTTGCGATCAGGAGAGTTGCCGCGCCGCGTAGGCGTCGTCGGCGTGGCCTAGGTGACGCGCGGGAAGCGGCCGTGCGGCCAGGGACCGCGTGGCAGACGGGGCGGAGGCCGCGGCCGGCGTGCCGGCCGCGGCCTCCGCATGTAGGGGGCGCCATGGGCGCGAGGTCTGGCGCCGCCGCCTTTGGCGCCCCCTACGTCTGGCGGCGCCTGCTTGCGCCGCCCGCTGGGCTCAGGCGGCGCGCATGCGGTTGCCCCGGGCCTCGTGCTCGACTTCGGCGAGGCCCAGCGCCTCCATCACCGGCGGCACGTAGTTGGCGAAGCGGCCGCGCAGGCCCTTCTTGAGGCCGTACCACCCGCCGACGGGATTGTCTGGCGAGCGGCCCCAGGCCTCCACCGTGCCGTCGGCCGCGGGCTTCTGCTCGTCGGCGCTGCCGAGCGGCACCCAGTCGCCTGCGGCCGCAAGCATAGCCCGCAGGTCGTCGAGGCAGCGCAGCTGGTAGCGCAGCTCTGTCTTGCCGACGATGACGACGAGGGCCGGCGGGTCTGCCGCCTCGTCTCGATACGCGAGGTACTCTGACTTGCCGGGCGGGGTCTGAAGGACCCACGGGTCCTCTTTGATCCCCGCACCTCTGGTCTGCGTAGCGGCCATGTCTACTCCTTGTCGGTCCACGCGCCTCGTGGTCACCACCACATGCCGGTGGCGACGCACCACGCCGGGATGACCGCGGTCGCGAGCACGATCGCCGCGACGACCACGAGCGCCCCCGCGCGGCGCGGGAACAGGTTGAGTGAAAGCATCGTCCACCTCCAAAGGTGACACCGACTGATACCCCGCCTGTCGCCCAGCCACGCTTCGCGCCCGAAGGGCGCGGCGTTGCGATGAGTCTGCGACGAGTCTGCGGCGTCGCTGGGACGACGTCTTGGACAACGCCGCCACCGCGCTGCCGCGCCCCGGTCTGCGCCGGCGTGGCCGCGGGTACACTCCCGCGCGACGCGGGGCGATAGGAGGATACGTGCGGCGGAACTGGCCGATACGGGCGCTTGTGGGGCTCGGCGCCGGCGCTCTGGCGAGCGCGGGCCTGCTGGGCGTGGTCGCGATCGGGGCGCGAGCGGGGTTCCCCATGATCGCCTACGCCGTCTTCGAGTGGCTGATCCGCGTGCTGCCGGGCCGGCTCGTCATCTTCGGCCTGGAGACCACGCTCCGCGCGCTCGAGGCGCTCGGCCTGAACATCAAGGACACCGCCAAGGCGACGGAGCAGGCGCTCGCGCTCACCAGCCTGTTCGCGGCGGGCGCCGTCTCCGGCCTCGTCTTCTTCGTGCTGGTGCGGACACCGGACGAGACCCGCGTGCGCCGCTACGCGCAGGCGCTCGGCGGCGTCTTCGGCCTGTTCAGCCTGGTGCTCACCTTCGTCGAGGCGCGGCCCACGACTCAGCTCGGGACCTTGTTCACCGTCTTCTGGGTGCTGGCCGTGTTCCAGCTCTGGGCGTGGGCGCTGGCGCGGCTGTACCTGCTCGCGTACCCGCCGGCCGGCGCCGCCTCTCCGGCCGCGACGCTGGAAGCGGCCGGTGTCGCCCGGCCGTCACCGGCCGCGGCCGTCGCATCCGCGGTTCCTGAGGCGCCGCCGGCCGAAGTCATCCGGTTGAGCCGGCGGCGCTTTGTGATCGGCGTCGGCGGGCTTGTCGCCACCTTCGTCGTGCTCGGCGCAGAGCTGGCCGACGTCCTGAGCGTCGCCGGCGGCCCCGCGCCGATCGCGCTGGTCAAGGCGCCGATCCCGTTTCCCAACGCCGGGTCGGCGGTCAAACCAGTCCCCGGCACCCGGCCCGAGTACACGCCGGTGCCGGACTTCTACCGCGTCGACATCGACCTCACGCCGCCGGCGGTCGACGCCGCCACGTGGCGGCTTCGCATCGGCGGCATGGTCGCCCATCCGCTCTCGCTCACTCTCGGCGAACTCCGGTCCGGCTACACGGCACGTCAGGAGTTCGCCACGATCGAGTGCATCTCCAACCCGGTCGGCGGTCCGCTCATCGGCACGACGCTGTGGACCGGGCCTTCGCTCCGCGACGTCCTCGCCACCGCCGCGCCGAAGACGGGGGCGACGTACGCTCACATGCTCACGGCCGACGGCTTCGACGAGGCCGTCGATCTGAAGACCGTGCGCAGCGACCCGCGTATCGTCCTGGCCTACGAGTGGAACGGGCAGCCGCTGACGCAGCCGCACGGCTTCCCGCTGCGCGTCTACATCCCCGACCTCTACGGCATGAAGCAGCCCAAGTGGATCACGGACATCGTGCTCGTCTCCCAGTGGATCCCCGGCTACTGGGTGAAGCGCGGCTGGGACGCCAACGCCATCCGCCGGACGACCTCGGTGATCGACACGGTGGCGACCGACGCCTTGGTCATGCGCGCCGGCCACACCTACGTGCCCGTCGGGGGCATCGCCGACGCCGGCGCTCGCGGCATCTCGAAGGTCGAGGTGCAGGTCGACGAAGGGCCGTGGGAGGCGGCGCAGCTGCGGCCGCCGCTCTCGGGCCTCACCTGGGTGATCTGGCGCTACGAGTGGCCGTTCCAGAGCGGCGAGCACGCGTTCAAGGTGCGTGCCTACGACGGGAAAGGCGTGCTCCAGACGTCGGCGTCCAACCCGCCCTACCCGGCCGGCGCGACCGGCATCGACAGCAAGCAGGCGAGCGTGCTGCCGAAGGCGCCGTGAGGTGGGCACACCGTGCCGTGAAGCGGGCACACGGTCCCGCTGCGCCGGCGCCCTACAGCAGGAAGCTCACGCCGGTGAGCTGCCCGGAGAGGTCGCAGAGCCGCGCTGCCAGGGCGGGGTCCCGGGCCGCGGCGCTCGCCAGAGCCACCGCCGGGTAGCCGCGGGCTTCCCCCGCGCCCGGCCCGGGCGCCTATAGTTGTCGATCTCACCTCGGGGGGCATACTCGGGACATGGAGGATCACGTGGATCCCGCGATGCCGGGGGAGGTGCGTTCGTCCGTCGACCCCGAGTTGCGCCGTCGCGCCGAGGGGCTGCTGCGCGGGCAGGCGCGCGACACGGAACCGGCTACGGTCCTCGAGGCCAGCGCCCTCCTGCACGAGGTGCGCGTGCGCGAGGTCGAGGTCGAGATGCAGAACGAGGAGCTGCGCCGGGTGCAAGAGGAGTTGGGCGCCTCCCGCACCAAGTACCTCGAGCTCTTCGACCTCGCCCCGGTGGGCTACCTCACGCTGAGCGAAGAGGGGTCGATCCGCGACGCCAACTCGGCAGCCGCCAGGCTGCTCGGCGTCGAACAAAGCCAACTTGCGGGCAGGTCGCTGACCGGGTTCGTCCTGCCTGCGGATCGCGACCTCTACTACCGCCACCGCAGCGAGCTCACCGGGACCGGGCAGCCCAGGGTGTGCGAGCTGCGCCTCGCCGACGCCGACGCCGACGCCGACACCGGCGCCGACCGCGAGGTGCGCTGGATCCGCCTCGAGGAGTCCGTGATCGAAAGCGAGGACGCCGAGGGGGCGCTGTCCATCGCGGCGCTCAGCGACATCACGGGGTCCAAGGCGGCCGAGGAGTCGAGAGCCCGCCTGGCCGCTATCGTCGACTCCTCAGACGACGCCATCCTCACGAAGACGCTCGACGGCACCGTCACATCGTGGAACGCCGGCGCCGAGCGCCTCTATGGCTACGCGCCCGAGGAGGTCGTCGGCAGGAACGTCTCCCTGCTCACGCCGCCGGGCGCCCAGGGGGAGCTCGCCGGGCTCCTCGACCGCTTGCGCCGCGGCGACCCCGTCGCGCACTACGAGGCGGTGCGCGTGCGCAAGGACGGCGCGCCGGTCGAGGTCTCGCTCAGCATGTCGCCGATCAGAGACGCCACCGGCGCCATCGTCGGCGCCTCGACGATCGCGCGCGACGTCGGTGCCCGCCACCGCGCCGAGCAGGCCCTGCACGAGAGCGAGGAGCGCTACACCGCGCTCTTCGCCAACATGCTCGACGGCTACGCGTACTGCCGCACTCTCTACGACGAGGACGGCCGCCCCGACGACTTCGTGTACCTGCAGGTCAACCCGGCCTTCACGCGCCTCACCGGACTCACGGACGTCGTCGGCAAGCGCTTCCAGGAGCTGTTCCCCACGGGACGCGACCAGACGCCGGACCCGGTCGAGGTCTACGGGACGACGGCGAAGACCGGCGTACCGGCCGAGTTCGACATCGACTTCGCGCCGCTGAACATGTGGCTGCACATCTCCGTCTTCCGCCCCGAGCCCGACCACTTCGTGGCGGTTTTCGCCGACGTGAGTGAGAAGGAGCGCGCCGAGGCCGCCTTGCGCGCCAGTGAGGCGCGCTTCCGCGGCTACTTCGAGCAGAGCCTGATCGGTGCCACCGTGACCTCGCCCGAGAAGGGCTGGGTGGAGGTCAACGAGGCGACCTGCGCGCTGTTCGGCTACAGCCGCGAGGAGCTCGCGCACCTCACCTGGGCGGACCTCACGCACCCCGACGATCTCGCCGCCGACATCGCCCAGTTCGAGCGCGTGATGGCCGGCGAGATCGAGGGCTACCGCCTCGAGAAGCGCTTTCTGCGCAAGGACGGCGGCGTCGTCGACGTCGACATGAGCGTACGCTGCGAGCGCAAGCCTGACGGTAGCGTCGACTACTTCCTGGCGCTGCTCGCGGACGTCACCGAGGCGCGCCGGGCGGCGCAGGCCAACGCTCTGCTCGGGCGCGCGATCGACGTCCACCGCGACGCCGCCTTCTGGACGGACGCGGACGACCGCTTCACCTACGTCAATGAGGCCGCCTGCGCGATGCTTGGCTATTCCCGCGAGGAGCTCATCGGGCAACCCGTCGGCTTGGTGAATCCCGTGGTCACGCCCGAGCGCATGGCGTCGGTCTGGGAACGGCTGCGCCGCGAGGGGTCTCTCGTGAGCGAGTCTGTGCATCGGCGCAAGGACGGCAGTGAGCTGCCGGTCGACGTGACCATGATCTACGTGAGCTTCGCCGGCCATGAGTACAACTGCGGCTTCGCGCGTGACATCACCGAGCCAAAGGCGGCCGAGGAGGCCCTGCGCGCCAGCAACGAGAAGTACCGCACGCTCTTCGAGAGCATGGCCCAAGGCGTCGTCTACCAGGACGCCGGGGGGCACATCACCGCCGCCAACCCTGCCGCCGAGCGCATCCTCGGCCTCACCCTCGCGCAGATGCAGGGCGTCACCTCCACCGACCCGCGCTGGCGCACGGTGCGCGAGGACGGCAGCGACTTCCCCGGCGAGGAGCACCCGGCGATGGTGGCGCTGCGCACCGGCCGGCCGGCCGAGGGGGTCGTCTGCGGCGTCTTCAACCCGGCCGACGACGCCTGCCACTGGGTCAAGGTCGGTGCCGTGCCGCAGTTCCGCCCCGGCGAGGAGGCGCCCTACCAGGTGTTCACGACCTTCGAGGACGTCACCGAGATCAGAGCGACCGCCGAGGCGCTGCGCCAGCGCGAGACCATCTTCAGGAGCATCGTCGAGCAGGCCCGCGATTCCATCGGCTTGGTCGATGTCGCCACCGGCCGCTTCGTCGAGTTCAACGACGCGGCCTGCTGCAACCTGGGCTACAGCCGTGAGGAGTTCGCCGCGCTGGGTCTTGCGGATATCGACCTGCAGTGGCCGGGCGAGGGCATCGTCGAGGCGCTGGCCGCTCTGCAGGCGACGGGCACCAATGAGTTCGAGACGCGCCATCGATGCAAGGACGGCGGAGTCCGCGACGTGCGCGTCAGCGCGACCATGGTCGATGTCGCCGGGCGCGCCCTGTTTGCCGGGATCTGGTCGGACATCACCGAGCGCAAGCAGGCGGGTCAGCAGATCGTGCGCCTCAACGACGAGCTCGAGGAGCGCGTCGCCAGCCGCACCGCCCAGCTTGAGGCGTCCAACAAGGAGCTCGAGGCCTTCGTCTACTCGGCCGCCCACGACCTGCGCGCCCCGCTGCGCGCCATCGACGGCTTCAGCCAGATGGTCGTGGACGACGCCGGCGAGAAGCTCACGCCGGACGACCACGAGCACCTGCAGCGCGTGCGCGCCGCGGCGCAGCGCATGGCGCTGCTGATCGACGCGCTCATGGGCCTCGCGCGCGCCTCGCGCCAGGAGATGCTGATCGAGGAGGTCGACGTCAGCGCCCTGGCCGCGGGGGTGCTGACCGAGCTCGCCGAGGCCGAGCCTGGGCGTGCGGTCGTGGCCGTCGTCGCCCCCGGCCTCACGGCCCGCGCCGACACCGTACTGCTGCGCGTCGTCCTCGCCAACCTGCTCGACAACGCCTGGAAGTTCACGGGCAAGCACGAGAGTGCGCGCATCGAGGTCGGAGTCACCGACGCCGGCGGCGAGCGCGCCTTCTATGTGCGCGACGACGGCGCCGGCTTCGACCCCGCCTACGCGGCCCACCTCTTCGGCGCTTTCCAGCGTATGCATCAGGCGGGGCTGTTCGAGGGCGACGGCATCGGCCTCGCCACGGTGCAGCGCCTCGTCACCCGCCACGGCGGCCGCGTCTGGGCCGAGGCCGCGGTGGAGAAGGGCGCCACCTTCTATTTCACCCTGCCCGGAGTCGACACAGGCGCCTGACGCGAGCGTGAGGCAGCCAGGAGGGTGCTGATCCAAACTCAGCATCGTCCACCACGATCTCGTACCGTATCGCCGCCACTGGATCAAGGCAGCGGCGCATTCCTTCCTGTTGGCGCGTGGCCATGGCAGCCGCTCACTCCGCAGGACGGTTGTCGGCCATCGTTCGTGCGCCCTCTTGGGAGGGGCGCCAGGATCGCCCCGGCCGCCGGCACCTTGCCGCCCACGCAGGCCCCGCCAACAATCGCCAGGTCGATCCCCGTCGGTTGAACGACGGCGTTCGCGGGAAACATCCATAAACGAGGTCATGTCCGGTCGAGGGGCAGCGGGATGGAGACTGGCACCAGAGACGTTTCTGTCGGGTTCACCCAGAGAGAGCTCCCCGTCGGCACGCACAGCTGCTTCGCCGGCTTCTTGGCCGCGGGCGATGAGGCCGGCCACGACGGCGCCCGCGTGAGCGACGAGGTCGTGGAGAACCCCTCCTTTATGCAGCCCGAGGACTACCTGCGGACCTACGTTGACGGTCACTGAGAACACCGAGAACGAGGACGACGGGCGCCGCGGCGATGGCGGCGTCGATGCCCGCGTACTCGGCCGGCTGCTGCATGCGATGCCGTTTCTCGAGATGCTGCCGAGCGCGGAGCGCATCGCCGAGTTCCTGACCGCGGCGCTCGCGGACGTCCCCGGGGTCAAGAGCTGCGCCGTCCACCTGGGAGAGAGCGCGGCGCAAGACGGCAGGCCGGGCCGGCGCTCGGACCCGGCTGCCGGCGCGACGCTCTCCCGCGGCCGCTGGACCGTGCCCGTCGAGACCGGCGGACAGATCTACGGCGACTTCGTCCTCGAGGTGGACGACGAGCCGTCTCTGAATCCGTATCTGCCGTACCTCACCAACCTCGCCGGTTCGGTCGCACTGATCACGGAGAACCGCCTGCGGCGCGACCGGCTCGCGGCGGCGCTGGCGGAAGTGCGCGTCAGCGCGGCGGCGAACGCACGCCTCGCGGCCGCCGTCGACTCCTCCGACGACGCCATCCTCACGAAGACGCTCGAGGGCAGGATCGTCACCTGGAACGCCGGCGCCGAGCGCATGTACGGCTACGCCGCCGACGAGATCATCGGCGAGTCGGTGTCACGGCTCCTGCCGCCGGATTCCGGCGAGCAGCTCGGGATGCTCCTCGACCGCGTTCGCCGCGGCGAACGGGTCGAGCACTATGATGCCGTGCGCCTGCGCAAGGACGGCAGGCGCATCGACGTCTCACTCAGCCTTTCGCCGGTCAAGGACGCCGCCGGCGTGCTCGTCGGTGTGTCGCGATCGCTCGCGACGTCACGAAGCGCAGACGCGCCGAGCAGGAGGTCAGCCGCCTCAACGACGAGCTCGAGCAGCGCGTGTTCGCGCGCACCGCCCAGCGCGATGCAGCGGAGCACTCGGCTCACGCGGGCAGCTTCAGATGGGGACTGGGCACTTCGAGGTCCGCGTGGTCACCGGAGTTCTACACGCTCTTCGACGTCGAGCCGGGCGATTTCGGAGGCGATGTCGAGCAGGCCTTCGCGGCGCGCGTCCACCCCGACGATCGGGCTGGGCTGCTCCGCAAGCTCGAGAGCGTCGAATCGCTAGGCGTGCTGCCCCCCCACGACTTCCGGGTCGTCCGCCGTGGCGGCGAGGAACGCATCATGCGCAGCGGGGGCACCGCGGAACGCGACGCCGTGGGCAAGGCCACGGCACTGGTCGGCTATGTCGAGGACGTCACCGAGCAGCGCAGGGCCGAGGAGGCGAACGCGCGCCTGGCGGCCATCGTCGACACGTCGGACGACGGCATCTTCAGCAGCACGCTCGAGGGCCGGATCGTCACCTGGAACACGGGCGCCGAGCGCATGTTCGGCTACGCCGCCGAGGAGATCATCGGCCAGTCCGGGTCACTGCTCACGTCGCCGGGATCCGAGGACGAGTTCGCCGAGCTGCGAGCTTGCGTCAGTCGTGGCGACGGGGTGCGGCGGCCCGATGCGGTGTGCCTGCGTAGGGACGGCTCCGCGCTCCGCGTCTCCCTCAGCGTCTCGCCACTCAGGGACAAGGCCGGTGTCATCATCGGTGCCTCCGTCATCGCGCACGACGTCACCGAGGAGCGCCGCGCCGAGGCGGCCCTGCTGGAGGGCGCCGAGCGTCACCGCGCGATCCTGCAGACGGCGATGGACGGCTTCTGGCTCGGGGACGCGCAGGGGCGCCTGATCGAGGTCAACGAGGCCTACTGCCGGATGAGCGGCTACCGACCCGAGGAGCTGCAGGGGATGCTCATCTCCGACCTGGAGTCCGCCGAGACGGGCGAGGAGACCAGGACGCACATGCAGACGCTGGTCGTCACCGGCGAGGCCCGCTTCGAGACGCGGCACCGACGCAAGGACGGCAGTGTGTTCGACGTCGCCGTCAGCGTCCAGTATCACCCCGGCGAGGGCGGGCAGTTCGTCGCCTTCCTGCAGGACATCAGTGCGCGCAAGCAGGCGGAGGAGGATCTGAAGCAGAGCGCTCACGATCTGCGCGAGCAGCTGTTCGACACGGTCAAGGCGATGGGTGCGATCGTCGGCGTGCGCGATCCGTACACCGCCACTCACGAGCTGCGCGTCACTGGCCTTGCGGTGGCCATCGCGATGGAGATGGGGCTGGACCAGGAGCCGAGCGAGGGACTCACGCTGGCTGCCGAGGTCCACGACATCGGCAAGGTCGCCGTGCCGGCCGAGATCCTCACGAAGCCGGGCAAGCTCAGCGAGAACGAGTTCCTGCTCGTCCGGGAGCATGCGCCGACGGGGAGCGAGATCCTCAGCACCATCCACTTCCGTCAGCCGGTGGCGGCCATCGTCGCCCAGCACCACGAGCGCTTCGACGGCTCCGGCTACCCGGACGGGCTCGCGGGCGACGCCATCATGCTCGAGGCGCGCATCCTCGCCGTCGCCGACGTCGTCGAGGCGATGGCCAGCCACCGCCCCTACCGCGCCGCTCTGCCGCTCGAGGTCGCTCTGGCCGAGATCGAGGAAGGTGCCGGTACGCGCTACGACCCCGAGGTCTGCGCGGCGGTGCTCCGCCTGTTCCGCGAGCGGGGGTTCGCGTTCGCGGCGTAGCCGGTCGCGGGCTCACTTGGGGCGATTTCGGCGCGCATCGCGGCGCCTCGTCGTCGCCCGCGCGCGGCGCTCGCTTTGCAGCCGCCGCGCATCCGTGATTCACTAGCCGGGCGCGGCTCGGCCGCGCCGCGATGAGGCTCGCGCTACGCGCTCCGGCGCTGATGGCTTCTGCCCCTTGGGCGGAAGCCATTTTCCGTTCCGGGGCGCGCCCTGACCGACGAGGAGGATGACGTGCCGACGAGACTACTGCTGTTGGCGGCAGCAGGTGCCGCGGGGACGCTCTGCAGGTACGGCCTTGCCGGCCTCGTACAGAGCGGTCTCGGCACCCGCTTGCCATGGAGCACCCTCGTGGTCAATGTGCTCGGGTGCCTCGTGGCCGGCATCCTGTTCGGCCTCTTCGAGGGCCGGTGGGCCTTCAGCGGGGAGGCGCGCGTCATCGTGCTGATCGGCTTCCTGGGCGCCTTCACGACGTTCTCCAGCTATATGCTGGAGACCGGTGAGTTGGCGCGCGACGCGCAGTGGATCGCCGCCGCCGGCAACATGCTCGTGCAGAACGGCCTCGGCGCGGTGGCGCTGTACGTCGGCCTCGTCGTCGCCCGGCTCGCGTAGGGAGGGGGAGGATGCATCTTCCGGAAGACGCCGAGTTGCTGCGCATCTTCATCGGCGACAGCGACCGGTACCAGCACAAGCCCCTCTACGAGGTGATCGTGGAGACGGCGCGCGAGCATCACCTCGCCGGTGCCACCGTCCTGCGCGGCTACCTCGGCTTCGGCGCCCACAGCCGCATCCACACCGCCAAGATCCTGCGCCTCTCCGAGGACTTGCCCATCGTCGTCGAGATCGTCGACGCCCGCGACAAGATCGAGGCCTTTCTGCCGGTGCTCGACGCGATGATGGCCGAGGGCATGGTGACGGTGGAGACGGTACGCGTGCTCACCTACCGCCACGACGACGGCGTCGGCGAAAGCTGAGTCGTAGGCGCTCGGCGCCACCTTTCCCCTGCGCTCGGAGCCACCTCTCCCCGGCGCGGCGCTGTCACGACAGTCACCCGAAACGGGTGAGGCCCCGAGCCTTCGCGAGCTCTAGCCTGACCGCCATGGACAGCGATCTGCACCGCCAAGGGGGAGGGAACGTGAACACGCACGCTACGCAGAGGGGAGCCGTCAAGACGCGCATCGGTCTGGCTTTGGCGGTCGTGCTGGTCGGCCTGATCGCGGTGGGACCGGCGCAAGCGGCACGGCGGGTCGGCCGGTATCAGCCGGTCAGCGCGCCGGTCGTCGCCTCGGCGCTCGCCGGCGCGAACATCGCGATCGCGCAGGGCGCGCGGCACGTCGGCAAGGCCGTGTCGTCCAGTGCGGCGGGGATCGGTGCCGGGGTGTCGGCACTCGTCGCCATGGCGGCGCTCCTGGGCAT
>Ga0209697_10006282_pt1 | contig 14421 bp, 6 predicted proteins | sample AliMusrvi5mmetaG_FD_184115 | JGI IMG/M metagenome (GOLD analysis project Ga0209697, IMG submission 184115) | Freshwater lake bacterial and archeal communities from Alinen Mustajarvi, Finland, to study Microbial Dark Matter (Phase II) - Alinen... | ecosystem: Environmental > Aquatic > Freshwater...
ATCTATGAGTTATAATAATAAAACCAGGGAAGAACTTATTGCTGAATTGCAGGAATTAAAGCAAAAGAATGATTCGTTAGAAGCGTTGCTTAAAGGAACAGATGAACAAAAGCATGATAAGGAAACATTTTACGAAAATGAAGAAATGCAAAACCTTATTATCAATACTGTTCGTGATCCTATTACAATGGTCCGTTTAGAAGATAATATATGTATAAAGGTTAATAAAGGATTTTTGGATTTACTTGGCTGGTCTGAGGAAGAAATTATAGGAAAAACATTTAAAGATGTTAGTGTTTGGGTGAATGAAGAAGAAAGAGATAGAATGATAGCCCTGCTTAATAAAAATGGTTATGTTGATAGCTTTGAAGCCAATTTCAGAGGGAAAAACAACAATATTATTACAGGGCTTTTATCAGCAAAGATTCTAACGTTAAGAAGCATTCCCTACCTTGTTAGTATAACAAGAGATATTACTGAACATAAGCGCATTGAAGAAGAACTGAGAGAAAGTAAGCTAAAAGAACAATTTGTTATAGAAAACACAGATGATCTTCTTTGGGGGCTGAATTCTGATTTTACTTTTGATTATGTGTCACCGTCTGTGTTTAATTTTTTGGGCTATACCGTTGAAGAGCATATGAAACATACTCTTGATGATTATCTTACTCCTGAATCGGCCAAAATGATTAAAGAAGAATTCAGAGAAGGCATGATAAACCTGCAAAATAAAGAATACCACAAACTAAGAAATATAGTTAATAAAGAAATTGAATTTATAAGGAAAGATAAAACACGTGGCATCGGATTGATAACTATAATAATGGTGCGCGATGAGCAGCACAGGATTAAAAAGATAAGAGGAAAAACGACTGATATCACAGAGCGTAAGCACGCAGAAAAAGAACTTATAGAAAGCGAAGCGAAATTTCACAGCATTTTTGATCAGTCATCTGTTGGGCTGCTTATTGTAGGTTTGGATAAGCGTTTCATCCGTTGCAACAAAGCTTTCTGTAATTTTCTTGGTTATAAGGAAGCAGAACTTATAGGGAAAACCATTGCAGAGGTTACCCACCCAGACGATGTTGAATCAGGGATGAATTTGATGGCGTTGTTAGCAGGAACCCAGATGAGATCTTTAATAGTTCAAAAGCGCTACATAAAGAAAAATGGGGATGTTTTATGGGCTGAGACTAACATATGTCTGGGGCGCGATGAAAATAACAAGCCAATATTTTTAATGCCTGTTATTCAGGATATCTCTCAACGTAAAACTGCCGAAAACAACCTGATAAAAGCCAAAGAAAAAGCCGAAGAAAGCGACAGGCTTAAAACAGCATTTCTGGCCAATATGAGTCATGAAATAAGAACCCCGATGAATGGTATTCTTGGTTTTGCCGGGTTGCTTAAAGAGGGCAAACTTACAGGAGAAGAGCGCTATGATTATATTTCGTTGATAGAAAAAAGTGGCGCCCGTATGCTTAATATATTAAATGATATTATAAGTATATCGAAAGTTGAATCGGGCAGGCTGGAAGTTAATATCTCAGAGACAAATATAAATGAACAAATAAAATTTATTTATGATTTTTTCAAGCTTGAAGCTGAGCAAAAAGGGATTTCGCTATCTTGTAAAAACCCCTTTTCTGTTGATGATATTTTTGTGAAAACCGATAGCGATCTGCTGTATGCGGTTCTTACTAACCTGGTTAAAAATGCCCTCAAATTTACAGGCGAAGGCGCAATTGAGTTCGGGTATAATTTAAAATCAGTTAATTCATCAGGTGATGGTGAAGAGCAAAAAGAATCAGCCGAATTAGAATTTTTTGTAAAAGATACAGGCATAGGGATTAGTGAAGAGCGTAAAGAGCTTATTTTTGAGAGGTTCAGGCAAGGGAGTGAGCTTCTTACCCGAAATTATGAAGGAGCCGGATTGGGCCTGTCAATAGCTAAGGCATATGTAGAAAAACTTGGAGGTAAGATTTGGGTGGAAAGTGAATTTGGCAAAGGGTCGGTATTCTATTTTACAATTCCCTACCATATTGCCAAACTAAAGAAAGAAAAAAATAATTTTGTTGATACCGTTATAAATGAAGGGAGCAAAATTAAAAATCTGAAAATATTAGTTGCTGAAGATGATGAAATATCGCTGAAGCTTATAAGTATTGTGATTAAACCGTTTTGTAAAGAAATAATAAAAGCAAGATCAGGCATTGACGCTGTTGAAGCTTGCCGCAATAATCCTGACATTGATGCGGTTCTGATAGATATTAAAATGCCCGAAATAGATGGCTACGAAGCGACAAAAGAGATTCGGCGGATGAACAAAGATGTTGTTATTATTGCACAAACAGCTTTTGGGTTGACGGGTGACAGAGAAAAGGCAATAGATGCAGGATGCAATGATTATATATTGAAGCCTATCAATCAGCAGATATTGGTGGAATTGATGAGTAAGCATTTAAAGGCAAACCCGAATGTAATGGTTTAAAATATAGAGGAAGCAATTATGTTGATAAGAGAATTGCTTAAGTGAAATAAGGAGGCATAGGGGAACAAACCACAGACTACACAGATAACACAGATTAACACTGATAAGAGAAGAAAACACAAAGGACACGAGGAGGGGAGATGAATGGAATGCGGATGCTTCGACAAATGCTCAGTACAAGTGATGCGAATAAAATGGAGGAGAGGAAGCGCGGATGAACGCGGATTAAGAGAGGTAGGGATAAAGACTTCGCAAGCTCAGTAAGAGAATAGTGGAACGCGAATAAAGAATGGAACGCATATCAGGAGTGGAAGAATCACTAATGGCTCAAAAAATTAGAGCTGTAAAAGCAGGAAGTGTTTGAATATCGAATAATGAACATTCGAATATCGAAAAATGAATTAAAGAAAAAGGCAATTTATTTTTCGTAAGCCCCCAAATCAGGTTTGTTTCTACGGTCGCTACCCCTGATATCGTAAGGAACTTCATTGGCAATTGATAGATTTCCGGTATCTATAGCAGGAGAATTTATTTGTAGAGAGTAATCATCATTAGCCATATCCTGGAAAAGAGGGTCTGCATTTTTAATACAGCCCGGGAAAAAAGTTGTATTGGTAATATCGTGAGTTGTTTTAAGCAGGCAATTCGTAAATTTATAATTAAAAGCTCCGCTGGAGTTCTTATCCAGAAAGAGCTCTTCATCTATATTGCCATATATAATACAGTTTCCAAAATCGGCTTTTGTTAGGTCTCTTATCTGAATATTGTTATTAATATCTTTATAATAGTTATTGAGAACAACAGAAGAAGTTTGACGCGTTGAATAGTCCCAGTAATTTCCCAAAGTACAATGTTTAAAATCGTAAGAACCTCCAATTGACAGTATAACTGAATGTACACCGGTATTGGAAATAACAACATTTTCGGCTTCAACAAAAGAACCCTGGGCATAAATTCCGGCAGTACTCATGTTTTCTATAATGGTATTGCGAAGTTTGAGTGTGGGATTTGAAGAGTTACCAACAGTATCTACTTTGATGCCGGTATCGCCATTACGGATAATAGCATAGTTAATATCGTTGTTAATGCTGCCGGCAGAAAGCCAAATGCCCATGGAATATAAATTACCGTTATTCATCAGCCTTCCCCACTGACCAGGCAGGTTTTTATACCAGGCTTCCAGTCTGTCGCCTTGAAATACGACCGGTTTATCTTTGGTGCCGGTAACTTTTAGTGAAGCAGCAGTATAAACCCATAAGCCGGAGTTATTATGAAAATAAATTTTTGTTCCTTCCTGAATAGTTAAAGTGAAAGAGGAGTCGACTACCACCCATCCATAAACAAGATGTGGCTTATCGTTAGTCCATGTTTCATTGGAACTGATTACTGAATATGGAGACAAGTTAACCGGAAAATATTTTGGGGTATGGTAATAGGCATTCTGACCCCAGGAGACAAGTTTTACCTGTTGTAAGTGATTATTGGTAAAGAACATCAGTGAATCACTTATCACAAAAGGGGTGTTTGTATTGTTTGGGTTAACAGTTACTTTCACAAAAATATATATGCTGTCTTTGGCTCCAAGTTCTATGTTTTTTAATTGCGTAGCCGGAACGCCATCAATATTTATTCGGTAATTTGAGGCGCTGCCACCAGCAAGGGTAATAGATGAAATAATGATTTTTTTGTTGGAAGGATTATATACTTTCAGCTGTTTTGTGGTAGAACCGATAGTTGTAAAAACAGTATCGAACGATACAGAATCGGTAGAGAAATTTAATGCGCCAGATGTTTCAGTCAGAAGATCATCTTTACGGCAGGAATAAAAGGCGCTTAAAAGGAGAAAAGCGAAAAATAATTTTAAAAAAATTTGCCTCATCAGTTGGTTTTAGGTTTGCAAAATTATCAATTTTAAACGAAAATGGTAAAAGAATATTGCTGATTAATCAAACATTAAAAAGTTAACACTGAAATGGAAATGTCAGGAAGGAAGCAATTTAAAAAAAATTATTTGTAATTTTAGCCTTTATTTCAAAAAGATATTTGTAACAAGTTATTCCGAATTATATTTCAGAATAAACGTATACTCACAGAATATAAAAAAGGGTTAAAAAGAATGAGAGCAAATGGTGAATGGTAATTATCATATTAAAAAAAGCGCATTTATAAAAGCACAAAGATATTTAATAGGCGTTGTGTTTCTGGTTTTTTTTCAGGCAGGAGGTTTTGCACAAGACAATAATATATGTCTGGTACAAAGACAAGATAAACCAGAAACAAATACGGGTCAAAGGTATTTTCTTGCAGACGAATTGGTTTTTACTGATGGTAGTAACGTTGTAGAATTAAGCAAGAGCGAAAAGAGGTGGCGTGATAAAAAAAGCAAATCGCCGAGATTGATGTTGCCCAGTATGATGTCTGTTTGTACACCTACTACCAGTGGATGTGGCCCCTATATAACTGCTGTGACAACGACCGGCGGTTGTATAGATATAAGTAATACCGGTACCGGTTGTTCTTCGTGGACAGATTATTATAGTACAAAGGTCGCGACATATCTTTCAACTACAGCTAATATTTCTATTCAGGTAACAACTTTTTTAGGATCAGGTCATTTTATTTTTTGCTGGCTAACCAATGACAATGGTTTGACATGGACTAATAATAAAGCTCCTACCTCTTCACAAGGCACTTTTACAACATCATTTACTTTTGCTACTCCCGGAGTGGGAACATATCGTATGAGAATTGCTTCTAATAATTCAAGCGGTAGTAACACCTGTACAGGTGGTAATACAGGAGAATATGAAGATTATGGATTAATTATACTTAGCAGTTCTGTAACAGCCGGTACAATAGGAAGCTCACAAACTATTTGCAATGGCAGTAGCCCGGCCGTTTTAACATCGTCAGCAGACGGAACAGGCGGGGGAACTATTTCTTATGAATGGCAGACTAATGCCAGTGGGAGCTATGCCAACATAAGCGGTGCTACAGCAAATACGTATCAGCCTCCTGCTCTCACTTCTTCAACAAGCTATAAGAGATTAACAAAATTAGTGAACGCTTGTGGTACTTATTATTCAGCATATACTACGCCTGTAACCATTACTGTAAATGCAGCCGTAACCGCAGGAAGCATCGGGACTTCACAAACCATCTGCAATGGTGCCATACCAGCATCGCTGACATCGACGGGCGCAGGCACAGGAACAGGTACAATTACTTATGAATGGCTGCTAAATGGCGGTGGGAGTGTTTTGGCTGCCACAGCGGGTTATTCACCACCAGCTCTGACAGCCGCGTCCGGTTATACCCGAAGAACAGTAGCCGTAAACGGGGTTACATGCTATTCGGCATATACCTCACCTGTAAATATTTCGGTTAATGCCGCTGTAACCGCAGGAAGCATAGGCAGCGACCAAACAATCTGCAATGGAGCCATACCAGCATCGCTGACATCGACGGGTGCAGGCACGGGAACGGGTACTATTACTTATGAATGGCTGCTAAATGGCGGTGGGGGTGTTCTGGCTGCCACAGCGGGTTATTCACCACCTTCCCTTACAGCCGCTTCCGGTTATACCCGAAGAACAGTAGCCGTAAACGGGGTTACATGCTATTCGGCATATACCTCACCTGTAAATATTTCGGTTAATGCCGCTGTAACCGCAGGAAGCATCGGGACTTCACAAACCATCTGCAATGGTGCCATACCAGCATCGCTGACATCGACGGGCGCAGGCACAGGAACGGGTACTATTACTTATGAATGGCTGCTAAATGGCGGTGGGAGTGTTCTGGCTACAACGGCGGGTTATTCACCACCTTCCCTTACAGCCGCGTCCGGTTATACCCGAAGAACAGTAGCCGTAAACGGGGTTACATGCTATTCGGCATATACCTCACCGGTAGTAATTACTATAAATTCTTTGCCGACTTCTGAAGCAAGTGCTGATATATCAGTATGTACCGGTACGGCGGCAATAATTGCATCAGGAGCTTCAGCGGGTGGCACTTACAGTAGTTTATCATGGGCGTATACACCTGTGTCAGGTACTGGCAGTATTACAGAAAATGTCGCTACCCTTACGCCTACATTTACGCCTACATCATCGTCCGGCTATGGCACATTGACAATGACAGTAACAGGCAGCGGTGGGTGCTCAGGAACTAATCCAACAGATACCCGAACTATTACCTGGAACGCTATTCCTGCAACTCCAGGCTCCATAACAGGGCCAGTAACTCAATGTTCAGGTCTGACTGAGCAAAATTACAGTATTTCAGCCGTTTCCAATACAACAAGCTATAACTGGCAAGTTCCTGCGGGGTGGACAATCACAGCAGGTCAAGAAACAGTATCTATTGCTGTAACTACAGGATCTCCCGGACAAAACGGGGACATAACAGTAACAGCAGCCAACAGTTGTGGCGTAAGCACCCCTAAAACTTTAACAGTTACTGTTAACCCGAATGCGAGCATAACTTCAGTATCAGGCGTAACACCCTTATATGCTACCAGTACAACTACCTTTTCGGCCAACTCGGTTATAACAGGTGGGGGAACAGGAGTTTGGAGCAGCTCCGATAACGGAGTCGCAACAGTTAACTCATCAGGATTAGTAACGGGCATAGCAGCTGGAACCTGCCATATAATTTATACTGTTACCGGGGGTTGTGGCGGAACAATATCAGCACAACAGGTACTTACTGTAGAAAATAAAAAAGTTAATATAAATGTCATGCTCGAAGGCTTGTATAATGGTTATAAAATGAACCAGTCGCAGAATGATATGGGAGCCTCTCAGTTTAGCACAGGTATAGCTGATGAAATATCTGTAGCGTTGTACGCTTCCGATTCACCTTATGATCTGGTGCTCACTATATCTCATGTGAGGCTAAGTACCGATGGGTTGTCATCTTTCACGATTTCCCCGGCCTATTCAAACAGCTATTATATTGTTATAAAACACAGGAACAGTATAGAAACCTGGAGTGCACATCCTGTTTCATTTGCAGGGAGCTCTGTCAGCTATAATTTCGCCTCTTCACCCGCTCAGGTATTTGGAGATAATCTTAAGGAAGTATCGCCGGGTATTTATGCCATTTATGGAGGAGATTCTAATGAAGATGGCATTATAGATAGCGGTGATATGGCAGATATAGATTATGCTTCATCTGTATTCACATTTGGATATGTGATTCAGGATATCAATGGTGATGGTATTGTAGATAGTAGCGACATGGCTATAATAGATGGCAATTCTAATTTTTTTATAATGTTGCAGCGGCCCTGGTAGCTTAGAGTCTGTCTGTAATGTAGTCTATCTTAAAATTTACGATGTGTGAAGTACGATGTACGATTTTGTAATGTGCTAATCTTAAATCGTAATTCGTAAATCTTAAATTGTCCTTTGCAGTCAGACTGTTACTGCCAACTGCTGCTTTTCTCAGCTCTCAGTCTTCATCCTCTTGCCGATTGCCGACTATTCTCAATCCACAGTCTTCAATCCTCATGCTGATTTCCAACTGTCCTCCTCCTCCCATGGTCACTGAGTCGAAGTGCCAACTGCCACTGCTATCTTCTAATCCCCTTCTTCCAAATCATCAGGATTTTTCTTGACTTTAGGCTTGCGGTATTCATTGATGCGGTACGAAAAGCCAACGAAAAGAACCCGGCTGTCGCGACGGCGTAACTGATGAGAAATAAAATTATCACCATAAGATACAACATCGTATTTTTGCGACTTAAGCACATCGCGAAGGCTTAGAGTTACAGTTCCTTTATCTTTCAATATGCCTTTTTTCACTGACAGGTTAGCAAAATAATTGGCACTCTGGATACCCAGCCCACCGGCATCGCTTCCCATACGGTAATTAGACATGCCACCGGTAAAAATCTGTGGTGAATCATAATTAAATGTTGCTTGTATTTCTAAGTTTTTATGAAACTTCATAATCGAGTTGAGCTTAAATGTCCAGCTGATGTCATCGTTGGTTTGTGTATTTACACCAACGCCATGCAATAGCGTTCTGTAATGGCTGTAGTTGGCATTAAGTTTCCACCATTTAAACAAATCCTGCGAAACAATAAACTCCACACCATACGATTCTTCTTTATTGATGTTGGCATAAGTAGTCATACTTGTGAAACTGTTGTTTTCTATGGTCATTATCCTTGAAATAATACCATCTGTGTTTCTGTAAAAAACAGTTGTATTAATGTTCGTTTTTTTGTAATTGAGCGAATAGCCAACTTCATACGAATTGATAAATTCAGGATTTAAATATGGATTTCCTTTGCTTAAATTGATAGGGTCAGAATAGTTGATAAAAGGATTCATAACTCTTGAGCCAGGCCTGTTTATCCTTCTGCTGTAACTTAACGAAAAAGAATGCATATCCGACAAATCATATTTTAAATGAAGACTTGGAAAAAAATTTAAAGTATCCCGTTTATACTGCTCTTTCATCGTTACCTGATTGCCGTCTATAAAAGCCTGCTCAGCCCTTAACCCTGCCTGATATTTAAATTTTTCTTTTATAGTATTGGAATAAATAAAATAACCGGCATGTATCTGCTCTTTGTAAATAAACTCATTGGATGCCAGAGTGTCATTCATCCAGGCATTTGTCGGGTAATCCCATTGCAACATGTTGTAATTCATGTCACTATTATTCAGGGAGTATTTATATCCGGTTTCTATCCGGCCTCCGTTGCCAACAGGATGCACGTAGTTTAACTGGGCAGTGAAATTTTTTCTGTTGGTATTATTGGAAATGCTCTGTAAAAAAGGGTTAATATTTGCCGGCTCCATATTGGTGTTGAAGAAGTTTTTTGTCAGGTCGCTTTTATTGTCCATATTGGAGTTCGAATAGAATAAATCAACGGTAAGTTCCTGTATTTTTTTATCGAAAGTCTTTTTGTAATTAAGCCCTAGCTCATTACCACCACCTGAATTCTTGTTTTTTGAAATCTGGGTAAAATAGTTATTCATGTTGTCAACCCCACTGGTGTCAAGGTAATTTTTATAGGAGTTGTCCTGTTCATTATTGAAATTTCGCATATTATAATTAGCAGAAAAGCTCAGGGTGTTTTTTTTGTTGAAAAAGTAATCGAAACCACCTCTTACATTGTTGAAATTACTCTTCATCGTGAAATCCTGACGTTGAAGAAGGGTAAGAATGGTATCTTTAAAGGCCGTTTGCCTGTTGAGGTCGCTGTAGCCGTTCATGTGATCAAAACGTGTGTTGACATCGAGGAAAAGATTTAATTTATTCTTGCGGAAATTGACATTTAATGAGCTGTTTAACTTACTTCCCGTACCAACATTTATGGTAAACATGCCGTTATAGCCGACTTCTTTTTTCTTCTTCAGTATAATGTTAATCATACCTGAGGTGCCATCAGGGTCGTATTTGGCAGAAGGGTTGGTGATGAGTTCCACACTTTCAACCATGTTGGCTGGCAGCTGGTCGAGGCTTGTCAGCATCGAAGGCCGGCCATCAATAAGGATAATGACATTGCTTGACCCCCTTAAGCTTACATTGCCATCAATATCTACGGAAACAGAAGGAATTGTCTGCATAATTTCAGCAGCAGTACTGCTGGCAGCGGCAATGTTCTGGTCTATATTGATAACCTTCCTGTCGAGGTTAAATTCCAGGGCATCTTTCTGGCCTTTAATAACCACTTCATTAAGGGCTACAGCTTTTACCTGAATTGAAATATTGCCCATATTCACAGAAGGGGCATTGGGCTTTATAAATATAGAATCAATCCTGTGCGGAGGGTATCCCACAAACTGAACCATCATATAAAATCGGCCATAAGGCAACTTAGATAACGTAAATGCTCCCTTCTCATTGGTAATGACACCATCTACCATTGATGAATCACGCTGTTTATACAAAACAACATTGGCAAAAGGCATAGGACTGTTGGTCGATTTGTCTATGATTACCCCTTTAAGCTCACCTACTTTTTCACCTTGCCCCTGAGGCATCCCATCTGGACGTTGAGCATTAAGAAACGGTACTAATAGCAAGAGGGCAAAGGCTAAAAAAAAGGACTTCTTCATGTTTCAGTATATCGATATGTTAATAAATGGAGTGCAAAAATACTGAATTTAGACTAATTTAATCGAAAGTAGTTTAATCGAAAAGAAATCTTTTTAGTGCTATTTGGTGTTTTTGTGTTTTGGTGGCAATAATTATAAAAAGATAATATTTTTTATTGATAAAACCCAATAATTGCCACTTTTTTAATAAATTTAGATTTTTAATGTATTTAAGACCTTAAGCTTTTATATTATGCCAGATATTTTTATTAAGAAGTTCACATGTGTTTTTTGGCTTTTGTTTATCAACAGCATTTTAGGGGCACAGGTGCCTAACGTACCCTATTTTTATCAGTATAATAATGCTATTAATCCGGGGAGTTCTTGTCAGAACACGTCTATGGCTATGATACTTAAATATTACGGGTCTACAGGTATAACCCCTGATATAATAAGCAATACGTATGGAACATCGCAGGCGCAAACAGTATCGGGTTTTAACACCGTTTGTAATGCCGAAGCCCAGAGCTACGGTTTAACTGCAACTTGTATCAGTACTTCAACAGGGACTTTTACTGCCTTACACAGCTTGTTGGCACAGGGTATTCCTCAATGTCATTAAGTTAAGCTTCATATTGCTCTTTTATAATTTGTAAATGTCTGATACTTACCGTTTAATCTTCTTAATTTATTAGATCGTAAATATTTTCTATCAGACCTAATTGGTTCTATGTGCCGTAAAAATATTTTTTCCAATTCTTTTAAAACTTCTCTCGGCCTTCTATTAAGGAATAATTTTACAATTCTATGTTTCATTGTTCCTATTGCAACATTTCGATTTATTTTATACTTATGTTTACAATGCTCTGTCCGCAAAGTTATTATTAATTCACATTGTTTACTTATTATACTTTGAAGGTTTGCAATAAACATCGTAGCATAATAATCCTGTAATATTGTTTCTACTTTGTGACCGCTAAATGCTTCTAATTGCATAATATTCTTTTGTGTGTCATAATTTGTTTCAATTCCCCATCGCATAAAATAAATTTTCTTAAACAATGCTGTTTGATACAATTTTTCATTGAGTAAATTTGTTATTAATATTTCTGTCTCTCCAGTATCTAAAAGCACTTTCACTAATCTTACTTCTATTTTTGTTTGCTTTGTTACAATGTATCCATGTTTACGTAACTCCTTTATAGCTTCTTCACTAGGAGCAAATTCAACTATTTTACTTTTTGCTTTGCCAGCTACAAATTCAATTACCACTGGATTAAAATTCTTTCGACATCTCATCACAAAATTTATGGCTTTCTCCTGCGCCATGTGAAGATAAATGGTTGTATAACTCGGAAACCCACGATCATATAAAAAAAGCATGTCTGACTCATAATGTGGTATCCAACTATTAACAACTTCTTGTTCACTAAATTTAATCGGCAACAAATGAGATACAACAGTTATTTCATTTAACACATCATAAATTCCCATTATCCTTCCCATAGCTATTGCTGTGCTTTGATTAGTCTGAACACCAAAATAATCTACTACTTCTGGAGTGTTAATCAAATAACTAGTTGAGCCATCTACAGCCATTACACGATAACCTTTCCATCGCTTTATTTTATCCTTATAATTGAGATAAAAACTTTCTACTTGAACAACATTCCACATCTTAAAAAAATCATGTAACAACTTTAATCGTTGTTGGACAAAGGCAGATTTACTACAGCAAATACCAGAATTTAACACGTCAAAGAACTCATCTATTTCTATACTCAAACTTCGTTTAAGCATATTAATTATTACTGCAACCGTTCTGTCATAGGGCAACTTACGATCTTTAGTAAAAGCTTTTTCATCTTTTGTAAATAGTCTTTTTTCTTTACTTAATTTCAAAAAGGATTTTAAATCCTTAATAATTTTTATATTTGCATCTATCATAAGGAATGAGTATTGGTTATCTCACAAAGAACCGTATTTATTTGCGGTTCTTTGCCTTATGTAAATTTTATTTTTTCTTAACTTAATGACATTGCCCTATACCTTATACCTTTATACCTTCTTAACTAAATAAAAAAATGTTAACAAAGAAAATTAATATACATCAGGTACTCAAAAATTTTATTTTAATACTTCTGCTTTCTTTGTCGTTTGCAGGAGCTAAAGGGCAAAGTATAAAAGATACACTCAATTATAAAGTTTTTTATTTCAACAATGGACTAAAAGCAAGCGAAGGCACCATGATTAATGGTAAACCAGATGGATACTGGAAAACATATTATGAAAAAGGAATACTTAAATCTGAAGGCAACAGGCTTAATTTTGAGTTGGATAGTTTGTGGAAATTTTATAATGATAAGGGAGAAATAGTGCTTGAAATTAACTATAAAAAAGGATTAAAAAATGGTATAAGAAAGACATTGACAGATAATGAAATAATTGAAGAAAATTTTGAAAAAGATTTGAAACAGGGATTACAAAAGTATTACTATAAAGATGGAAAATTAAAGAAGACCATTTATTTCGATAAGGGAAAAGAGTCGGGCATATCCAAAGAATACTCTCAGGAAGGCGTTGTTATAGTTATTACGGAGTACAGGAATGGAATTATTACTTTGAGAGAAAACATCAACAGAAACGATAGAAATGGTAAAAAACAAGGGGTGTGGAAATTCTTTTATGAAGATGGTATTACCAAAGAAGAATGTTTTTATGTGAATGGAAAGAAAAACGGCTATTTTAAAGAATATTCTCAGGAAGGTGTTCTTAAAAATATTACTAAATACCTTAATGATGAGATTCAGTATGATGTGCCCGAATTAGCCAAATATGAATTACGCACCGATTACTACCCGGATGGATCGGTAAAAGTTGTAGGAAGTTATAAAGATGGCGTTTCTGAAGGCGTAAGAAGGGAATATGGCAAAGATGGTAAAATAGAAAAGGGTTATATGTTTGAAAAAGGAAAAATTACAGGAGAAGGTATCGTTGATGAAAAAGGGCTTAGACAAGGCTTTTGGAAAGAGTATTATGATAATGAAAAACTTAAATCGGAAGGTTATTATACTGGAAATATAAAAACAGGTGACTGGAAATTTTATACGGAAAACGAAAAAATAAAGCAGACTGGTCATTTTAATAAAAGTGGTTTCCAGACCGGAGAATGGAAATGGTTTTATGAAGATGGTAAAATTCAGAAAACAGAGAATTTTAACAATGGTGTTCTTGAAGGTATTATGGAAGAATATGATGAAAAAGGAGTATTGACGGCTAAAGGCAATTATGAGGAGGGTAATGAAGATGGGGCGTGGTTTTTTGTGACCAACAATTACAAACAGGAAGGAACCTTCAGCTATGGCAGACGCAATGGCGTTTGGAAACATTATTATGATAATGGACAACTCAAATTTGAAGGTAATTTTTTAGATGATTATCCTGATGGCAAACATGTTTATTATTGGGATAATGGCAAGCTAAAAGAAGAAAGGACTTATATAATGGGTAAACCCGAAGGAACCTGGAAAAAATATGACGAAAACGGCGACCTTTTCTTATATATTGATTATAAGAGAGGCATTGAATACAGATATGACGGAGAGTTAATTAAACCTATTATTGTAGAATAAATTTTTTAAAACAAGGGTATAAAGTTATAAGGGAAAAAAGGGTATATGGGAAAAGTTGCAATAAACAGAAGCCGTAGACATTAGATGAGAAAAAAACTATGAGAAAGTAACACTTATATGATGTCATTAGAAGACTTTGAAGTAAACAGTTTTAAAAAAGTTAAATACAATTTTCTTAATGATTATAACAGTATACCCCTATGTCCTTATACCTTTATACCCTATATCCTTATAC
>Ga0209697_10006285_pt1 | contig 14418 bp, 7 predicted proteins | sample AliMusrvi5mmetaG_FD_184115 | JGI IMG/M metagenome (GOLD analysis project Ga0209697, IMG submission 184115) | Freshwater lake bacterial and archeal communities from Alinen Mustajarvi, Finland, to study Microbial Dark Matter (Phase II) - Alinen... | ecosystem: Environmental > Aquatic > Freshwater...
CCTTCAGGACTTCCTAGTCGCTCTTGAGACTCCCAGGCATTGATTGCAATTTGTAAAGCTCTAGGATCAGCATTGCCGATATCTTCGGAAGCCATACGCACAATACGCCGCGCCAAATAAGCTAAATCACAGCCGGCATCCATCATTCGACATAACCAATACAAAGCCGCATCAGGTGAACTGCCGCGCACCGACTTATGCAATGCTGAAATCTGATTGTAAAATTCTTCACCCTGATTATCAAAACGTCTTACACCACCTGATAGTACTTCAAGCGCGCAGCTTTCATTTATCACTCGACTGCCTTTTGCCGACGCAAGCTCCACGGCAATTTCCAACAAATTGAGCAACCTTCTCGCATCGCCATCCGCAGCTTGGGCAAATTGCTGTTTAATATCTTCAGCCATCTCAATATCTAAGCTACCCAAGCCTCTATTTGAGTCAGTTAAGGCTTTGTCCAAAACCCCACGTAAATCGTCATTGGTTAAGGCATTAAGTACATAAACACGAGCGCGTGATAACAAGGCATTATTAAGCGCAAAGGAGGGATTTTCGGTTGTTGCGCCGACAAAATAAACAGTGCCGTCTTCTACATGGGGCAGAAAGGCATCTTGTTGAGCTTTATTAAATCGATGTACCTCATCGACAAATAAAATAGTATGCCGGAGTTGTTCTTGCTGAATTTTTTTAGCCTCAGAGACAGCCGCCCTGATTTCCTTGACACCCGACAACACTGCAGAGATAGGCATGAACTCAGCATCAGAATGTTGAGCAATCAGTCTTGCTAGCGTGGTTTTACCAGTACCAGGAGGCCCCCAAAAAATCATGGAATGTAAGCGCCCTGATAAAATAGACTCATAAAGCGGCTTGCCGGGCATCAGTATATGCTGTTGACCGACATAATCATCTAAAGATTTAGGCCGCATTCTATCGGCCAGAGGCTTGGTTAAATCATCAAACATAAAAACTGTAGAGTATGTAAAATTAAAAAGGTACAAGATTAAAGGGTTAGCACTTAAGTCGGGGCATTATGAATAATATATTCGCTTCTAAGCTCCAGATGACGCCCCATTACCCACAGTTAAGGGAAAAACAGCAAAGTCATGGAGTGCAATAGCTTCAGCTATTGCCTTTTAAAACAGCTGAAGCTGTTTTACTCCAAACAACTAACTACTTAACTGTGGTCAGTGATAAATGAACCTTTGGTCATTCGCCTTGTACCTTTCGCTCAACTTACTGATCAGAAAAAACATCAGCGCCTGCTGGAGCTTTAAACTCAAACACGCTCGGCTTTATGGGCGGATTCAGCACTACATTGGAGAAATAAATACGGGTTAGCTGTCCAAAATTATCACTGAGTTCCATGCCACCCAATACGCCTTTATTCAGACCTATGACAATATATTTGAAACTACTTTCCTTGTTTTTTGGTAATAATCTGATCCAAAGCAAATCACCCTCTGCACCTTGGTTCTCCATAATAAAATTATCTTCCAGTGAAATTTCACCACTTAAAAGTAAAGCAGGTGTTGAGCCTACCGACTCATCGAGTGTTTTAACGGTGACTTGCTCTAAGTCAGCATCGTAAAACCAGACCTTGCCAGAAGTAGAGACAATCTGTTGTTGAAAGGGTTTTAGATAATCCCAACGAAATTTTCCAGGTCGCTGTAAATAAAAAAGCCCCGAACTGCTTTGATAAGGACTGCCGGCTTCATTAATGAGCACTTGCTTGAAATCAGCCGTCAATGATTTTGATGATTTTAAAAAGGCTTGCAGTTTTTTGATAGGTTGGTCGCTGGCATAAGCGCCATTACTCAACATAAAAAGACTTAAACAAAGCAAGCGAACAACATTCATATTAATCATGGCTACTCTTTTATAATTCATTGTGTTGGTGACTCACTTTGCTTAGGCTCATCTACATGAAACTCATCAAACCAAGGTTTATCTTGTTCTAAAACGCCTTGTCCACAGTCTGAATAAGTCGTAGGTTCGGAACCTGAAATATAAGGATATTGTTTACTGTTTCCACAATTATCTCGGGTTAAAAGACCACTTCCTGAATCAACCCACAATAACTTTACATTATCAGGAGCAATCAAACTGACGGCTTGGGTCGATATTTTCTGCATTAATGCCGTCCAAATAGGCAAAGCACCCGTCGCTCCAGTAAGGCCTATAGACTTATTATCGTCTCGCCCTACCCAGACTACTGACAAATAATCGCCGGTATAACCTGCAAACCAGCTATCTTTGGCATCATTAGTCGTCCCCGTTTTGCCGACTAAACCATAATCATTCGGGAAAGATGCATACGCGGCATGCCCTGTGCCTTCATGCATGACTTCTTGCATCATAGTATTAACGATATAGGTTGCACCAGGATCTACGGCTTGTTTAACGTTAAGTGGATAACTTTGCAGTTGCTTTCCATTAGCATCTACTACCGCTCTAATACCTTTAATGGGTGTTGAAAAGCCATCTCCGGCCAATGTTTGATACATCTGCGTCACTTCTATCGGCGTTAAGGAAGCGGCGCCTAATAATAATGACGGATACAAATCTAAGGACCTGTTAACACCCATCTCTTTTATGGTTTTAGCGACATTGGCTACCCCCACATCCATACCAATACGAACCGTCGCTAAGTTATAAGACTTTGCTAAAGCGGTATGTAAAGCGACACTACCATGCTCTTTATGATCGTAATTTTTAGGTATCCAATCAACACCATTCTGACCTTTAACAACTATGGTTGAGTCGTCAACATGAGTAGTAATGGTGTATTTTTCGGGAGATTCTAAGGCCGTCAAATAAATTGCAGGCTTAATTAATGAACCAATGGGGCGTACTGCATCCAAAGCTCGATTAAAACCGCCCACTATATTTTCACGACCACTGGTTAAGGCAACAACCTCTCCACTATCCCTACGCGTTACGATGACAGCGGCTTCAAGATTATTGGCACGAGGCACTTTATCCAATTGAGCTAATTTCAAGGTAACCGTATTTTCCAATATATCCTGAGCTTGTGTATCCAGAGTGGTAAAAATTCTCAAGCCTTGCGAGGTTAAATCTTCCTCGTGATATTCTTGACTTAATTGTCGCTTAACCAAATCAAGAAATCCTGGATAACGATTAGAAGAATGTTGTGTACGGGCAATCACGCTTAAAGGCTTAGCCTTAGCTTCCTCCGCCTGATTACTACTGATATAACCTTCTGCTGCCATTTCATTAAGAACTAAGTCACGTCGCTGTATGGCACGTTCAGGAAAGCGTCTGGGATCATATTCAGAAGGACCACGCACCAATGCCACTAAGGATGCAACCTGCTCCAAAGGCAGATCTTTTAGCGTACTACCAAAATAGAATTCACTAGCTAAGCCAAAACCATGTACAGAACTTGAGCCATTTTGTCCTAAATAAATTTCATTCAAATAAGCCTCAAGAATTTCGTTTTTACCATAACGATATTCTAAAATAAAGGCCATGAGGGCTTCTTTAGCTTTACGAGACAAACTACGTTCATTCGTTAAATAAAAGTTTTTCACTAACTGTTGAGTAATGGTACTACCACCTTGTACCATGCCTCCGGCTAATACATTAGTCCATATCGCTCTGGCGATACCTTTAAGAGAAACGCCAAAATGCTGATAAAAGTCACGATCTTCTGAAGCAAGTAGACCTTTAATTAGAGCATCTGGGGCGTCTTCAAGCTTAATCAGCACTCGATCTTCTTTAATGGTTGGATAAAAGCTACCAATATGCACTGGATCCATACGAACAATGGCTAGGTCTTGTGTAGTTGTTATATCCTTCATAGCCACAATGCCCGCAGCAGAAAAATTCAACTGCATAGCCACGCTAGGTTGATGTTGATCCCAAAAGACAAAATCACGTGTTTTTACTGTAATTTGTGTGCCCGTTTTAAAATAACTACCTTCCGCAATCAGCGCTTTATCTTCTCGATAATGTAGCATTTTTAACAAGGACTGGAGCTTATCAGCGGTCATCGCATGACCTGCATACAGTTCAACAGGACTGGCATAAACACGCGCAGGAACCGCCCAGCGATTGCCTTCAAATTGCTTACGCACGTTAAAATCCAGATAACCCAGATAGCTGAACAGCATAAACGCCGCACCAAGCACTAGAAGAAGAAATAAGTTTCTTATTCTATGCGTAGTCGGTTTTTTGTCCGGCTTATTGCTATTATATCTAGTACCGCGTCCGCTCGTATTCTGTGCCATAGCCATTTATTGTGTCATTAACTTCAATTATCATCCCTGCTTTTGGGGCCTATTATACATAAATCAGTCACAACCGAAGCTATGGTGAAACATTACCATCATCCAGCCATAATAGTTTAGGTCGAGCTACATCTTTATCGTTGCCCGATATTTAAGTATGCAATGATGAAATGTCGGAAATTAAATCAAGCTCAACCGCTATTCAGCCATTGAAATGTTAGGCACGAAAAGCCTAGAGAACTGATAGTTTCAATCCACGCGCCCACGTGGGGCAGGGAACAACGGAATCAGGTTTTGTATTGTGTTTATAGATGCTTTTGATTTAAACCGACCCTATTAATTTGAAGATGATTAGAGGCAAATAGAGTCGTCCACTTCGCTTAGAGTTTACGGGTGTTTTTCCCCATATAACCTCGAGTGCTTGCAAAATAGAAGTCCTTACCCTTTTATGAGCTTTTTCAGATAATGACCTACTACATTTGGCTTATGAATCTCAAGGCAAACAGGACAAACCTAGCTCTTTAAGGAAGTTGTTGTGAGTATCAGCGGCTTTTGTGGCTTGCTTTTCCAACTCTGTTAGCGTGGCATTGACCGCCTGTAAGTCAATAATGACCTCTGACTTGGCGGTACTCACATAACGCGAGATATTCAGGTTGTAATTGTTCGTCTCGATTTCTTCCATCGATACGCGTTTGGCGTAACGCTCTTCTTCTTTGCGGTATTGATATGTCGATACAATTTTTTCAATGTGTTCCGGCAATAAACGATTTTGACGCTTGCCTTTTTCAAAGCCTTCGCTGGCATTGATAAACAGCACATCGTCGGGTTTTTTGCATTTTTTTAACACCAGAATACACACAGGAATACTGGTTGAGAAAAACAGGTTGGCAGGCAAGCCAATCACGGTGTCGATATGTCCGTCTTTTAATAGCTTGGTGCGTATCCGTTCTTCAGCGCCGCCACGGAATAAAACGCCATGGGGCAAAATAATAGCCATGGTGCCTTGATCACTTAAAAAGTGAAAACCGTGCAGTAAAAAAGCAAAATCTGCGGCAGACTTTGGCGCAAGCCCGTGGCTTTTAAAACGAAAATCTTCGCCTATGGCTGCTGTAGGTTCCCAACGGTAGCTAAACGGCGGGTTGGCGACCACGGCATCAAACACCAGCTTTTTGGCGGGGTTCATTTCGTTAAGAATATCCCAATCATTTGACAGTGAATCGCCGTGGTGTATCTCGAATTCGGAATCTTTTACGCCATGCAGCAGCATATTCATGCGTGCCAAGTTGTAGGTGGTAATGTTTTTTTCTTGCCCGTAAATTTTACCAATACCGTGGGAGCCGAGTTGCTTACGCACATTTAGCAATAACGAGCCAGAACCACAGGCAAAATCCAATACCTTGTCGAGCTTAAGTTTTTTGCCGGTACTTGGGTCTTGGCTGTCGAGCGTAACAATTTTGGAAAGAATGCTGGACGGCTGTTGCGGGGTATAAAATTCACCGGCTTTTTTACCCGAACCTGAAGCAAACTGGCCGATTAGGTATTCATAGGCATCGCCCAGTACATCACTGTTACTGGAAAATCCGGCAATCCCTTCAGCGATTTTAGTAATAATAGTGCAGAGTTTGGCATTGCGGTCTTCGTATTTTTTGCCAAGCTTTTCAGAATCCATATTAATTTCTGAAAACAGACCTTGAAAGGTACTTTCAAATGATTGGTTTTCGATGTAGTTAAAACCCTTTTGCAAGGTCAACAATAAATCGTTGTGTTGGGTTCTGGCCAGTTCTGCAATACTGCCCCACAGGAATTGCGGCTCTATCACATAATGCACCTTACGGCGCATTTGCTTTTCAAATTCAGCCACATCCGCCGCATTATCGGTATACCAAAGCGCTAAAGGCGTGCGCTTATCGCCTATGTCCAGCTTTGGGTAATCGACTCCCAATTCTTTTTTGGCGGCGATTTCAAAGTTATCGGACAAGTACCGAAGAAAAAGAAACGACAGCATGTAATCGCGAAAATCGTCGGCATTCATCGCACCGCGTAATTGGTCGGCTATGCTCCAGAGGGTAATGCCTAGTTGTTTTTGATCGTGTTCGGTCATGGTTTTGGTCTCGTTATACTTTTCTGGGTGCTTTTTTGGCTTGGCTGTGTCCTTTACTCATTACGCTAGCCCCTCAATCAAGCGCTTCTCCCGCTCAATCTCGGCAATCAGCTCATCCGCAGTGGGGAGTATGCGTTGGTATTTGGAGGCAAAAAGCTGTGGGTTTTCTTTGATGACCGAGTATTTAACAATAGTTTCGTCTTTGCTGTCACAAAGAATAATGCCAATGGTGGGATTGTCATCTTCGCCGCGCTTAAGGTCGTCAAACATACGTACATACATATCCATTTGACCGATGTCTTGATGGCTGAGTTTTCCGGTTTTCAAGTCAATAATGACAAAACACTTAAGCAAGTAGTTATAGAACACCAAATCGAGATAGAAATGACTGGTTTCAGTGCTAATACGCATTTGCCTTGCTACAAAAGAGAAACCTTTGCCCATTTCCAAGAGGAATTTTTGCAATTCATCAATAATGGCCTGCTCTAGCTTATTTTCTTTTAACTGCCCAGCTTCCGGCAGTTGCAAAAACTCCAGCACATAAGGGTCTTTGATAAATTCCAGATGAGCAGACGTGCCGGGTGTTTTCGTTTGACTTACTTGGGTTGCCAGTAGACGTTGAAAACTATGGGTTTTAATGTTGCGCTCTAACTGGCGTACCGTCCAGTTTTGCTCTCTGGCTTCTCGGCAATAATAGTCAATGGCTTGGGATGAATCGACGCGCATAATCAAGCGCAACTGGCTCCAGCTCAATTCTCTACACATTGTGTAGAGAATTGCCTGCTCGGGGAATTTAAGGTGGAATTGACGGCAGTTGTACAAATTGGCATAAGAAAACCCCTTGCCAAAATCTATCGTCAACGCAGTGGAAAGGTCTTCGATCAAGCGTTTGCCGTATGGTGCCGTATGCTGTCCCTGCTGTTCTTCTGCCACAATCCGCTGGCCAATCAGCCAATAGGCTTCCACCATGGCGGCATTCACCGCAGAACGCGCCTTGCCACGCGCCTGTTCAAGGATGGTTTTTATATCGCCTTGAAGCGATGTTAATGCGATCATCCAGCCACCTCATCCGTCGAAGGGAATAACTGCTGCATCAGGCCTTTTTTATGGGTTTTGAGTGCGTCGAGTTTTTTGGTTTGTGCTGTGATGAGTTCGTCGATGGAAGACAGGCAATCGGCGATTTTTTGTTGTTCCTCATGAACAGGAAAAGCAACTAAATATTCCTTCATCAATGAGATGTCGCCCCTAGGCATTTTTACACCTTTCACACCTTTCATAACATAACTAATGAATTCATCATTCTTAAGTAAAAAAGCCAAAAAGCAATCTCTTATCTTTGATTTTGCCCGAATGACAATTACGTCATTTGATGACCCGCCATCTCTATTCGATATCCAAACCTTTTTCAAATATGGTCGTATATTTGAAATTAAAACATCACCTTTTTTGTAACGAGTACAAGACCCGGTTGGCGGAAGTTTGGATGCTTTTTTTATACCATCGTAATCTGGTAATAAGTTTTCTGTACTTACATAATCATCCAATGTAAGTTGCTCAAACGGCATTCTCTCTTTAACAAAAATCGAGATATCCTTATCTCCAAGCAAACCCATTTCCCACTCACCTGCATCCCGAAACTCAGGAAAGCGCAGCTTGGGTAGGGTTTCGCCTTCGGCTGGGAATAGCTGCTGCATCAGGCCTTTTTTATGGGTTTTGAGTCCATCGATTTTTTGGGTTTGTACGGTGATTAGTTCGTCGAGAGAAGAAAGGCAATCGGAAATTTTTTGTTGTTCGTCGAGATTAGGAATAGACAGTTTGATACTACTAACGTCTGTTTGCCCAATGGTCGTCATTGTTGCTGTTTTACCGCGAGCTACTAACTGACGTCTTACTCTATAAGTTCGCAGTAAATAATTTGCAAAAATGGGTGATAGTATTATTTTATTTGGTCTAAATCTAATTAGATGCCCATCAAAAGTAATGTCGTTTGAATTTCCAAGATAGATATTTGAATAAGCAATTCCTGATTTTACTAGCGAAGAGCGCGTAAAGAAAATATCGCCAGTTTCAACTTTATTCTTTATAAATTCATCTTTAGATAACTCGATCAAATTTAATTTTTTTTCGTCGATTACGGTATCGATATACATGTCTAATACATTAATTAGTTTATAGCCTGTTCCAACTTTTTTTGGGTCATTAAACACACCGTTTGATAATCCACAAGCAGTAAACTTGGTAAGTTCTTTCTCATTCCATTCCCCCGCATCCCGAAACTCAGGAAAGCGCAACTTAGGCACGATGCCTGTATTCCCGTTCATTCAGTCTCCAGTGTATCGGGATTCTTGAGGATACTTTTTTCTGCCGAGGCCAGACGGCGTTCGACCTTTTTAACATCCTCGGCAGGCGGCAGGCTTTCTGGACGGATACCGCGACTCAGCAGCGTTTCTCGCACTGCTTGGTTATTGGTGACATGTTCTTGAGATATTTTTGGTTCGCTACGCATGTTTTGTTCACGCGCGTTGTGAATGGTGATCTCGGTAGCAAAGTCTTTAGCTTTTAAAATAATGGTGGGTGCAAAATCGGCTAGCGGTCGATTATCTGGAACCTGCCAATGTGCTTTCATGGCTTGGGTACTTTTGCCAAACAGGGCGTGATCACCTTTGCTGCGAATCAAGGCAAAATTCTGATTGCCGCCTGTTTGCTCATAGATAACATCTGACAATTCTCTCTCGGTATCAGACAATTTTTTGCGTGCTGAAACACGTTCTGCTTCTAGCAAGCGTTGCTCAATCAGTTCCGCTTTGCGGGTCTGCATGGCAAAGTAGGTCTGGGCAAAAGCGATTTCCTGCTTGGCTGAATTGCCATTTTGGGCAATTAAATAACAGGCATAACGCGTCAGCATGATGTCATTAATTTCACGCTGACTACCAGAACCCAATTCAACCATTTTCCCGACATCGGCAAAATGGTCTAAAACCGAGTGCCCCGAAAGCTCACAAGCCGTTTTTGCCTTAGAAATAACATTCAGAAAATTATCCCATTTTGAGTAGCCGAGCAAATACTGAACATCACGCGCCAGCCAGTATTCCACGCCGTTTTCAGTTTCCTGTGCATGGTCTTCAAACGATTCGGTCATGGCATAAATCAGTTCATTGTGCATTAATACGGCTCCTCATTTAGCTGTGTAGGTGTCTGTAATGCTCTCTCCACACCTTTGCCCCATGCCTCGCTGTGGAATTTGTGGCTGATGGTTATGCCAATCAAGGTTGTGTTGGATGTACCTACCTTATTCATAAGCCACTAACCCGGAAATCTCGCGCCCTAGTGCTAGTTTTTTTAGCACTGGCACTAGGTCTTCCATTAGGGCCAGTTCTTTTATGCCTCTGGTTTTCCAATTTAATTCCAGTGGTTCCAGCAGGTCGGTGAGTTGTTCACCATCAAAAATCATGCGGTACAGTATTCCATCAACAAAGGCTTGCAGGGCAGCACTTGCCAATCCGTGTTGTTCGGCCATTTGTGCCAGTTCGCGGGTGGCTTTTACGGCTTTAAAAGCCTGGTAACCTTCGCGAATATCCTTTTCACTGAAGCTTACGCCCGCTTGGAGGCTTTTGATGTAGTCGATAATATCTTCGCGCTCGTCCATTAAATTGGCACTGGAACTGATCAGGTCAATTAGTTGCTCACGAGTCATTTTTTGCTTGCCGGCTGATTGCGTGGATTTGGCAATCAGAATCATGATGTAGTCGTAATCGATCACCGCCGAGGCAAACAGCACAAATTCAAAATCCAGTTGTTGCACTGTGCCATCGGTATCGTCACCTTTGCCTTGCTTGGCTTTAAGGCTCAGGGCGGTTTCCAGATACATACCTTTAAAAGCCCGCAGGGTGTCGACCGGCAGTAATACTTCGATACTTTGGCCGTCTTCCACACTTATATCGGTATATTGATCGAGTTGGGTTTTTAGGCGCTGGACTTCTTTAAAATGGTTGATAAATTCGGCTCGGGCAGTATCGCCTTTAAGGTTGGCCACTTCTGCCGGTGTGCAAGCCAAGCCCTGCGAGTGCATAAAGGTATCGAGTTGGGCAACGGCTGCTTCCAACTTGCCGATCACCACCGGTGCCGGGTCAACCAGCCAGATTTCTTTGGCACGCGCTTGGTCATTACCCGAAAAGAGCATAATGGCGTCATTTACCGCCTCTTCCTGCCCGCGAAAATCCAGCACATTGCCCCAAGGTTTGGTGTCGTTCAGCACCCGGTTGGTACGCGAATAGGCTTGAATTAAACCGTGATATTTGAGGTTTTTATCCACATACAGCGTGTTGAGGTATTTAGAATCAAACCCCGTAAGCAGCATATCGACCACGATGACAATATCGATTTTGTTTTTGTGTGGGTAATCCTGATTGGAATACTTTTGGTCTTTGATGCGTTGTTGCACGTCCTGATAGTAAAGGTCGAATTCATTAATGCTGTGGTTGGTGCCGTACCGGGTGTTGTAGTCGGCAATGATGCTGATTAACGCCGCCTTTTTCTCTTCCGGCTCTACCTGGTTATCGGCCTTTTCCTGTGGCAGATCTTCTTGCAGTTGTTTTATATCGGCGGCATTTTTATCATTTGGGCTATAGCTGTCTTTAGCCAGTGCTTGAGCGGGTGGCAAAAATGCGTAAGCAGCATTGCGTGGCTCTTGCAGTTGTTTTATGTAGGCGACGGTCTTTTCGTTTGGGCTATAGCTGTCTTTAGCCAACGCTTGAGCGGGTGGCGAAAATACACAGGCGATATTCAGTGGTTGGTAGCTGTCGTCTTCGGCAAGTTTTTGCGCCTGCAAGGCTTTGAATAAGGCATAGTATTCAATGGCGTTATTGATGGAGCCAGTGGCCAAAATGGCGTTAAAGCGGCGCGAGTTGGTGGCGGCATCGTGTTTTGCCAGTATCTCGTTGACTACCGCTTCTGGTGGTGGTATTTCGCCTTTTTTAGGTTTTTTATTGTCTTTGCTGTCTTTGCCGAAATAATCGATATGAAAGCTCAGTACATTTTTATCATCAATAGCATGGGTAATGGTGTAGGCGTGCAGTTGCTTTTCGAATATATCTTTGGTGGTTTTGAAGGTGCCGACTGTGCCGTCGAATTGTTGGTAAGTGGCGTTATCGTCAAAAATGGGGGTGCCGGTAAAGCCAAACAACTGGGCCTTGGGGAAGAATTCTTTAATCGCTTTGTGATTTTCACCAAATTGCGAGCGGTGGCATTCGTCAAAAATAAAGACAATGCGTTTGTCGCGCAAAGGTTCCAATCTTTCTTTGTAAGTGAGTTTGCCTTTTTGTTTATGACTTTGATTACGTTTGCTGCTTTCGTCTAGCGCCAGGCCCAGCTTTTGAATGGTAGTGACGATAACCTTATCGGCGTAATCGTCTGAGAGCATCCGCCTTACCAGGGTTTCGGTGTTGGTGTTTTCTTCCACACAGCCGGCCTGAAACTTGTTGAATTCTTCGCGAGTTTGCCGGTCGAGGTCTTTACGGTCGACCACGAACAGGCATTTTTCTATGTCGGGGTTATCTTTAAGCAGGGTGGAGGCTTTAAAGGAAGTCAGGGTTTTACCGCTGCCGGTGGTGTGCCAGATATAACCATTGCCCCGATTTTGGTGAATGCAGTCGACAATGGCCTTTACCGCGTAAATTTGGTAGGGGCGCATGATCATCAGCCTTTGCTCGCTGGCCACCAATACCATATAACGGCTGATCATTTGGCCCAAAGTGCATTTGGCTAAAAACTTGTCGGCAAAATCGTGTAAGTGAGCAATTTTGTTGTTGTCTTCATCGGCCAGTTGATAAATGGGTAAAAAGCGTTCGTCAGCATTAAAGCTGAAATGCTGGTTGTGGTTGTTGGCAAAGTAAAGGGTATTACTTTCATTACTGACAATAAATATCTGCATAAAACACAGCAACGTATTGGTGTAGCCGTTGCCGGGGTCGTTTTTATAGTTAACGATTTGTTCCATCGCCCGGCGGGTGACGATCTGGTGGGTTTTAAGTTCGATTTGCACCACGGGTACACCGTTGATCAGCAGAATCACATCATAACGGTGATGGCTGTTATCGGTGTTAATGCGTAGCTGGTTGATAACTTCAAATTCGTTTTTGCACCAGTCTTTGATGTTGACCAACGTGTATTGCAGTGATGTACCGTCTTCACGCTGAAAGGTGTTGCGTTCGCGCAGGTTAAGGGCGGCGGTAAATACGTCAGCGCTGACGATTTCATCACGCAGGCGGGCGAATTCCGAATCGGTTAGGTGGACTTTGTTGAGTGCTTCGAAGTGCTTTCTAAAGTTGTTCTCTAGCGTTGCTTTATCGCGAATATCGTTGCGATAGGTGTATTTTAGATCTTTTAATTTGGCGATTAAATTTTGTTCGATCTGGTTTTCGTTTAGGGACATTTGCAACGCTCAAAGGTATGTTGCAAGGATTTTACCATCTATATACTATAGATAGGGCGAATTTGCTTTTGATGAAAACAAAATGGTTCAAGCTATTTAAAATTTTTTAAGGTATTTTGTTATTAAGATGTGAAAAATAAGTATGACTATCGTTTTTAAAGCACAGTAGATAATGGTCGCGTTGCACTTTCACATCCTTTGTAACTGGTCACAAAGCATCCATGCCAATATCAAAGCGTTAACTCAAGCATCTTACCCATCTTGAAAATAATTCAAACTCTAGCGAATAAATTAGTTGCTTTCAGTTTTTGCCTATGCAATACTCTTGGTCAGCATAATTTACAACCTAGATAAAAGGCACAACTTAAAACCTTTTTATCTACTTTACCGAAACATACTGACTATATACATTATGTTTCGTCGCAATTACTGCCATTAAACAAGACGCTGATTCGACACGTAGAATGTGCAGCAAAAACATAAGATACCCAGTGTAAACACACATTATCAATTGAAATCATAAGATACCCAGTGGAAACACTCGTTATCAATTGAAAACATAAGATGCCCAGTGGAAACACTCGTTATCAATTGAAAACACATGATTCCCAGTGGAAGCTTACGTAACCGACTGATACCGATTCCAACAGGAATAAACTACTAATCAACTTTTACCGCTGCCCGCTATTGGCAGATCATGGATGACGCTTGTCGCTTGTATCCGAAGAAAAGACCGCGCAACCTTGCTAAGTCTTTTTATTTATCCTGCCACTTAGGGGTTCTATAATGAAAAAACCGAAAATTACCCTAGAATTTATTAAGTTTTCGTCAGTCAATAAAGAGGGGGTTAGGAACGTTTTTTAAATACCCCATCTACAAAGTACTACTACAAGTTAAGTTGGAGCAAAACAGCTTCAGCTATTTTAAACGGCAACAACTGAAACTATTGCACTTTGCCATGCCTCAATACAATCTTGCCTATCGTATGCCCAGCTTCAATTAATTGATGTGCCTCAATGGCTGATTCCAAAGGCAATACTTTACTGACATGTAACGTTAATAAGCCTTGATCTATCCATAGGGCACAACGCTCTAAAATATCGATATGCTGATCTCTAGCTGTAGTTAAATCTCTGAGCATCGGCGTTAACATCAACTCAAAACCTAGCAATAAATTACGTAACCTAGCTTCACTTAAATTCAGTTCACCCGGATCGAGTAAAGTAATCAAGCGACCAAAATGCGCAGTCGCCAAGATACTGGCTTTAAAGACTTCAGCACCCACGGTATCAAAAACTAAATCCGCACCCTTACCTAGGGTCAACTCATTCACGGCAGCGACAAAATCAGTATCCTTATAATTGATCACCTCATCCGCGCCCAAGCCTTTAACAAAGTTGGCTTTTTGCTCAGAACTTACCGTAGTAATAACCCTAGCGCCTTTTAACTTCGCTAATTGTATGGCTACATGACCTACACCACCGGCACCGGCATGAATCAAAACAGTTTGTCCGGCTTGCAAGCCACCACGATCAAACAAAGCACCCCAAGCCGTAATTAATACTAAAGGCGCAGCCGCAGCTTCTATAAAGGAAAAAGTTTGAGGACTTAAACTAAGCCAACGCTCATCAATAACC
>Ga0209697_10006292_pt1 | contig 14410 bp, 15 predicted proteins | sample AliMusrvi5mmetaG_FD_184115 | JGI IMG/M metagenome (GOLD analysis project Ga0209697, IMG submission 184115) | Freshwater lake bacterial and archeal communities from Alinen Mustajarvi, Finland, to study Microbial Dark Matter (Phase II) - Alinen... | ecosystem: Environmental > Aquatic > Freshwater...
GCCAACACGCTCGATCTCATGCGCGATCACGACGTGATCGTCACGGCCGTCGACAACTTCGCCGCCCGCTACCTCATCAACGACGCCTGCGTGTTCGAGCGCAAGACGTTCGTCGACGGGGCGGTCCTGCGCATGGTGGGTCTGGCGATGACGGTCAAGGGCGGGGAGACCGCCTGCTACCGCTGCCTCTTCCCGGAGCCGCCGCCGGCGGCGGCCGTGGTGAGCTGCTCGGAGGCCGGCGTCCTGGGCCCGGTCCCCGGCACCATCGGCGCGCTCCAGGCGCTCGAGGTCATCAAGGTGCTGACCGGCGCCGGCAGGCCCCTGTACGACCGCCTCATCCAGTTCGACGGCGCCGCCATGTCCTTCACCGAGGTCGACGTGCAGCGAGTCGCGTCCTGCCCCGTCTGCGGCGAACAGCCGACCATCACGGAACTGGTGGACTACGATGACTGAGGCGGCCGGCCGCGAGCAGGCGCCGGGCACGGCCGGCGACGGGCGCGCGTCGGATGCGCTCGGCGACGAGCGCGCGCTCGCGGCGCTCGGGTTCGAGCTGGCGAAGCTGGGCTCGGCCTGCGTCTCCTTCTCCGGCGGCGTGGACTCGAGCCTCGTGCTCGCCGCCGCGACTGAGGCGCTCGGCCGGGCCAACGTCGTCGCCTTCACGGCCGTGTCGCCCACCTATCTGCCCGAGGAGCTCGACGTGGCGCGGCGCGTCGCCGGCGACCTCGGCGTCGCGCACGTGGTCTGCGAGACGCACGAGTTCGACGACGACTCGTTCACCAGCAACCCGCGCGACCGCTGCTACTGGTGCAAGCGCGAGCTCGTGGCCGAGATGAGCCGCGTGGCCGGCGAGGCCGGCTGCGACGCCCTGGTCGACGGCGCCAACCTTGACGACCTCGGCGATCACCGCCCCGGCATGCGCGCCGCCGGCGAGGCCGGCGTCCTCCACCCGCTGCTCGACGCCGGCATCGGCAAGGCGCAGGTCCGCCGCCTGGCCCGGCGGCTCGGGCTGTCGACATGGGACGCGCCGCAGCAGGCGTGCCTCGCTTCGCGCATCCCCTACGGCCGGCGCATCACCGAGCACAAGCTCGCGGTGGTCGCCGCCGCCGAGGCGGAGCTGCGCGCGTTGGGTTTCCGCGAATGCCGGGTACGACACCACGACGCCATCGCACGCGTCGAGGTGGGCGTTGCCGACCTGGAGCGCGCAGCGGGCGCCGATCGGGAGCAGATCGTGCGCCGGCTCAAGGCGCTCGGGTTCACCTACGTGACCCTCGACCTGGCCGGCTTTCGCTCCGGTAGCATGAACGAAGCGCCGGAAGCGGCGGGTAACGCGCCGCAAGCCGTGGTTGGCGACGCACCGGCGCCCCTGATGGACGAGACGCATGAGCGGCGCGGACGCGCCGCAGGAACGGGGTGAGGACGGTGTTCGGCAAGTTCCTGGGAGCCCTCGGCCGCGACGTGCGCACGGCGGTCGACGAGATCGGCGAGGACGTGCGCGCCGTCCAGGAGCGCGACCCGGCCGCGGGCTCCAAGCTCGAGATCGTCACCTCCTACGCGGGCCTCCACGCGCTCTGGCTGCACCGTCTGGCGCACAAGCTGAACGACCTCGGCGTCCCGGTGGTCCCGCGCTGGGTCAGCCAGTTCAACCGCTTCCTCACCGGCATCGAGATCCACCCCGGCGCCAAGATCGGCGAGGGCCTGTTCATCGACCACGGGGCAGGGGTCGTCATCGGCGAGACCGCCGAGATCGGCGACAACGTCACGATGTACCAGGGCGTGACGCTCGGCGGCACCGGCAAGGAGTCCGGCAAGCGTCACCCCACCGTCGGCGACAACGTCGTGTTCGGCGCCGGGGCCAAGGTGCTGGGCGCGGTGACCATCGGCGACAACGCCAAGGTGGGCGCCGGGAGCGTCGTGGTGACCGACGTCCCCAAGAACTCCACCGTGGTCGGCAACCCCGGCCGGCCGGTCCTCCTCCGGGGCCAGCGCGTGGGCATCCCCGACATCGACTACCGGCACCTCCCGGACCCCGTCGCCGAGGCGATCAAGTGCCTCGTGGCGCGCATCGTGGAGATGGAGCAGGAGCTCGACGAGATCCACCCGGAGCGCAAGGGGAAGCGCCAGGAGGCCGTGCGGCAGACCCAGGAGATGCTGGCCGAGCTGATGGCCTACGACGCCGGCGCCGGCATCTGAGGCTGGGCCGGCACCTCGATCCGGGCCTTCGTCAGGCCGGCGGCGGAGCCGGGCGGCCGGCCGCCGGCAGCGCGCGCGCCGACTGGCAGACGTGCACGCCGGCCTCGTAGTAGCCGAGGTCGAAGAGGAACTCCGCAGCGTCGACGAGGCCCAGGCAGCGCCAGTGCGCGCCGTGATCATCGGTGGCCAGCAGCAGCCCGTCGTCGCTCACCATGAAGTCCCACCCGCCGGAGCCGTCGGGCGGCTCCTCCCAAAGGATCAGTGAGAAACCGGTCTTGCTCACGGTCGACTCCCCCGTTTGCGGCGCGTCCCCCCGTCGGCGCCTGTCGTGATAGTCATCGGCCTCCGGGGAGCCCTGATGATGGGGCCGCTGCCTCATTCGCGCCGGGAACCCGCACGGCCGGAGCCCGCCGGTGGGTATGCTAGGATTGCAGCCCTCAAACGACCCTTGAACGGAGCGTGATCCAGCGATGAGCGAGGTCCGGCGTCTCGTGCTCGACGTGCTCAAGCCCCATCAGCCCACGATGCTGAGCCTCGCCGACAAGCTGGGCGACCTCGAGGGCATCCACGGCGTCGACATCACGCTGATCGAGATCGACAACAAGGTCGAGAACATCAAGATCACGCTCGAGGGCGACGACATCGACTTCCAGGACGTGGCCGAAGTCGTGCAGGAGACGGGCGCCAGCATCCACTCGATCGACAAGGTATCCGCCGGCAAGCGCCTCATCGACGAGGTCGACACGCCGCAGGACCCGGGCGCCAGCTGGATGCGCTGAGGCCGGCGCTGCGTCTGGTCCGGCCTCGATCGTGAGCTCCACGGACAAGCCCAGCATACTGGCGCGCCTGCGCGCCGTTCCGGGGACCGTGCGGCAGTATCACGAGATCGCCGGGGTCGGCGAGATCGCGCGGCGCTACTTCGTGATCAACGCCTTCGACGGCTCGCTGACCACACTGGGCGTGCTCGCCGGCAGCTATGCCGGCGGCGTCACGCGCGCCGGCACCGTCATCTCGCTCATATTGGCGACGGCCGTGAGCATCGGCGTCGCTGGCTTCTACGGCTCCTACCAGGTCGAGCGCGCCGAGCGCGACCGTGCTCTGCGCGAGATCGAGGAGTCCACGCTCACGAGCCTGCACGACACGACGCTGTACTCAGCGTCACGCTACGCGACCGTGCTCGTGGCCTTCGTCGACGGTCTCTCGCCGCTCGTCGCGTCGCTGCTGATCATGATCCCGTTCTTCTTCGTGCCGCCGGTGTCCATGCGCGCTGCGTACTACACCGGCGGGGCGATCGCGTTCGTGGAGCTGTTCGCGCTCGGGGTCTTCCTCGGGCGCATCTCGCGCGAGCGCCTGTGGCTCGCCGGCGTCAAGCTGGTCGCCGCCGGCGCCGTGGCGCTCGTCATCAGCCTGCTGCTCAACCGCGGCGCCGGCCGGTGAGCGCGCCGAGCATGGCAGACGGCGGGGAAAGCAAGGGCGGCGGCACGCGCGAGAAGGGCGCCGGCGCTGCGCCTCCGGCCGGCCCGCCGCCGCGGCCCGCGCCGGACCACCCGCTGCTCGCCGGCCTCAACGAGCCGCAGCGCGACGCCGTCACGCACTGCGAGGGCCCGCTGCTCATCCTCGCCGGCGCGGGCTCGGGCAAGACGCGCGTGCTCACGCACCGCGTCGCCTACCTCATCCAGGTGCACCGCGTGCGCCCCGACGAGGTCGTCGCCATCACCTTCACCAACAAGGCCGCCGGCGAGATGAAGGAGCGCATCGCCGGCCTCGTAGGGCCGATCGCGCGCACCATGTGGATCAGCACCTTCCACAGCATGTGCGCGCGCATGCTGCGCCGCGAGGCCCAGCGCATCGGCTACAAGAGCACGTTCACGATCCACGACGAGGACGACCGTCGCCGGCTCATCAAGCGCTGCTTGGAAGAGCTCAACCTCGATCCCAAGCGCTTCCCGCCGGACGCTCTGGCGCGCCAGATCAGCGACGCCAAGAACCAGCTCGTCGGCCCCGAGGAGTTCCGCGAGCGCATCGGCGGGCACTTCGCGCAGACCGCCGCCGACGTGTACGCGCTCTACGAGAAGCGCCACGCCGCGATGAACGCGATGGACTTCGACGACCTGCTCATGAAGACGGTCCAGATGCTGGAGGCGTTCCCGGACCGTCTCAAGCACTACCAGCAGGCCTTCCGCTTCGTGCTCATCGACGAGTACCAGGACACCAACCACGCACAGTACCGGCTCGCCACCCTCCTCGCCGAGGCGCACCGCAACCTGGCCGTGGTCGGCGACGACGACCAGAGCATCTACTCGTGGCGCGGCGCCGACATCCGCAACATCCTCGAGTTCGAGCGCGACTACCCCGACGCCAAGGTCATCCGCCTGGAGCAGAACTACCGCTCCACGCAGGCGATCCTCGACGTCGCCAACGCCGTCGTCACCAACAACCGCAAGCGCAAGGGCAAAAACCTGTGGACGCCGCGAGGAGCGGGCGCTCTCGTCCAGGTCGTGGAGGTCAACGACGAGCGCGCCGAGGCGCAGTTCGTGGCCAGCGAGGTGCAGAAGCTCCTCGAGGGCGAAGCGGCCGGCGCCGGGCGGGCCTTCCGGCCGGCCGAGATCGCCGTGCTCTACCGCACCAACGCGCAGAGCCGCGTGCTCGAGGAGCAGTTCGGGCGCTACGCGATCGCCTACCAGGTGATCGGCGGGCCCAAGTTCTACGAGCGCGCCGAGATCCGCGACCTGGTGGCGTACCTCACCGCGATCGTGAATCCGGACGACGCCTCGCGCCTGGTGCGCATCGTCAACGTGCCCAAGCGCGGCATCGGCGCCACCAGCCTGCAGCGCCTGCAGGCGCACGCCGCCGGCATGGGGGAGAGCGTCTGGAGTGTCATGCGCGCGGCGGCCGACGTCCCCGGCCTCTCGGCCGGGGCGACCAACGGCCTGCTCGACTTCGTGCGCCTGGTCGAGGGGTTGCAGGCGGGCCTCGAGGGCCGCCCGGTCGCCGAGGTCGTGCGCAGCCTGCTCGACGAGAGCGGCTACGAGGCGGCGCTCAAGACGCAGAAGACTCTGGATGCCGACGGCCGCCTCGAGAACCTCGAGGAGTTCGTCGGCGTCGCCGCCGAGTACGACAAGCGCGCCGACGAGCCCAGCCTCGACGGCTTCCTGCAGGAGATCAGCCTGTACGCCGACGTCGACGCGATCGTCGACAAGTCGGCGATGATCACGCTCATGACCCTCCACAATGCCAAGGGCCTTGAGTTCCCGGTGGTGTTCATCGCCGGCATGGAAGAGGGCGTGTTCCCGCACCAGCGCTCGCTCGACGAGCAGAACGTCGAGGAGGAGCGCCGGCTCGCCTACGTGGGCATCACGCGCGCCATGGACCGCCTGTACCTCCTGCACGCCCGGGCGCGCTCGCTGTGGGGCGCGTCGCAGTTCAACCTGCCCTCGCGCTTCATCGGCGAGATCCCCAGCGGCCTCTTCGAGAAGCACGTTGTCGGCGGCGGCGCGGCCGGCGGCTGGAGCGGCCAGGGCGGTTCGTGGGGCGGCGGCTCAGGCGGCGGCTCAGGCGGTTCGCGCGGCTCCTGGGGCGGCGGCTCCGGGAGCGGAGGCGGCTCGTGGAGCGGCGGCGGCCGCTACGGCCGCGACGCCGACGTGGACGGCGCCTCCGGCCGCCGCTTCACCGGTCTCGAGAAGGACGACACCCTCGACGAGGAGGTCGTGGAGCAGTTCTTCGCCGCCGGCGACCGCGTGCTGCACGCGACCCTCGGCGAGGGGACCGTCCTCAAAATGGAGAGCGGCGGCATCGTCGTCGTGCGCTTCGAGAACGACGGCAGCGAGCGCCGCCTGATGGCGAGCGTGGCGCCGCTGCGCAAGCTGCGCACCTAGCGGCGCCCGCCGGCAGCGCGGGGCCGGGGCACGACACCCGTGCTCACTCTCCGGTGCCGACCTCGACCAGGCGCCAGCTGCCGTCCGACATGCGGACCACGCGCGAGAAGATCTCCCAGCGCGCCGCCGTCGTGCCGAAGGGGCTGCTGGTGACCGTCGGCACGATGTACACCCACGAGCCGAACGACACGGTGGCATCGCTGCCCGGTCTTGGGAGAGCTCTCGTGGCGGGACGAAGGTAGCGCACCGACTCGAACGCCTTCGGCTCCGTCTTCGCGTTGTACATGCGCGGACCCGTCGCCAGTGCGAACGCGGCGTCGTACTCGTGCGCCCCCATGAGATCCCAGTACCGATGGACCACCGCGACCGCGCCGACGGGCAGCGCCCCGCTCGTGATCTGCGGGCTGGGTGCCGGTGTGGGTGCCGTGGCGGCCGGGGACGACGAGACGGTGGACGCCGTGGGCGAAGTGCCGCCGGCCGAGCCGCCGCAGGCGACGAACAGCGCCACCACGCAACAGGCAGAGGCAAGGACGGTGATGACTGACGGCCGGCTACTGGTCCCCACGAAGACACCTTTCGTCGCGTTCTGTCCGTGCCGACTCCATCACAGCTCGGCGGATGTGTACAGGATGACGACAGTACGTCACCCCCAAGGGTCACGAAGGCGTCGCCGGCGCGCTCGTCGCTGCAGACTCGTGCGGTAGACTGCGCCGGGAGAGTCCAGCCACCGCCGAGGAGGGTCAGCCATGACCGTCGAGCTCACGCGCGAAGGCGCGGTCGCGATCGTCACGGTCGCCCGCCCCGAGGCGCTCAACGCGCTCAACACCGAGACCAACGAGCGGCTCGCGAACGTCGTGAGCGAGCTCTCCGCCGACGACGCGGTGCGCGCCGTCGTGCTCACCGGAGCGGGGGAGACGGCGTTCGTGGCCGGCGCCGACATCGCCGAGATGCAGCACTTCAGCGCCGAGCAGGCGCGCCGCTTCGCGGCGCTCGGCCAGGCCGTGATGAGCGGTATCGAGGCGGCGCCGCAGCCCTGGATCGCCGCCGTCAACGGCTTCGCCCTCGGCGGCGGCTGCGAGCTGGCCCTGGCCTGCGACATCAGGCTGGCGAGCGAGAAGGCGAAGTTCGGCCAGCCCGAGATCGGCCTCGGCATCACGCCCGGGTTCGGCGGCACCCAGCGCCTGCCGCGCATGGTCGGCGAGGGCTGGGCCAAGTACCTCGTGCTCTCCGGGCGCCACATCCGCGCCGAGGAGGCGCTGCGCATCGGTCTCGTGCAGGCGGTGCACCCCAAGGACGACCTGATGGCGCAGGCGATGAAGCTCGCCGCGGAGCTGGCCGCCAAGAGCCCCCTGGCGATGCGCTACTGCAAGGCGGCGGTCCACGCCGCCGTCAGCAGCGACCTCGCGACCGGCCAGGGCGTCGAGCGGGACCTTTTCGCGCTCGCCTTCGCGAGCGCCGATCAATCCGAGGGCATGGCGGCCTTCCTCGAGAAGCGTCCGCCGGAGTTCACCGGCCACTGAGGCCGGCCGGCTTGCTCGGGCTCGCTCCGGCTCGCCGAGCGGCTCAGCCGCCGACAGCGGCGAGCAGTCGCGAGAGCGCCTCGAGCACGCCCGGCGTGGCGCGCACCAGCACGTCGGCGTCCTCGAGCACCGGTCGCGGCGTCTCGCCGGTGACCGCTGCCAGCGCGCAGGCGTGGCGCCGTGCGTCCTGCTCGCTCCACTTGTGCAGGGCGTCGAAGCCGGCGGCGTCGGTGAGGTCGTCGCCGCAGAACATCGCCGCCAGGTAGTCGCCCGCGGCGAGCAGCTTGCGCGTCGCGGTCCCCTTGGTGAACGGCAGCGGCGGCCGCACCTCGAAGAGGAAGTGCCCGGTCGAGATCGCCAGCCCGCGGGCGCGCGCCGGCTCGACGACCTTCTGCAGAAGCTCGTGCCGGGTCGCGGCCGCGTCCGTCGCCAGCCGGTAGTGGATAGCCAGCATCGTGCGCTTGTTCTCGAGCACGACGCCGAGCGCCTCGCAGTCGAGGTCGCGCGCCGCGGCGTCCGCGACCTCCTGGACCTGCGTCACGTAGCGTTCGGCCTGCGGTTCCGTGAGTACCGACCCGTCCGCGCCCAGCACCTCGAGCCCGTGCGTGCCCACGTAGGCGGCGCCGTCGAGAGCGATCATGCGGCGCCCGTCCGCGAGCGCCCGCCCGGTGACGAACGCCACGAGGCCCAGCCGCCGGACGAGTCCGGCGAGGACGTCGCAGACCTCGGGCGGGACCACGGCGTCGCCCGGCCGCCCCACGATGGGGGAGATGGTGCCGTCGATGTCGCAGAAGAGCGCCCCGGCGCGCGGCGCCCGGGCGAACGCGGCGACGGCCGTGGCGAGCTGCGCTTCGCCATCGATGATGAGCCCTTCGCCGTCCACGTCCCTCCTCGCCTGCGATCGCCCTCAGCCTAGCGGAACCGGCCCCGCGCGCCAACGATGGTGGTCGTTCCCTTCAAGTCCGCGCGACCCTCTGCCGATACTGCGCCACGAGAGAGATGAGCGATCACAACGACAAGCCACGCGAGGCTCTTCCCGGCGGGAGACCGCGGGATGGGCGCGCGGACCCCTACCTCAAGTCGATGCTGCTCGGCCTCATCGAGGACAGCTACCTGCACACCGGCACCTTCACCCAGTTCGCGGCCGAGGTACTGCAGGTGATCGCCTACGCGGTCACGGTGCCGGTCGCGTTCACCGAAGGCTTCCTCAAGGCCTACCTGTCCATCGAGCGGGTGGTCGAGGACGCCGACGGGCGCATCAAGATCATCCCCAAGGAAGGCGCCAGCATCGAGGACATGATCCGCGACGTCGACGAGATCACGGCGCAGGTCGACCCCGGCGCGGTGTTCAACCCCGTGGTCCGCTCGAAGCTCGACGCGGTACATCAGACGTCGAGCAAGGCCATGAAGTGGGACATCAACTCGCTCGGCCAGATGGACGACGCCCAGTTGATGGAGGTCCTGCGGGAGATGCAGGCCGAGTCGGAGAGTCCGGACGACGATCGCGCCGAGCGCGACGAGGCCAACGACTACGTGCGCGCCAAGCTGGCGACGATCCGCCGCAACGTGCGCCAGTTCCAGACGCGACATGGAGCGGGGGCGGCCGACGCCGAGGCGCCGGGTGACGCCGGCCCGGACACCGGCGACTCACCGGTCCCGACCGGCTTCGGCGATGGCGGCGCCCCGATCTGAGCCGTCGCGCTCCCGCGGCCGCGCTCGCGCAGGCTCCGCGAGATCACGCGCCCGCCGTCCCGCGACACAACGCGCCCGAACTCCCGCCCGCGGCCCGGTTCGGATAGGATAGGCGGGCTTTCCGGGAGGGCAGGCATGCATCATTTCTCCGACAGTCTGGCGACGGCCGTCACGGCGCGGCGCAGCGTGGTCTGCGTCGGCCTCGACCCGACGCTCGAAGGCATGCCGCCGGAGCTCGTCGAGAAGTACCGGCCGCGCGTCGCCGACCTCGGTGACGAGGGCGCCGTCGCCGCCTGCTTCCAGGAGTTCTGCAGCGGCGTGATCGACGCCGTCGCCGAGAGCGCCGCGTGCGTCAAGCCGCAGGCCGCGTTCTTCGAACAATACGGCGCGCCCGGGTGGAGCGCGCTGCGCGCCGTCGTGCGCTGCGCGCACCAGTACGAGCTGCCCGTGATCCTCGACGTCAAGCGCGGCGACATCGCCTCGACCGGGACCGCCTACGGGCACGCCGCCTTCGGCGGCGCCCCCGGCCTCGACGCCCCGGTCGCCGGCATCGGCGCCGACGCCATGACCGCCAGCCCGTATCTGGGCGACGACTCGCTGGCGCCGCTCGTCGCCCGCTGCGCCGAGGGCAAGGGCGTGTTCGTCCTCACGCGCACCAGCAACCCGGGGGCGGCGCTCCTGCAGGAGCGTGAGGTGGACGGCCGCCCGCTCTACCTGCACGTCGCCGACCTGGCGGCGCGCCTCGGCGCGGAGCACATGGGCGACGCCGGATACAGCGACGTTGGCGCCGTGGCCGGCGCGACCAGCCCGGAGGCGCTGCGCCTCGTGCGCGAAGCGCTGCCGCACGCGTTCCTGCTCGTTCCCGGATTCGGCGCCCAGGGCGCCGGAGCCGATGCCCTCAGGGGCATCGCCGCCGGCGATGCCGCGGGCTACGTCGTCAACGCATCGCGCTCCGTCATCTTCGCGTGGCAGCGGGACGGCGGCGACTTTCGCAGGGCTGCCGCGACGGCCGCCGAATCAATGCGCAGCGAACTCTCGTACGCCCGATGACAGACGACGCCCCCGACAACGCACCCAAGGCCTCGCGCCGCAAGCGCTCGACTTCCGACGCTTCGAACGGGCGCGCGACGCCCCCGGCGGGCGAAGCGCCCGCGGCCGGCGCGGATCCCACCGACCCGTCGGCGGCGCTGGGGCGCCTCGAGGCGATGTCGGGCGGCACGCCGGCCGCCACTCCGGCGCCCGCGCCGCCGCGTCGCCCTCAGCGCAGCGTCGTCCCCGTGGCCACGACGGCGAGCAGGAGTGCGCGGCAGCGCCCGCGGCCGGCCGCATCTCCGGACGCCGGCCGCAGGATCGCGCGCATCGCCGCGCCGGCGGTGTTCCTCGTCGCCTGCATCGCGCTCATCGCGATCGTCGTCCAGTCGGGAGTCATCGGTGGCAAGACGGAGCCGGTGAGCACCCCGACGCCCGTCGCGACGCAGACCAAGAGCGCCTACAAGTCGTACAAGGTCATAGCCGGCGACAGCTGGTCGGCGATCGCCGTGAAGTTCAACACGACCACCGACGTCCTGCAGGCCGCCAATCCGAACCTCAGCACGACGACGCTCGTCGTCGGCGAGCGGATCCGCGTCCCCCGCCAGTAGTCCGGCCGCGGGGCTCGCCGGCGCCGGGACGCAGCCGCACGTTCTTCCTTTGACTCACTGAGATTCCCGCCGGTGGCTACCCTCCCGGTCGCCGTGCGCGCGTCGCCGCCGACCGCGCTGCTTCGTCGCGTCACCGCCCCTTGCCACGCCATCTTCGTGCGCGCCCGCGGGCGTGGCATGGTCGTGGCGACTTCTCGCGACCCTCGCCGGGGTGTCCGCCGTCGCCGCCGGGACCCGAGTGTCATGGAGGGGTGGTCAGGTGGCGAAGTATGTTGCAATGTGGGGAGAAGTGGGGTAGATTCCTCCCATGCAGCGACCGGTCCTGGTGGGGGAGTACGACTTCACGCTCGATGCGAAGAACCGCATCGCCGTCCCGGCGCGGCTGCGCGCGGCGTTCGCGGACGGCATCTACGTCACTCGCGGCCACGAGCGCTGCCTCGCCGCCTACGCGCCGGAGGAGTTCGAGCGGCACCTCGAGGAGCAGACGCTCCGGTCCTCGCTGAACAGCAAGCAACGCGCCCTGCAGCGGTTCGCCGCCGCCAGCGCAGTGTTCCAGGAGGAGCTCGACCGTCAGGGTCGCGTGACTCTGCCGGCGCGCCTGCTGGAGTTCGCCGGCATCAGGCGCGAGGTGACCGTGATCGGGGTCCAGGACCACGTCGAGATCTGGGACCGCACAGCATGGGCGGGCTACCTGTCCCAGCTGGAGGAGGAGGCCGATGCTACCGCAGACGAGCTTGCAACTTCGTGAGTACGAGATGGCCCTTGCTCACACCCCGGTCCTTCTCGATGAACTGATCGAGCTTCTGCGCCCGCGCAAGGGCGACGTGGCCGTCGACTGCACCTTTGGCGGCGGCGGTCACGCGGAGGCAGTCGCGGCGCTGCTCGGCGCCAGGGGCCGCCTCATCGCCGTCGACCGCGACCCGAGCGTGGCCGAGTACTTCCGCGACGTCGCGCGCGCCGCGCCTTGCGCCTGCGAGCTCTATCACGGCAATTTCGCGGCTGTGCTCGCCGAGCTCGACGACGCCTCGGCCGACCTCGTCTACATGGACCTCGGCGTCTCGTCCATGCAGCTCGACCGGCGCGAGCGCGGCTTCTCGTACGCCTACGACGCGCCCCTCGACATGCGCATGGACCCCGAGCTCAAGGTCTCGGCCGCGGACCTCGTGAACACGCTCCCCGAGGAAGAGCTCGCCGACATCTTCCGGCGCTACGGCGAGGAGCGCTACGCCAAGTCGATTGCTCGCGGCATCGTGATGACGCGCAAGAAGGCGCCGTTCGCCACCACCTGCGAGCTCGTGGAGGTCATCAAGCGCAACATCCCGACGCCCGCCCGCTTCGGCGCCGGCAACCCGTCGCGGCGCGTGTTCCAGGCGCTGCGCATCGTCGTCAACGACGAGTTGCAGTCTCTGGCGATGGGTCTTGAAGAGGCTTACCGCGTGCTGCGGCCCGGCGGGCGCCTGGCCGCCATGAGCTTCCACTCACTCGAAGACCGCATGGTCAAGGAGTTCTTCAGGGGTCACGCCGCGGGCTGCATCTGCCCGCCCGGCCCGCCGCAGTGCGTCTGCGGTCACGAGCCCACCCTGCGCGTGCTCACGCGCCGCCCGGTGACGCCGCGCGCCCAGGAGATCGACGTCAACCCGCGCAGCAAGTCGGCAAAGCTGCGCGTCGCGATCAAGCTCTAGGAGGCACGGTGGCGACAGCGGCACAGGCGCGGCAGGCGGCGACAGTCCCGCGCCGCAGGCAGGACGCAGAGCGCCTCCCGGCGCGGCCGGCCGCGCGCCGGGCGCCGCAGGCCCGGCAGCGCGCGGCGCAGCGCGCCCGACTGACGCGGCTCTTCGTCGTGTTCGTCATCTGCCTCACCGTCCTCGCCGTCGGGCGGGTCGCGCTGAGCTTCGCCGTGGTGCAGAAGAGCCTGCAGACCGACGCGCTGGCGCGCGAGGTGGGACGCCTCAGCGCCGAGAACCAGCATCTTCAGGAGACGGTCGCCAACCAGGGCTCGAGCGTCAACATCCGCGAGATCGCCGTGAAGCAGCTCGGTCTAGTCGAGTTCGGGCGCGCACCCGTCTACCTCAATGTCCACAGGTCGACGACGGCGACTCAGGTGGCTGAGAGGAACTGATGGCATCCGCGCGCACAGGACGGCGTCGCGTGGCCGGCGGGCGCGACGGCGGCCTGCGCGGGCTGACGGCCCGGTTCGCGCGCGGCGGAGGAGTCGGCGGGGGCAAGGGCGTCGACGGCCGCATCCGGCTCCTGCGCCTGATCTTCACCGTCTTTCTGGTGCTCGTGGGCGGCAGAGCCGTGGCGCTCGCCTCCTCGTCCGCCAATCTGACCAAGATCGCCCTCGCCCAGCAGACCGCCACCATCGTCCTGCCGGCGCCCCGCGGCGCCATCCTCGACCGCAACGGCAAGGAGCTGGCCGTCGGCAAGCCTACCGAGACGGTCTTCGCGACGCCCTATCTCCTGACTGATCCAAGCACGGCTGCCCGCGAGCTCGGGGCGGCGCTTCAGCTGCACAAGAAGAGCGAGCGCCGCGACTTGCTCGCCACGTTGTCTGACCGCAAGCTCAGGTTCGCCTTCGTGGCCCGCAACGTCGATCCGATGCTCGCGAAGGCCGCCCTCGCTCTGCGGCTGCCCGGAGTGGGCGCCTACGCCGGCGAGTCGCGGGCGTACCCGATGAAGGGTTCCGCGGCCCAGGTCCTCGGCTTCGCCGGCGTCGACAATAACGGGCTCGCCGGCCTCGAGCTGGAGTACGACCGGCAGCTCAGCGGCAAGGCCGGCAGCGAGGTCATCGTGCGCGACCCTGCCGGCCAGGCGCTCAAGACCATCCGGCAGACGCAGCCGGCGGCGGGGCAGGACGTGCGCCTCACGCTCGACGAGGACATCCAGTACACGGCCGAGGACGTGCTCAAGCACACGCTCAGCTCGTCCAGCGCGAAGAAAGCCGTCGCGATCGTCATGGACCCGCGCACCGGCGACATCCTCGCCATGGTCAACATGCCCGAGGTCAAGAACAACGACTTCGGCCTCGATCAGGCGAACGACGCCAACCGCGCCATCACCGACGCCTACGAGCCGGGTTCGATCTTCAAGCTGGTGACCATCTCGGGGGCGCTCGCCGACGGCACGGTGAACGCGCACGAGCGCCTCTCCCTGCCGCCCACCCTCACCCTCTACGGATCCACGATCCACGAGGCCGAGAACCGCGGCACCGTGGACTACAACGTCAAGGACATCCTCGTGAACTCGAGCAACGTCGGCGCCGTGAAGATCGGCATGAAGATGGGGCAGGCCGCGCTGCTCAAGTGGGCCGAAGCCTACGGCTTTGGCAAGGCCACGGGGATCGCGTTCCCGGGTGAGTCTGCCGGCTACGTCCCGGCGGCGGACAACTGGTCTGGCACGACCATCATCAACCTGCCGATGGGGCAAGGGATCTCGGTGACGCCGCTGCAGATCACCGCCGCGTTCGCGGCGGTGATCTGCAGCGGCGTCACCG
>Ga0209697_10006301_pt1 | contig 14399 bp, 15 predicted proteins | sample AliMusrvi5mmetaG_FD_184115 | JGI IMG/M metagenome (GOLD analysis project Ga0209697, IMG submission 184115) | Freshwater lake bacterial and archeal communities from Alinen Mustajarvi, Finland, to study Microbial Dark Matter (Phase II) - Alinen... | ecosystem: Environmental > Aquatic > Freshwater...
GGCGCCATCGCAGTATCAGCGGCCGACGACACCATCGCAGCCCCAGCATGAAACGCAGCCCGAGCCAATCCACCAGCCCACGGCGCCATCGCAGTATCAGCGGCCGACTACGCCGTCGCAGCCCCAGCATGAGACGCGGCCCGAGCCAATCCACCAGCCTTCGGAACCGTCGCAGTATCAGCGGCCGACTACGCCATCACAGCCCCAGCATGAAACGCGGCCCGAGCCTATCCATCAGCCTTCGGAACCGTCGCAGTATCAGCGGACGACGACACCATCGCAGCCCCAGCATGAAACGCGCTCGGAAACACGGGAGCAGGAGCCAACCTCACGAACTGAAAGAACGCCTTCGGTTCAGCAATCCACCGGCAGGAGCACGAATCAGCAGCCGCACCAAGCCCAACCGCAGCAGCCGGGTTACCCGCGGGATTTTCAGCGCTACCCATGATGCAAGCAAAAAAGCCGATGCCACGCGCATCGGCTTTTTACGTAAATCCCCCGGCCTGTCGTTCATGGCGCTGCAGGCAACTCCCCAGGAGCAAATACCTGCTCTGATTCAACCTGGCCCCTTCGATCAAAAATTTTTTTTGAAGCGAGCTCGCCCGTGTCGTAGATTTCCAGTGAGCGCAAGCTCCCGTTTTCAAAAAATTCGCGCGCCTCGACCGGATCCCCGGCGGCAAACACCGTCTGACCCGTAAGCCGGCCGTGCTCGTCATAATACCAGGTAAGCCCTTCAAGCCGGCCGTCTTTATACAGCCGCTCTTCCATCACGGTTTTGCCGGGATACCAGGTGCGCATACTGCCCTCAAGCAGGTTATCGCGATAGTTCTCCTCGCAGAGTAGTCTGCCCTGCTCGTCAAGCCAGCGCGCCGGGCCGTTCAGACTGCCGTTTTTATACTGAAACCGGCCCGCCACAGCCCCGTTTCCATGAAAAATCGTTGCCGGGCCGTCAAGCAGCCCGCCGGCTGCATGCTGCTCCCGCCGCAGCCGGCCCTTGCGGTCATACATGCGGCACGGGCCCTCGGAAAATCCTTTCCGGAAATGCTCTGCAGTCTCCACTTTCCCGTTTTCAAAATACATGATCGAGCCGCCCTCCCGGAGACCGCCGACATAGGGCTCCTCGGCCAGCAGCCTGCCGCTGCGGTAATACCGGGTTGCCATGCCCTGACAGCTTCCGCGCACATAGGGCGTCAGGCTGAGCAGAGTGCCGTTCGGGTAAAAAGTTTTCATGATGCCGTCAAGCTTGCCGGCCCGATAGGTTTGCTCTGCCGCGGGATGATGCTCCGCATCATATTCCGTGAACAGGCCCTCCCGCAGGCCCTTGCGAAAGCTCCCGCGAAGGCTGACGCTGCCGTTTTCATAATAGCCGGTGTACGAGCCGTCCGCGGTATTATTAATAAAAGTTGTTTCCGCTTTGAGCCGGCCGCTTTCATAATATTCTTTTACGATTCCCTGAACGAGGCCAGCCGCCACCGGTTCTTCCTTCAAGACACCGCCGCTTTCGTAGCTGGTGCTGCGCAGTCCGTCCTCACTGCCGTGAATGTAGGCGCCTTGGATCTTAACGGCGCCGCTTTCATAATATGTAGAATAGTGCCCCTCCCGCAGGCCCTGCCGGTATACAAACTTCGTGGCGCATTTCCTGTCGGGAAAAAAGGTCCTTGTTTCACCCTCAAGCACGCCCTGGCGATACCGCTCTATTTTGGTAATGGTGCATGACGGGCTGTACTGCCACAGCGTACCGTGCACGGTCCCGTTATCATACTGCACGACCTGCTGCAGGCTGCCGGTCGGATAATAATATCTGGCTGTGCCGTGGGGGCGGCCATCCGCAAGCGGAATATCGGCTTTAAGGGAGCCGCCGGGATACTGTTCGCGGCGGATATCATCAGAGCAGGAACAAAGCATAAGGACCATTAATAACCCGGCGGCAATGCAGTTTTTAAAAATATTGCTTTGACAGATCATCAGTGCATGCCCATAATGGCAACAATTTTTCATTCACGCCGGTACCCTGTGACAAAAGAACTTTCAGCGCTGCTTTTAACCGTGTTTCTGCTTGCCGTGGGCATGAGCTTCACCTCGCCGCTCATTCCCCTGCTCATGAAAGGCTGCGGCGCCACCACGGCCGACATCGGCCAGATACAGACAACATACTTCATTGCCTTTACCCTTGCAACCACGATGCTCGGCCGTCTGATCGAGCGGGCAGGCTCCAAGCGCATGATACTCTCCGGGCTTGCCCTGTTCGGAGCCTCTCTCATGGCCATGCCCTATGCGCCTTCCCTTGTCTGGTTTTACGTCATTCGCGTGGTGCAGGGCATCGGCTCCGCCCTGCTGTTCGCGCCGACCGAGTCGGCGATAAATGCCATTTCAGCGCCCGAGCGGCGCTCGACTAATATGGGCCTGTACGGCCTGGTGTTCGGCTGCGGCTTTGCCGCGGGCCCGGTGATAGGCGCCAGCCTGTGGGCCATCGCCCCCAGCCTGCCGTTTTTTGCGGCAGCGGTGAGCTGCGCCGCAGCCAGTATCGTTTTAAAACTGTTATATCATGAACATCAGATTCCCCTCAGCCGCACGGAATATGATTTTTTCAAGCTGTTGCGCGTTCTGAAGATCCCCCTCACCGCGGCAGCCTGCTATGCGGTTGTGGAGATATCCATTGCCTCGTTCCTGTCGCTGTATCTTGACCGGCTCGGGTTTGGGGGGGCGCGCCTGGGCATCGTCTTCACCCTTTTTGCCGTCGGCGGCATTCTGTCGCCCTATCCGGCGGGAAAAATCGCCGACCGACTGGGCAAGCAGACCGTGCTGAAAGCCTGCGGGGTGCTTCTTGTCTGCACGACCGTCGCGTTCATTTTTTTTCGTTCCTACCCGGCCATATGCCTGCTTATCTGCTGCGTCGGAATAGTTGCGGGGTCTCTCTATCCGATCTCTCTTTCCCTGATCGGCGAGCTTGTGCCCCCGGAAAAATTCGGAACGGCAAATGCCTCGTTCAGCTTTTTTTACGGTTTGGGGTCCATTGCCGGGCCGCTGGTGACCGGATGGGTGCTGGAGCTGACCTCTATTATGAATCTTTTTTACCCGATTGCCGCCGCAGCTCTCGTTTTTACGGTCATTACGGCCTCCCAGCCCCTGAAACCGTATTCAGGCGGAAGCGAATTATCTTGACAACAGGGTGATGGGCTTTATATAAGATTATAATAATTTTCTGTGCCGGAACGAACATACACCGGCCCCCCCTACATTATTGCAAAAGGAGTCGCCATGAAGGTCACGGTCGTTATTCCCACAAAGAATGAAGAGGGAAACCTGCTTGAAGTTATCGAACGTGTTCGCCCCTATGCCGATGAAATACTGGTGGTTGACGGCCATTCAACCGACAAGACGCGGGAAGTGGCCGAAGCGGCGGGCGTGCGGGTCATTCTCGATAATAAAAAGGGCAAGGGAGCAGCGCTGCGGCATGTGATCAATTTCGTCGAAACTGAAATCACCGTCTTCATCGATGCCGACGGCTCCCATGATCCGGAGGACATTCCCAAGCTCACGTATCCCCTGCTCAAGGGCGAAGCCGATATGGTCGTGGCATCCCGGCTCATGGGCGGCTCAAGCGAGCTGCACGGCGGTTTTGACGAGTTCTTCCGCTTGACCGGCAGCTCCTTCATCACGGCCATGATAAACTGGCGCTTCAAGGTCAAGCTCAGCGAAAGCCAGAACGGATTTCGCGCCATCAAGACCGATGTCATGAAGCAGCTCGGCCTTGTGGAGAACATCACCACGATCGAGCAGGAAGTGACCATGAAGACCCTGAAAAAAGGGTTTCGCATCGTGGAAGTTCCCTCGCATGAGCATACGCGTAAATTGGGCTATTCCAAAATCAGCGTAAAAAAAGTCGCTTTCCGATATGTGTATACCCTGTTTAAGTATCTGTTTTTTTAACCAGCAGCGGCGGGCAGCCCTTTGAATCAAATCTTTTTTTGAAAACTGGACCGACTGCATGAACATTCTTCTTTTAAACCCGCCCGCAGAGTTCAATAAAAAATTCATCCGCGAGGGCCGCTGCACCCAGGAGCAGGGCGCCTGGGGCACCCTCTGGCCGCCCATATCGCTTGCCATGACCGGCGCCGTGCTTGAAAAGGACGGCCAGGATGTGCGTATCATCGACTGCCCGGCAAGCTCCATAAGCTTTGAGGCGCTGGAGCCCGAGATGCGGCAATTCAATCCCCGGCTGGTCATCTGGAGCACGGGCACACCCTCCATTGCCGGCGATCTTGCCTTTGCCGAAGCTGTTAAAAAAATTCTGCCGGCATGCACAACCGCTGTTTTCGGCACCCATGTGACCGTCCTTGACCGGCAGTGTCTGCAGGCAACACCCGCCCTTGACTGCATTATCCGCAATGAGCCGGAACTGACCGCCAGTGAGCTTGCGCAGGCCATTGCATCACAGAAAGACTTTTCAGCTATCGCAGGGCTTACCTGGCGTAACACGGCGGGGGCCATCATCGCCAACCCGGCCCGCCCTTTTATCGACAATCTCGACAGCCTGCCGTATCCGGCCTGGCACCTGCTTGACCACCAGAAGTACGTGCTGCCCCTCAAGGGCCGCCCCTTTCTCATCATCGTGCCGCAGCGGGGCTGCCCCTTCAACTGCACCTTCTGCACCGGCCAGACTTTTTACGGCAAAAAGCTGCGCGTCCGCGCAACTGAAAACGTCATTGCCGAATTAAAATACGACATGGAGCGCTTCGGCGTTCGCGACTTTTTTGTCTGGGCGGAAACCTTTGTGATAGACCGGCAGCATGTAGCCGAGCTCTGCCAGGCCATACTTGACGCGGGGCTTAAGATATCCTGGACCTGCAACAGCCGCATCGATATTGTTGATGCCGATCTTTTAAAGCTCATGAAACGCGCGGGCTGCTGGATGATCAGCTACGGCATAGAATCAGCGGACCAGAAGGTGCTTGATGCCGTGCGCAAAGGCACCCGGGTTGAGCAGGCCGCGCTCGCTGTCGGGCTTGCCCGGGCGGCAGGCCTTAAAACCGCGGGACACTTTATTTTTGGCCTGCCCGGCGACAGCGAAGAAGCCATGAAAAAAACCCTGAAGCTTTCACGCAGCTTGAAGCTTGACGTTGCGCAGTTCTACAGCGCCGTGCCGTTTCCGGGCTGCAACCTCTATGATGAGGCGCTTGAAAAAGGCTGGATTGAACCCGGCGATTTTGTGAGCTTCAGCCAGAGCAGCTCCGTCATGCGCATGCCCGGCCTTTCCCCCGACACTGTTGACCGCAACCGGGCAGCAGCCTACCGCCAGTTTTATTTAAACCCCATGACCTGGCTGCGCACCGTGCGCATGTTTGAGTGGGAAGGAATCAAAAGCCTGCTGCGTACTGTCGGCGAATTCCTGCGCTGGTCGGTCAGATAAAGATTCAAGATTCCGGTTTCTTTCTGCTGAATCCCTAATTTTGACGGTCCCGTAAAAAGTCAAAAAAGTGGTCATTGCGAACGAAGTGAAGCAATCTCTGCGTGTGTAAGCACTTGAAAAACCAAGATTGCCGCGTCGCTCCGCTCCTCGCAATGACACCTGCTGGGACTTTTTACGAAACCATCAATTTTGAGTCTTGAATTTTGATGGTCCCGTAAAAAGTCAAAAAAGTGGTCATTGCGAACGAAGTGAAGCAATCTCTGCGTGTGTAAGTGTTTGAAAAGCCGAAATTGCCGCGTCGCTCCGCTCCTCGCAATGACAAGCGAGGAGACTTTTTACGAGAGTATCAATTTTGAATCATTATGCATACCACCTCAACTCTTGTCATTGCGGCAACCGACACGGAGCTTTCATGGCTTACCACGCGCCTGGATACCCGGCCGGACCGGCCGCTGCTTGATTTTCCTGTCCGGCGCGCCTCCGGCGGCTCCGCCGGCATATGGCTGGTTATCAGCGGCCCGGGCATGGCCAATGCCGCCGCGGCCTGCGCTGCCGCCATCGAGCGTTTTCAGCCACTTCGAATTTTCAATACGGGAATCTGCGGCGTCTACGCACAGGACCGCACGCTTCTGGGCACAGCGGTTACGGGCGAGCAGGCTATTTTTGCCGATAGCGGCGCTGTGTCTGTTCGTGATTTCACCTCTCTGCGGGACATGAACCTTCCCCTTGCAAGCCCTGCGGGTAACGATATTTTCAATATCCTCAAGCTCGATAGCGCCGCAGCTTCCAAGGATATTGCCCGGGCTGATTTTTTGACCGTTGCCGCGGTTTCCGGCAGTCGTGCTGCGGCTGATAAACTCCGCCGCCGGTTTCCGCGTGCCGCAGGCACTTTGCTGTGCGAAGATATGGAATCGGCCGCCGTGGGGCTTGTCGCCCTGCGGGCAGGCATCCCCTGCACCGTTGTGCGGGGCATATCAAACCTGTGCGGTGAGCGCGACCACGACCGATGGGACATACGCGGAGCCGCGCGCTCAGCGCAGGAAACTCTTTATACTCTTGTGAGTCCATGAGCACACCACTGGAACTGGCTATTTCCCCCTGCCCGAATGACACCTATATTTTTGATGCCTGGGTGAATGGCAGGCTCGGCCCTGGCGCCCCGGCGGTCACCTGCCGCCTTGAGGATGTTTCAACCCTCAATGAGCTGGCGTTTCGCGGCGAGCCAGATGTGGTGAAAGTATCTTTTTATGCCTACAGCCGCCTGCGGCCGGCCTATGAGCTTATCAATGCCGGTGGTGCGCTGGGCAGAGGCTGCGGCCCGCTGCTGGTGGCACCCCCCACCACTGCCGGCCGCGAGGGGCTTCGAGCCCTGCGCATTGCCGTGCCCGGCTGCTGGACAACGGCAAATCTTTTATTCTCCCTTTACCAACCTGAAGCTAAAAACAAAATCTATCTGCCTTTTGACGAAATCATGCCCGCCATTGCCGCGGGCGATGTCGATGCCGGCGTCATAATCCATGAAGGCAGGTTTACGTATCGCAATTACGGCCTGTCTTTGATTGAGGATCTGGGTGCATGGTGGGAGAAAACAACCGGCCATCCTATTCCACTGGGGGCCATCATTGCAAAAAAGGAGCTCGGGCCGGACACGCTTGCCCTGGTGGCATCCGCAATCAGGGCAAGCATTCACCATGCCCGCACTAACCCCGAAGCGCCGCTGGCATTCATGAAGCAGCATGCCATAGAGATGGATGGAGCCGTCATGAACAGCCATGTTGCGCTTTACGTAAATGAGTACAGCCTTGATTTCGGCCCCGACGGCAGGGCTGCCATCGAGCATCTGCTGGGGTTGGCCCAGGCAAAAGGATTATTGTAATAGAAGGATATCCTCATCCGTCAGGCCATGCCACAGTCCGTACTGCTTCATTGCATAATCGATATAAAGCACTGTCATCTGCCCATCGCCGTCAAGATCGCCGGAATTGAGAACGGGCGTGTACCGGGAAAGGCACAGGTAACCGGTCTTCAGATATCTTTTTTCGACTAGGCCAGGGATGTGATCGAAAAACTTTTTTCCGCGGGCAGGCGTTTTTTATAGAATGAGTACAGCCCTTCCGTGCTTTTCATGGAATTGCATCTTCTGCACGCCCATACTTTATTGTGGATCGACTGGATCGCGTCGCAGCAGCGGCAGCAGGCAATGATTTTGGCGTACTGGAAATTCATTACATCCTGAAGCTTTTTGACATCACGGGCCGGCATGCTCCGCACCTGAATGTATCAGACCCCTCTCGGGCAGAACCTTCAGCCCGCGGATCAGGCCACTTGTGCTGTGGATCGGTTCAATCGGAACCAGTTGCTTTGCATCCCCCATGCCAACCTTCTGTTAATTTCCGAATTGTTAAAGGGATTTGAGCTTTGCGAGGCTAAATAATAATATAAAAAAGTAAGCAGAAGGTCAAATGTTAAAAAAAGAATCCAGAAGTCAGGAGGCAAAGACCGGAAGGCAGTATCCAGAATACAGTAGGACCTTCACCTCGATCCTCTATCCATTGTCCGGGGGCGAGGATGATCAAACCAATCAAACCAATTGAACAAATCTAACCAGGCAACCTATTGAATTCTTGACAAGAGAAATGAAATATTGTAATTTACCTACCGGTAAGTAAATTGAAAAAAGGGCCATGCAAAACTCTAAAGAAAAAATCATTGAAGCAGCTGTTGAGGTCTTTTTTGAAAAGGGCTTCGATGCGGCATCCATGCGCGAGATCGCTGAAAAAGCCGGGCTCACCAAGCCCATGATCTATTATCATTTTAAAAACAAAGAGGCCCTGTATATCGGACTGCTCGAAGAAAACCTGGAGCTGTTTTGCCAGGGCCTTAAGGGCCTGCTTGCCGCAGGCAGCGATCCGAGGGCTACCCTGTGCGCCATCATCAACCATTTCGAGCAGACATTTGCCCGGGGCACCCGAGTGTACAATATAATTCAGCGCGAGATAAGCGGCAACGGCCATTTTGTGGCCCAGCTTACGGAGCGCTATTTTTCCAAAATCTCGCTGCTCATAGCGCAGTTCATGCGCGACGGCCAGCGCCAGGGATTCATACGGCAGGAGCTTGACCCGCTGCTTGCAGAAATGAGCCTGGTCTCCATCCTGCTTCTGTATTTTTCCCAGGAAAACGTATTTCAGCATATGGCCCGGTTTGTCGACCCGCACACCTTTTCGCGCGAGGCGTTCCGCGCCCATATCTTCAAACTGTTTACGGTCGGTGAGCCGGCCACAGAATCCGGAGAACTTCTATGAGCGTTTTTGACAAATGGAAAACCGCTGACCTGAAAAGCAGAATCACCAACGCCCTGTGCCTGCTGGTGATCATAGCTGCCATACCCTATGGCATGCACTGGCTGTATTACCGGTTTACCCATGCCATTACCGATGATGCTTTTGTTGAATCCGATCTTATCAATATGACCCCGCGCGTGCCGGGGCATATTAAGGAACTGAAGGTTGATGAATCCTCCGCCATACAAAAGGGCCAACTGCTGGCCATGCTCGACCCGGTTGATTACCAGGCGCAGGTTGAGATGTCGCAGGCAAAGGCGGACAAGGCCCAGAAGAACGCCGAGGCTTTGAAAATTACGCTGGAGCGGACCACGCAGGTGGTTGACCGCGAAACAAATATTGCGCAAAGCGGCATTGCAAAAGCCGAGGATGACCTGAAAAAAGCGCAGGCGAATTTTGAGCGCGTGGTGCGGGATTTCAAGCGCTTTGAAAATCTCTATGAGACCAAAAGCGTTGCCAAGCATCAGTTCGACACTATCAATGCCGAGCGCACGGCAGCTGTGGCGACGCTCAGCTCAGCCAAGCTCGGCGTGAGCGTGGCACAACAAACCTACGAGCGCGTGGTTGCGGAAAAGCTTGTGGTCAAGGAGCTTGAAGCAAAGATTGCCTCCGCCGAGAAAGAGGCAAAAGAGGCCGCCAAAGGCCTTGAGATTGCAAAACTTAATCTTGAGCACACCCGGATTACAAGCCCCATCAACGGTGTAGTGGCGAAAAAGTTCATCCATGCCGGCGACTATGCAACGCCGGGTTTTCCCGTTTTCAGCATCTATGATACGGACAATGTTTTCGTACGCGCCAATCTTGAAGAAACAAAAATGAAGGGCGTTGCGCTGGGGCAAACCGTTGATCTGGACGTTGACGCCTTTTCACGGCGCAACTTTCAGGGCAGGGTCATTAAAATCGGCGATGCCACGGGCGCGCAGTTTATGCTCATTCCGCGCGACACCACCACGGGCGAATTCACCAAAGTCGTGCAGCGCATACCGATTAAAATTCAGATTACCGACGACCCCGAGCATGTATTAAAGCCGGGGTATTCGGTGACGGTAGGAATACGGTTGAATTAGTTGGATTGGTTTGGTTGGTTGGATTAGTTCGATTAGTTGTTAACCAATAAAACCGACTAAACCAATAAAACAAATGGAACTGTTCTTTAACCAATAAAACCAACCAAACCAATAAAACAAATAGAACCAATGGAACAGGTTACCACTCAGCCCGGATCGAAATGGACCGCCGCCTGCATCGTGATGATCGGCATTTTTATCGGCCTGTTGGACGGCACCATTGTCGACGTGGTGCTGCCGAAAATGATGGCCACCCTCAACACCGACACCTACGGCGTGCAGTGGGTCATTATATCGTATTTCATCGCGGCGGCCATCGGCATGACCAGCACGGGCTGGCTGGCCTCGGTGCTCGGGCACCGCAATACCTATCTGCTGGGCCTTGTCGTCTTTACCACCTTTTCAGCCATCTGCGGCCAGGCCACCAGCATCGGCATGATGAATCTCGCCCGGTGCTGCCAGGGTCTGGGCGAAGGCATCATGGTGCCCATCGGCATGATCATTCTCATGGAGGTGTTCCCCGAAGAGGAGCGAGGTCTGGCGCTCGGCATTTACGGCCTCGGGGCCAGCTGCGCACCGGCCATGGGGCCCACCCTCGGCGGCTTTATCACCGAACACTTGAGTTGGCGCTGGGTATTTTACGTGAACCTGCCCATCGGCCTCATCGGCGCTTTTCTCACGCTGACCCTGCTCTGGGAAACGGGCAAAAAGGACTCGTCGGCAAAATCCTTTGATTTGCCGGGATTTATCACCATGGCCATCGCCTTCGGCTCTTTTATCGCCTTCCTCAGCAAGGGGCAGGAAAACGGCTGGCTGCAGTCGGATTTCATACTCATGCTTATCGTCATTTTCTGCGTGTCGCTCCCGCTGTTTATCTGGATTGAGCTCCACACGGAAAAACCGCTCTTTGATGTGCGGATCTTCAAATACCGCGATTTCACCTTGAGCGTGCTGTGCATGTTTTTCATGAGCATCGCGATTTACGGCATTTTCATGCTGATCCCGATGTATATGGAGCGGTTCCGGCAGTTCACCACGCTCACCACGGGCCTCACCATGCTTCCCGGTTCCATTATGGCGGGCATCGGCGTCATGGTGGCGGGCTATCTTTCGGACAAATACAACCCCAAAAAGCTTTTTTTCTTTTCCTCGCTTTTCATGTTCATCAGCGGCATGGCACTCAGTTCGATCGATCAATACACCGAGCGGACAACGATACTGCTGCTGTTTATGTTATGGAACATTCCCATGGCCTTTAATTTTCCGCCCATTCAGGCGGTCGGCTATAACGGCATACCGCCCGACAAGCTCGACCTGGTTTCCTGCGGCCAGAATGTCGCACGCCTGCTCGCCGGGAGCGTGGGCACGGCCATTGCGGTGACGCTTCTCGAGCGCAAGGCCGCGGCCTTTACCGAATCGTTCGGCCGGACGATCAATTACGGCAATATCGCCTCCATGAATATGCTGCACTCCCTGCAGGGGTACCTGCATTTTCACGGCACGCCCAACCAGCTTCTGGAGAAAAAAGCGCTCAAAATGATGGAGCTTTTCACCCGGGTCAAGGCCTATACGTATGCCGTAGAAAGCGATATCTTCTGGCTGACGATACTCGGGATGTTTGCCATCATTTTCGGCCTTTTTATAAAAGTAAAAAATAACGCAAACGGAGTAAAACATGCGCCGATACATTAAACTACTGGTAGCCGCAGCCCTGTTCATGCCGCCCGCCGCTGCTCCTGCCGCCGATAGTGCAACACCGCTGACACTGGAGCGCGCCATCGACATCGCGCTTGCGCAAAATCCCGGGTTCGCGGCATCGGGCCTGGGGATACAGGAGGCCGAGCACCGGAAAAAAGCCGCGGGCGCTGATTTTCTGCCGAAGCTGAAAACCACCTATTCCTATACCCATCTGTCCGACCCGCCGGAAGTCAAGCTGCCCGCGACGTCGCTGGCGCAAATGGGATCGCTCAACAATGCCGTCGGCGATGATTTTTCTTTTTTCGCTGTCAAGGCGGTGCAGCCTCTTTTTACAGGCGGTGAAATTTATAATAAATATAAGCTTGAAAAACTGGGCGTTGATGTGGCCCGGCTTAAAAACGACACGGCCCGCAATGATCTGGTCTACAGCGTGAAGGCGACATATTTTTCCGTTCTGAAAGCGCAAAAGCTTTTTGAGGTGGCGCGGCAGGCGGTGGCGCAGATCGAGTCGCATGAAAAAACCGCGCGCGATATGTTCGAGCAGGAAATGATCGCAAAAAACGATCTGCTTGAAGCGCAGGTGCGCCGAGCCCAGGCCGAGCAGGACCTCGTGCGGGCCGAGCAGGGTGTCGAGCTTGCGAAAGCCACGTTCAATACCGTGCTGCATCAGGAGGTTAATACGCCGGTAGACCTCGTCGACAGCACTGATGCGCAGCGGGTAATGCTCACGCTCACCGAAAGCCAGGCCCTTGCCCTGGAGCGCCGGCCGGTCATCGCTGAAATCGATACCACGATCAAGCAGGCCCAGACCGGGGTGAAGCTGGCCCAGGGCACCTATTACCCGAAGCTCTCTTTTGTCACGGCCTACAACCGCATCGGCGACCATGCCGCTACCGACAGCATGAAATTCATCGACGCCAATACCTGGAGCATGACCGTCAACATGGACTGGACCTTCTTTGAATGGGGCAAAAAAGGCAATGTGGTCGGCGAGCAGAAGGTGAAACAGCTTGAAGCGCAGGAAATAAAAAAAGAGATAGTCGGCAAGGTGATGCTGCAGGTCAAGGATGCCTGGCTGCGCACCCAGGAAAACTGGAAAAATATCGCTGTTTCCCGCACGGCCATTGCCCGGGCCGAGGAAAACTTTCGCATATATCAGAACCGCTTCAACCAGCAGATGGCAACCACCACCGATGTGCTTGACGCCCAGACGCTGCTGACCCATGCGCAATCAAATTACCATAGCTCACTGTATGATTATTTTATTGCCCGGGCCATGCTCGAAAACGCCATTGCCGCGGAGGTGAAATAGCTGCGGCCATTGCGCTGCGCCGCGGCGGAATCACAAATTAAAATTATCTAATTCCGCCTTAACCTTTTTTTAATGATCGCTGTGCTAAAAGTATCATCAGAATGAGAGATGCACACTGATCGCGTGGAGGCTTGTTACAGTATATCGTTTTAATGGATGTGCAGAGAGGGTGTTCCTCCCCCCCTTTCCTCCTCTCTGCACCCCTCTCCCTTTCAAGAAACGACAGCTTTGGATGCAAAGCTGTCGTTTCTTTTGTTTATTGTACCAGTTGAAGCCGAACAGCGAACTCATGAAACGCGGGCGCCTCGGTTTCTGAAACCCTTTCCCTAGAGCATTTTTCAAAATACTGTAGCCATACAGACACAGGTGAGCTTTTGGTGAAGGCAGCCCGTGCGGTTCGAGCCATTGGCATTCCACCACCGCCGGCTTCTTTTGAGAGAATCATAGCACGGGCTAACGAAGCAAAAGCTTGCCTGTGCAAACGGCTACGAAAAAAAGAAAAATGCTCTAATTGCACAAGAGCCCCTTTTGTTTGCAGCCAGCGTTATGCCGCTACTTTCAATTTGACATGCATACCGGCCTTTGTTGCAAGCGTAATGAGCATTTCAAGTCTGAATCGCTCCTATTTGCCGCGCATGAGATCGGAAACCCTGGATTGGGTCACTCCGAATATTATTGCCGCCTTGGCCTGCATTAATTTTTTTGCTTTGATGAGGATGGGCAGGATCATTTTAAAAAATAGAGCGGCCGGGTTTAAATCCGGCCGCTCTATTTTATGAGCCGTGCTGCGGAGCAGCTTATTTTACGAGCTTCTTTTCAAACACCTTCCTGAATTTTTCAAGCTTCGGGGTTATGACAAACCGGCAGTAGGGCTGGCCTGAGTTTTCCCGGTAATAATTCTGATGATAGGTTTCAGCTTTATAGAATTTTTTAAGCGGCGCGATTTCCGTTACTATCGGCTTGTCCCAGATTTTTGCCGCGGCAAGCTCTTTTTTATATGCCTCGGCAGTCTGCTTCTGCTGGTCAGTGTTATAAAAAATAGCTGAGCGGTACTGCGTGCCCGAATCATTTCCCTGGCGGTTAAGGGTGGTGGGATCATGGGTCTGCCAGAAAACTTCAAGCAGCTCTTTATAGCTGACTTTTGCCGGATCATAGCTTATCTGACAGGCCTCGGCATGGCCGGTGGACCCGGAGCAGACCTGTTCATAGGTAGGGTTTTCAACCGTGCCGCCCGCATAGCCGGACACGACAGAGGTCACGCCCTGCACGTTTTGAAATATCGCCTCAACGCACCAGAAGCAACCTGCGGCAAAAGTCGCGGTTTCAAGCCGGCCGGAAGAGGAACTCTTGGAGGTGGTAGTGTCTGTTGCCATGGGGGTAGCTCCTGTATAGTCAGCGGCACAGAAAAAAAGCAGTGCAATCAACAGCATGGAAATTTTCATGGTAGTCACCGAAGTTTTTACTTATTAATAGCACAGAAACTTTTATGATTAAAGAAGCCGGGGGGGGTAAATATTTTTAGACGTTTTTTTAGATGGTTAGCCATCGTATTTTTATGTTTACAATATTTA
>Ga0209697_10006303_pt1 | contig 14399 bp, 7 predicted proteins | sample AliMusrvi5mmetaG_FD_184115 | JGI IMG/M metagenome (GOLD analysis project Ga0209697, IMG submission 184115) | Freshwater lake bacterial and archeal communities from Alinen Mustajarvi, Finland, to study Microbial Dark Matter (Phase II) - Alinen... | ecosystem: Environmental > Aquatic > Freshwater...
CCCTACCGCGTTGAGGGAAGCCCATAGGTGCATTATTATACGCGTTTAAATGATTGGTTGGCATACATTTCTGCAAAAGGTATGTGAAGCATAGAGAAATCTTGATATACAGCATTTTCATCTTAAATATATACCTAAAACAGACATTCCGTTAAACCTTCAGGTTAACCGAATAACCTGTGCTATCATACCCACTACCAAGTAACTCTTTGATGTTGAAAATGCTGTATCATCATTATATCCCATGGTGACAGTTCTTATGGCAGGGTTTACTTGCATTCGATACACCAAAAGTGAATCCCATTGTAGGGGCGACTCATTCGCCTTTTCCATCGCTTGTTCAAGGCGAATGAGTCGCCCCTACATCCCCGCTGTATCGAAACCGAATAGTTGTCGCTATAATAAAAGAATATCGTGGTTTCAAAGCAGGCCGTGTTCGGCAAAGGAATAGGCATTCAAGCCGTCCCCGATGATGAAATGATCGAGGACGCGAATGTCCAGCAATCCCAGAGCCTGTTTCAATCGTTGCGTGATGAACTTGTCCGCCTCGCTAGGTTCGGCAACCCCCGACGGGTGGTTGTGGGCAAAAATCATCGCAGCCGCATTATGGTCCAAAGCAATTTTAACCACTTCGCGGGGATAAACGCTGGCTCCATCAATGGTGCCGCGAAACAGTTCGACAAAGTGAATGACCCTGTGTTGATTGTCCAGCAGCAAACAGGCAAACACTTCGTAGGGATAGGCACGCAGGGTGGAAATCAAATAGCGGCGGGTCAATTCTGGGCTGGTGAGTGCATTGCTGCGGTCTAGTTCTTCCCGCAAATGTCGCCGCGCCATTTCCAGCACCGCCTGTAGCGATGCATATTTCGCGCTGCCTAGCCCTAAGCTTCGTTGAAAGCGTTCGAGATCGGCTTCCAATAGAGCGCGTAGGGAACCATATTCTTGCAGTAGTTCCCGAGCTAGGTCCACGGCAGTTTTCCCCTTCACTCCCGTGCGCAGAAAAATTGCCAACAATTCGGCGTCGGACAGGGCGCTGGCCCCACGTTTTATGAGTTTTTCCCGTGGTCTTTCGTCCTCCGGCCAGTCTGTTATGGTCATAACCTGTCTCCAAAAAGTTATTGTTTTTTCGCTAACGGTTAAATAAGGATAGAAGGATTCCGGCAAACTTGCCATAATTTGTATTCTTAATGGGTGCGATTAAAAGTGATGCAGGTGCAAGGCTTGCCTTGCGAGGGCATGGACAAGCAAGGCAAGCCTTGCACTCCGGGTGTAGTGTAAATACCGCCCAGTTCGTGGGCATCACTTTTAATCGCACCCGTTCTTATATTACATAACCTAGGCAGCGGGGTAACCTATGTGAGTCGGCTGACGGAAAAACGTATCATCCTTGGTGTCACAGGCGGAATAGCAGCCTATAAAGCCTGTGACTTGACCCGCCAGTTAATTCGGGCGGGAGCCTGTGTGCGAGTTGTAATGACCCGCGCTGCCACTTCCTTTGTCGCTCCGCTGACTTTCCAAGCCTTGTCAGGTAACCAGGTGCATTTGGATTTATTGGATACGGAGGAGGAATCTGCCATGGGGCATATCCGTCTAGCACGCTGGGCCGATTTAATCCTTGTTGCCCCGGCCACTGCTGATTTCATGGCCCGGCTCCGCGCTGGCTCGGCTGGTGAACTGCTTGATGCTGTTTGTTTGGCGGCAGAAGTCCCAGTCGCGCTGGCACCAGCCATGAACCGTGCCATGTGGTATAACCCGGCTACCCAAGAGAATGCTGCAATCCTGGCCGAACGCCGGGTCCACTTGCTTGGACCGGACAAAGGAATGCAAGCCTGCGGTGAAAGTGGATTTGGCAGGATGATGGAACCCATCGAGCTATGCCAAGCCTTGGAGGCGATATTCACGGAAAAAACTTTGGCCGGATGTTCGGTGCTGGTTAGCGCAGGGCCCACTCGTGAATCCCTTGATCCGGTGCGCTACCTAACCAACCGCAGTTCTGGGAAAATGGGCTATGCATTGGCGCAGGCGGCCATCAACGCCGGTGCCAAGGTCACTCTAGTGAGCGGGCCGGTTTTACTTGAACCACCCAAAGAAGCAATAGTGGTCAAAGTTGAAACCGCAGCCGATATGTTTAACTCGGTGATTGGATTGGCATCTGGACATGATATTTATATAGGTACTGCGGCTGTTGCCGACTATACTCCGGCGCAGGTGGAGGAAGGTAAAATCAAGAAACATGATGAGGCCTTGACGATCCTGCTGAACCGCACACGCGATATTTTGTCTGCCGTTGCCGGTCTACCAAGCCGGCCATTCACCGTGGGCTTCGCCGCCGAAACAGGCCATCTTGAGGCACATGCCAAAGAAAAGCTGGAAAGCAAAGGACTGGATATGATTGCTGCAAACTGGGTGGGGCAGCCCGAGGGAGGCTTTGATAGAGACGAAAACGCCTTGTGGGTATGCTGGCCTGGTGGGGAAAAGTATTTGCCCATGGCATCCAAACAAAATATTGCCATTCAACTTATCGAATTGATATCAGAAAACTATAGTGCGCAAAAAAATACAACATGAAACCCTTGATGGGGGTCGTAATGCATTCATGGAAACTGCCGCAATCTGCGGCAGGTTTCTGGATTAAGGGTTAATGAGCCTATGAGCAAGGGTTCAGGATTAATCAAAGCCCAAATGACGTTTGCAAAAATAACCGGTGGCTTGGCTATAGCCGCATTGATAGTAACCATATCGGTCCATGGCTTTCTCTTTATGGTGACATCGCGTTCGGTTGAAGAAGCCAACGCCCAAAGTGCCGTGGACTCGGCAAAGGACACGGCAAGCAATTTGGGCCATTTTATGGACTGGCTTGACCTGAGTCTAAATGCAATGGCGGGGGATCGCAAGCTTGCCGATATCATTGCCCAAGGCGACCCGAATATGATTAGTCAAGAGGAAAATCGCATCACCCGTGCTGTGACAGGTTCTTGGCTGGTAAGGTTGTTGCCTGAAAATATTGACATTCCAGATGAAACCAGAACACCAAAAATGGGGTTTTCGGACCTGCATATGGTCATCAATTCAGTCAATAAAAAGATACCGCCGGCTATCTTTCTCTCCAATTCTCCCAATGCCCATGTTGCGATGGCGTTGCGTCTTACAAACGGAGGGGGGGTGATACACGCTAGCTGGCCGGTCAAAATTCTCAATGGGGCTTTTACTGTCAGTGGGGCATGCGGGATCGCTTTAAAGCAAGAAAATATAGAATTGATTTATCAGGGAGGGGCTAACTGTAGGGATAACAACAAAGCACCCGACGGAGAAGTGACCGTCAAAGGCGGTCAATGGAAAATTGCTTATTGGGTGAGGACTGGCATATCTGTGAACATCGAATGGTTTGTCGTTAGCCTGTTGGTTTCCATATCTATAATCAGCGGTCTCGGAATTTTTATGGTCCGCCTACAGTACGCAGCTTTAAGCCAAGATCGCAAAAGCTTGGTTAAATTGGCAGATGATTTAATCAGTGGCAATTCGCCAGGCGAATTGGTTTTTAAAATTAGGGAAATTGGGCATATTGCCTCCGATATCCTACGTTTGACGCGAGGCCAACGGGATGCGAATGTTAGGGCAGTTAAATCTAAACCGGACAACAAGCCAAAAACAAACCACAAACCGGCAAAACCCTTGGAAAAGGAAGTGGAAAACCAAGCTGGTGCGACTAATCCCAATAACCAAATAATTGCCGTCGATGTTTCTCCATCGATATTCCGTACTAGTGATATTCGGGGCATAATAGGAGAAACCATTGACACGGATGCCTTTTATGCCATTGGGCTTGCCATTGGTGCAGAGATGGACAGCCGTGGTGAAAGCTTAATCGCAATAGGGCATGACGGACGGCATTCCAGCCAAGCATTTTGCAAATCCTTAGGCAAAGGTTTGGTGGAAAGTGGACGCACAGTCATTGATATTGGCTTGATACCGACACCGTTAATGTATTTTGCCACTAGGACGCTGAACGCACAATCGGGCGCGATTGTGACTGGGGGCAACAATCCGGCAAATTACAATGGGTTGAAAATCATTTTGGGCGGTGACACGGTCTCCGATGCGGAGATTCATAATTTGCGGATGCGAATTAAGGAAAGAAATTTTATTTCCGGCAATGGACAAATTAGCAGTTACAATTTGATTTCGGAATATATTGAACGGGTAATCGGTGACACCCAGCTTGGACACCCGTTAAAAATTGTCATGGATTGTGGAAATGGCTCTACAAGCGTGGTAGCCCCGAAGTTAATCCGCTCCCTTGGCTGTGAAGTGATAGGGCTGTTCTGTGAAGTGGACGGTGGCTTCCCCAACCATCTTCCAAACACTAGCAATCCAGAAAATTTGCAAGCACTCGTTGACAAAGTGATGCAATCGCAAGCCGATTTGGGTGTGGCCTACGATGGCGACGGGGGGTGCTTTGCGTTGGTCGATTCCAGCGGCAAGATTATCTGGCCTGACCGGCAGTTGATGTTGTTCTCCGCTGATGTGCTCTCGCGCGAGCCTGGCGCCGACATCATCTTCGATGTCAGATGCACACGCAACTTGCCTAACTATATTGTGAAAAACGGCGGAAGGCCAGTCATTGGAAAAAGTGGGCATGTGTCCATGGAAGCTAAACTTAAGGAAATCGGTGCGATGCTGGCGGGGGAAATGTGCGGTCACTTCTTTTTCCAAGAGCGTTGGTACGGCTTTAACGATGGGATATACGCTAGCGCCCGCATGATCGAAATCCTGTCCAATGCCTCGGAAAAGAGTGCCGAAGTGTTCGCCAATCTGCCCGACAGCATCCACACTCTGGAAATGGCGATACCGGTGGACGAGGGCGAAAACATATCAATCTTAGCAAAATTGATCGCCTTTGCTGATTTTTCCGATGCCCGAATTACCGATATTGACGGACTGCGTGTGGATTTCATAGACGGATGGGGGTTGGTCCAGGCAATTAACGAGATTTCCCCCGCCCTGATATTCCGTTTTGAGGCTGACAATGAAAAGGCTTTGGCCCATATTAAAGAACAGTTCAAGGAATTGCTACGGCAAGTGAAGCCGGATATCAAGCTTCCCTTTTAAAGTTAAACCCCAACCATAGAATAATCCACCATGCAAGATGTAAAAACCTACATGCACGCTATTGGCGGGAAAGCCCGCTTAGCTTCGCGCTTGATTGGGCGGGCCGATACGGCAGCGAAGAACTTGGCGCTTGTGAACATCGCCAACAGGCTGGAGGCCGATGAACAAGCCCTTATCACGGAGAACGCCAAGGATTTGTCTGCCGGTCGGGACAAGGGGCTGGATGCCGCAATGCTGGACAGGCTGGTCCTTTCTGCTAAAGGCATCAAAGCCATGGCTGATGGCTTGCGCGAGGTGGCGGCGCTGGCTGATCCGATAGGGGAAATCACCGGGTTGGCCTACCGCCCCTCTGGTATCCAGGTCGGCCGGATGCGGGTTCCGTTGGGAGTCATCGGTATCATTTACGAATCCCGTCCGAACGTGACGGCGGATGCGGCGGCGCTCTGCATAAAATCAGGCAACGCTTGCATTTTACGCGGTGGATCAGAGGCCATCCATTCCAATCGGGCCATCGCCGCCCGCGTCCAAGCCGGTTTGGCCGCGGCTGGACTGCCTGAAGATGCGGTGCAATTAGTAGAAACAACTGACCGTGCAGCAGTGGGCGAACTGCTGCGCATGGAAAAACAGGTGGACGTGATAGTCCCGCGCGGAGGCAAGGGACTAATCGAACGGATCATGGCCGAATCTCGCATTCCCATTATTAAACACTTGGACGGCATCTGCCATGTCTTCATCGACGACAAAGCAGACCATGACAAGGCCATTCGCATCGCGATGAACGCCAAGACCCAGCGCTATGGTGTTTGCAACGCCATGGAAACCCTGCTGGTGGCCGAAGGCATTGCCGATTCCATTCTACCCGAACTGGCCAGCTTGTTGACGGAAAAAGGGGTGGAGTTGCGAGGTTGCCCAAAAACCTTGGAACGAGTGCCTAGCGCCACACCCGCAACCGAGGAAGATTGGGACACCGAATACCTTGCTGCAATACTTTCCATCCGTGTTGTCCCCGGCTTGGACGAGGCTATTGACCACATCCACCGCCACAGTTCCCAGCATACCGAAGCCATCGTAACCGAGGACTACACCCGCGCACGCCGCTTCCTGCGCGAGGTGGACTCAAGTTCGGTCATGGTCAATGCATCCACCCGCTTTGCCGATGGCTTTGAATACGGCTTGGGAGCGGAAATCGGCATCAGCACCGACAAGCTTCACGCCCGCGGGCCGGTTGGCTTGGAAGGGCTGACATCACAGAAATTTGTGGTGCTGGGGGATGGGCAGGTGCGTGGATGACCCTTCGGATATTCTCAATAAATACGGCCCCGAAACCACCAATGTTCTCGGTTTCTGTGATAGAAGTACAGGGGCCGCTATACCTAGGCATCGCCGAACACACGATAAACACTCACCGGATGGTTGGTCAACACACAGACACCAAATTCCTTGAGAATAAAATGCCTTCGGACTAACTCTGCCGTAGTATCGCCAATTAGGATACGGCAGGGTTTTTCAAGCAACTCACTTTCGGTAGGTTCGAATAGTTCTTTGTGGAGAGGTTCGAGTCTGGCGGCGATGTTGACATCATCCCCATGGATAGTATATTCCATATGACTGTTATTACCCATGCTTCCTGCCACCACCGTACCGGAATGTATGCCAATGCGGGTGGCAACCATAGGCAGGTTTTTTCTTGTCCATAGTTTATTCAGTTCTGCTAATTTAGCCTCCATGGCCAAAGCACATCTAACCGCTTGTTGCGCGTCCTCTGCTATTTCATTTTCAGAATGACGTGGAATGGGAATGCCAAACGCGGCTAAGATGGCATCTCCGATAAAACGTACAACGATGCCATCATGGGAAATAATGATGCCAGACATTGCATCGAAGTATTCATTGAGCCAGTCCATAAAAATATCCGGTTCCAATTGATCGGCAACTTGGGTAAATCCTTTAATGTCACTAAATAGTATGGTGGTAGACATTTCTTGTGGTTTCGGCTTACCAGACTGTAGCCATGAGTCGCGCTGTTGCCAAATATGCTCGGCGATGGCAGGGGAAAGGTAATGACCAAACAGTGTTAGAGCCTGTTGCTTTTGCCGTTTTTCATGATGCGTCAAAAAGGCAATCGTCAATATACTGGACACTAGCCAAGCCATACTCGCAGAACCCATGGGCATCCAAAAGCCCAAGGAAAAACTTAAGTATTCAACTGACAGAGGTAGCAATATTCCAAATACACCAACAAGCAAAAGCCTAGAAATGGATTTAGCCATTTGTGCGAATAGGGTGCCGAGTATGCAACAAGCCAGGAGCAACAGCAACTCCATGGTATCCGGTAATGTTATTAAAAGGGAGCAACCGCTGAGGGCTGCATGTATCAACTGATTGACAATCATTCCATGCAACTCTGTGCCACTATATGGATTGAGGGTAGCCAGAAGCGTTTCTCGTGGGAACTAAAAAAACATCATTCGTGCTGTCTGCCGAGATGCCAATGATCACGACTTGATCTTTAATGAGACCAGGATCAATGGCATCGCCCAATAATTCATCAACCGAGAAGCGGCGCAATGTGTTGGGCTGTTGGCTAAAATCAAGCAGGAATTGATAACCCCGTGCATCGGCATTGACATAGCCGCCATCATTGGAGTCCAGGGGGGTAAACACTGCCCTGCCCAATTTCAATGTTTTGCTTTCCGGTTTGGCAGGCTCTTCGGTAATGTTTTCGGATTTTAAATAGGCTAAGGCGAGTTGCAGGGCGAAGGACCGCTGGCTAGTTTGGCCATCATCCAAATATAGCAAACCCCTTCTAACGATTCCGTCACTATCTTGCAGCAGGTCGCTGAAACCGATTTTTCCCGGATTGTCGAGTTCTGGCATGACAAAAACTCCAGGCGAATTGGAGGATTTGAACTTATTTATAACGATGATATCATTGAAAGAATTGATCGTTTTGATGAGTTTTTCAGTGCCTTCCCTAGTCGGTGTGTCACGGTAAATATCCAAGCCTATGACGCGGGGTTGGAATTGCTCAATCCTCTGCAAAATTAGATTGATAAAGTTATCCGAAAATGGATAAGGGCCATGTTGATGAATGTCATTTTCATTGAGGAGTAAAATACTCACCGGATAAGCTTGATGCGACTTATCAAGATAGGCTTTAGCTTGGGTCAAATAGTCATAAACCCTAAACTCCAGTTCCTGAAAGCCTCCTAGCCGGACTACAAAAAACAGGAATGCGAAGACACTAATGATAATCGTTACTGATGCCTTGGCTTCCGGTTTTATAGGGTTGGAGTTTGCGCTTCTGATAAGGGCGAAAACTTTATGAAAGATTTGCTGCAATCTTATTAAGTTCATCGGGTTTTAGGATAGTGACAGTTTTGTTGTCGGGGGCAATGTTGATGATTTTCTCGGCTTCCCATTCATGCAGCACCTTATTGACTCTCTCGCGGCCACTGCCAATAAAATTGCCGATCTTGGTTTGCGTGTGTTCCAAAATGAAAGTTTCATTGGCTTTGATCTTAGCCAAATCGACTTTGAACTCCTTAAGCAAAAACTGGGCAAGCCGCACAGGTATGCTGTTCAGCGCAATGTTTTCGATCTGAGAACTGGTGTCACGCAGTTTTTTGCTTAACAAAATCATCATTTGAATCGCCAAATCCGGCTTTTGGCGCAATAGCTTCATAAAATCCTCACGACTAATGACTAGCATCCGGCAATCTTCAACCACGTTCGCTTGGGCGGAACGGGGTTTGCCATCCAACAAGGCCAGTTCCCCAATGATTCCACCCGGACCAATGGCATTCAGTATGACTTCCTTGCCGTCAGGGGAATTGGCAATGATATGGATCATCCCTTCGGCGACCAACATCATCTCGTGGCTTTTGTCTCCCTTCATAAATAGGGTTTGCCCCCGTTTGGCGTGGCGTTCCTTGAATAATTTGGCGATTTCCCCGATAGCCACTTCATCCAACGATTGAAACAAAAAATGTCCAGATAATAGGTTCTTCGTGTCATGCATAGCTTGGCCTACAGCGTTTTTTGCTCGTTCCCAAGTTCCTGCTTCACTGCCATTAAGTTAAGTCGTCATTCCGGCATGGACCGCCGGAATCCAGATTGCAGGGACGCCAACAATCTATGCCATCCATGGAGCCTAGGTTCCGGCGATCCCTGCCGGAACGACGAGTTTTTTCTTAACTTAATGGCAGTGAAGCTCCCGCTTGGGAATGGGGTTTTTGAAGCTCCAGCTTCCCGAAGAACGGCCAAGCAGGTGCTTGCAAGTGTCGTAGCCCGGATGGAGCCCTCCGGGCGCAATCCGGGTTGGCGCGGCATCACTGATTGTACCGTATCCCCCCGGATTACGCCGCCCTTCGACAAGCTCAGGACAGGCTTCATCCGGGCGGTCTACACAGTTGCGTAACATCAGTTAGTAAAACAACAGCAGATCGCTACTTTTCGCTGGCATTCCCCCTTTGCCCCTACGGACCAAGGAACTCCCTGTTCCCATCGAACAGACATCTTGGTTCAGTGTGTCACTATAGAATTTTGGATTGCCCAAGTTGGACAACACGCCGTTCAAATTTAACTGCGGCGAAGTCAGGTTGATGACACCGGATATTCCTCCGGGTGCTGCCGCTTGGATGACATTCCAGCCGAATTCTGTGGAATGGATATCCCAGTTTACGGGTTCGTTGCCACCAAAGATCAACATGCTGGCACTAGGCAACAAGGTTTGCACATTGAGGAAGACATTGCCTCCATTGGCCCCCGATGCTGCCGTGTTGGCCTGGATCAACCCCGTTTCCATCATCAAACGGTTGGCCGTCACGCTGATGTCGCCGCCGTTGCCGTTCTGACCTAGCACCGAGGTTCTGATGCCGGAATTGGTCAGCGTCAGACTATCCCCGCCTTGGACCACAATGCTGCCCCCATTGCCGTTTTGGGCTTCGGTGCTAATGAAAGAATTGCCTAGGCTGAGTGAATGGGTGAAATGGATTTGAATAGGGCTTGCGTCCACATTTTGGGTGGATTGCGAGGTGATAATGCTGTCACGCAGAGTGATATCGGGAGCCGAAACGTATAGCAAACCGGGTGTGACCGCTTTCGGATCAAGCGCAAAGCCTAAATTCTGAATGCTGATATTACTATTGTCCATGGTGATGGAACCTGATGCATTCACCGTGACATCTCCGGTCTGGCCACCTGAGTTAGCATCGGCTTCGGCGGCGATGCTGGCGTTGTTGATGATAGACAGGGTTGCAGAAGATACACTCACATTTCCAGCTTCGCCTAGGCCGCTAGTTTTGGCTGCTATGGCGGAATTGTCTAGGCTGATAGCCGGGGCGCTGACTTTCGCACTGCCTGCGTTGCCAGACCCGGACGTGGAGGAGTTGATGGACGAGCCGTTAGCTTCGGACAGGGTCTGGGCTGCATCCACCGTCACCGTTCCGGCATTCACATTGCCGCTGGTGCTGGCAGAGATGAATCCATTGTCCAAAGCGGTCACAGGGGCGGTAACTATCAATTGACCGGGAATGACCGAGGCAGGGTTGGCGGCAGTGCCTTGGTTTTCGATGCTGATGTTCCCGCCGCTGACGATATTGATGGAACCCGAGGCGTTGACCACGACATCCCCGGTCTGACCGCCTGAGTTAGCATCGGCTTTGGCGGCGATGCTGGCGTTGTTGATGAGGGCAAGTGTCGTAGATGACACGTTCACACTACCCGCCGCGCCAAGTCCTTCGGTTTCGGCGGTGATGGCAGAGTTGTCTAGTCTGATAGACGGGGCATCAACTTTCACGCTGCCTGCGTTGCCAAGCCCGGAAGTGGAGGAGTTGATGGACGAGCCGTTCGCTTCGGACAGGGTCTGGGCTGCGTTCACAGTCACCACCCCGGCATTCACATTGCCGCTGGTGGCCGCGCTGACGAAACCGTTGTCCAAGGTAAGCCATGGAGTTTGCAAGGTCAGGGTGCCGGGTATGATCCCTGTTGGGTTCTGGGTGGAACCGTCGTTTTGGATGCTGATGTTTCCTCCATTGGCGATGTTGAGGGAACTCGATGCATTTATCGTGACATCCCCGGTTTGCCCACCTGATCCAAGATTGGCTTTGGCAGTAATGCTGGCGTTGTTACCGATGGAGAGGGTCGCCGATGACACGCTCACACTCCCCGCCGCGCCAAGTCCGCTGGTCTCGGCTGTGATGGCGGAGTTGTCCAAATTGATAGCCGGGGCATCGACGTTCACGCTGCCCGCTCTGCCGGAGCCTTGGGTGGATGAACTGATGGACGCGTTGACGCTCATGAACAATGGGTTGAGCGTCTTCACCGACACGTCGCCAGCCGGTACGTTGCCGCTGGTGGCTGCGGTGATGATGCCTCCGTCCATTGTCAAATAAGGCACATTGATGCTCAGGCTAGCTGGCGTTACTTGAGACGGGTCGTCGGCGAAACCGTCGTTCTGCACACTGATCTTGCCGCCGCTGGACAGAGTGGCGACATTGGTCGTAACCCGAACTTGCCCGGTTTGACCGCTTGAACCCTTTGCAGCCTGTGCTGAGATGTCCGCGCCTGATGCAAGAAAGAATGTCGGCGCGGCTACGGCAACGTCGCCGGCCCTGCCTACCCCAAAAGTGGATGCGTTGATGGATGCGCCGTTGGTTGCCGTTAAAAACCGACCTGCCGTCACCGCCACCGAGCCTCCCCTGACATTGCCAGTGGTTTCGGCGGTAATCGAACCATGGTCTAAGGCGATGGTCGGGGCGGAGACCGTCAACTGACCGGGAATGACCGTCGCGGGGTTCTGGGCGGAACCGTCGTTTTGGATGCTGATGTTAGCCCCGTTGGCGATGTTAAGGGAATCTGCTGCATTTACCGTGACATCCCCGGTTTGCCCGCCTGATCCTAGATTGGCTTTGGCGGCAATGCTGGCGTTGTGGCCCATAGTCAGGGCCGATGACGATACGCCAACGCTCCCTGCCCCGCCTAGGCCGCTGGTTTCGGCGGTGATGGTGGAATTGTCCAAGCTGATTGACGGGGCATTTACGGTCACGCTGCCCGCGTCGCCGATCCCAGAAGTGGAAGAGTTTATGGACGAGCCGTTCGCTTCAAACAGTGTCTGGGATGCGCTGACCGCCACCGAACCAGCTCCCACGTTTCCGCTGGTAGCCGCGCTGATAAGCCCATTGTCCAAACTGATTGCCGGGGCGGAAACCGTCAACTGGCCAGGAATAACTGTTGTAGAATTCTGGGAGAAACCATTGTTTTGGATACTGATTTGCCCCCCGTAGGCGAGGTTGAGTGAATCCGTGGCATTGACTGTGACATTGCCGGTTTGGCCGCCCGATCCGACATCGGCTCTGGCGGCGATGCTAGAGTTGTCAATATCGATTTGCCGAGCGACGACTTTCACGCTACCGGCTCCACCAGAACCGTTAGTGTTGGTGCTAATTCTGCCAGCGTTTGAGAGCGAGACAAGTGTATTGGCTTCGACTTCAACTGACCCGGCTTGGCCTGTGCTTCCCGCAGAGGCATCAGAAAAAATGCCTGTCCCATATTGGCTGCCTTTCCCATCAATTTCAATGCTGCCCGCCTTGACGTTGACATCTCCGGCAGAACCAGAACTAACAGTTGAACTGGAAATAAATCCAGCATTCAATATTTTTAAGTCGCCTAGGGTTTCGACAGACACCATCCCCGCCTTGCCGGTACTGCCTAGTTCCGCTGCGGCAAATATGCCTGTTCGTATAAAATCTGGCGGCTGGAATGATTGTACTCCAAAACCATCAATGGCTAGGCTGTTGGCTTTTACGCTCACATTGCCAGCATCTCCCTGGCTACTGGATGAACTAGAAATGAAGCCGCCATTTAACAAGTTAATCAAGCCTGTCGATTCGACGTGAACCGATCCGGCATTGCCTGTCGCTCCGCTATTGCTTTCAGATGAAATGCCCGCGTATTGAATGTCTCTTCCGTCAATTGTAATATCCCCGGCTTTGACGTTGACATCACCTGCTGAGCCAGGGCCAAAAGTTGAGCTTGAAATTTCGCCGTCATTGAATATTTTCAGAGAGTCGGCGATTTCAACAGAAACTTTTCCTGCTTTGCCAGTACTACCATCATCCGCCAAGGCAAAGACACCCGTAGGTATTTCAACCCCAAACCCATCAATGACCAGACTTTTGGCCTTTACGCTGACATCGCCGGCATTTCCCGGACTAAAAAAGGATGTACTTGAAATTACTGCACCGTTTAATAGATTTATTGCACTTGAAGATTCGACATGGATTAAACCTGCGTTCCCCGTACCTTTAAGGCTGTCTGAGACAATGCCAGCCGTGCCATTGGCAGGGTCTAAAAAGCAGTCAGAACAAATGCCGGGGGGAAATTGGCTGGCCTTTCCATTAATATCAATATTACCCGCCTTGACGCTGACATCCCCGGCTGAGCCAGAACCAAAAGTTGAGCTTGAAATAAATCCAGCGTTCGATATTTTCAAGTCACCTATGGTTTCGACTGATATCGTCCCGGCTTTGCCGATGCTGTCAGGATACGCTGTAGCCAATATGCCGGTAAATGTATTATCCAGAAAGGATTTTTCACCGTATCCATTGATAATTAGACTATCCGATTTTACATTCACATTTCCACCATCCCCGGAGCCATAAGTGGAACTGGAAATTTGAGCGCCATTGGATAGGCTTATCGTGCCTGTAGATTCGACCTTGACCACCCCGGCATTCCCTGTTGCTCCGCTATTGCTGTCAGATAAAATAGCTGCATAATGACTGACCTGGCCATCCATGATGATATTGCCCGCCTTGACGTTGACATCTCCGGCTGAACCAGATCCTGACGTTGAACTTGAAATTTCGCCGCCATTGAATACTTTCAGGTCTCCAATAGTTTTAACTGATACTAATCCACCATTGCCAGTACCACCATAGTAAACTCCAGCAAAAATACTAGCCCCATCAATGACTATACTATTAGCCTTTATACTTATATTACCAGCATCACTCGAATCGTATGTTGAACTTAAAATTTGAGATCCATTAGAGATATTAAAGCTATTATTTGTAGAAAGTGATATGTTTCCTGCTTTTCCAATTGAACGAGTTTCTGAAGCAATATAACTTGCGTCACTTATATTTAGTGTATCATATGCCGTAATCGATATATTACCTGCATTTCCAGATGAAATTGAGGTTTCTGCTACACTCTCAAAATAGATACTACTTAAATTTATCTTGTTACCACTCAAATAAATTGATCCACCATTCCCTGTATCAAGG
>Ga0209697_10006304_pt1 | contig 14399 bp, 11 predicted proteins | sample AliMusrvi5mmetaG_FD_184115 | JGI IMG/M metagenome (GOLD analysis project Ga0209697, IMG submission 184115) | Freshwater lake bacterial and archeal communities from Alinen Mustajarvi, Finland, to study Microbial Dark Matter (Phase II) - Alinen... | ecosystem: Environmental > Aquatic > Freshwater...
TAATAATCCTATAATTAGGAACCAAGAATGGTAAATTTGTAAATATCTTAATCCTAAAATTTTAGCTATGAAAACATTAATTATTTCAGATTTAATGGACTTTTCTACCGTTTTTACAATTCTAATAGTAATTATTGTCGTATTTCTTATTCTCCGCGAAGTGATGTGCTGGTATTGGAAGTTAAATAAGATCGTAGAACTTCAGAAGCATCAGACTAGAATACTTTTTAAAATATACGAACAAGGTGGTGCGAGCCTTAATTGGGATGAAATAAATAAGATATTAGACTAACGCAAAAAGAACCAAAAAATAAATTAGGATTGTTTTCATGTTGATAATTTTGGAGGTTTGTTTATGTTCAACAAAAAACGAGTTTTTGATTCTGTGGGGAAACGGTTGGGAAAACCAGCCAAACAAAAATCCGATAGTATTGAAAATCAACGCTATCGGATTTAAAATGGAGGTCGGTGGCGGATTCGAACCGCCGTAGACGGTTTTGCAGACCGTTGCCTGACCACTCGGCCAACCGACCAGAAATGTGGCTGCAAAGATAGTTAAAAATCTGTTTGAGCCACAAATAATGGTTTAATTTGTCTCGCCAGGAAGCTAAGCTGCTAAAAAATAGTGAATTATAATTAGAAACTTTGCGCCTTTAGGACATTGTGTATACCAAATGGAATATCAAATTTGTAGTAAACTCACCGTTCCAGCGTCACACTAACTTTCTCTATCTCTCCCCCCATTGGCGGATTCAACTTCGATAATTTTATTTTTGCTTTTTCAATCGACGGGCACTCAACATACAACCGGTCGATGATCCTTTGTGCTACATTCTCAAGCAGATGCGATTTAATATGCATCTCCTCTTTTACAATCCGATAAGCTATCTGGTAGTCCATTGCATCAGCCAGATTATCACTTTTAGCTGCTTCGGAACTGTCGCTGATCAAAGTCAAATCGACAAGAAACCGGTTTCCAACCACCTGCTCCGCTGTAAAATGGCCATGAAAAGCATAAAACTCCATCCCCTCAATTTCGATCTTTCCCATGAAAATAGCTTTAATTTTGGAGGTTTAAAATTAATCTATTTTTAAATATTCATTAAACCCCCCGAAAAATATCTCATTTAGATCAACTCTTATTACTTTTACCAAAATTTTTCAGAAGTAAAGAAAATTAAATCGTTATGGCAGAAATTGACAATATCGGAATTGATCAGGAGCAAAAACTTTCAAAGAATTTTATTCAGCAACAAATCGTAGACGATCTGGCTGAAGGGAAAAACGGAGGTCGTGTTCATACCCGGTTTCCACCTGAACCTAATGGTTATCTGCATATTGGACATGCAAAGTCAATCTGTCTGAATTTTGGTACAGCCCGGAAATTTGGCGGACTAACCAACCTCCGGTTTGATGATACCAATCCCACGAAGGAAGAAACTGAATATGTGGATTCTATCATGGAGGATGTCCGTTGGCTTGGTTTCGACTGGGACGACCGGCTTTATTATGCTTCCGATTACTTCGATAGACTGTATGAATTTGCCGTAAAACTGATCGGTGAAGGGAAGGCTTATGTTGATTTTCAATCCCAGGAGGTGATCAGCGAACAAAAAGGGGTGCCAACCCGACCCGGATTGGATAGTCCATACCGGAATACTTCGCCGGATGAGAACCTTGAAATTTTTGCAAAGATGAAAGAGGGGTTTTACAATGAAGGTGATTGTGTGCTGAGGGCTAAAATCGACATGTCATCCCCCAATATGCATATGCGTGATCCATTGATGTACAGGATTTTAAAACAACCTCATCACCGTACGGGCGATAAATGGTGCATTTATCCGATGTATGATTATGCCCATGGTCAATGTGACTACTGGGAAGGGATCACCCATTCGATTTGTACCCTTGAATTTGAAGTCCATCGTCCGTTATATGACTGGTTTGTCGATCAGCTCCAGGATCGTGACTATCGCCCGCGGCAGATTGAGTTTTCCAGACTCAATATTAGTTATACCGTTATGTCCAAAAGGCGGTTACTGCAATTGGTTAAGGAGAATTATGTCAATGGTTGGGATGATCCAAGGATGCCGACCATTTGTGGTTTGCGCAGACGTGGATATACCCCGGAATCTATGCGTGCCTTTTCTGATATGGTGGGTATTACCAAAGTGGATGGCGTCACCGATGTGGCAGTTCTCGAATATTGTATCCGTGAAGATCTCAATAAGAGAGCCCAAAGGGTAATGGGGGTGATTGATCCGTTGAAAATAGTGATTACCAATTATCCCGAAGGTGTTGTAGAGCAACTCGATGCGATCAATAACCCGGAAGACGAAAGTATGGGAAAACGCAAGGTCCCTTTTTCACGTGAAATCTATATCGAACGGGAAGACTTCATGGAAAACCCAACCAATAAATTTTACAGGCTTTCTGTGGGTCGTGAAGTCCGGTTACGTTATTCCTATTTTATCAAGTGTACCGATATCGTTAAGAATGATCAGGGAGAAATAATAGAACTTCATTGCACTTACGATCCTGAAACTAAAGGGGGCAATGCCGCTGACGGACGAAAAGTTAAAGCAACCCTGCACTGGGTTGCTGTTAATCAGTCAGTTAAAGCTGAAGTTCGGCTATATGACCGTTTATTTACTGATCCCGATCCTGCCGGTCATAAAGATAAGGACCTTCTCGAATTTCTTAACCCTGATTCTTTGAAGATTTTAACTGTTTGCTATATCGAACCGTTTGTTAAAAATGCAAAACCCCTGGATAGTTTTCAGTTTGAACGATTAGGCTATTTTAATGTCGATTCAGATTCAACCACTGAACATCTGGTTTTTAATCGGATTGTTTCACTGAAGGACGGGGTTAGAAAATAATGGATAATGCTGGATGGTTAATTTCAGTATTTGGTAATTTTTCAGCAGTGACCGGGTGACTTTTCACGATTTGAACAGTCACCAGGTTACTTTTTAACGATCATTTTAAAGCGGAAGCAATACCTTCCTGATTTGCTTTCGGGTGTAAAAGAAGGTGAAGATGCCAGCACTCCAGTTGACCAGAAAAATACCCCACCAAATCCCCGTTGTTCCCCAATGCAGGATAATTGCCAGCAATAAAAAGAGGGGAAGAGGCATCAGAATCTGCCGGTAGACTCCGACAAAAATGGCATACATTGGTTTCTTCATTCCCTGCAAGGTAGAAACTGACATGTTGAGGAGTATGTAAGCAAAGAAAAAGAGTGCCGCAATATGAAGATATTCAATGCCAATCTCAATCACGTGAACATCGGATGTAAAGCCCTGCATTAACTGACGGGCAAATATTAATACAGCGAGCGTTCCGAAAGAAATAATCACCAATCCATACTGTAAATTCAGCTTCCACGATTCATAGACTCTTTCCGGACGGTTAGCCCCCATATTTTGTGCGGCCAGTGTGAGCGCGGCAATATTAAGTCCAATCGTGGGGAGGAGGGCTATCTGTTCAATTCGGGTGGCAATGCCATAAGCAGCGACAGCCTCCTTTCCAAATTGACTTGCAAACCAGGTAATCACAAATATCCCGATGGCTACAGTAAGCATGTTCAGACTTGCCGGAAAACCCTGGCCAAATAAGGCAGAAAAGTATTTACGGCTGGGAATGAAATCCTTGAAATGTGCTTGATGAAAGACATTTAGCTTACGGGTAATGGCAATCATATAGATGGTTCCAAAAAACTGAATCAGGACGGTCGAGTAGCCAATTCCCCGGATTCCGAGCGCGGGAAATCCCAATCCCCCGTAAATAAACCAGGGATCGAGAATAAGATTGAGGAAAAATCCGACAATCAGATAATTCCGATAGGTCCGGGTGTCTCCACGGGCAGTGAGCAGGGAGTTGAGGATACTGTTGATCAGGAAAAAGACTGTCCCATAAAGTATTGTATCCATGTATTTTACCGAAATATCCAGATAATTATCGGTTGCTCCCAGAATCCTGAACAGATATGGAGCAGTTGCCAAACCAGTGATCATCAATAGTATGGAGTTAATCACTGAAAACGTAACAGCCTGATATCCGATTTTATCGGCTTCTTCGTTTCTTCCTCCGCCAAGTGATTGTGAAATTAGAGCGGTGGTTCCGGTTCCCATTCCCATTCCCATAGCCAGAATGATAAAGAAAACAGGGAAGGTCAGCCCCATGGCTGCCAGGGCTGCAGTCGAGATCTTGCCGCCATAATAGGTGTCCACCACATTGAACAATGTATTAAAGATAAACCCAACACTTGCAGGAATCGCTAATTTGCGTATGAGGAGAGGAATATGGGCCGATATGAAATCATGTGTTTTAACCATTTTTTATACAAAATAAATTCGATAATATTACAACGTGCAATCGGGCATAAAGGTTTATCTTTGGGAAAAGAACTTTGTGCTCAATAACATTTGGTTTTCGGTTATTCTGAAGGTTCATAAATAGATGCAGGCAATTGGTAACTAGCCGTCGGCTGAGCTTATTTGAGAGATTGTTCCTTATTTATGAACTAGTTGTGAGGTATTTACGGAGTTTTATGGGTTTAATGACCTGGCCTTGGAGCCAAATGAAAACTGTGAATTCAGATCCCTTTGGAAGGTCGAAAGTTATATTTAGCCATTACATATCATCATCGGGCTGCTTGTTACCTAATAAATGTCCCGTGCGGGACTTAAGAAAGGAGAGAAAAAATGAAACTAACATTTAAAATCGACTACCGTACCCTTTGGGGGCAGGTTCTTTATGTTGCCGGATCATCACCTGAGTTTGGAGAATGGGATCCTTTGCGTGCCTTACCTATGACAACTCATGTATTCGGAGAATGGGAGACAGAGTGCCAGTTTAATACTGGTACGAAGCTCGAATACAAATACCTGCTTAAGGACGACTCCGGAAATTTCATTTGGGAAGGGGGTAAGAACAGGCTTCTCGATACCGGCGATAGTATTCCGGACGAGGTAAGATGCCGCGATTTTTGGAGAGCTGCCCATGAATCTGATATTGCTTTAGCCTCATCTGCATTTACTAAAGTATTGCTTTCACGCAAAATTGGTCAGGAAAAGAGAGTCACAGGTTCTGAATTTGCGCGTACATTGCGAATTCAGATTCATGTTCCCAGAGTAAGTCCCGATTGTGTTATCGGTATTCTGGGAGATCAGCCGTTACTGGGGAACTGGATGGAGCAGGATACTTTGCTTATGCAGGATACTGAATTCCCCGTTTGGAGCGTCGATATCGATGCCGAAAAACTGAGGTTTCCCCTTCAATTTAAATATGTCGTATATAACCTGTCAAAGAAGCAAATTGTAATCTGGGAGCAGGGGAGTAACCGCATGATCAGGGATTTTGTTTGCAAAGAACCTAAAAGCCTGAAGATTCATACCGATGGAAACTTTCGCTTCCCGGCAACCCATTGGAGAGGCGCCGGAGTTGCAGTTCCGGTCTTCTCCTTACGGACTGAAAAGAGCGGAGGGATAGGTGAATTTCCGGATATTAAAAAATTGGTAGACTGGGCAAAACTGACGGGTTTAAAACTGGTTCAGCTACTCCCTTTGAACGAAACTGTTGCCACACACACCTGGATTGATACGTATCCCTATAAATCAATCTCCTCGATCGCCCTTCATCCTGTATATCTGAATATTAATAAAATAGGGGTCCTCGATGACGAGAATCTGATGATTGGATTTGTGCAGGCCCTTTCTGGTTTCAATGCGCTCGAAACGGTTCGCTATGAGGAAATTCATAAAGTGAAGTCCAAATTTTACAAGCTTATTTTTGATCAGCAAAAAGAGCTTTTCCTGATTGATGCTCACTTCCTCGAATTTTTTGACTCCAATAAGGAATGGTTGGTCCCTTATGCAGCGTTCTGTTACCTGCGGGATAAAAACAAAACGGCCAATTTCAGAAACTGGGCCGGATATGCCACCTATAACAAGGAGGAAATTATCCAATTATGTGCCAGTGACCAGGCATGGTATTCGGATATTGCAGTCCATTATTTCATCCAGTACCATGCCCATAAACAGTTGCTTGATTCGGCAGAGTATGCACGGCAAAACGGAGTGGTACTCAAAGGGGATATTCCTATCGGGATCAGTCCCGACAGCGTTGAGGCCTGGACCCATCCCGGATTATTCAATCTCGATCAGCAGGCAGGGGCACCGCCGGACGAATTTGCTGACCTGGGTCAAAACTGGGGTTTCCCAACCTATAACTGGGGGAAAATGGCCGAAGATAATTTTGCCTGGTGGGATCAGCGACTCAAACAGATGTCCCGATATTTCGACGCTACCCGGATCGATCATATCCTCGGATTTTTCCGTATATGGGAAATTCCCCTTACCCAAATACAGGGAATTATGGGCCATTTCAGACCCGCTTTGCCATTTAGCCGTGACGAGATCATCGACAGCGGAATTATATTTAACGAAGAGCGGTTTACAAAACCTTACATCCGGGACTATTTTCTTTGGGAATTGTTTGGGGAGGAGACCAATGAGGTCAGGATGGATTATCTCCTGGAATATGAGCCGGGTAAATATAATTTGAAATCTGAATTTAATACTCAGCGTAAAGTTTGGGATTACTTTGAAACCATCAAAAAGGGGGATAATCTCACCGGAAAAGAGACCCGGATTCGTGACGGTCTTTGCTCGCTGATTGCTGAAGTGCTGTTTTTGCGCGATCCGTATCACCCCAACTTATTTCATCCAAGGGTCGCCTTTCATAATACCAATTCATACCTAAACCTTAGAGCCGAAACACGGTGGGCTTTGGATGAACTCTATATCGAATTTTTTTACCACAGGCATGAAGAATTCTGGAAAAAGCAAGCCGAATGGATCTTGCCGGCACTCATGAAATCGACCGATATGCTTATTTGTGGGGAAGATCTGGGGATGGTTCCGGATTGCGTTCCGGGAGTTATGCGTGAATTAGGCATTTTAAGTCTCGAAATACAACGGATGCCCAAAGATCCTAATGTCGAATTTGCCCATCCTGCCGATGCCCCTTATTTGTCCGTTTGTTCTACCTCTACCCACGATATGTCGACCCTCAGAGGGTGGTGGGAAGAGGACCGGATACATAGTGAGCGTTTTTTCAGAAATGTGATGGGTCAAAGGGGAGATTTTCCCTATTACATGGAACCCTGGGTCGCCCGCGATATTTTGAACATGCACCTTTATTCCCCGGCTATGTGGGCCATATTCCCGATTCAGGATCTTCTGGCTATGGATGGAAAGCTAAGGTGGGACAACACCGAAGGAGAAAGGATCAATATTCCTGCGATAGCTCAACACTACTGGCGGTACCGGATGCATCTAAAACTCGAGGAATTAATTGAACAGGAGAAACTCAACAGCGAATTGCGATCAATGATTTTCGCTTCGGGAAGAGGATGATAATACCATTAAGCTGGGATTTAATTCATTTGGGGAATGTGACTTTTGTTGTCATAGCAGATGGCAACTAGCATCTGGCTTACCTTACCGGTACTGAAGTTAATTTTCAGAACAGGGTTAAGGATAAAATACATTTCGCCGGAAGCCAAAGACCAACATCTATAATTCGCACTTTCATATCAGGTTACTGTGTCAATTCATATCGTTATTTCGTCTAAAAAAGAGGTTTACCGATTCATTCCCTCCATTGGCCGATTTCGGGTGGTTTTCGGGTAGCTGTCCGGTTATTTTTGAGTGAGTTTAAAATTCTTTATTGTTGAAACCTTAAAAAATAGACACTATGTTTAAGTATGAAGACCCCACCGAAAAAAATGAGGCACCCGTTTACCGGAAAAAAGACCGGCATGGTGATTCGAGGTTATTGCTCGGTTTCATATTTGTCGGAATTGGTGCAATTTTGATCGCCCGTAATTTCGGGTGGCTTGATTATGAATTTTCGAGATACCTGATCAGCTGGCAAATGTTACTTATCGTTATCGGTTTGTTCAATCTGGCCAGAAGGGCCTATACTCCGGCAATTATTTTAATCTCAATCGGCACCTTCTTCCTGATTGATATCCCCGAAAATATGAGGGAAAATTTCTGGCCTGTAATTATTGTTTTGGTTGGTGTTTCATTTCTTCTTCAAAGGAAACGTCATCCCCGAATAAACCCTTTTGGCGGAATGGACAACACCCGTCAATCAACCGATTTTATTGACGAGACCTCAATTTTCAGTGGAAGAAACATCTCTGTAGTGACCGATAACTTTCAGGGGGGTAAAATCACCGCGATCTTTGGCGGATCGACCATTAACCTCCGTTATGCCAAACCTGTTGAGGGGTGTACGATTGATGTGGCCACCATCTTCGGAGGGACCAAAATTATCGTTCCGGAGGATTGGAATGTTAAAATTGAAGTTGTTTCGATATTCGGAGGTTTTGAAGATAAGCGCGGCTATTCTGTTATTTCAAGGACCGGAACCGGGAAAATAGTGATAATCAAAGGTTCCTGTATCTTTGGCGGTGGCGAACTGAACTCGATGCCATAATGATTAAGGTGAAGATTCAATAGAAAAGGCAATAGTATTTTAGTCCTTTCGTTTATCTTAGTGCCTTCGTGTCTTTGTGGCCTCGTTCCTGATCGCCTTGTTTGCTTTTTGCCACTAAGGCACCAAGACCCGAAGGTTCACAAAAAGATGGTATTCAGATTCATATAAGCAATTAAAACTTAGTGCATCTCAGTGCCATTTGTGGCCCCTATTCTTACGTTTTCATGTTTTATTATTAAACTCGTGGAGCATCCCGTAACAAAAAACAAAATTTCGATCCTGATTTACTGGCTGTTCCCGGTAACAATTGGACTGTCACAGGCTATTTATAATAGCTATTACCATATTTTACCTGTTTCTGTGTCTTTTGTCGATGGCCTGATATTTGGCGGAGTACTTGGAATTCTGGGTATCGCCGTCTGGTATGTGGTCAGGTACAATGACCCTGAAAAAAGTGCTCCGGTTCAGATGCTTGCAAGCCACGTTGCGGCTTCCCTGGTTTTTACGGCTATGTGGATGATCGCTTCCGGCATCCTGGTAAAGACGATGATCAACCACCTGGCATATGGCGAGTATCTGAACAGCCAGCTGACCGTGCGCATAATTGGTGGATTGTTATGTTATGCGCTTATCGTGAGTATCTATTATATTTATGTGTATAGCCAGCATAACCGCGAAAAGCAGTTGAAGGAGGCTGAATGGCAGCATCAGATCCGGCAGGCTCAGCTCGATGCCCTGAAATCGCAGATAAATCCCCATTTTTTGTTTAACAGCCTGAATTCTATTGCATCACTTACACTTACCGATTCCGGTAAAGCTCATCACATGGTGATTGCCTTATCCGATTTCATGCGTTATTCGCTCCGCAACCATCAGGATGATCTGGTTACACTTGAAGTTGAATTAAGAAATATAGGGCTCTATTTGCAGATTGAAAAAATCAGGTTCGGCGATAGGCTGGGTTATCATTTCGATATTGGTGACGGGTGTAATACCCATTTGATCCCTAATTTAATTCTCCAGCCAATCTTCGAGAATGCGATTAAATATGGGGTATATGAATCATCAACACCGGTTGAAATTCTCCTGAAAGCCAGGAAGATGGAAGACTGTATGGAAATTGAGGTGATCAATGATTTTGATCCTGAATCGGTTCCCCGTAAAGGCGAAGGGGTGGGACTGACCAATATTAATGAACGGCTACGGATTATCTATGGAAGTTCCAGACTGTTAACCGCGGAACTTGGGGATAACAAGTTTACTGTGAAGATGGTGATTCCGGATAATAACTGAGCCCTGACAAGGTTTGGAACCCTGTCAGGGCTTTCAAATATAAACCAATGAACAAAATAAAAACCTTAATTATTGATGATGAATCTCTTGCGAGGGATTTGCTTCGACATTATTTGTCACTGGATGAACGGATTGAGCTTATTGGTGAGTGTACAAACGGGTTTGAAGGGGTTTTGGCAATCCAGGAACTGAAACCCGACCTGGTATTTCTTGATATTCAAATGCCAAAGATTACCGGTTTCGAAATGCTTGAATTGGTGCCCAACCCACCGGTCATCATATTTTCTACCGCATTTGATCAGTATGCTCTCCGGGCTTTTGAGGCTAATGCGACTGATTATTTGCTGAAACCCTATCCTTCCGAAAGGGTGGCTGCTGCTGTTAACAAAGCAGTGGAGAAGCTGAAAAGTAAAACAAATAGCCAGGAAATTAGCCGGTTGATCGAAACCCATGATGAGGAATCCGGGGTTTTAAACCGTGTCGTGGTAAAATCGGGGCGAAAGATTCAGGTTATTCCTGTTGAATCTATCTATTATATCGAGTCTCAGGACGATTTTGTGATGATTTATTGTAGTGAAGGCCATTTCATGAAACAAAAAACGATGAAATATTTTGAGCAACACCTTGATGATCAGCAATATGTTCGGATTCATCGATCCTATCTGCTAAATCTGGCCTATATATCCGAGATTCAGCAGTATGAAAAGGATTCGTGGCTTGTTTTGACGAAACAGGGGGCCAAGCTGAAGGTAAGTAAAGGGGGGTATGCCAATTTAAAGGAGAAATTGAAAATATAACTATTGCCTTTTTGTCCTGCAGGCAAATGGGATGATGATTGTTTTATGGTCATTAATGCCCGATGGGCGATGGGAGGCTGTTTTTGTGCAGGTTTTTATGGACATTAATGCCCTGCGGGCAAATCTACGGAAGATCAATGTTGGTTTTTGTCTATTCTCCGTAGGAGATCAAAGACCATAGAAAATAATGATTTAACGGTGGATGGGTTCTCCGTAGGAGATTAACGAACATTTAATTAAAAGTCTGATAGATAAGTGAATTTGGAAATATATAGTTAGCAAAAATTAATCAATTGATTTTAAAATATATCGTTCATCGTAATCAATATCAAAGGCTTTTAAGAATGCAATATATTCTTCATGAAAGGTTTTTTTCTTGTGGTGCTTTTGCTGGTTATCAATATAGGCTACAATTTTAGGTATTTGAGATTTCCCATACGAAAATGCTCCAAAACCTTCCTGCCATGAAAATTTTCCCGGGACCAACTTGTTTTCATTAATCCATAGGGAAGAACTTCGCTTTATAAAATAGACCAAATCGGAACAAGATTGAGTTGGATCCATACTCACCAATAAATGAACATGGTTTGAAGGGCCATTTATAGCATATGGTTTGTGGCCTTGTTGTTTGATGATGCCATTCATATACTTGTAAAGGTCGCTTTGCCAACTTTCAAGGATAAGAGACTGGCGATTTTGAACGGCAAAAACAAAATGTACATACAGTTGGGTATAGGTATTTGCCATGATTCGTGTTTTAGTTTTTGTTTATTTTACATCAATTAATTGCAATTAAATATACAAAGAATTTTTTTAATTATTGTGGATTTGGGATTTACGGGATAGCAAATGGTCGTTGATGCCCGACGGGCAAAAGGGATGATGGTTGCCGGATTTTTTATGGTCGTTGATGCCCGACGGGCAAATGGGATGATGAATGTTGTGATGTTTTATGGTCATTGATGCCCTAACGGGCAAATGCGATGATGATTGGTGTGTTGTTTTATGGTCGTTGATGCCCGACGGGCAAATGCGATGATGATTGGTGCGATGTTTTATGGTCGTTGATGCCCTAACGGGCAAATGCGATGATGATTATTATGTTTTTTATGGTCATTGATGCCCGACGGGCAAATGGGATGATGATTGGTGTGTTTTTTATGGTCATTGATGCCCTAACGGGCAAATGGGTGATGATTGGTGTGTTTTTTATGGTCATTGATGCCCGATGGGCAAATGCGATGATGATTAGTGTGATGTTTTATGGTCATTGATGCCCGATGGGCAAATGGATGATGATTGGTGCGTTAATCTATGGTCGTTGATGCCCGACTGGCAAATCAACGGTCAGAACAATGTTGGTTTTTGAACCTTCTCCGTAGGAGATCCAAGACCATAGAAAATACCGATATAATGAGGGATGGGTTCTCCGTAGGAGATTAAAGAACATATGCCATAACGGCTATAGCTTGAACAATGTTGTTTGATGGTCATTGATGCCCTAACGGGCAAATGGGATGATGATTGGTGTGTTTTTTATGGTCATTGATGCCCGATGGGCAAATGCGATGATGATTGCCGGATTTTTTATGGTCATTAATGCCCGACGGGCAATGGGATGATGATTATTATGGTTTTTTATTGACATTAATGCCCGATGGGCAATGGGATGATGATTGGTGTGATGTTTTATGGTCGTTGATGCCCTAACGGGCAAATGGGTGATGATTGGTGTGATGTTTTATGGTCATTAATGCCCGACGGGCAAATGCGATGATGATTGGTGTGATGTTTTATGGTCATTGATGCCCGATGGGCAAATGGATGATGATTGGTGCGTTAATCTATGGTCGTTGATGCCCGACGGGCAAATCAACGGCAGATCAATGTTGGTTTTTGAACCTTCTCCGTAGGAGATCAAAGACCATAGAAAATAATGATTTAACGGTGGATGGGTTCTCCGTAGGAGATTAAAGAACATATGCCATAACGGCTATAGCTTGAACAATGTTGTTTGATGGTCATTGATGCCCGACGGGCAAATGGATAATGGTCGTTGTAATGTTTTATGGTCATTGATGCCCGACGGGCAAATGGGATGATGAATGTTGTGATGTTTTATGGTCATTGATGCCCGACGGGCAATGGGATGATGATTGTTGTGTTGTTTTATGGTCGTTGATGCCCGACGGGCAAAAGGGATGATGGTTGTTTTGTTGTTTTATGGTCATTAATGCCCGATGGGCAATGGGAGGCTGTTTTTGTGCAGGTTTTTATGGACATTAATGCCCTGCGGGCAAATCTAGGGCAGATCAATGTTGGTTTTTGTCTATTCTCCGTAGGAGATCAAAGACCATAGAAAATAATGATTTAACGGTGGATGGGTTCTCCGTCGGAGATTAACGGACATGGGCTATACGGGCAAGGGGAGATGGTTGCTGTTTTATGGTCATTAATGCCCGAGGGGCAAATGGGATGATGGTCATTGTGTCGTTTTATGGTCATTGATGCCCGATGGGCAAATGGATGATGGTCGTTGTGTCGTTTTATGGTCATTGATGCCCGATGGGCAAATGGGATGATGGTTACCGGATTTTTTATGGTCGTTGATGCCCGACGGGCAATGGGATGATGATTGTTTTGTTGTTTTATGGTCATTAATGCCCGACGGGCAAATCAACGGATAAGATTAATGAAGTTTCCTTTTTTTTCTCCGTAGGAGATCAAAGGCCATAGAAAACAACGATTTGATTTAGGATGGGTTCTCCGTCGGAGATTAACGGACATGGGCTATACGGGCAAGGGGAGATGGTTGCTGTTTTATGGTCATTAATGCCCGAGGGGCAATGGGATGATGATTGTTTTGTTGTTTTATGGTCATTAATGCCCGATGGGCAAATGGGATGATGGTCGTTGTGTCGTTTTATGGTCATTGATGCCCGATGGGCAAATGCGATGATGATTATTATGTTTTTTATGGTCATTAATGCCCGACGGGCAAATGCGATGATGATTGGTGCGATGTTTTATGGTCGTTGATGCCCTAACGGGCAAATGCGATGATGATTATTATGTTTTTTATGGTCATTGATGCCCTAACGGGCAAATGCGATGATGATTGGTGTGTTTTTTATGGTCATTAATGCCCGACGGGCAATGGGATGATGATTATTATGGTTTTTTATTGACATTAATGCCCGATGGGCAATGGGATGATGATTGGTGTGATGTTTTATGGTCATTAATGCCCGACGGGCAAATGGATGATGATTGGTGTGATGTTTTATGGTCATTGATGCCCTAACGGGCAAATGGATGATGATTGTTGTGATGTTTTATGGTCGTTGATGCCCTAACGGGCAATGGAACGAAAATTTTTGTGCGGATCTATGGTCATTAATGCCCGATGGGCAAATGGATGATGATTGTTACGGTTTTTTATTGACATTGATGCCCGATGGGCAAAAGGGATGATGGTTGCCGGATTTTTTATGGTCGTTGATGCCTGACGGGCAATGGGGGATTTTCTTTCCAAGTCCCATTTACATCTATTCAAAAAATGGCTACACCTATTCTAAAAAAGGCCACACTTGCCAAATCGGTTTGATTAATCAATCATATCTCATTTATTTATTGCATTTATTGTCGTTACTTGCATAAATCTGTGTAAATCCAGCTAATTCGGGCTTTTTATAATCAATTTTACATTGGTCTCTTTTTTACATTTTTTTTATTTTTTTGTCTTATATTTGAACTTTAACAATTGTAAGTTCGTTTATTCAATTTATCAACCTT
>Ga0209697_10006312_pt1 | contig 14388 bp, 8 predicted proteins | sample AliMusrvi5mmetaG_FD_184115 | JGI IMG/M metagenome (GOLD analysis project Ga0209697, IMG submission 184115) | Freshwater lake bacterial and archeal communities from Alinen Mustajarvi, Finland, to study Microbial Dark Matter (Phase II) - Alinen... | ecosystem: Environmental > Aquatic > Freshwater...
CCGCAGGGCGAGCGGTTTGCTGAGCGCGCGCTCCACGGCCCCGGCGGCTCGCTGAACAGTACGGTGGTTCCCAGCTTTACGGTGGAGTTGGACCGCCTCTTTACGGCCTGACAATGGACTGGGTGCCCAGCCACCAAACCTCTTCTGCCGTGGGCCAAGGCGAAAAAGGAACTCGCTCTTGCCTGAGCCATGGACTGCAGCTTCCCCGGCCTCCACCAGGCGGGCGAGCGGATATTCTAACGCCTGGAAGCGCGCGGTGGCGTTTTCAGCTCGAAGCGCCTCAGCTTCAGCCCCGCGGCAGATGCCAAAGCCCCTTGCTCGGCGTCACAGGTCCAGAACTCGTCCAGGCCAGAGAGCAGATGCAGGCGCCGCGCGGCTGCCACATGCAGGAAGTCGCCGCTGCCGGCTTTCGACGCCAGCGCGGTTTGGGCGCTCAATTCGTCCGCGGCTTCGATCACGAACTCAGCGCGCAAATCGCTTTGCCAGCGCAGCCGGGCGTGGGTGCGCTCCCCCGACCGCAGCGCTTTCCAAGCTTCTTCCGCCGGCACCATCAATGCTTCCAGCTCACCATCGCGCAACACCCGGAACCGCTCCCCACGACGAAGCCGATCCAGCACCTGTCCCGTCTTCTCGTGCAATGTCTTCGAGGTGATATCCGTTATCATAGTATCACGGGACACCAAAATAGTGTCGCCGCCAAGCCTTCGCCCTTTCTAGCCCCCTCGTAAAGAGGGCCGAAGGCGGGCCAGCGGAGGCGCGCCGGGATACACATCTCTTGAAGATGGACCTGTGTGACGAAGCCGCTGATGAGGTGATCGAGTGCCTGCGGAGCAAGTGCCCGAACCTGCAACTCGGCGATTTACGCCTGAGTTCTTTCTTTGATGGCCCGCAATTGCGTGGCGGCCTCTAGGTCGCGAGGCCGGCCCACAGCTTCTTTGGCGGCGATAGCAGCATCCAGGTTCAGAACTCGGAAGTCGCCGTAGGATAGCCCGAAGACGACAGAATCGCGCAGAGCGGCCTCGAAATCCCCGATGCCAGCGACTTCCCCAAGACAATCGAGCTTCCCCAGATCTGTCTGCAGGTACAAGTTCTTGAGCCGGGCACACAGTTCGTCGGTCAGTTCGAGGGGAAGCTTGTTGGCGGCCAAGCGATGATACGGATGAAGGTCTTTTACCGCTGCCTGGATGCGGTAGAGGTTGTCGGGGGCAAAGCGGCAGCACACGTCAAGGTCGGTGGTGACCAAGCTCACCCCGTGCATGATACCGCAGACGCCGCCAATGATGACGAATTCAACGTGGTGCTGCCCCAGGCGGAGCAGGAGGGCTTTGTCATCTTGAACCATGTGGGAAATGGAGTGTGCGCGCGGCCAGAATCTCCAGCACCAGGTTCAATGCCCGCTGGTGCTCCTCGAGCCTTTCCTCCGGCGTCTTGCGCAGAGCGTCCTCCACGAGCGACATGTCGAAGCCATATTCGCAGGCGGCTCGCCAAGCCGGACCGGCCTGCGCCGGACAAACGTAAGGACCGTTGATCTGCGCCAATAACGCTTCCTCAACCATTTCGGGTTAACTTTGCAGAAGGTGGAGAGCGTGGCAAGCGCTTAGCTGGAGGGACTGATAGGCAATCATCCAACTTCCTAGCTTTGTCCGTCTGGATTCTGCTGCGATATCCACCCAACGTCACGTCCAGAGCGAGCAAGTGCCAACAGTAGAGACACTAGCACGAAGACGCCTTCCTTGGCGACCCGCCGGAATTGATTGTGGAAGTAGCAGCCAGTTCCGCCTCGATTGACCTGCGGGACAAACGGCGAGTTCACCACCGGAAAATGAACTTGAGCACCAACGCCACCAAGGCTTACTTTTCTCCCATGACGGTAATTGAAGAACCGAAACCAGTCGTCCGTGGCCCGCAAATCTGGCCGCTCGGCGTCAAAGCCTATCATGCGCTGGGCGACTTGGGCCTCATCCCCGAGAAGACTGAACTGCTCTACGGCCAAATCTTCCAAAAAATGCCCAAGTCTCCCTTCCACCGGCTCCTCCTCATGCGGCTCCTGGAATTACTTCAGCGCATCCTGCCGCTTGGTCTGCATGTCCAACCGGAACAACCGATTCTCTGCGGCGATTCGGAGCCGGAGCCGGACCTCTCGGTCATTCGCGGTTCGATCAATGACTACCTGACCGAGCACCCACGCACCGCCGAACTGGTGATCGAGATTTGTGTGAGCAGCCACGACTACGACCGCTCGAAACTCCGCGCCTACGCCGTCGCCGGGGTGAAGGAATGCTGGCTGGTGCTGGCACCGGAGAAACAGATCGAAGTCCACCGCCAGCCGCAGGGCGAGCGGTTTGCTGAGCGCGCGCTCCACGGCCCCGGCGGCTCGCTGAACAGTACGGTGGTTCCCAGCTTTACGGTGGAGTTGGACCGCCTCTTTACGGCCTGACAAGCGCTTGGGCGCCCAGCCGCCCAGGCCGCCTCGTCTCCACAATGCCCTGAGAGCGATTTGTGACCTAAGAAAGCCAACAGGGGTCCTTTCCCCACGCCCTTGGCTCCCCAAAGCGCCTGGAGGTGGCGCTGCGCTCCGAATTGGGGCCTTTATTCGCCTTTCTGCGCCAAGGGTGTCCTGGTATATTCGACGAATGATACAGGATGAGCCGCGAGGCTTTATTTGCCCTATGATCGGACCCTTCCCAAGGCTTCGCCATGCCGCCTGAAATCCCACCCGCACAGGAGCCTCCTCTGTTTGTGGCGCTGCGGCGTGCGGACGACCGGGCGCATGCTGGAGAAACCGCTGACGGCGATGTGGCCGTGCAATTGTCCTTTGATGAGAACGGCGCTTATCTGCAAGTCACGCAGAGCAAGGGCCGGCCTCGCGACGTTGGCCACCGTGCGTCCCAGGGCGCTTTGCGCGATCTGCTCAAGGCAATAGCCCAGATCCGGCGCCGGCAAGAAGACCTGGTGGGATGGGAGACCAACTCAGAGCGGCTCTACTTGCACGACCATGAGCACCTGCTCTGGCCCCTGCGCAATTGCCCCACGGTCATTGGTGAGGACCTGCAACCACTCACCTTCGCTACCGAAACGGTAGGGATCGTGCTCGACCTCATCGCTGATCGCTCCAAGAATCCACCGTGGCTTGCCGGCCGGTTGTTGCTGGTTCGCGACGGAGAAGTCCTGGCCCAGGCCGACGAGTTCCGGCTGATCAATGAAACCCACGTCCTGGCCGGACATCAGATCTATGAAACGGCGCCGTTGGGCGAGAACTTCCGCCGCCTGCCTCTGTTCGCCAGTTCCTTCCCGGAGGGGATGCTGGAACGCTGCCTGTCCCTGTTCTTTTCGCACTTCACGGGCGTGGCGGTGCGTTACGAAGGTTATGCCACGACAACTGGCGATCCGTTGCAAGCCCGGCCCTCGCTGCTATTCCAAAACGTGGACGAATCAGGCGATCTGCACTTCGACCTGATCCACACCTTGCCCGGTTTTCCCCCGGATTTCGCGAGGAAGTATGACATCCCTCGGGTGGCGCTCACCAATGAAGCCGAAAAGACGATTGTCGTCCGCGAAGTCGTTTATCCCTCCCTGGCGGAAGCACGAGCGGAGTTGGCGCGGACATTGAGTCGCTATCATAAAGAGCTCGGGGAAAGCGCGGACACAATGCTTTATTCCGACGAACAAGGATTCATCCTGGGGAAGGAATTAGCCGGACTTTTCTTGGGGCGAGAATTGGGCGAGCTGGCTCGGCGCTATCTGTTGCTGGGGGCGGAGCGACTGCAGGCCTATCGGATCAAGCCGGTGACCCCCAAACTGAAGCTGCGGCTCGGGTTTGGGATCGATTTCCTGGACGGCGCGGCCGATCTGGAGATCGATGGTCAGGAGTTTTCCTTGATGGATGTGCTGGCGCAACACCGCAAGAATTCCTATGTCACCTTGAGCGACGGCACCCAGGCCGTGATCAATGCCGATTACCTGGCGAAACTGACCCGGTTATTCCGAAAGCATGAGGCCGGCGTGCGGGTATCGTTCTTTGACCTTCCTCTAATCGAAGAACTTATCGAGAGAAACACCGCCGACGCGCAGTTCTCGAAGGCGCGGCAGCTCTTTCTCGGCTTCAACTCCCTGGTGGGCAAGGCGCTGCCGACGCCTCCGATTACCGGGAGCCTGCGATCCTATCAAATGGACGGACTGAAGTGGCTCGACTATCTCCACACCCATGGCCTGGGCGGATGTCTGGCGGACGATATGGGACTGGGCAAGACCGTGCAAACCATCGCGTTGCTGGCACGTCTGTACCCCGCAGAGACGACGCCGTCGCTGCTCGTCATGCCCCGGAGCCTGCTTTTCAATTGGCAGCGCGAGGTAGAACGGTTTTGCCCAGTCCTGCGGTGCAGCATTTACCATGGCGCGAGCCGCGACCTGGACGCGGCGATGAAGGGCCATCTAGTGTTGACTACCTATGGCACACTGCGTGGCAGCATTGAAGAGTTTATCAAGCGCCAGTTCTACTACGTGATCCTGGACGAGTCCCAGGCAATCAAGAACAGCGACACTCAGACCTCGAAGGCCGTGCTGATGCTCCAGGCACGCCGCCGCCTGGCTCTCAGCGGCACCCCGATTGAAAATCACCTGGGCGAACTCTACTCGCTCTTCCGCTTCCTCAATCCCGCCATGTTCGGGTCCGAGGCGGAGTTTAACCGCAACTATGCCGTCCCGATCCATCAGCATGATGATAAGGAGGCCGCGCGGGAACTGCGGCGGAAGATCTATCCGTTCATCTTGAGGCGGCTGAAGCGCGATGTGCTCAAGGAACTTCCCGACAAGGTCGAGCAAACGCTCTATGTGGAGATGAGTGCCGAGCAACGGCGGCTGTACGACTCCCGCCGCAAGTTTTACTACGACACCATCAAGCGGCGCATCGCCGACGAAGGCATCCACGCCAGCCGTTTCTTCATCCTCGAGGCGTTGTTGGAACTTCGCCAGATAGCCACAATCCCGGAAGAGAAAAGCGAAGGCGCGATTGCCTCGCCCAAGCGTGAAATGCTGATTGAGAGTGTGCAGGATGCCGTGCTCAACGGGCACAAAGTCCTGGTCTTCACTAACTTCCTGGCGGCGGTCGAGTTGCTGGCCGCCGACCTCGATCAGCGGGGCATCGGCCACCTCACCATGACCGGCGCTACGGCCAACCGCGAGGTGCTTGTCCGTCAGTTCCAAACCCGAGAGGACGTGAAGGTATTCGTTATGACGTTGAAAACCGGCGGCCTGGGACTGAACCTTACGGCGGCAGACACCGTGTTCATATTCGATCCGTGGTGGAACGTTGCCGCGGAAGCCCAGGCAGTCGATCGCACGCATCGCATTGGGCAGGATCGTACCGTCTTCACCTACCGGCTCATCGTGCGCGATTCGGTCGAGGAGAAGATCCTCCAACTGCAGGAGCGCAAACGCCAGCTATTCGATGCGGTCATCTCCAGCGATGGGGCAGGGCTGAAGTCCCTCACGGAAGCCGATGTGGATGACATTTTAGCATAGGATTCACCATGGCGATGTTCCACGAGATCCAGAAGTTGAGGAGTGCGCCCATTGAGGAGGTGCTGCTCAAACTGTATTCAGCAACGACGCTCAAGTGGCTCTACGAGGCGAGCCTGCGCGCTTTGGCGGAGGCTTACCCCGGCGCCCTCCCGCAGCCGGAATTCCCAGCGCGCACGGGGGCGGAGAAGGCACCCAAAAAGGCTTACTTGATTTCCCTGTTGCTGGCGATTCTAAGAGATCAGACGATGGGGCGCCGGTTTTTCGAGTCACTGCCCCAGGCGACTCGCGAGGTTCTGGCGGCCCTCACCTGGGAAGGCGAAGTGAACCTTGCGGCGCTCGAGAAGAGGCTACGCCTGCAGATCGCCAGGGTAAATCCCGATACGCGGCGGCTCTACTACGAGCCGTTCCTGCTTCCACCGGAAAACAGTTTGGTCATGGTGCTGAGAACCGGGGAAAACTACTGGAACTACTACTCGGACAGGGAAAAGCCAAAGAAGGAGGATTACTGCCTTGTTCTGCCGGACGCCGTACGCAAGGTGTTTAAGGCGTTGGTGCCACCACCGGCGGGCTACGAATTGGTGCCCGTGGAAACCCTGCCCACCGGGGACCGGCTCCGCTATTGTTGTGCCGAAAAGGTGTTCGCGGACATGCGGCTCGTCGCCGAGTACATCGCGCAGGGACACCTCAAATACACCAAATCAGAGCGTGTGGCCATGCCCTCGCTCAAGGCTCTCCGCCAAATGACGGGCGGCCCGGAGTTCTTCCCGAACTCCGATAATCCCGATCTGGGCATGCTGCGCACCCGATTGCTCGTCGGTGGGATGGAGTTTACAAGCGAGAAAGAACGAGAAAGACTGCTGGCCCAGGGGGATAGCGCCGCGCCCATGCGTGAGCTGATCGAGAAGGTTCTGGCCAACGCTTCCTTCCTGCACGAGGAACTCCTCAGCCACTTACCCTTGAGTCGCAACCGCTGGTGCGAGTACAACCCTCGCGCCATAAAGAACCTCGCTTCGTTCTTCGGCAAGCTGCCGGTCGAGAAGTGGATTTCCTGGGACAACATGCGCAGCTATCACGCGCTGCGAGAGGATCTGCCCACCCTGTTCGGCGAGCGGACGGTGGGTCTGGAGGCTCATGCCACGACGGACAAAAATCAATGGTCACCGGCCGTGAGGGTCAGTGAGCACAATGTGTTCGAATTGGTAAGTGAGCCCCTGCTCAAAGGCTACGCCTTCCTGATGGCCACCTTCGGTTTGACGGAAATCGCTTACACCTCACCCAAGCACGCACTCTACCACCGCAACAAGGAGGTGTACCTGACGCCGTTTGACAGCCTCGCTTTCGTGCGGCTGACATCGCTGGGGGAATATGTATTTCGCCGGCGTGACACTTATGAAGTGACCACCCCCGTTCAGGCCCGGTCTTCCCTCATCCTGGATCAGGTGCGGCTTCTTGCCATCTGCCGGAATGCCGATCCGCTCACCGAATTGTCGCTCGGCCAGTTCTTCGAAGAGTTGGCCCCGGGACGATACCGAATGACTCCTAAATCCCTGCTGGGTGGGTGCCGCAGCCGCGAAGACATCGAGGAACGCATTCGCCTGTTCCGACGAGTGGTATCGGCCAACCCTCCCCCCATTTGGGAAGGCTTCTTCGAAACAACCCTGGCTCGCATCGCCCCGCTGAATTTGGAGCGGGATTACCTCGTCCTGAAAGTCAGCCCGGATGAAGAGATCCGTCGCCTGCTTGCTTCAGATCCGGTCCTGCGGGAGATCGTTCTTAAAGTGGAGGGACTGCGGATTGCTGTCCGTCAATGTGATCTGACAAAGCTCGCCAAGCGCCTGGAGCAATTCGGCTATCTGAGCCCACTTGCCAAGATCCAACGCGGACACTGATCGGGTTTCGTTGGATGAATGCTCCGAATCAGGTCACGGCCTCACCCTGGGTCACCTTTGATCTCTGTAAAACGGACATCAGTATGGCGTCGCCAGTAGCCTGTAGAATCGCGACGCCGTGACTCGAGCGGTTCCATCCACTATCTCGCAAGTAAGGCCGCCGCCCGTGACCAGTCCAGGGAGGTCAAGCCAGTCCGCATCGTCCAGATGGTCTTTGAATTGCACGGAGTAGTTGCAGCCCGCCTCTGCGAGCCAGAGAAGATGAACGCCGCCAGGGATCAACTGCACCGAGGCGAATCTGGGGCGGATGATGGCCTGGGACATGGAGTTGAGCTGAACGGCCGTGTCGGTGGCCAAATTGGAGACCAACAAGGAAACAAGACCGCTGCCATAAGCGGTAAGGGTTTGGTTGGAGACGGGTTGGCCAGTAGCGCTGTCGAGCCACTGCGCCCGGAAGGCGGCGCCTGGCTCTCCCATGTTGAGCGTGACCGTCGCGGAAATCGGCGGGATGTTACTGCCGTCCACTACCGCGCGCCAGGTGTGGGCGCGGTTGTCGAGCCAGAGATACGCGCGACCGGCAAGGAGGTCCTTCTGCCCCAGGACGCGGAGGCCGGGATGCGAGGAGGTGGCGGCGGCGTCCACGTAGCGTCCATTGTTCAACGGTATTGCGGTCATGAACCGATTCCACGCGCCGAAATGGCCATACAGCTTGAAGCGCTCAATGTTGTCCGTGTACCAGTAGAGCGGATAGACGCCACCCGGTCCAGTGCGCGCCCAAGTCAGCTTGTGCAGCCACACGCCGGTCACGTCGTTGGTCAGGCGCGGCTCCTGATGGTCGGTGCCGTTTGCGCCGTCGATGCCCTGCTCGCCCCATACAACCGGCTTGGCGTAATTGGCGGCAAGGGCCGCGAGGTCGTATTCGTGGAAGAAACGCGCCGAGTCGTTCGCCAGCTCGTCCTTGGGCTCGATCCAGCCAGTGCCGCGCACGTAGGCGTGGAAGTCAGCGTACGGAATAGCTGCGAGGTCGGTGCGATTCCACGTGTTCGTGGCGAGCGTTGCCCAGGTGGAGGTCGTCGCAAGTTTCGGGTTGCCGTCACCGGCCGCAGCGCGGGCCAGGTCGGCAGTGAGGCTGAAAGAGGAGGAGTCGTTTGGGTCTTGTTCGTTGACGGTTTCCCAGGAATGCACCGACCGAAACGCGCCGAAGCGCGCGATCAGATGCCGCCAGTAGTATTCGTGTAACCGATGACTCGGTGTCGTGCCTGCGCTGAAGAAGTGGCCACCCAGTGGGTCAGGCGGGCCGGATGCGCTGAGCCAGTTGAGCAATTCCTCCTGTTTCTCGCTGATGACGAGCTTGAAGTATTTTCCGTGCTGGGCGGCGGCGGCCAGAATCGCGTCGAGACCTGCCCCACGCCGCTGGTCGAAGGTGAGATGCGAGTTGAACTTGGGCGAGCGGAGTACCTCCCCACCCAGTGCGCCGCCAGCCAACACCTCGCGCACGCTAATTTCGTCCACGAAGACCCGCCCCGCAGTCGCGTTCTCGAGCACGACGGCGGGATTGGCGAGGTAGTTCCCACTCTGCAGCAACTTACCGTCGGCAACGAAATTCGTTTCCGCCACGTGCCACGGCGTGTCGCCGCCGATATGCGAAATAGCCAGCGGGGTGGTGTAGGTCTGAGCCGGCTCTGGCCAGCCGACCCATCGCATGCACCCGCCAAACGCCCGTCCCGCCGTAACCGGGCCGGTCACTCCCTCGGTGCGCCAGCGCACGCGCAGCCGATACGTTCGGCCGGGCACGACTGCCCCGTGACCACTCATGAAGCCCTGCCAGGCAAGCGGGTTAGCGGCGTCGAGCTGGAGCGCAGCGAGGCCCTCGGCGTAGGCGCTGAGGAAGCTCAGGCCGGTGTTCGGCACCGTGCCGGCATAACCCAAGGTGCGCGAACTCCAAGGCTGCCAGGCTGCGCCCCACAGATGGCCCGCGATCCAAAACCGAAAGAACTGCTGGTTGTCGTCGCCATAGGTCGCGAACTTCTGCTCCACGTCGAAGGAATACTTCTCGGCACCCGCGCCAATGCCGTGCCCGGTGCCGAGGAATAGCGTGCCATCCTCGTGTTCAAAGTAGCGGGAGTCCAGGCGGGCTACGCGCACCGGGCCATGATTCAGGGCGTTGGTTTGCATGACGACCTGGAAGCTGCGCTCCGCCGAAACGGCCGCGCCCTTCGCCTCGCGAACCTCCACTCGGTACTTCCATGGTCCCAGCGAAGGCGGAGCAAATCGCAACGTCCACGCCGGCGCGTTGGTCAGAGGATGCAGCCATTCCTCGTCGTTCTTCAGGGCGCGCTGGTAGCGCTGCTGGAGAAACGCGGGCCGGCGAAACACCGTTCGCCAATTATCGGGAGTAAAGGAGCCGTCTACGCTTACGCCGTCCACCCAGGCGAGTCCTGGCGGCGGATTGGTGTCGAACGGAAACTGCGGATGCGTAGCGGCCGTGCCTGTCATCGAGAAGTTCGCCTCCAGGATTTCCCAACGCTGAAGGACGTTCGTGTTCTCAACCAAGTCGGCAATGCTGAGTGGCTCGCTCGGCACGAACTGAACGCGCCGTTCGCTAGTTGCGATTCGCCCGGCCGCGTTTCGGGCCTGGGCCAGCAGTCGATTCCAGCCAGGCAGCAACTTGATGCTGGCGGTCCAATTGACCGTGCCGGTCAGGTTGGCGGTGTTGCCGCGATCCGAGGTTGCAGAAAGCGTCAGCCCATCGCCACTCGCCATGCCTTCCATTGCCAGCGTGGCTGTCGACACAACTGCGCCCTCGGATGGCGAAACGAAGGACACCATGGGTGCACCGAGCGCGGTCGCAGACCATGGCAGGACTTGTTCCGTGACCGCGCCTTCATCATCGGCCACGCGGACGACCGCCGTGAAACTCCCGGGCACGCCTATGCTTCGCACTCCGCTGGCGCCTTGCGAACGCGCGCCGTCGCCGAAATCCCATTGCACGAGCCGCACCGCGCCGTCAGCATCATCGGTGGTGAGACTGTAAACGAGCGTCTGCGGCAACGTGGTGAAGTTCGTCGGCCGCAGCGTCGCAGTGAGAGTGGGCGGCGCGTTGGTGGCGGGCTTGGCAAAGAACATCAGGTCGTCCGCACAGACCACCATCTGCCGGCCGACGCCACCGAAGTAGCCCACCTGCAAGCGCGACTGTGCTGAGTTTGCCACAAAGCTGAGGCCGACCTTGAACCAATTTGAGCCGTGCGTGTGGAGCAGCAGCCAGCCGGAGTGGGCCAGCGTTTGCCAGTTCTGATCCTGCGCCTCGATGCGAAAGCCACCCCAATCTGCGTCATCGCCGGAACTGCTCAGAATGCGCACCCAGCCCGTGACTTTATAAGCCGCGCCCGGCACGGTGGCAACGACCGCCTCCACGCTCCGGCTGGTGAACCGGGCCGAATATGTCCCGCCATGCGCCTCTCTGTTGGTCACGGTCGTTCCGCCGGTATTGCTCCAACCCGCCAGCGTGCCGGGCTCAAACGTGCCGTTGGAAAGAAGGTTCGTAAGTTCAGCGTGCGCAGCTCCCAACGTGCAGAGCAATCCAGCGAGCACCGCAATCAGAGTCCGGCCGGACTTGAGTAGCATCGCGGTGTTCATGGGATTCACGGGTTTTGCCGGGCACGGAAGAACTGCACAGAGGGGCTCGTGGTACCGTTAGTGAAGGCAAAGAAGCGGGCAGGATTTGTCAAGAGCGGCAGCCAGATTGCCAGGTTCGACGACGCCAGCACGGTGTAGCCTTGGTTGGCCAGCCCTTCTACGGTGAACCGTAGGCGACCATCGGGAAGCAGCGCCACGCTGGTTAACCGGGGGGGTGGCGTATCGTCGGGGATGGGTGAGGGGCTGACGACGAAGTCGTCGGCGTCGCAGTTGATTTGCAGGCCGCTGTTGAAGTTCTGCCAGATGAGCCGCGTGGTACCGGAAATGGCCGTAAAGGAGAAAGTGAGTCGCTGCCAGACACCGACGGGCGTGTTGTTGGTAGTGAGTGTCGGACTGACGCCCAGTTCAGTCCAGCCGTAATCTGTAATCTGGATGCGCAAGCCACCCCACCAACCAGGGACGGTTGTCTGCGCGTCGACACGCACGCGCGTGGCGACGTAGTACTTCTGGCCGGCGACGGTGCTGAAGGTCTGGTCAATCCGTCCGCTGCTCACCATGGCCGCGCCGAACTTCCCGGAGAACTTCGCGGTGCTTAGCACCACGAGACCGCCCTGGTCGCTCCAGCCACTAAGCGTGCCCGACTCAAAGCCGCCGTTCACCAGCAGGTTGGTGATAAGTGACAGCGGCGTGGTGGCGGAGGCGTTGGCACTCCAGCCGGATCGATTGCCAGATAGATCTACGGCTCGCACGCGGTAGCCGTGCGCGCTGCCAGGAGCGAGCCCGGAATCGGTGTAGCTTGTCCCCGTTGGCGTCGCAGGCAGCATTGTCGCGTCGCGCTCCAGTTCATAGTTTGCGATGGCGACGTTGTCCGTGCTGGCCGACCACGCGAGCGCGACTTGCGAGGTGGTTAGCGCAGTGGCGGTGAAGTTCTGCGGCACGCCGGGTGGCGTTGTGTCAGGGATGTTCGTCACGGTAACCAGCACCGGGGCAGAAGTTGCGGCCGCGCCCCAGTTGTCCACGGCGCGGAGCGTGAGCGTGTAACTGCCCGCACCGACGGAGTTCCACGCGAGCGTGTAGGGGGGAGTGAAAACCGTGCCCAGCAACGTTGTACCGGAGAAGAATTGCACCTGTGAGACGTAGCCGTCTTCATCGCTGGCGCTGGCGCTGAGCAGTAGATTCGCGGGCGCACCGAACGCGGCATTATTCGTGGGCGTGAGGAGGGCGGCTTGGGGTGCTATGTTGTTCGTGGGGGGTGGCGCATTGCCCGCGCTCCAGAGTTTTGAGCCATGCGCGACGATGGTCGCCGTGAGGCGCTGGATGTGGCAGAGGTCGCCGACACAGTAGGGCACATCAAGCCACTGGCGGAGTTGCGCGGGGCTATCTTCGTAAACCCATGCGTGTGTCATGAAGAGCGCCCACGGTGAGTCCGGCGTGGCCATGTGGTTCTCGCCGTAGTGGGCATCCACCCACAGCCCAATAGGCGGATATTCGCCGCGCATGAGGTACCAATCCGGCCAGTGGCTCTCGATGGCCACCACTTGATTCGTGAGTCCCTCATCCGGATTGCGGGTGGTGCGGCGCCGCACGTCCTCGATCGCGTGCTCGCGAAGAAAGCGACCGATCTCAGGCGCGAAGCAAAGGCCCACGGCGTTGGGCTGCCGGAGGAAATGAAACGGCGTCCAAGCCCAGTCGTGATTCGGTCCGACGAACCGCGCGTAGTTCGCGTCCACAAACTCGCTGAAATTCGTCCCCGCCGTCAAGCCGGCTTGAACCTTCGCAAGCGCGCTGACGAACAACGCGTCGTTCGTCATGCCGAAGTGTTCCAGCATTCGCGCGAAGCCGATGGCCCCGGCCACTTCACCATAGCGCGTCGGCGAGTTCGTGATGCCGTTGAACATCGCCACCGCGCGCGACCAGACTGCGCCGGCGGGCGGCATGTTCGTACTCAGGAAGCCCCAGTCGCCGGTGTTTTCGCAACAGCGCCAGACCATGTACAGGCCCTCGGGCGGCACGGCCGGCGGCGGCCAGATATTCGGGGACAGTGGGTCGGGATTCGGCGACGTCGGAACAACAAAGAACTCGCGGCGATTGCCAGTTAATTCGCAGGCGCCCCATCCGGCAGTGCAATGCTCGAAGCCCATCTTCGTCGGGTCGTAAGCGCGGAGCTCGGCGGCGAGGTATCTTTTTAGGCGCGTCCGCGTGGCGGCGGGCAAAAGCGGCAGCGCTTCGGCCAACGCATAAGCCTGTTCGCCAGGGTAGCCAAAGAGAATCCAGCTCCCCGTGATGCCGATCTCGAAGTAAGCCGGCTCGACGTGTCCGCCAACGTCGTACAGGTCCAGGAGGCGCGTAACCTCGTCGTCGAGTTCGGCGCGGAGATCAGCGGTAGCCGGACTGATGGCGTCGTAAATCCAGACCCGCTCCAGCGTGTAACGCTCGGCCTCGGTTAGGGTGATGGCAGAAGCCGATACAGAATAGCCGAGGAGGAGGACCGCGACCGCCAGCATTGCTTTGGGGAATGTCCAGTTCATACCACGCGCATGAATTCGAGCTTTGGCTCTTGACGTCGGAATTCCCTGTCAAGGGCTGGGCATGACATAGCTCCTGATTCCGTTGCTGTCGCGGATGATGACCCGTCCGTTCGCGACGACGACCCCCACGCCTGCACCGTTGAGCAACGAGTTACCTGAATCGTCGGAGCCATAGACCCGGACGTTGAAAGTCAGGCCGGTTTCGGTGTCTACGCCGCCATCGCTCGCCCAGGTCGAGCTGAGAATCGCGTTCTGGCAACCGGTCAGCACCTCGCCTTCGTCAGCGATCTTGTGAAAGTCCTCGTAGGCTACCTTGCAGTTCGAAGTGCCGCCGCACGGGAAGTAGGAGAAGCCCAGAGCGCCCAGTGCCGCATTCGTATAGATCGCCGGATCGAATGCCAGGTTTAGCTTCGCCAGCTCCCCATACGCGCGTACGCCCATGCCATCGAAGCGCGCGTAGACCGAGCGCAACGTCGCCCACGCACGGTTGCCCGCGTCATCCACCACCGGCGGCGCCGGGGTGTTGCCCGTGCCTGAGGTGTAGAGCACCGGCAGCGGTTCGGTGAACCGATCCATGCCCGTGGACACGTTGAGCTCCCACAGCGAGCGGCGATAGGGATTGTCGCGCAATCGCTGGCTGATGGCACGTTGCTCGATAATCCAGGCGTTCGTGTCGCCAAGGGGGTTGCCGACCCAGTTGGTGCCTGTGAAACTCTCAATGAACGACTCGTCCGCGTTCAGCCCCGCGTGGAAGGAGTAAATGGGTTGCGTGCGAAAGATCACCGTGCCGCCGCCCTGCCGCGACGCCACCGCCC